>Ga0247669_1000127_pt1 | contig 41191 bp, 29 predicted proteins | sample CNK10_metaG_FD_182734 | JGI IMG/M metagenome (GOLD analysis project Ga0247669, IMG submission 182734) | Soil microbial communities from Purdue University Martell Research Forest, Indiana, United States - CNK10 | ecosystem: Environmental > Terrestrial > Soil > Temperate forest > Bulk soil... | reverse complement strand
CAGGCTACGTCCGTCGTTTCGAACATATCACTCGTCACGCGATGTACTTGCCCGTCCGCAACGCTCCAAACATAAATCGACCGGAATCCGTTCGCGTTCGCCTCCGTAAACGCAATGTGCCCGCCGTCCGACGACCAAATGTAGTCCCGCAGCCGCCCACCCGGATCTTGCGCCACCTGCGCCGCTTTCTTGTCTTCCAGCGTCAGAACAAACAGCTTCCCGTCTTTGTCGGAGAAGGCGATCCGCTTTCCATCCGGCGCCCACTCTGGTGCGTACAGCATCGCGTGGAAGTCATGCGTCAATTGCTCGGGCTTTCCCGAACCGTCTTGATTGACTACGTAGACTTCGTCTTCGCCATCCGCATCCGAAATGTACGCAATCTTGGCGCCGTCCGGCGACCATCGCGCCCACTTGTCGTGCGCGTTGGAAGAGTCCGTCAAATTCCGCGTTGCGCCCTTTTCAATCGGTGCCGTAAATACATCGCCGCGCGCGACAAACAGTGCCCGCTCACCTTTCGGGCTCAACTCAAATCCTTCAATCGCATTCGCCGCGGAAATCTGTGACGGCCGCATCGCAACCGCATCCGTCGGCACCGTAATCGAAATGTGTGTCGTCTGGTTCGTCGCGGTATCAAAGATATTCAGCTCGCCGTTTTCCTCGTAGACGATCCGATTCTTGTGATCCGTGCTCGGCCAACGCAAGTCCCATTTTTTGCTGTCCGTCAGTTGTTCGGTCTTCTTTGCTGCGGGGTCATACGAATAAAGGTTCAGCGTGTCGTCTTTGTCCGATGAATAAAAGATCTTGCCGCCCACCCACATCGGATCCCGATGCGACCGTGGATCGTCTGTAATTTTTTCCGCCGCGTGCGAGCTCAAATCAAAAATATAAAGTTGCTGCGCCCAGCCCCCCGAATATCGCTTCCAAGTCCGGAAGTCCCGGAACAGGGGCGAATAAACAACCTTCTTCCCATCCGGCGCAAAATCCCCGGCACCCGATTTCGGCATCGGCAGCGGTTGCGGCATCCCTCCGTCGACGCTTACGGTGTACAGCCGGCTGTCGCCCAAGTCAAAATGCTCGCGCAGGGAACGAAAGAGCACCGACTTTCCGTCTGGCGACCATCCATACACCTGGTTGTCGTATCCCCAGCGCGGTGTCAGTGGTCCACGCGCGGGATAAAACGTCAGCTGCTTCGGCACGCCGCCCGTCGCGGGTATCACGTACACCTGTTCGTCGCCGTCGTATTGCCCGGTAAACGCAATCCACTTTCCGTCCGGCGAGAATTTTCCAAATACTTCGATTCCCGGGTGTGACGTCAACCGCGTCGCCACCCCTCCAGACGTTGGCGCCGTCCACAAATCGCCGCCATACGTGAACACGACCTTGTCGCCGTGCACGTCGGGGAACCGCAGCAATTTCGTTTCTGCCGCGGCCATACCCGAGCAGCAAAAACACACAATCACACTCAAAACAGCAAACTGGATTCGACGATTGAGCATCGTTCCCACCTTCAAAAAAGTTTTCCGGAAATTTGTTGTTCGGTGAAGCGGCAAGTCACCAAAAATTCCCTGCGCCGTCCGGGCATTGTACACCCGGTGCAATCCTCTAACGAAGGTTTTCGGCGCACTTAGAATCGAGTTCGTCGCCCGGTTTAGACGCTCGAATCTAAAAGAACGTGTTAGCTTAGATGCGTTTTATTTTGCCGGTTTTGCTGGCGTTGTTACTGGCGCCGCAGCAGGCTCTCCCGCCAGTTCCGCTCGCACCGCCAGCGAAATCTTATCCGCGTTCTTCACTAGCACTGCAGCTTGCCAGATCTGCGTTTCGTTTAAACGTCCTTTAAACCCCGGCATCCCCGTCATGCGAATTCCGCCTTCGACCTTCCAATACGACTCCCACTCTTCGTCGTCCGTCACGCCCATGCCCTTGAAAAGCTGCGGCGGGCGCGGCGCCATTCCTTCTGCGATGGCTGTCGGCGCTATGCCGGGCAAGCCGTGACAAACCGCGCAATTCTCCTTGTACACCTTCGCGCCCTCCATCAAATTCTTCTCATCCGCGGGAGTTGCCGGCGCTGGGTGCGGCAGTTTGTCCAAATAGGCGTGGAGCGCCATGCGGGCAAACCTCCGTTCGAACGGCATGTCCGGCGCCGTCACGGCCACCGGCGCCCGTCCGGTAGCAAAATAAAAATACCCGCCAGCCGCCACCAGCAGCACACCAATCAGGATCCCCACCAGCAAACCTTTCAGCATGTCTTCGTTCTCCTTTGCCCGAGCAATATAACCCGCCCTGGATAAATCTCCGCTCAATATTCGGGTCTCGTAACCATTTTCCCTCGGCCACCGTCCAATCTATGCGTGAACGTGTTTTTGCGGTAGTCTGCTCTGTTTAGGAGCACCCCCCACAGCGCAGACCGATGGTCGTCCCGCCTCCGGCGGACGTGCTCTCACTCCGCTACTCGACATTGAACAGGAGTTTTCGAATGAGCCAGTTGAAGTCCATAGACCTACCCGAGCCGGGTAGCGCCACGCGAACAACGGTGCGCGCCAATTCTGCTTCGGGCTCGCGCTGGTGGATCTGGCTGGTGGTCTTCTCGGTACTCGCGCTTGCTGCTTTTTGGTATTACCGCCTCACCCACAATCAAGCCAAGGATGCGGCGGCGGCGGCTGCGCCCGGCGCCGCCGGCAAGACCCGCGGCGGTCCCGGCGGTGCCAATTTTGCAGTCCCTGTCGTTGTCGCAACCGCGGCGACCGGCGAACTCCCGGTCTACTTCAACGGCCTCGGTAGCGTGACGCCGCTTAACACGGTCACCGTTCGCAGCCGTGTCGACGGCCAGCTCATCAACGTCTCCTTTAAAGAAGGTCAGTTCGTTCAACAGGGCCAAGTCCTCGCCGAAATCGATCCACGGCCATTTCAGGTTCAACTTGAGCAGGCGCAGGGTCAACTCGCCAAAGATGCAGCGCAACGCCGCGACGCGCAAGTGAATTACGAACGCTTCCAGCTTCTTTTCAAAGAAGGCGTTATCCCCAAGCAGCAGCTCGATACGCAGCAAGCGCAAGTCGGTCAATCCGACGGCGCCATAGAATCTGACCAGGCGCAAATCGACAACGCCAAATTGCAGCTCAACTATTGCCGCATCACTTCGCCCATCTCCGGTCGCGTTGGTCTGCGCCTCGTCGACCCTGGCAACATGATTCACGCTTCCGACGCAAACGGCCTCCTTGTCATCACGCAGATTCAGCCCATTGCCGTGGTCTTTAGCCTGCCGCAGGATCAACTCCCGCAGGTTTACGACAAACTCCGCAAAGGCGTTCAACTCAACGTCGATGCTTTCGATCGTGACAATACGGTCAAAATCACTTCCGGCAAGCTTCTCACCATCGACAATCAGATCGATCTCACCACCGGAACGTATAAACTCAAAGCCGTCTTCACTAATCAGGACAACGCGCTCTTCCCGAACCAATTCGTCAACGTCCATCTTCTCGTCGATACGCGCAAAAATCTCACGCTCGTTCCGGTGTCCGCTGTCCAGCGCGGCCCGCAGGGCACTTACGTTTATCTCGTCGGTCAGGGAAACGTCGTCAGCATTCGCCCCATCACCATCGCGCAAACCACGGGTGACACCGCCGGTCTTTCGTCTGGCCTGAAGCAGGGCGATGTCGTCGTCACCGACGGCCAGGACAAATTGCAGGACGGCAGCAAAATCGTTCCGACCACGGTGCCCGGCGGCAATTCCTCCGACACAACCGCGCCCGCTGCAGCGCCACAACAAAACTCCGCGTCGCAAGGCAAAGGTGCCCACGCGGGAGGCAAGAAGCAATGAGCATCTCTCGGCCGTTTATTTTGCGGCCGGTCGCCACCACTCTCCTGATGGTCGGCGTCCTTCTCGTCGGTTATGTCGCGTACCGGCAATTGCCCGTCTCCGCGCTTCCGCAAGTCGACTACCCCACGATCCAAATCCAAACGTTTTACCCTGGCGCAAGCCCCGATGTGATGGCTTCGTCCGTCACCGCTCCGCTCGAGCGCCAGTTCGGCCAAATTCCCGGCCTCCAGCAAATGACTTCCACGAGCTCTTTCGGCAGCTCGCTCATAACGCTCCAATTTAATCTCGACCTGAACATTGATATTGCCGAGCAGGAGGTTCAGGCCTCCATCAACTCCGCGTCCAATCTCCTTCCGCCGGGCATCCCCAATCCGCCGATCTACAGCAAAGTCAATCCCGCCGACGCTCCCATCCTCACGCTTGCGCTTAGCTCCAAGTCTCTTCCGCTTTATAGCGTCGAAGATCTGGCCGACACCAATCTCGCGCAAAAGATTTCTCAACTCCCCGGCGTTGGCCTTGTCAGCATTAGTGGCGGTCAGCGCCCCGCCGTCCGCATTCAAGCCAATCCCACCGCGCTCGCGTCCTACGGCCTCAGCCTCGAGGACCTTCGCACCGTTCTCGGCACCGCCAACGTCAATTCCGCGAAGGGCACGTTCGATGGTCCACACCAGGCCGTCACCATCGCCGCAAACGACCAACTCATCTCTGGCGCTTCTTATCGGTCCGTGATCATCGCGTATCGCAACGGCGCGCCCGTGCGCCTCAGCGACGTCGCCAATGTCGCCGACGGCGTCGAAAACACCATGCAAGCTGCGTGGGCCAACCGAAACCCTGCCGTCATTCTCAACATTCAACGCCAGCCCGGCGCCAACATCATCAGCGTCGTCGACCGCGTGAAAAAAATTCTGCCCCAGCTGCGCGATTCTTTGCCGAAATCGGTCGAGGTCAATATCCTCACGGACCGCACCGCCACCATCCGCGCTTCCGTCGAAGACGTTCAGTTCGAGCTCATGCTCACCGTCGCCCTCGTCGTGATGGTCATCTTTCTTTTTCTCCGCAGCGTCCGCGCCACGATCATTCCCAGCGTCGCCGTTCCGCTCTCCATCGTCGGCACCTTCGGTGTCATGTATCTGCTTAATTTCAGCTTGAACAATCTTTCCCTCATGGCGCTTACGATCTCCACCGGCTTCGTCGTCGACGACGCCATCGTCATGATTGAAAACATCTCGCGCTATATCGAACTCGGCGAATCGCCGCTCCAGGCTGCGCTCAAAGGCTCCGAACAAATCGGCTTTACGATTCTCTCCCTCACCGTTTCGCTCATCGCCGTGCTGATTCCGCTTCTCTTTATGGGCGATATCGTCGGTCGCCTCTTCCGCGAATTTGCGATCACTCTTGCCGTTACCATCCTCGTTTCCGCCGTGGTCTCGCTCACGCTCACGCCGATGATGAGCGCCAAACTCCTCCGCCACATCAAAGAAGAAGACCAGACCTGGTTCTTCCGCAAGTCCGAGCACGCCTTCAACTCCGTCATCGCTTTCTACGGCCGCACGCTCAAGTTCGTCCTGCAGTACCGCGCCACCACGCTTCTCATCACCGTTGCCACACTCGTCGGCACGATCCTTCTCTACATTTACGTACCAAAGGGATTTTTCCCCGTTCAAGACACCGGCGTGATTCTCGGCATCTCGGAGGCTCCGCAATCCATCTCCTTCCGCGCAATGGCCGACCGCCAGCAAGCTCTTGCCGACACCATTCTGAAAGACGCCGCCGTCGAAAGCCTTTCTTCATTCATCGGCATTGACGGCACCAACACCACGCTTAACACCGGCCGCATTCAGGTTAATCTCAAGCCGCTCGCCGACCGCAACCTCAGCGCCAGCGAAGTCATTCGTCGCCTTCAGCCGCAGCTCGACAAGATCGACGGCATCACGCTCTTCATGCAGCCCGTGCAAGATCTGACCGTGGAAGACCGCGTCAGCCGCACGCAATTCCAATACACTCTCGAAGACGTTGACGCCAAGGAACTCAACGCCCAAGTTCCGAAGTTTCTCGAACGCCTCAAACAGCTCCCGCAACTTCGCGATGTAGCGCATGACAACCTCAGTGGTGGCCTGCTCCTCAACATCGTCATCGATCGCGATTCCGCCGCGCGCCTCGGTATTGTTCCCGCTGACATCGACAACGCCTTGTACGACGCCTTCGGCCAACGCCAGGTCTCCACCATCTATACGCAGCTCAATCAGTATCACGTCGTCATGGAAGTGGACCCGCAGTTCCAGCAAAATCCCGAGTCGCTCAAGAATATTTACGTCCACTCGGCGAACGGCCCCCAGATTCCGCTCTCCGCCTTCACCCGCGTCGAAACGGATTCTGCCGCGCTCACCCTGAATCATCAAGGCCAGTTTCCCGTCGTCACTTTTTCTTTCAATCTCGCGCCGGATGCTTCCCTCGGCCACGCCGTTGACGCCATCAACGCCGCCAAAGCCGACCTCAACATGCCGCCCAGCATCCAGGGAAAATTTCAGGGTACTGCGTCCGCCTTCCAGAATTCGCTCGCGAATGAACCCATCCTCATCTTTGCGGCGCTCGTCACCGTCTACATCGTTCTCGGCATTCTCTACGAAAGCTTCATTCACCCGATCACGATTCTTTCGACGTTGCCGTCTGCCGGTGTTGGCGCCATCCTCGCGCTCCTCTTGTGCCGCTCGGAGTTCAGCATCGTCGCCCTCATCGGCATCATTCTTCTCATCGGTATCGTCAAGAAAAACGCCATCATGATGATTGACTTTGCGCTCGAAGCCGAACGCGTGGAAGGCAAAGCCCCGCTCGAGGCCATCTACGAAGCCTGCCTCCTCCGCTTCCGCCCCATCATGATGACCACCATGGCCGCGCTACTTGGCGGTCTTCCGCTCGCGCTCGGCTCCGGCGTCGGTTCTGAACTTCGCCGCCCTCTCGGTATCACCATCGTGGGCGGCCTCATCCTGAGTCAAATTCTTACGCTCTACACCACGCCCGTCGTTTATCTCGCATTTGATTGGCTTGCACACCGTTTTGCCTTTCACGTTGGCAATCCCGTCGAAGAGCCCGCCCACGGAGACTAGCGCGTGAACTTTTCCTCCAACTTCTCCGCGCCCTTCATTCGCCGCCCCGTCGCGACGACGCTCATCACCATCGCTATTTTTCTTTCTGGCGCGGTAGCGTTCAAGTTTCTTCCTGTTGCTCCACTTCCAAGGATTGATTTTCCGACCATCGCCGTAGGCGCCGGCCTTCCCGGCGCAAGCCCGGAAACCATGGCTTCCAACGTCGCCGCTCCCCTCGAGCGCTATCTCGGTCACATTTCTGGCGTCACACAAATGACGTCCTCGAGCACCTACGGCTCGACCAGCGTCGTTCTCCAATTCGATCTCAATCGCGACATCAACGCCGCCGCTCGCGACGTGCAAGCCGCCATCAACGCCGCACGCAGTCAGCTTCCTGCCGACCTTCCCGGCCAGCCCGGCTATCGCAAAGTAAATCCTGCCGATGCGCCGATTCTCTTGCTTTCGCTCACATCCACCAACGTTAAGCCCGCCGAAATTTACGATGCCGCGGATTCCATCCTCGCCCAGAAACTCGCGCAGGTGCAGGGTGTCGGTCAGGTCTTCACGTGGGGCAGTTCACGTCCCGCCGTCCGCGTCAGCGTCAATCCCGATCAGGTCAACAGCTACGGCATCAGCCTCGAAAAAGTTCGCAACGCGCTTCGCGGTGCAAACGCCAACCTCGCCAAAGGTTCACTGTCCGACGACAATCGCTCCGTTGTCATCGCCGATACCGATCAACTCTTCAAAGCCTACGAATACGAGCCGCTCGTCGTCGCCGGCCACCCCGGGGCTCCGGTTCGCCTGAAAGACATCGCCACGGTCACCGACTCCGTCGAGGACGTACGCAATCTCGGCCTCTCATTTGGCGAACCGAGCGTCATCCTCGCGGTGTTCCGCCAGCCCGGCGCGAACATGATCGAGACTGTCGATCGCATCACTGCGCTCCTTCCGGAACTCCGCGCCTCGATCTCTCCCTCGCTTCACCTTCGCGTCGCCATGGATCGCACCACCACCATCCGCGCCTCCATCCACGACGTCGAAATCACACTCCTCATCTCCGTCTCGCTTGTCATCCTGGTCGTCTTCGTGTTCCTTCGCAACGTTTGGGCCACTATTATCCCCAGCATCGCCGTCCCGCTCTCTCTCGTCGGCACGTTCGGCGTCATGTACCTTTTCGGCTACAGTCTCGACAATCTCTCGCTCATGGCGCTAACCATCTCGACGGGCTTCGTCGTCGACGACGCAATTGTCGTCATCGAAAATATCGCGCGCCACATCGAGGGAGGAATGAAGCCCTACGCCGCTACGATGCAAGGCGCGAGCGAAATCGGCTTCACTGTCCTCTCCATGAGCGCTTCGCTCGTCGCTGTCTTCATCCCGATTCTCCTTTTTCCCGGAATCGTCGGCCGCCTTTTCCGCGAATTTGCCGTTACGCTCACCGTCGCCATCGCCGTTTCCATGGTCGTTTCTCTCACCACCACCCCCATGATGTGCGCCCGCTTTCTCCGGCACGAAGAAGGGAAGCACAACTTCGCGTACCGCCTCGCCGAAGGCGCCTTCAACGGCATCGTCCGCTTCTACGACCGCTGCCTCCGCGTAGTCCTTCGCCATCAATTCGCCGTGCTGCTCATCACCGTTGGCACCGTCTGCCTCAATGGTTATCTCTTCTACAAAGTACCCAGCGGATTTTTCCCGCAGCAGGACACCGGGCGCATCAACGGCGCGGTTCAGGGCGATCAGGACACTTCTTTCGCCAACATGTCGGACAAATTGAAGCAATTCACGAGCGTCGTTCTGCAGGATCCCGCGGTAGAAACCGCTACGAGTTTCGTCGGCGGTGGTGGCGGCTCCAGCACTGGCCGCATGTTCGCGCAACTCAAGCCGCTTGAACAACGCAACGGGATGAGCTCCGATGAAGTCATCGCGCGCATCCGCCGCAAAACCGCAAAAATTCCTGGCGCTGCGCTTTTCATGCAGTCCGTGCAGGACCTCAGCATCGGCGGCCGTTTTGGTGCCGCTCAGTATCAATATACTTTGCAAGCCGAAAATCTGAACGATCTGAACGCGTGGGCGCCCAAACTTCTCGAAGCCATCAAGAAAATTCCCGGCATCAACGACGCCAACTCCGACCAGCAGGTCCGCGGCCTGCAGAGTACGCTCGTCGTGGATCGTGACACCGCCTCACGTCTCGGCGTCTCGTTTCAAGACGTCGACAACACTCTCTCCGACGCCTTCGGCCAGCGCCAGGTCTCCAACATCTACAAAGGCCTCAATCAATATCACGTCGTGCTTGACGTCCTGCCGCAATACACGCAAGGTCCCGACGGCTTGAATCACATTTACCTGCCTTCGAGCAGCGGAAAAGTGGTACCGCTCAGCTCGTTTGCGCACTACGAGCCCACCAGCACCTCGCTCTCGGTCAACCATCAGGGCCTCATCCCCTCGATCACTCTTTCTTTCAACCTCGATCCGACGTTGCCTCTCGGCGAGGCGGTCAAGAAGATCCAGGCTGTTCAGGCGCAACTTCACATGCCTCCAACGGTCCACGCCGGCTTCCAGGGCACCGCGCAAACCTTCCAGGATTCTCAATCTTCGGTCCTGGTCTTGCTCATCACCGCTGTTCTCGCTGTCTACATTATTCTCGGGATCTTGTACGAGAGTTTCATTCATCCAATCACCATCCTCTCCACAATTCCGTCCGCCGGCGTCGGTGCCCTCCTCGCCCTCATGCTTTTCAAGACGGAGCTCACTGTCATCGCCGACATTGGCATCATTCTCCTCATCGGCATCGTCAAGAAAAACGCCATCCTCATGATTGACTTTGCCGTTCAGGCAGAAACGCAGGAAGGTCTCACCCCGGTTGAGTCCATTCACAAGGCTTGCTTGCTCCGTTTCCGTCCCATCCTCATGACCACCATGGCCGCGCTCCTCGGCGCGCTGCCTCTCGCGCTCGGCCACGGCACCGGCGCGGAGCTTCGTCGCCCTCTCGGTATCGCCATCGTCGGCGGCCTAATCATGAGCCAGCTCTTGACGCTCTTCACCACCCCAGTCGTCTACCTCTACCTCGACCGCTTTCAACTCTGGCTCCGTGGCCGTCGCGCCGCCCGCCACCACCATCGTTTCCCGCTTCCGGCCCACTCCGACTAGAATGCGTGCGTGATGAACCCCGCGCGTATTTCTGACAGCCGGCTGGCTGCTCTCGTTGGCGTAGTCCTTACGGCTTTCGCCGCATCGATAGTCGCGACAGTCACAGCATTTCCGGGCGGGTTTGAAGCTCAGGCAGTGTGGGGCCTTGTGCTATTGCCCGGTGAGCTCCTCGCGCTTCCATTGAGCGATCTTCTAACTGGGTTCTCACGTCGTGGAGAAGGTGTTGCCTTTTGGATATTTCTGATTTCTTTCAGCTGGCCCTGGTATTGGCTCGTCGGCTATTGCCTCGTCAAGTTTTTTTCGTCGCGTCCAAAAACTTGGGATGGTTTTTAGCGGCGTGGGCTCACTCGACCTGCGTGCCTTGCGGCTCTGCGGCGCCTCGTGAAACAATCCCGCATGCCAAAAATTCTTAAATTCGTCGTTCTCCTAATCGTTCTCGGCACCTGTTCACTCTCCGCGCAATCCCTCCGACCCGACGCCGAAAAGCAACTCGCTAGAGACATCTACAAGCAATTCATCGAAATCCCTTCCGGCTTCACCACTGGCTCCACTACACCCGTCGCCGAAGCCGCCGCCGCTCGCCTCAAAGCCGCAGGCTTTCCCGACAAAGACATCTTCTTGGATGGCGCCAGCCCCAAAAAATTCAATCTCGTTGCGCGTTATCACGGCACAGGCAAGCGCAAACCGCTGCTCCTGCTCGCTCACATTGACGTCGTCGAAGCCAAGCGCGAAGACTGGTCCATCGATCCGTTTCAACTCCTCGAAAGAGACGGTTACTTCTACGGCCGCGGCACCGGCGACGACAAAGCCCAGGCCGCCATCTGGATTGCCAATTTGATTCAGTACAAAAAGGAAGGCTTCATCCCCGACCGCGACGTCATCGTCGCCCTCACCGCGGATGAAGAAGGCGGCGGCCCATTCAACGGCGTCGACTGGCTCATCAAGAATCATCGCGATTTGATCGATGCGGAATTTTGTCTGAACGAAGGCGGCTGGGGCGAAACGATCGACGGCAAGCACGTCGCCAACTACCTGCAAGTCAGCGAAAAATACGTCATGAATTTCCGTCTCGAAGTTCGTAACAAAGGCGGCCACAGCTCTTTGCCTGTAAAGGACAACGCTATCTACCACCTCGCGGGCGCTCTCACTCGCCTCGCTGATTTCGATTTTCCCCTCAAAACCAACGAAGTGACTTCCGCCTACTTCCGTCGCATGGGCGAACTTTCCACCGGTCCCGAAAAACAAGATCTCCTCAAAGTCGCCGATGGCTCTAAAGACGCCATGCAGCGCGTCGCCGCCCTCGCTCCCGCCTTCAACGCCACACTTCGCACAACCTGCGTCGCCACGCAACTCGAAGGGGGCCACGCCATGAACGCCCTGCCGCAACTCGCCGCTGCCACCGTCAATTGCCGCGTTCTGCCGGAAGACTCGCCCCAATACGTCGAGGACACTCTCAAAAAAATCTTCGCCGACGGAGAGGTCTCGATTAAAAAGGGCGGCGATTTCATGCAAGGCCCGTCCTCGCCGCTCCGCCCGGACGTCCTCGAAGCCGCCACTCGTGTCACCACAAAAATGTGGCCCGGCGTCGCCGTTGTTCCCAACATGGTCATGGGTGCCACCGATGGCCGCAGCTTCCGCATAGCGGGCATTCCTACGTACGGCATCCAGGGCATCTTCATCGATCGCTCCGACGTCCGCTTCCACGGGCGCGACGAACGCATCCCCGTGCAATCCTTCTACGAAGGCCAGGCCTTCCTCTACGACTTCGTCAAAGCGCTAACTTCACCGGCACACTGAGCTAACTCTGGTTCCGATAAATAAATGCAAGAAACCGCTTGACGCTCGCCCGTCATCCTGCTAGTTTTCTAGCATTGATGCTAGGAAAATAGCAGGGCTATGAAAAAACCCAAACCGGACTCCCTCTCTCGCCGTGAACGCCAGATTATGGACGTGCTCTACAAACTCGAACGCGCCACGGTCGCCGATGTCCTCCGTCGTCTCCCCGGAACGCCTCATTACTCGACCGTGCGCGCCCAACTCCGCGTCCTCGAGGAAAAAGGCCACGTCCGGCATGAAGAGGACGGTTTGCGTTACGTTTACGTCCCCACGCTCCCGCTTCATCTTGTCCGGCGGTCTGCCCTGCGTCATCTCGTCGAGACATTTTTTGATGGCTCCACCGAAAAGGTAGTTGCGGCTCTTCTCGGCGGAGAGGCCTCGCGTCTCTCGAACGAAGAAATGGAACGCTTGGCGGCCATCATCGCCAAAAGCCGCAAGGAGGGTGCCCAATGAACTTCCTCTCAAATTCGCAAGTGTCGCTCACATTTCTCGCTGCCTGCTCGCTGAAAGCCACACTCCTGATCGTGATCGCGTGGCTTGTCTCCACCGTCCTCCGACGTCGACCGGCCGCGTTGCGGCACCTTGTTTGGGCGGTTGCGATTCTCTCCGCGCTGGTGCTTCCTCTACTCGCCTCGCTGCTTCCGGCGTGGCATTCGGCCGCCTTAGGCAATGCGTCGCGTCTTTGGGCCCCAACGCTCGCTCTTTCCGGCAACACTGCTTCTCCGTCTCTTCCCACGACAATCGTTGACGCGGTTGCCGCCTCGCCAACTTTTAGCAGGTTGGCGGACGTCTTTCTGCCGATCTGGTTCGCCGGTTTTCTTTTCGTCCTGTTTCGCCTTATTTTGGGCCTCTTCCTTCTCGCGCGTATTTCTTCCCGCGCGGTGCCGCTCACGAAGCAAGCCTGGCGCGATCATGTTTCGGAGCGCTCCCGCTCGCTTGGAATCGACCTTCCCGTGCGCATACTTCTCTCCAGTAACGCCCGCTCCATGCCGCTCACGTGGGGAGTTTTTGAGCCGCCGATCTTGCTGCCCGCCGGCGCTGCTCAGTGGTCCGAGGACCGGCTCCGCATCGTATTTGCTCATGAGCTCGCACATATCGCCCGTCGCGATTGGCTCTGGCAAGTCCTTGCCGAATTGTCCTGCGCCGTCTACTGGTTCAATCCTCTTTCCTGGCTGGCGGCCGCCCGCCTGCGTCGCGAGAGTGAATGTGCTTGTGACGATTCGGTTTTAAATTCGGGCGTCGACCCTTCGCAGTACGCAAATCACCTCCTCGATCTTGCCAAGAGACTCAATCGCTCCGCCGGTGCCTGGTCGGCTGCCCTCGCCTTTGCTCGCAGGTCCAATCTTGAAAGGAGATTTTCTGCAATGCTGAATTGTTCGATTGATCGCAGTGACTTGTCGCGTCGCACCCGCATCGTGATGGTGCTCTTTGCCTTGAGCCTGCTCGTTCCGCTGGCGGCTGTGCGCCTTCCTGCACAGAGCGTCGCGGGAAAATTCAGTGGCGTCGTCTCCGATCCCGGCGGTGCTGCGGTTAGGAATGCCACGGTCATCCTGACCAATCACAAAACGAATCTGATCCAAATGACCACGTCCGATGGCACGGGCCATTTCAGTTTTGTCGGTCTTCCTTCCGGCGAATTCGAGATGCGCGTGGCAAAGCAAGGCTTTGCAGAATATCTTGCGCCTCAGATTGCGCTCAATCCCGAACAGGAATCGACGCGAAACGTGGCTTTGCAGGTCGGGTCCGTCAATGAAGAAGTGAACGTTGTCGTAGCCGGCGGCCCCAAGCAAGGTAGCGTGCAGGGCGGTGTGCAGGGAGGCGTCCAAGGTGGCGTGCAGGGCGGCGTTGCGTCGAATGGCCCCGCAGGCCCGAAACGCATACGGATCGGCGGGGAAGTGCAGGCTCCAAAAGTCATTGAAAAAATTCCGCCCGTTTATCCGGCCAAAGCCAAAGCAGCCGGAATCCAGGGAACCGTGATTCTGCATGCGATTATCGGGATGGAAGGGAATCCGCTTCAGTTGCGCGTGATGAACAACCAGATCGATCCTGAACTCGCGCGCGCCGCCGTCGAAGCGGTTAGCCAGTGGCGCTATCGGTCCACGCTTTTGAATGGCGAACCAATCGAAGTGGATACCACCATCGTGGTGAACTTTACGCTCATCGAATAATGTGCAATTTCGCGTCGCGCGTTGACCGGCGCCGGCTCTAGGCCGCTAATTCAATCCGGCTGTTGCTGGCGCTGCTTCTCCTCGTCCAACGGATCCAAATTTCCGCCACAATGGATTGCGCCACAAAGCCGATCCAAAATGCCGTGCCGAAAAAGTTTTGTGGCTGGGGAGTCTGGCCGTGCATCACCGCGACCGCGAAGAATCCCCCCATGATCGGTCGAATCGCCGCCACCGCAAGCCCCACCGCATACCCCCGAATCATCCACTCGCGATGTTTCGCAAATTCCTTGTTCATCGCATGCCACAGCGCTTTGCTCAGCGCGACCATAAAGAAAATTCCAAACAGGAATATCGCCGCCCTTTCATCCGCCCCTCCGATCGTTCCGCGCGCCGCCATCGTCAATCCCGTTACTCCAATTACCGAGCTCGCCGTCAAGAAAATCCGCCCGGACCATCGATGCACTTCCGGGTGCTTTGCCCGCAGTCCCTTTACGAATTGGAGCGGCCCCAGGATCATGAAGACCATTCCCGGCAGCACGTGCAGCAGCGTCAGCGTCTTTTCCTTTGCGAAGTGCTCATCCAGCCCGGCCGCCGGATTGTTTCCTGCCTTCATCGAGCCCGGTTTCACCAGCACGGTCGCGCGGCGCGTCGCAACCGCCACTCCAATCAACGCCAGCACTATCACCACAATCCACAAAACTCTCGTTATGCCGCGGTTCGTATCCACTTCGCCCCTCAGATAAATACGCACGCGAACCGCACTTTATTTCCTCCAACTCTCATCCGGCCGAGACGCGACGCTCTCCACCATTCGAATCACTCCGTGCTATTCTGCGGCGTCATGAAATTTCCCATTGCTCGCTTCGCCATCCGTGCGAATTTCGCCGCCCTCTTGTTCTTCCTCACGATCCCATCTCTCTTTGCTCACGTCACGCGCGTTGAGATCTCCTCCCGCACCGACGTTCTCGGTGGTCAGTCCTTCGGCAACGCGGGTCCGTACGAACGCATCACGGGCAGAATCTATTTTTCCGTCTCTATCGCCAATCCCCACAACCGGGCCATCACCGACCTCGCCAATGCTGTGAACCTTCGCGACGGCGAAGTCGCCTTCTCCGCTGACTTTGTCGCCGTCCGTCCGAAAGACCCGGCAAAGTCCAACGGGACGATGCTGCTCGAAAATCCCAATCGTGGCTTCCCGCGGATTCTGTCGCTCGTTGATGGCGGCGATGAAGATCTTTCCCACGACCCCGGCGACGCCTGGCTTCTTCGCAACGGTTACACCGTCGTCTCCCTCGGTTGGCAATGGGACGCGGTAGGGGAAGGTGCGTTGCACTTGTATGCACCTATCGCCAAAGACCACGGGAAAACCATAACTGGTCTACTGCGCGGCGATGTCATGCTTTCCGCTGATGCCGCGGAAATTCCTCTTGGCCATTTGATTCAGGGCCACATCGGCGGTTCAGAGTATCCTGCCTCCGATCCGGACGATCCGCGCAACACGCTCACTGTCCGCGATTCACCCACAGCTCCGCGCGTTCTGATTCCTCGTTCCGAATGGCAATTCGCCGCAACAGTCGGTGGCAAACTCGTCCCTGACAATCGCTCCATCCATCTCAACGGCGGTTTTGGAGCCGGACGCATCTACGAATACGTCTACGCTGTTTCCGATCCCGTCATTGCTGGACTCGCCTTCGCTGTTTTTCGCGATTTTGCCTCTTATGCGAAGCACGGCTCCCCAAACGTCGTCCCGGCGGTTCGCATTCTCGCCGAAGGCATCTCGCAGAACGGCCGTTTCCTTCGCCATTTTCTTTATCAGGGATTTAACGCTGACGAAGACGGCCGCATTGCCCTCGATGGCGTCCTCGCTCACGTCGCCGGCGCCGGTCGCGGCAGCTTCAATCACCGCTTCGCGCAACCATCCCGCGATGCACAGCCCACCTCTTCGCTTTTTTTCCCCACGGACATTTTCCCGTTCACCGATCTCCCGGAATCTGATCCAGTTACCGGTGAAACGGGCGGCCTTCTTGATCGTGCCGCTGCAGAAAGCCTCGTCCCTAAAATCTTTTTCTCTAACACTTCCTACGAATACTGGGGCCGCGCCTGCTCCTTGATTCATACGACAGCCGACGGCAAACAGGACGCACCGGTCAGTCCCAGCGTGCGCATCTACTTCTTCGCCGGCCTCCAGCACTACTCTGTTCCGTTTCCTCCCCAGCGTGGTTCCGGAGTCGGGGCCAGTCAGAATCCCCAGACTCCTCTTCCTGTTCGCTTTTTCTGGCGCGCAATGATTTCCAACATGGATAGCTGGGTTCGCAGCGGTGCGCCTCCTCCGCCCAGTGCCTATCCGACCTTCGCGGAGAAAACGCTCGTTGCTCGCGAGCGTGTCGCGTTTCCCGCAATTCCTGGGGCCCATCTGCCCGAGGACAACAACGTCGCTTATCGCCTCGACTTCGGCGCAGAATGGCAGAAGGGAATCATCACTGTGCAGCCACCCGTCGTCGGAAAACCATTCCCCGTCCTCGTTCCACAAGTCGACGCCGACGGCAACGAACTCGCCGCCATCCACCTCCCGGAAATCTCGGTGCCCCTTGCCACCTACACGGGCTGGAATCTCCGCGATCCTTCCATCGGCGCTCCGACCCAGCGTCTCCCGTTCGAAGGCTCCTTCTTCCCATTTCCAAAAGACGCCGCCGCTCGCGCAAAATCCGGCGACCCGCGGAAGTCCATCGCCGAGCGCTACGCAAGCCGCGAAGCCTACCTGACGCAATTCACCGAAGCCACCGACGCCCTCATCCGGCAACGTTGGATCCTCCCCGAAGACCGTGCCGCTCTCATCCAACGAGGCGCTGAGGAGTGGGACTACCTCACGCGCTGAGCTCTCCCTCGTTCCGGCGCTCAGCCAGTAGCCTCGTCTTCAGTTTTGGCAATTTAGATCTCGCGAAAATAACCTCCGAAATCTCGCCTGCCCTGTAACGTCCTGCCGCTTTCCGCCACTATCTGGCATATCGCAACGTCCTCGTTGTCTCGTCACCGGACTAAAATGGACCTGTTCAGCCTCATCATCGCTCTCGTAGGAGTTGGCTTGCTCCTCCTCCAAGCCGGCAGCTGTCTTTTCAAGCCCGAACACCCCATCTCCATCGGTTTCCTCGACCTCACTCTCGCCGCCCTTGTAATCTTTAACGTTGTCAGCCTCTACTCCGGTTCAATGGTTTTCGCTCCCGAGTTCGGCGTCATCCTTGTCCAAGGCAATTGGACCGTCCGCCTCTTTCGCCTCGCCCTCATCCTTTCCGCAGTCTTGCCGTCTCTGGCCTGGTATCGCATCCGCAAACCCGAAAAGTGGATGGGTCATCTCGCCACCTGCGTTCTCCCTGGCTTGGCGTTTGGCATTTGGGCCGCTCTTCGCGTTCACCTCATCAACTCGACTAGCCCTGATGCCCTCTGCGTTTTTGCCTACGACGTCTGGTTTCCGCCTCTCATGGTCTGGTACGTAATCTGTTTCTCCGTCATGGTCATGTCCATCGTGGACATTCGCCGCAAACTTTCCTGTGTCTCCTTCACCGCCGCAGTTCTCACTCCTCTTGCCGCTTTCGCGCTTCGCATCCCCGATCTTCCCGATCCGTATTCGCACAACCTGTGGCACTTCCTTGAGCGTTTTTCCTTCGGGGTCGCTCTCTTGATCGTCGCCTATCTCGTCACGGAGAATCTTTCGCGCAATTGGCGCATTCCCTCGCTCGCCGCAGCCTCCATTGTTGCGCTCATTTTCGGCTTCGTGCATCTCCGTCCCGTCGTCAGACTCTGGACCGGCGTCATTCCTTTGTCCCTTTGGCTTGTTGGCTGGCTCGCCATGGTTTTCAGCGATCTCTTCGTTCTCTCCGCTCACCCGACGGACCCTTCCGTCCTTCGTGCCGCTGCGACGCTCGTCACACGCCCGTTTTCCATGAAACAAATCCGCGGAACCCTCGTTGCGCTCTCTCTTCCCGCCATGTTCATCGTCCTGATTGACCTCTTCTCCCTCGCCTGGGCCCCTCGCTGGCTGGATATCGGCGCGCTTCTTTTGCTCTGGCTCTTTTTCGCGGAACGCCTCGTCGAAGGCGCCTTAACCTGGTTCCCGCGATTTTTCGTCGGCGGCGTTCTTCGCTTGCCGCGGTTGGAGGCGGCACGTGATGCTTTGCTCGCTGGTCTCGCCGCAATTGGCCGCGCGCTCAAATCCATTTTCGATTTCTTCAAGTCGGGTGGCGCTTGGGGCGTCACGGCAAAACTCCTGCTCCTCCCAATCGCGTATCTAATCGTCCTTACCATCGCCAACGAGCTGTTCAACTACAAAAAAATCGTCGTTCGCGATTTCACCTGCACCGGCTGTCCAAAAGACACCGCCGACGACGAAACCCACGGCTTCGTCACGGCCCTCATCAATGAACTCGGCCAGCTTCGCGCGGACCTTCTGCCCGATGCCATCATCGCCCAGCGTTCCGGAGGAAAAGACCCGAACGAAATTCACCTCCTTTCTGCCGGCATGGATTCCTCCGCAATGGAGTCTGTCGTCGCCAAGTCCGAAGACCTGCAAGTCTCCGGTCTCAAAATCCCCATGAAGATTTTTGTCGATCCCATCCAGGATTTCGTCCGCCGCTTCCTCGCCATCCGCACGATCGAAGGCAGTCTGCGCTACGTCACCATCGAGCCGGACAAACCGGAGAAATCAGACAAACCTTCCAGCCCGGAAAAGCGTCTCGCGATTTTTGCGAACTCCTCGGGCGGCGATAGCTGGCGCGTAACCTCTTATTCCGAGCAGGAATCGCCGAATCCGGATTGTCTTCTCGACTCGCACGAAGACCTCGTCATGAAACTCGTGCGCCAGCTCGCTTTTGAAATTGCCAAAGCCGATCCGTCTTTCCGCGACGTTGGATTTACCTCAAATCCGGACGCGCTTCGCTATTTCCGTCAGGGGCTGAAACTTTGGCGAGCCTACGAATCCAATCCCCTCGATTCGAACAGCCTGCATAACGCGAAGTCTTGTTTTCAGGAAGCCGTAAGACTCGATCGCAATTTCGCCGCGGCCCAGTATCGTCTCGGCCTCGCCCTGCAGCGTCTTCTGCACGGTGACGCCGCCATCGACGCGTTCCGCGCCGCCTTCGACGCCAATCCTAAATTTCTTTCCGGCAAAATTCTGGAAGCAGTCACCTACGATTCCTATTCGTCTTACTCTCCTCAGCCCACCGCGGTTCTAAACATTCTCGAAATCAGTCAAAAAGACGAAAAAGATAACGGTTTTCGCGTCTGGACCGAACTTGCTCGCCTCCCGTCGTCGTCTCTCTCCGTTTCGGACCGTCGCTCCGTAAACTTCGGAATTTGTCAGTACTATCTCGACCACGTCGATGAGGCGACGTCGCCCGAATCTGCCTATCTTCCATATTTCTTCTGCGGACGTGTCATTCAGCTCTTGCAGGGCCTGCCCGCTACTGTTCTCAACGATGCACAGGAACGCACCTTGGAAGGCAATGCCCTCAACAACCTCGGCGTGACCCTCGAGATTCATCACCGCGAGGATCACGACTTGCCGGTTCTTCCCCTCAAGGACGGCCACCCTTGGACTTGCAATGCGGACTGGATCCGCAATTCAGACATTCGGCTTGATGGAACTGTGAAAGATGGCGCCTTGTATTCTGTCGCCGGTTCGCGCTATTCCCCCTCCGCCGTCAAATATTTCGAGAAAAGCATGACCCTCCTTCCCAATGACACGGTCATCCAATGCAATTTTGCGTCAGCGAAGTTCTATCTGCGCCCCGATGACCTTAGCACCTTGCAATTTCTCCACGACAGTCCGGAAGTTCGCTCGAATCTTGGTTCCGTCTACGAAAGTAAAGTTTGGTCCGTTCAGATGCCGTCGGAGGGCCCGGGCCCCGGCGAGTTTGCTTTGCTCACCTACTATTTCAAGTCTTCACTTTACGAGTACAAGAACGCCATCGATCTCGAACCTGATTTCCTCGACGCGCTCAATGGCTACGCCTACACCTTTTGGGAGTGGCGCCTTGCTTCGCTGGAAAATTCGGACGTCCCGTCCCCGCCCGAAAAGTATGCTTCCTTCGCCGAAAAGTATGCTCGCCGCCAGGTCCGCATCGCCCGTGAGCGGCGGCGCAATGATTATCTAAACAACGCCGAAGATACTCTTGCCGAAGTCTTGGCTGCACAGGGTCGTTTCAACGAGGCCGTACAGATGACTCAGGAAGCGCTGCACGATCTCAACGACCACATGACCAACGGTTCGGACGAAGTCCGCTGGGACGCCGCGCAGGCCAGTCTCTGTGCCGCTGTCAATGAGTCCAGTCTTCCGGCCCGTCAGATTCACTATGATTTCGCTTTGCAGCGTCTCGAGGAAATTCGCTCACGCGAAAACCTGGGCGAGCCAAGACTTTTTGTTGAGTACCCGGCCGTTCTCGATCCGCTCCGTCGTTCCGCCTTCTGTGCAGTCGCCCCGGATAAACTCGCACCGCCCGACGGCGAAGCATACACTCCGCGCAAGCCGGTCTACTTTGCCGGCGCTTCTTGCACCTGGTCCGGGGTAGTCGGCCAACTGCAAGGGGGTAATGCGACCGATACCGCATCACTTCATGTTTGGGGAGGCGGCGTGGACGAATCCGTGGACCTGAGTGAACCGGCCACCTCTTCGATCGTGTTAAATCCTATCGGGCAACCTATGCCCGAGGGTGGCACCAATTCCTATTTCTACGCCCGTCTCGAAAACTCAACCGGCGGCGCCATCTCGCGCACCATTTCTTTCTCAACGGTCAAGAACCCCGCCAAACCGCCCTGCAATGCCGGCGGCGTCAAACTCATCTTCGACCGCGTTTCCGCCCCGCCCGCCAAGCCTTTGCCAAAACCGGCCCAATAATCCTCACGAGCTCCCAATCAATATCCCCGTCAACAGCACCAGCACGCCGCCGATCAGCACTTGAAACGTCACCTGCAGGAACGGCGAATCCATATACTTGTGCCGGATATAGCTAATCGTCGCAAGCTCTGCCGCGACCACAAGAAACGCAACAATCATCGCGATTCGGAAGTCCTTGATCAGAAACGGAAGCGTGTGCCCCATCCCGCCAGCCGTTGTCATCAGACCGGTGGCCGCTCCTCGTATCCACGGTGAACCACGGCCTGTTAATGACCCGTCATCGGAAAGCGCTTCCGTAAACCCCATGGAAATTCCCGCTCCGATCGAAGCCGCCAGTCCGACCAAAAACGCTTCCCAGGTGCGGTGCGTGGCATAGGCAGCCGCGAAGATCGGAGCCAGTGTTGAAATCGAACCATCGATTAGCCCCGCAAGTCCCGGCTGCACAATCTGAAGCAGAAATAATTTCTCCTGCGACTTGCCTTCCTGTGCGCGCACACTCTCCGTCAGATGTTTTACTTCTAGCTCACCCGCCGTCTCCGAATGTTTCCGCTCCTCATCGGCGAGCCGATTCAATAGTTCGCGCGTGGGAATGTGCGATACGCGCGTCGAGGCTCTCTGATAGAACCTCACTGCTTCCATCTCCATGACTTGCGCGTGCTTGCGTGCAGCATCCACGCCCAAAGGCCGCACCAGCCACAACGGCCGCCGCTTCAAAAAGCCTTTTACGTCCTCGCGGCGAATCAATGGAATGTGGTCGCCGAACCGCTCGCGAAACGTGGCGAACAACCGGTCGCGGTGTGCCGCCTCTTCCTCGCGCATCTCCTCGAACATCTTGGCCGTTGCCGGATACGGTTCCCGCAGTTGGTCCGCAAACTCGCCAAAAATTCTTCCGTCTTCTTCTTCGTTCTGAATCGCCAGCGCCAGAATCTCGCGTTCCGTTAAATCCTTGAATTTCTTCAACATTCGTTCCCGCTCCGCATACTTCTGCGCAGGAAGAATCGCACAACTCCGCCCTCGAAGTCATCTAAGCGCACTCAACCGCGCCGCCATCTTGAAGCCCTCTGCACACTCCACCCTGGCGCCATTTCGAATCTCCTCCCACACGCCGCACCACTGTCATTCCGAACCTCGCGGTTTTTGCGAGGTTCGGAACCTGCTTTTGCCTTGTTGCGATTGAATAAAATCAGGCCAGGAATCCATGCTGCCGGCACACATCCACAATTTCCAGTCGTCCGTGCGCCCCGATTTTTCGTTTCATCCGATACAGATGGTTTTTCACCGTCTGCTCGGACAGCGAAAAATGATTTGCAATCTCTTTATTCGTCAAACCCCGTGTCAGCAGAGGAATCAACTGCTGCTCGCGACGCGTCAGCCCTAGGTCGCGGTGCAGCGCCGCCGAAGGAAACGCCTCCGCTTCTTGTTCGAAATACCGGAACAACAGTGCGCACTGCGCCCCACTGCAAATCGCCTCGCCCCGCGCCACCGCTCGCACCGCATCCACGATCTCTTTCGCCGTCGCGTTAAGCTGCAAAAAACCGTTCACGCCTCCGCGCACATAAAACAAAACATCCTCAATACGCTCGGGCATCCCCAGCAACAACACCTTCAGTCCGGGGGCCGCCATCTTCCACCTATGCGCTCTCCGTAGACTGTCCTGCGCACCCCCTCGCGACGCAATCAACAGAACCTGTTGTTCAGATTCGCCCGGTTTTTGAAGTTCTCCCTGCACCAGTTGCTCTCGCACAATCACTTCAAAATCCCTTTCGCCTCCGATCGCGCGCACCACCCGTTCTTCAATTGCCGCATGCTCTGCAAGCACATACACGCGCGTTCTCTGACCCGCTCTTTCAGTTTTCTTTTTCGCGCCGTTGTCGGCTTGTGCCGTTTCATTCATTCTCGTCCTCATCGTTCCGACCGCGCTAGCCCGCCCCCGGCCGTACGGCCTCACTACACGCGAAGGGGCCCGTTTCGAGTCTCGCCCTCCCCATTGCAAACGTATGCCCGGAACCGCGACCACGCCATCGCAAAGCTATCCCGCATCTCATTCATCCCACCGTACTTATTCGCCTGCCGCCGCCCCGTCGCCGAACAAAAGGTCTCAATTTGGTACCCCCCAGCCCAACCGATTCAATTCGGCACTTCCTACCGTCTCTGGTACCTCCGTACCAATTCCTGCTGTCTAAGGTTAGGATTCCACAGGTACGTTCCCTCTATAGGTTTTATGCTCTGCAACTCGTACACTTTTCGTAGGAAAAGCGGTAGATTTCCAGGGTGAACTTTCCATGGCAACGCAGGATTTGATGAGCAAGATTCCAGGCAACGCAGCTCCCGTAATTCGTCCCACTTCCCAGCCGGAACGCCGCGGCACCCGCCGCTGCAAGATCACGCAGCTGATGCGGATTCGTCCCTCCGACCCCGAGCACGAGAACTTCGAGGATTTGCGAGGTTCGATGAGCGTCTCGCGTAGCGGTGTCTATTTCCAGACCAGCGAAAAAGGCTACAAGATTGGCCTTCGCCTTTTCGTTACTATGCCCTACTCCAAGGAACCGGCGGCCATCAACCGCGAGTACCTCGCCGAAGTTGTGCGGATGGACGCGCGCTCGAACGGCTTGACCGGAATTGGAATCAAGATTCTGATGGAGATGGGACTGCAGCAGCACACGTATTCGTTTTATGGACCCCCGCCAAAGTAATCGGCCGCAATCTACGTTTTAAGACGTTCGGTGAAAACAAGAAAGGGCGGCCCAAGGAGACTCGGGCCGCCCTTTCCCGTGTTTGGGGGGGTGGGGAAACTGGATTTCGATTTAGGCTTTTCCGATCAAGCTCAACGTCTCGTGCCGGATTTTTCCCAGGCTCCGGTTGATCGGGTGATGGCGTTTGAGAAACGAGAGCACCGGTTGGCGCCGCCGCGTCAGCTTGTTCATCGCGATGTTTAGCCGGATGTCGCGCCGCGCGAACTTCAGACCGGCTTGCAGTGCTTCCACCGCTTCATCTCGCCGCCCTGCCGTCGCGTAGACTTCCGCGAGATTCAAATAAAGTTGGGCCTGATTCCGCTTCAGACGAACTGCGCCGTCACAAAGCTTTTCCGCTTCGCCCCACTTGCGTTCGGACCGCGCCAGCACCACACCGAGGTACGACATGTAGTAGGGGTTGTTCTTTTCCAGCTCGACGGCCCGCTTCATGTGCGGCAATGCTTTTATCGCGTAGTTGTCGCGCAGCAGCGTCAGGCCCTGTTTGAACTCTCGAAATGCTTCAGTATCCATCATGAACCACCTCGGCAACCGCGCCTTTAGCGCGCGTTAGATTGACACCCGGGAAGCGGAAAGCCGTCCTCGCCGATTGCGCGTGACCGCGGAATTAATCGGAATCGGGCCACGCATGATTTTTCCAGCCAGCATCAGAATGCATAGCGCGGGAAAGAGCAGGGCGAGTGCGGTTTCCAGTAGCATCACTATGGAAGCTACGCGTCTCGTGCCACAGAATCTACTGGACAGAGGGACAGTCTTGGGACATTTGCACTTTCCGTGTCGCTGCCAAAAAAGGACAGTTTGGCGATGACATTATTTGGCCTGTACCAACCGGCGGTTTCTGCGATCTGCCTGTTCGCTCGGGCGCGAATTCATCGCACCGTTTTGCGCCATTCCTTCCAGTCTTTCAGCGTCGCTTCAAGCATCGCTTTTGCGGCTTTGTGCAGCCATTTGCCGTTGCGTTTCGCCAGGTCTTTGTTCACGGCACGAATCGCGCGCGGAGTTCCTAAGTGCACGTTTGCGATTTCGCGTCCCATTGAATAAAGCAATTTTTCCTCTTCGCGCTGTTTCGGCAACGAAGCCAATTCGATCCGCGAACAATCCGGCGCGAGCCGCCGCACCAGCCACCGGCCCGAAAACCCCACAAAAGGATCTCTTACGCGCACTGCGGACTCCACGAGCTGCGCGCCATAGATTTCTGCGGCGCCTCCACCCTTCGCCCAAACCCACGCCGACGGCCGAATCGCCTTGGCTTCGCGCGCGATCCACGCGCCACGCGATTGCGCCAGCGCCAAAATGCGTGGATGGCCGAGGCTTCCGAGTCCGGCAATGCGGCGCCTGAGCTGGTATTCCGTTTTCGCTACCGGTAGCGCTTCTTCGATCAGCTTGCCGACCCCAGGGGGCAGTTCGCCTTTGTAAGCGGGCAGGCCAGCCATCTTCGCCCAGAAGTGCACGGGATCGCGCAGCTCGTTGAGTGCGATCAAACGCAGCCAGCGGTGCTTTTCCGCCAGAATGAACGGTTCGCCGCCGCAGGCGAGGCCATCGCGGTATCCCTGCTCGATGGCTTGTGCGCCGTGCTTCCGGCGCAGGCCGAGATGCTCCGCATGGACGGCGAGGTAGGCGCTGGTGGCGAGGCGGACGAGGTCGATGGTGTAAGCGCAAGGCCAGGCTTCGTCGAGATCGTTGACGCCCCAAATGAGGCGGCCTTCGAGGTCACGCCAGGTGCCGAAGTTTTCGATGTGCAGGTCGCCGACGGCGAGGACGGAAGGTGCGGCCGCGAGGTCGCCGCACAGATGCGGCCAGAGCTCGAGCCAGCGATAAAAGGTGGCGCGGAAAAACGGGAACGCAGCAAGCGCCATCTGTTCGTGTTTGGTTTTCAGATCCTGCTTGACGATTGGCAGTTCCTGGGCGAGCCAGTTTTCAAAATCGGCCGTGGACTCAACAATGCCGCGAAGTTTTACTTTCTTCGCAGCGGCGGTGCCGGGCATGGGAACCCCTTTTTTGCGGCCGAAGCGTTCTCAGCCGCGCGCGGTGTTGGCAGTGGCCTGTCTGCCTTTTACGCGCGCTTCGTAGATTGGAAATTTCGCGCCAAGTTCCGCCACCTGGGTGCGAATTTTTTGTTCGACTTCGGGATTGCTTCCTGCGCTGGCAATGCTGCCAAGGATGTCGGCGATCCAGTTGCCGATGAGTTCCATTTCCGGTTCGCGCATGCCGCGCGTGGTGACGGACGGGCCACCGAGACGAATGCCGCCGGCCTTCATTGGGGGCAGGGGATCGAACGGAATAGAGTTCTTGTTGACGGTGATGCCGGCGCGGTCGAGCGCTTTTTCGGCGTCGGTGCCGGTGATGCCGCGCGAATGAACTTCGACGAGGAATAGATGATTGTCCGTGCCGCCGGAAACGATGCGAAAGCCGCGTTTGCCCACGGCAGCAGCCATGGCTTTGGTGTTGGCGACGACCTGTTTTTGATAGTCCGTGAAGCTCGGCTCGGCGGCTTCCTTGAAGCAGACGGCTTTGGCGGCGATGGTGTGGACGAGCGGGCCGCCTTGCAGGCCCGGAAACGTGAGTTTGTCGAGTTCCTTGGCGAATTGGGTTTTGCACATGACGAGGCCGCCGCGCGGGCCGCGCAGAGTTTTGTGCGTGGTGGTGCTGACGAAATCGGCGTGCGGAATCGGGCTAGGGTGAACGCCTGCGGCGACGAGTCCGGCGATATGGGCCATGTCCACAAAGAAGAGCGCGCCGCTGGTACGAGCGGCTTTGGCGATGCGCGCGAAGTCAATGACGCGTGAATAGGCGCTGGCGCCGGCGACGATCATTTTGGGTTTGTGTTCGGCGGTGAGGCGATCGATTTCGTCGTAGTCGATCTGTTCGGTGTCCTGGCGCACGCCGTAGGCGATGAATTTGTACATGCGGCCGGAGAAATTGAGCGGATGGCCGTGGGTGAGATGGCCGCCGTGAGAAAGATTCATGCCGAGGACGGTGTCGCCGGGTTGGAGCGCGCTCATGTAAACGGAGACGTTGGCCTGTGTGCCGGAGTGCGATTGCACGTTGGCGTGTTCAGCGCCAAAGAGAGCCTTGGCGCGATCGATGGCGAGCTGTTCGGCTTTGTCCGTGACTTCGCAGCCGCCGTAGTAGCGCTTGCCGGGATAGCCTTCCGCGTATTTGTTGGTGAAGACGGAGCCCATTGCCTCGAGGACGGCTTCGGAGACGAGATTTTCCGAGGGGATGAGTTCGATGCCCGTGGCCTGGCGCCTGGCCTCTTCGCGAAGGAGTTCGGCGACTTGCGGGTCGACGGAGTCGAGCGGGCGATTCATGCGGTTGTTGGCGTCGGTTGTCATGGCAGAAAGTTTAGCGAAAGGGTTGGAGAAAGCCAACGGACGGAGGTGTGGAAAGGAGGAACGGAAGATTAGCCACAGAGCTCACAGAGGAACGAAGAAATAGACTTGGAGACGGTCGAGGTTTGAGGACGCGAGTTCCAAATTGGGAACGAGAGGCGTACGTTCCCCATGTTCTTTTGAAGTGTGCGCAAACGACAGAAAGAAAAAGAGTTACGAGGGATTTTTGTGATGGCGGTTTGTGCAAGGTATACGCAAGCGGCGGAAAAGAAAGAAGTTAGATGTTTGCGGTTAGCTTTGCGAAAACCGGGGTAGGAGGAGGATACAAAATCTTGCAGGGCGGGCCCTGTGCAGGCAAAAGTTTCGAATGAAGACCGGTTACACTCGTCAGAGCGGGATAGTCATTTTACTAAATCAATAGATATGTTAAAAGTATTCTGATGAGTCGGGAAAAACTTGTAAAAATCGCTCAACTCATCGGCAGGCGCAAGCTGGGACGATTAGACCGTTGATTGCGGCTCTTTCTGTGCGCTGGTTCAGTCTTTTGCCGGCTCCTGCGGCTCCGTAACGGAAGTATCGCGTTCCCATCCCTCATTCTCGAGCTTGATGTGCTCGATGGCCACAGCGTTCGCGCCAGCATCCAGTTCTGGCAACGCCTGATACTCCGATACCCAACACCGGTACACCTTGTACGAAAAAATCTTCTGCCCCGCCTCGTTGAATACATCAATGATGATGTCTCTGCGGAAGTTCGCGAGGGCACTTTCAGGATTTGCGCCGAGCTTCCATACAAGGTTAGCCCAGTCCTCGAAAGAGAGGTCATGAGTTACGCCACGTTCCAAGGTAATGGCGTCAAACACCGTCCGGCCTGGCGACTTTCTGTTTGTACTTGGATCGCCGCCTTCCCTGTGCTCAATCACTTCCGTAGAGCGCTTCAAAGCGCTGACTTTGGATACTCCAGCCACATACTTACCGTCCCACTTGACCTTGAACTTGAAATTCTTGTATGGGTCTAAACGATTTGGATTGGCGGTGAATTCCGGCATTGAGGCCTCCCTGCGACCTGACTGTCTCCCTAGACAGGCGGAAAACTAGTGTAATGCCGAAGGAGGAATATGCTCTTTGTGCGTCTTGATAAGTCGGGATCGTGGAAACTGAGAGGTCAAAGTCAGAACGCGCACCCTTGAAAATCAAAGGGACGCGGCACCCAAAATCGACTTAGCGCGCTGGGCCTGCCACCCGCCGGGGAATCACCGCGGACCCTGATTCTCCGAAGAGCCATTACGAACTGGCGCGAGCGCCGGCGGGACTCAAGTGCGACACCAGAGGCAAGAGAGCGCCGCGAAGGCGCGGACGCTCAAGGCGGACCGTTCCGCCAATCCATCTGCTACTGGCGAACATCCACCGGCGTTTGCGCAATTACCCCGCGCTCTTGGCAGATTTTGACGCAAATCTTGATCTCGCACCGACCGGTCCGGCGAGCAGGCAACAACTCTGCGAGCGCAACGGCAGAAAGCGCTTCAGAACGCGCCGAAATAGGGAAAGCCGCGCTCGAGGGGAAGAGACGCAAGCCGTCGTTTATTCCTAAGTGCAATTTACGGTTTCCTCCACCTGATTTTGTTCGCCGTCGAGGAGGAGTTGCAGGCGTTTGCGCGCTTTGTGAAGCTGGGATTTGGAGTTGCCTACTGAGCATTTCAACGATTTCGCGATTTCGGGATGCTCATAGCCCAGCACGTCGTAGAGCAGGAAAACCTGTTTGTAGCCGAAGGGAAGCTTGGCGACAGCGCGCTTCAAGTGAAGGCGGTCGATTGCGCCGAGCATGGAATTGTCGGCTGCGCCAAGTTCACGCGGGTGTTCGCCGTTCGGCGTACGGTCCTGCAATTCCTCGACCGAGACTTCAGGCAATTTCTTCTTTCGCAAGTGCATGAAAATAATGTTCAGCGTTACGCGGTGCAGCCAGGTGGAAAAAGCGGCGTCACCGCGGAAGGTGGCAATCTTTCGAAAAACCTGCAGGAACACTTGTTGCGTCAATTCCTCGGCTTCGGCCGGATGCTTGATCATGCGTGCGCAAACGCTGAAAACGCGTTTGCAATACGCCTTGTAGAGACATTCGAAGGCGTTTTCGTCGCCTGCCTTGGATCGCGCGATGGCTTCTGCTTCGGTTAAACCGAAGGCGGCCTCGCTGAATATTGCGCTTGCCATATTGCTCCTTCTCCGAAAAACTGCTCTTCCCGCAAATTGCAAGATAAGGCATGGCCGAACTGGATGCGTGACCCGCCGGTGGAGTTCTCGGTCCAATTTCGGTGGATGAAACACAAAAGGGCGAAGCCTGCGGCTTCGCCCTTTGTAAGCTACGCGGACGAAATTATCGTCCTTCGTCACCGATGAAGCGTTCGGTAGCCGTGGCGATCCAACGGCCAGCCGCACCCGCCGGACTGGCGATGCGGATGAGAAAAAGCGGGTTTGCGCAGGTGAGCGGGATGTTCTGGACATGACCGGCAAAGTTCGCGTCGCCGTGCGCGTTCAGCGCGACGGCCGCGGTATCGAGCACAACCTGAGTTTGTGAGCCGGCGTTGCACACGAGGGTGCCGGTAACGGCCGAGACGGGGCCCGGCGTTCCGGTGGAATTGCCGCCGTTGATGGAAAGGCCTTCGACTTCGAAGAAGGCGGCGCCAGTGGCGAGGTTCACGCTGGCATGTCCGCTACGCACGGTCCACGGGGTAGCTCCGGCGCGGATACCGGCGACGGGATTGTCCACGCCGGGAATGGTGATAACGCCCACAATGCTCTTCCAGCGGACGATGGAATCGTCGCTATCGAAAGCAAACACAGCGGAGGCGCACAGCAAGGTCAGGACAACTGCAAACATTTTCTTCATTCGTTTCATTCCTATAGTTGGAGACCGGCTTCGATCGAACCTGCCGGACCAGAGACAGCGTACAGAATGAGCAGAATGCGGCAGTGGACGTTACGGTGACGTTTTCGGTCCTAATCTGGTGACGGCGAGAACGCCGTCACCAGATTACGGGTTCTGAAGCAAGAGCTTGATGCGAGCTTGCTGGGCGCGCCGGACGTGGACCCGGATGGCTGTTTCGGCGGCAGAGGGATCGCGGGCTTCAATTGCTTCGATGATGGCGCGATGTTCGAGGAGAGCGGTTTCGCGGCGTTCGTTGCCCGTGCGGCCGGCGGGCTGAAGGAGAAGCATGGCGGTCCGGATGTACTCGAGCATTTTCAGGATGTAGCGATTGTGCGAGCAGTAGTAGATGGCTTCGTGAAACTTGCGATTGTGGTCGGCCAGTTTGCCCGCATCGTCGAGAATTTGTTCTTCCATCTCGATCATTTCGCGCAAGGCGAGAATTTCCATCTCTGAGGCGTTGCGCGCCGCGAGGGCTGCGGCGGTGGACTCAAGGACCTCACGGACCGCATAGAGCTCCATAATGGCCTGATAGTCGAGCTTGGTGACGACTCGCCCGCGGGCGGTATCCAAGGAGATCAGACCATCGGCTTCGAGAGCGGCGATGGCTTCTCGAATCGGCGTGCGGCTCATGTTGAGGAGGGCGGCGAGTTCGCTTTCCATGACTCTCGCGCCGGGTTTCAGGGTGCCGGTGGCAATGGCGTGGCGAACGAGCTGATAAGCCTTGGTGCCGCGGGTTCGGTTGTCGTCGTCGTCGGGAACGTCGTCGGAAAAAACCCCGCCGCCGGTTGAAGGATGCGGGTCGACCTCTAGACGGCTAAGTTTCCGGGGCGCAGCAGTCTCGCCACCCCGTCCGCGCTTTCCGGCTCGCGCCAAAGCGTCGCCCGACTCGGATTTATCGGTCACGTGTCGGAACCTCTCTCGAACGCGTTCTGACTGTACAAGCTTGGGGGGCGGCGCTCAATACCGCGCCCGACGAATAGACGCGGGCCGGGAATAAAAGTGGGTCATGGGCCGTATTGGTCGCTAACGAAAGGGGAGAGATAGCGTCCATACATGAGTATTTGTGTGTAGACATATGCATACACGCTCGATAATATGCCGGCAATCGGCCAAACGTCAACAAAAGGATCGCAGAAGATGAGGCAATTTCATTCCTTCCGGCTCGATACAGTGAACCACTGCCTGTGGCGCGGGGAAAGTCGCGAGGTGCTGACACCGAAGGCTTTCGATGTATTGCGCTATCTGGTGGAGCATGCGGAGCGGCTTGTTACGCAAGAGGAATTACTCGAGGCCCTTTGGCCGGAAACGTACGTGAACCCCGAGGTGATCAAGAAATACATTCTAGGGATTCGGAAAGTGCTGGGAGACCGGCACGAAAATCCGGAGTTCATTCGAACGTTTCCGCGAAGGGGATACCAGTTCATTGCGCCGGTCAGCACGGTGGGCACGGCTGAGTCTCCCGCTTTATGCGTAAGCTCGGCGAAGCAACTGACGATTGGCGAAAGTGGGCTGGAGCAGCTCGGAGGGAACATAGGCAGGGCGCTGATGTCGCGGCAACAGGTGGTGTTTCTTTCGGGCGAACCGGAAAGCGGAAAAACGGCGATCGTTCGTGAGCTCCCGCGGAATGTGACGCCGATGACCGCGGTTTTGATTGTCTTCGTGTCCGAGCCCGGCGCAAACCACGAATGCAGGCGGCAACGATGAGCGATGGTTTTTCTGCCGTTCGCCGGAGTCGCTGACGCGCTTTCGCAAAGCTAATGATCCGGAATTTGGCGGTTCACATTTTCATCTGACGAACAATATTCAGGAAGGCCCAGGCATACACGATTTTCTGAAGATGATAAGAAACGAGGCTGGCCGCGTGGCGGTGTTCGGAAATCGCTTCGCTTGAATTTGAACATGGGACCGGCGTTTAGCGCGGTGAATTCCTGGCCGTCGAGAAAAAAAGACGATGGTCCAGCACGCTGCCTTTCGGGGCCCGGGCCGGCTTTTCCGTAGCGAGTGACCTTTCTCGAGTTGGGAAAGATAGAGCGCTAAAAATTGGCGGCTTCCTCGGCTTGCCTGTCGAACCACAAGAAGGGCGTGATTCTTGGCATGCGAAATTCCTCCGTCGTAGACCTGTAGAGCTCGTAGGAACACACTAGCCTTGAAGGTTCGAGTTGTAATATGAACCGTTGGGCGTCAGCCTTGCTTTTCTTGCGTGTGGCAACAACGAAGAGATGACAGAAATACGAACTAAAGCGTAGGCTACGGGGCACAATGGCCCACATGGGCACGTTGTGCGGGTGAGGCAGGCGATGAACGGAAACGAGGATTTGGCTTTGCTGGTGGTTCGAATCGCGAGTGCGCTGGTGATGCTGACTGGTATTTTTGCGCGCATTGGCGCGAAGTGCATTCCGGTCGTGATGACGGGCCGGTCAAGCTGGTGCACTTGCCGCATGGGTTCAATATCGGCAGATGCGGATATGAATATGCGCGGACGCAGCTCTTGATTGCGATAGCGATTTTGGCCGCGGGAGCGGGAAAATTCTTGCTGGCGCCGGGGAAGCGTAAGAATTGGTGAAACCATAAATGAAAAACAGAAAATGGATGACGGTTTTCGTGTGCGGGCATGCGTTTGTGGCGATTGCCGCAATTCAAGCGCAGGACAAAAAGGAGGCGACCGCAATGCTGGCGAAGGGACCGTTCGAGGTGAAGATGGCGCCGGTGGATACGGCGCACAAAGAGGAGAAGGCAATTGCCCGGTATTCGCTGGACAAGGCTTATCACGGGGATTTGGAAGCGACCGGGGCGGGCGAAATGCTGGCGTCGATGGGAACGGTGAAGGGGTCGGGAACGTACGTGGCGATGGAAATTGTGCACGGTGTTCTGGCCGGGAAGAAGGGAACGTTTGCGCTGGGACACATCGGGACGATGGCGCATGGCGAACAGAATTTGTCGATCAACGTCGTGCCGGATTCCGGCACGGGCGAGTTGTCAGGAATTTCCGGGGAGATGAAAATCATTATCGCTGCGGATGGGAAACATTCCTACGAATTCGAATACGAGATTCATAAATAATTCATGACGCGACAACGCCGTAGTAAGCGAGAATTGGGCGTGAGGTGCGAGGCATGATGGAACGAGTGAAGCGGCTGCCGGCGATTTTTGCGCTCACGATATTCGCCATCGCCGTTTCCTTTGGCGGTGCGAAGCCATTGCGGGCGCAGGCGAAGAATCCTTACGCTGGCGACGGGAAGATGGCGAAGCTCGGCGAATTCGGATTTCGAGCGAATTGCGCGTTCTGCCACGGGCTCGGCGCGCGAGGCGGCGGGCGCGGACCGGACTTGACGCGGACTCCGAAAAAGCATGGCGACGGCGACGCGGAACTTTTTACTACCATCAACAACGGCGTGCCGGGAACGGCGATGCCGCCGAACGGTGCGACGCAGCAAGGCGTCGGGATGACGGAAGAAGAGATCTGGCAGGTGGTGACCTACATCCGCAGCTTGGAGAAAAAATCGGACGCGAAGAGTTTGGGCAATGCGGAACATGGAAAACAGTTGTTCTACGGATCGGCGGCATGCGGAACGTGCCACATGGTGAATGGAAAAGGCGGACGGCTCGGACCGGATTTGAGCGGAGCCGCGTCGGGGCGTTCGGCGGAATATTTGGCGGAGTCCTTACGTGTGCCAAACAAGCGGCTGGCGCAGGGAATTTCCGAAGCGATGAAAGAATTTTCGCAGGAGTACGAAACGGCGAATGTGACGGCGGCGGACGGGACGAAGTACGTCGGCGTTGTGCTGAACGAAGACGCGTTTACGCTGCAGATTTTGGACACGCGGGAGAATTTGCACTCATTTGAGAAGAGCTCGCTGAAGTCGTACGAGAAGACGCGGCAATCGTTAATGCCTGCGTACGACGAAAAGGCGTTGCCGGAAAAAGATTTGCAGGACTTGCTGGCGTTTTTGGCAGCGGCGAGCGGAGGTGGCAAGTGAAGCGGCGCGCTGCTGTTTTATTTGCGATAGCGTCATGGACGGGTGTGGCAGCGCGAGCGCAGGTGACGCCAGAAAGATTATTGAACGCGGCGAAAGAGCCGCAAAACTGGTTGATGTACAACGGCGATTACGCAGGGCTCCGGTATTCGACGCTGGAGCAAGTCAATTTGCAGAACGCTAGCCACTTGGCTCCGAAATGGGCGTATCAGACGATGGCCGGCGGAAAATTTGAGACGACGCCGCTGGTAGTCGAGGGAGTTTTGTACGGGACAGGGCAAGACGACCGCGCGTTTGCGCTGGATGCCAAGACAGGGCGGCCGATCTGGCAATACCAGCGCGCCTTGCCGGGCGACATTCGCCCTTGTTGCGGACGCGTGAATCGCGGACTGGCGATATTGGGCGACAAAGTTTTCATGGGAACGCTCGATTCACACGTGATTGCGCTCGATACGAAAACGGGCAACGTGGTGTGGGACGTTACGGCGGTTGACTACACGAAAGGTTACAGCTTTACGCTCGCGCCGCTGGTTATCAAGAATTTGGTGTTGGTCGGCGTTAGCGGTGGCGAGTATGGCATTCGCGGCTTCATTGACGCTTACGACGCGGCCACGGGCGAGCGGAAGTGGCGCTTTTATACAATTCCCGCCGCGGGTGAGCCGGGAAATGAAACGTGGGAAGGCGAATCGTGGAAAATTGGCGGGTCGCCGGCGTGGATTACCGGGACATTCGATAAGGAAACGAACACAACGTTTTGGACGACGGGGAATCCGGCGCCTTCAAACCGCGGCATTGGGCGCGCCGGCGACAACCTCTACTCGAATTCGTTGTTAGCGCTAGATCCCGATACCGGAAAACTGAAATGGTATTTCCAATTCACGCAGCACGACGAGCACGACTACGACGCAACGCAAGTGCCGGTGATGATTGACGACGGCGGCAAGAAATTAATTGTGCAAGCAAACCGCAATGGATTCGTTTACGTAATTGACCGCACGAACGGGAAACTCGTGCTGGCAGAGAGTTACGCGAAAGTTTCGTGGAGTCGCGAAAAGGATGTGAATGGCAGGCCGGTTGCGGCCAAAGACTCTTCGCCGACGCCAGAGGGGAATCGCGTGTGCCCGGGTGCCGCAGGCGCGACGAACTGGATGTCACCGACGTACGACCCGCAGACAAAACTGTTTTACGTGACGGCGCGGGAACAATGCGATGTGTTTTCGACGGCGCCGCAACCGTATGACCCGGGGCATGCCTATTACGGGTCGGCCTATTTTCCGAACGACGAGGCAGCGCCGTTTTACGGAGCTTTGCGGGCGCTCGATTTGAAGACGGGAAAGATAGTCTGGGAATGGAAACACGTTTCACCGACGTGGTCGGGCGTGCTTTCTACCGCCGGTGGAATTGTGTTTACGGGCGATGCGGAAGGGAATTTCATTGCGCTCGAAGCGAAGAGCGGAAAAGCATTGTGGCATTTCCAGTGCGGCGCGAGCGTTTACTCTTCGCCGATGACGTACTCGGTCGACGGGAAGCAGTACGTGGTCGTCGCCGCGGGCTCGGCACTGTTTGCGTTTGGCTTGCCGTGAGAAGGACCGTTGTTGTCCAGGCTAGCTGTCTGCTGTTTGCGCTATCCCTCAGTTCGCAAGAAGAGTCGAAACGAGTCGGAATAAGAGAACTACAAGCACCGATGTCGGAATTGAAGCCGATAGCGACGATCGAGTTGGGCGGCAAGCCCGATTGGACAGTCATCACGGATGATGCTGTCTGGGTTTCGAACTCCGAGCTGCGCACCATCCAACGCATTGATCCAGAGACAAACGAGGTTGTGGCACAAGTAGCTTTGCCGGGCGAGCCGTGTTCGGGATTGACGTACGGGTTTGGAAGCGTTTGGTCGCCGATTTGTGATGGGCAAAAAGGATTGGCACGAATCGATGCGCGCACAAATCACGTGACGGCGATCCTGCCGGTCGTTCCAGCAAACGACGAAGGGTCGATTGCGACAAGTGAAGACAGTGTGTGGTTTGTTACAAACAAGGTTGGCCTCTTGCTTCGAATCGATCCGAAGACAAATTCGGTGCGACAGGAGATTCGGTTGTCTCCCGGCGCGTTCAATCCGATCTACAGCGACGGGACCATTTGGGTGACCAACATTGAGAAAGGCACGTTGATCGCAGTTGACGCAAATACCGGCGAGGTTAGAAAAGAGGAGAGCGTTGGAAAACAGCCGAGATTTCTGACTGCAGGCGAGGGATCAATCTGGGTACTGCTTCAAAGCGATGGAAGTGTGACACGAGTCGACGCAAAGACGGTGCGTGCAGGGGCAAACACTCCAGCCGGCATACCAGGGCACGGCGGCGAGATTTGCTATGGCAACGGAGCCGTTTGGGCGACGGTGATTGGCATTCCCCTGACAAAAATTGATGCAAAATCGGGCCGGGTCGTGAAGCAATTTGTCGGTGTTGGTGGAGACTCGGTGCGCTACGGCCATGGCAGCCTATGGCTCACTGACTTGCAGCACGGCAAGATGTGGCGCTTAGCTGCGAATTGATCTCAAGCGACCGGAGTTAAGCAGACTTGGCGTTGCGAAGAATCATCGAGTTTCACAAAGACGAACGTGGTGATTGGGTGGCGGATTTGGAGTGCGGGCACGGGCAGCACGTGCGGCACAGGCCGCCGTGGGAAGATCGGCCGTGGGTTGTGACGCCAGAAGGGCGCGCCGAACACCTCGGGCGCGAATTAAACTGTAAGAAGTGCGACGAAGCCGCCGACGCCGGTCGATAGCGCCGGGCGAAAGAATTTCGCGCAGAAAAACTGAACCGCTACCTGGAAGCGCCAGTCGATGTTGCAGCGCCGCCAATCGCTTCACCATTAACGACCAGTTCCACGCGGCGGTTTTTCTGACGGCCGTCCGCTGTGTCATTTGACGCGACGGGCTGCGTTTTGCCGTAGCCATGCGAGGACATCGAGCTCGCCGGCACGCCCTGTTCCGCGAGGAAATCGAGGACAGAGCCTGCGCGCTGTTGGGAGAGGCGCTGGTTGAAATCGTCGCTGCCAACGCTATCGGTGTGGCCTTCGATCTGAAGGATCAGGCCAGGATGCGCGAGGACGATACCCGAAATCTTCGCGAGTTTTTCGCGCGTGGCGGGTTTCAGCGTGTAGCTGCCGGTATCAAAGAGAACGTCCGACATGTTCACGATGAGGCCGCGAGCGGAATCCTGAGTTTGCAGTACGGCGTTCAATTGCGCGAGAAGTTGCGCGCGAAGTTCAGCTTTTTCTGATTCGGCTTTGGCGGCGGCGGCGCGGGCTTTGTCCGCGTCTTCTTTTGCGCGTGCAGCGTCGGCGGAGGCTTTTTCCGCTTCTGCCTGGGCTACGCGTTTTTGCTCGAGCGCGGCTTGTTGGTCGGCTAAGGCGGCGGCGCGAGCTTTCTCCGCTTCTTCTTTGGCTTTCGCGGCATCCGCGGCTGATTTTTCGGCTTCGGCTCTCAATCGTTCTGCATCTGCCTTGGCGACCTCGGCGGCCTGACGCGCTTGCTCGGCGTCGGTGCGGCGTTTCATTTCGTCGGTGGCATCCTGACGTGCTTTCGCTTCACGGGCTTCGGCGGCGGCCTTATCCGCGGCGGCTTTGGCGTGCGCTTCTTCCTCGGCTTTTTGTTTCACGGAAATGACGCGAGCTTCTTCCGCGGTCTGCACGGCGTCGCGGGCGGCAGCAGTGACGGATTTCTTGTCGCGCTTCTGGCGATAAAGATCTTCGGCGGAACCGAGCTGCTGCGCTGCCTTAGTCAGAGATGGACCGGCATATTTTTCCGCGCCGGCATTGCGAGCGATGCGCACGGCGTTGCGCGCCTCGAACAGTTCGACGGGCGTTTTGCGATCGATGCCAAAGATGGCGTTTTCGATTTTGGTGTTCGAGGAAGAGTAGACTCCGCGAGCCAGCAGCTCGTAGCGGGCCTCGATCGTTTCCCCGCCAGTCACGGCATCGAGGGAATTCTCTGCGACGACCGCGTCGCCAGGCTGCGTGACGGCAAAATACGGTTCGGCGGTGACGATCATGCCGAACGTTTGCATGTCGGAAATTGCTTTAACCTGGCCCTGGCCATTCTTGATTTGCAGTTCGCCAAGATTGACGGCGCGGCCCTGAGGCGAAACGGCCCAGAGCACGTAGGTTAGGTATTCGAGCCCGAACTTTGTGGCTTCTTCAAAGCCTTCGAATTTCGCTTCGATTTCGACGCGGCTGCCCTTGTTTTCGACTTTGGCTTCGCCGGCGGCCTGCTGCATCAGGTCGGTGCCGTGGAAGGCAATTTTGAGCGTCGTACCGCTGCGGCGATAGTTGATCGCTTTGGTCGTGCGGGTGACCGCGGCGGCAGTCGGGGCAACAGTCTGGCTCGAAGTGCGCAGGGCGAAAAGGCCGAGCAGGCCCATCACCGCGATACAGAGCGCGGCGAGGCGCAAATTGAAATTTATGCGAACCGAGTAAGGTGAGTTGTCCGTGACGCGTCGCAGCATATGAATGCCATCCCGTTGCGGCTGGTGGCCGCGGCAAATGCGATTTTCTTGCCCAGATTGATTTCAGAGTAGCAAGAGAAAACCGCTAATTTGCAAGCGATTCGGGGCATTTGCGCAACTGATTACACCTGTACTTTAAGACAAGCCGGAATCGCTTCGGGCAGGCCGCAGTCAGGGCACATCGTTTATTGCGGCAGTTCTTTGCCGGATTGCTCCGCCACCATATACGCGGCATACCACTCAGGCCAGTTCTCGTCGCGTTGGCCGCCGGTCCGCGCTTCATGCTCCCCATGGGCGTTTGCGGCGCGCTTCAGCGCGCCGATCAGATCGTTTGTTGACGCAAAGGATGTCACGTCGGAATCGATGCGGCCGGGCAACCGTGTCGTCAGCTCCTGGAAAATCCAGCCGTTGCCGTCCGGATCCTTGAAGGAAGCGAATGAACGGTAGCTGCGATGCTCCGGATCCGGGCCGCTGACGCGTATCCGCCCAAACAGGTAGGGCTCGTCCGGGCCTGCGTACACGTTGTCGCCGCCGTGGAATGCTTCGCTGACCTCGACGCCGCGCTCGATCAATTCTTTGCGGGCGGCCTCAAGGTCGGAAACGATCAGATACAGACCTTGCGCGGAACCCGGTGCCGCCGGCGTAACGTTCTTGCCGAAAATTACCGAACAACCCGAGCCGGGAGGCGTGAACTGGATCACGCGGAAATCACTCCCGTTGTCGTAGTCGGCGTCGAGCCGCCAACCGAGCTTCGCGTAGAACTCTTTCGCGCGGTCGATATTAGAGACCGGAATAACAACGATCTCGAACTTCATGTCGACCGTCGCGGGACCCGGTGCTTTTCTTGCTGGTTGTGCTTGCGTCATGTCGATCTCCTTCCACGTGGGCGATTGCGGGCAAATCTCGATGGGTTGATTCGAAATTAGCCTGCATAACCTTGTCGATGCGCAGCCGTGCAAGGCCGCGCAATTGCTTGGATGCGAGTCAAAACGACTCGGCCAGATAAAATTCCGTTTACTTGGCCAGCAATTCTTTCCAACGTTTCCACGCATCTTCTCGCGCGTGCTTGTTAGCTTCGCTGGCGTCAGGCGCCTCGCCTGCGCGCATGAAGCCGTGGCCGGCGCCGTCATAGGTGAGGGGTTCATACGCCTTGCCGGCAGCTTTCATGTTGGCAATCGTGTCCTGCAGCCCTGCGTTAATGCGCGAGTCGTTTCCGGCGTAGAATCCGTAAACCGGAGCCTTGATTCGCGCCATATCGTCCTTGTTGGGTGAAGGACCGTAGAACACGAATGCGGCGGCTAGATCCGGACGATTCGTAGCAAAGCGGAACGTTTGGCCGCCACCCCAGCAGAATCCGGCGACGAAAAGTTTTCCGTTCGAAGCGGGGAGTTTCAATCCGTAATCGGCAGCCGCGTTCAAGTCGGCCGTGACCTGCTCCGGGTTGAGTTTGCTGACCGCTTCGATTGCCGAATCCACATTGAAGTCCTTGGTGCGGCCGCCGTTGGCCGCCATTCCCGTGAGCAGATCCGGCGCGACGGCGATGTAGCCCGCGGCTGCGACCTCATCCGCAAGTTCCTGCGCCCAGTCGCTCAGACCAAAAATCTCGTGAATGACGAGCACGACAGGGCGCTTTTCTTTCGTTTCGGGGTACGCGATCAGCGTGTCCAGTGAACGGCCGTTGTGCTTGATAGTCACCCATTCGCGATGGCGAGGCGATTTGGCCAGTTGGTCCTTGGCCCAATCCTGCGCGGCAGCGAATTGTGTGGTGAAGAGAATCGCGACGGTGGCAAGCAGCATCCTTTTCATGGGGCCCCCTCAGTTGAACGAACGGGGAAATGCTAGTGGGTTAGGCGGAATCGCGCAAGCGTCATTCGGAGGGTTCTAACTTTTAGGGCGTGCACGAGGCAGGAACTGCGATCGACTGGCCGATATGAAGTTGATGGGGGTTGGTCAGGAAAGGGTTAGCCGAAGCCAGGCAAGGCCAGTAGGAAGCGTGGCCGTAGGCGGCGAGGGCGAGTTTCGAAAGCGAATCGCCTGCTTGAATGGCGATCGTTTGCGCAAAGTGCCGATGAGCGGTCGTCCGCGCCGGCAAAGCGAGTTGTGTACCCGGGACGAGCCGGCCGGGATCTGCAACAGCGGGATTGGCGGCGAGCAGTTCGAGCCACCGAGTTCCGCGGCCCAGATGTTGGCGCGAAAGAGTCCAAAGCGTGTCGCCGGGTTGAACAACGATGAGTGTCGCTGGCGCTGGCGGGTGTGAAAATGGCGCCGAGAACGATTTTGGTTGCGGCGCAACGCGCGGCTCGACGGGGCGAATCGTCATAACTTCCGGGGGCGCTGGTTTTGTGCGACGACCGACAAAAGGGTTGATGCGGCCCGTGCGAGACGATGGCAACGAGGGTGGGCTGGGAACGAGTGCATGCGGAAGTGGCGAAACGGGTCGAGCGGAGATGAAATTTCTTGGATGCGGTTGCAACGGGGAATTGGACTTGGGTTCCACGAGCGGCGCAACGATTTTCGGCGCGGCGAGTGTGGGTTGATTCGCGGGCAAGCGGAACGGCGAAATCTTTTTGGCGTTGCGGTAGCGGCGTGCGGCGTCGCCGAGCGGTTCTTGCGGCGTCGCTGAGTTGGCGTCAAGAGCCTGCACATTTGGCGGCGCTGCAGGAGCCGGCACTGAAGAATTCTTGTGATTTGCCGCCTCGGCGCGCGACTGGTCTTCCGGCGTGAGAATCTTTCCACGGCGCAGATCTTCGTTGGTGTAGACGTGGGCTCGCGCTGCGTTCTG
>Ga0247669_1000125_pt1 | contig 41504 bp, 63 predicted proteins | sample CNK10_metaG_FD_182734 | JGI IMG/M metagenome (GOLD analysis project Ga0247669, IMG submission 182734) | Soil microbial communities from Purdue University Martell Research Forest, Indiana, United States - CNK10 | ecosystem: Environmental > Terrestrial > Soil > Temperate forest > Bulk soil... | reverse complement strand
CCGCACCCAGGTAACCCTCAAGGGGAGGCACCCTCCCCAGGTGCCGGCTCTCGAAGTGGGATCGCTTCGTGTGCTGCGCGCTTGACGGAATCTGGTCCATGGCTTGCGATCTGGGTGCTCGACACGAAGCCTCCGATCACTCGGACTCGGAGCCCTGCGTGATGGCCGCGCCGCTTTCGAGGCCAAGCGGCAGACGCCCGAACGACAGCGGCGCCAGCGCACCGACCGCCTCGGCGTAGAGTTTGGCGCGCTCGGGCGATCGGTTCACGATCGATTCAGCGATCGCATCGAGGAGCCGGTCGATCGTCAGCTCCAGCTTCTTGTTGGCCTTGCTCATGCTGTCCTGCCTTCTGCGTCTCGGTTGCATTGGCGGCAGACGCGGCCGCCTTCTGGTGTGACGACGCCATGGTCGGCGAGCGCGTGACCTCGCGGGCACAACGCACGGCGCGCCCGATGCCGCCAGCTCTTGCGCAGCTCGTTCTCGCGGCGGGTCACGAGCTCGAGGTGGTGCAGGGCGACGCACGCACGGCGCCGGCACAGGTGGTCGAGCTCCATGTCGCCCTCGATCGCGCCGTGCTCGGCCTCCCACGCGACGATGTGGGCGCGTGTCCGGCCATGGAACGCGTAGCCGTCCTTATCGCGCCGGCCCGTGGCGAGCTCGCAACCAAACACCGGGTCGCGCTCGGTGCTCACGCGATAACCCCGAGCACACGAAACGCCTCCGAGAGCATGACGTGGTGGTGCGAGATGCGTCGCGCCTGGGTGCGCTGGGAGGGCGACAAGCCAGTCATCGTGGAGACCGAACACGCGATCGCTGCGCGCGGCGACCCGCTGCCGAGCACCGTCGGACGATGGCCGGCCTCCGGAACGCTGGCGGGATCTCGGCCTCCCAACTCGCCGCCGTGAACTCCTCGACACGCAGCGTCCAGCGCTTCTGCTTGCCGCGGTCGCCGCGCTTGCTCCAGCTCCACAGCTCGAGCCGGCCGCCGGCCTCGACCCAGGCCAGGGCCCGCGGCTCGGCGAGGATCTTGGCGCGGCGCTTGGCGTGGTCGGTGCCGCTGCACGCCTGGAGCCCGACGATCTCGCCCGCAATCGCCTGACCATGGACCGTCTCGACGCGCGGCACGATCGCGAGCACGTCGATCACGCCGAACAGGTCGACACGCACCTTGGCGTGAGGGTTCCAGCGCTCCACGACCTGTGCGATCAGTCCGCGCCTGCGGCACTCGGCGAGCGTGCGCTGCGTGGGCGAGGTCGACGCCTTGCGCTTCTTGCGCGGCGCCATCTCCTGCTCGAGGTCGGCGACGTGTGCTTCGATGCCACGCTCCTCGATGTCGCGCAACCCGGCGCCGACCGACGATGCGGCGATCAGCTTGTCGATGCGCGCCGTCACCATCTCACCGCGCCCTGGTCGACGTGGCTCGCGAACGCGTCGTGGATGCCCTCATGGTCGGCGCGGCCGCAGCGGTACGTGTAGCCGTCGAGCTCGATGATCGCGCGGCACCGCGACTGCTGGTCGGTGGTCTGCTCGCGGCGCATCGCGGGCATGAGCTCGTCGCGCGGGATGATGCGACGCGCGGCGTTCACTCGCGGCTCCGATCTTCCTCGTGCCGGCGATCGCGCTCGTCGCGGATGCCGCGGTCGTATGCGCGCTGCATCGCCTCGAGCACCCACTCGTGCGGGTCGAACTTCGCTGGGATGCCGTGGTACTCGTGCACGTCTGTCGTGCGCTCGACCGTCTCGCGCGCGAGCTTGATCAGATCTTCGCGGGTCGCCGGCATCGGCCTACTCCTCGTCCCCGTCGTCGCTGTCGTGGTCGCTGACCCGCTTCTCTTTCTTGACTTTGCACGTGCCGACGGTCTGCTTCGTGAAGAAGCGCCGCTCGACGCCGCCGAGGTCCTCGTAGACGTAGAACTCGAGGCCGTGCTCCCTGAGCAGCTCCTGAGCCTTGTCGCGCGCGGCCTTGACCAGCTGGCCGGCCTTGACGCGCTTGCCCTTCGCTTTCTCGAATTCCTCGAGGGCTTCGTCGAGCGCTCGGATCGCCTCTTGGATCTTGCCCTCGTCGGGCCTGCGGGTGCCAGGGAGCTCTGATTGCTTGCGTGCCATGTGACGTGTTCCTTTCGCGGGTCAGGTGAGATGCGTGCGCCATTGCCAGCACAGCGCGTGGATCGCATCGGTTGCGTCCTCGGCGTGCGCGTAGAACAGCGCATGGGGGAATTGCTGCGCGATCGCGCGCTCCGGCGGCACGCCGGGTGGCGGCTCGAACTGGACGCGCTTGCGGGGGATCAGGATCAGCTCGGTCTGCGGATGGAGCTCGGCGAACCACCTCGTGCTGGTGTCGAGCTTGAGCAGGAAGCAGAACCGCGTGTGCGCGTACGCCCGGATCCACGGGGCGACGTCGCTGTACGGCGGGTTGATGAATACGCGCTCCTCGGGTCGGATATGCAGCGCGCCGACGAGACCGTCCTGACCGCGATCGAGCTGGAGCGCCAGGTCGGCGGCGACCGTGGACCGCTCGTTGCTGCACGGGTCGAGACCGAACCGGCCAATCGCGCTGGTGATCCACGCCGGCGTGCACCACGTGTCGCGGTCGATGTCGACCTCGGGCGCCGGGTCGGGCACGAGCGCGAGTTGCGGCGCGCCGCCCTGCGCTAGCTCGGAGCGCTCGCCCTCCGGCCCGTCGTCGCCGGCGGTTTCACTCAATTTGCGCTGCTGCTGAGCGAAACCCGTCGGGTCGCGGTACTCGTTCATGTACCGGAGCGCCGTCGAGTCGTCGAGCTTGACCGACGCCAGGAACTCGCCCCAGCCCTTGGCCTTCGGGCCGCGCTCGGGCCAGGCCGGGCGGACCTTGCACAGCTGCGCGCCGATGCGGAGCCGACGGGCCTTCGCGCTCTCGCGCGCCGCCGCGGCCTGCTGCTCGTGGCGCTCGGCGATCCGGATGTCGTCTCGCTCGCCGGCCAGATCGACGATGACGCGCTCGCGGGCGAGGTCGATGTCAGCGGCGCTGACCACGAGTTTCTCAACAATGGCCGGGATGGGCTTCATGGCTTCCTCGCGATCGCAAAATCACCGAGCGCGCCGGCCTTGCGCTCGATGCGCGTCGGTGACCGACCGGCGAGATCGCGGATGACCTCGTCGAGCTCGGCATCGAGCAGCTGTCGATACCGCCATTCGTTGTGACGCGATCGGTTGCCATGCTCGACGCACTGAGCGAGCACGACGCCGAAATCGTCGATGCGACACTCGCACTGTCCCGTCGCGTCGTTCACGTCATCCTCCGTCGGCTGTTGCAGTCGTCGCACCACACGACCTCGTGGCGCCCGATCGGTTTCTCGCGACGTCGGGCGAGCATCGCGTTGCCGGCATTGCGCGCGTCGACCGCCTCGCGCGTGACGCCGACCATCGTGTTGCAGCCGCCGCGACACGGCCAGTGCTCGACGATCGCGGGCGGTGACCAGCTCGTCGGGTCGGTGCGTGATCGCGACGGATCGCGCTCGCTCTCCTCGCGACGGCGCAGGTCGGCGAGGACTTCGGGGTCGAGACCGGGGAGGCGGGTCATGCGAACAGGACCCTCTCGTTGCAGTGCGCGCAGGTCCTGACCTGGAGCAGAAGCCGAGCGCCTCCGAGCGCCTGGCTCGCCTCGTAGGCCGGCGCGCCCTCGGGCGGCAGCATGTACAACACGCGCCCGGCCTTGAGCAGCGCGATCGCGTCGGCGTCGCTGAGCTTGCTATCGTCGGCGAGCACGACCCCGCTGACGTGTCGCACTGACCCGTCGCCGGTGCAGACTCGCGGGTCGACGACGCCGACGACATGCAGGTGCGGATCGTCGTCGGTCGCGGTGCGTACGCTCGCTGGCTCCACGGCGTCGAAAATGCTGTCGGTCATGTCGCTGCCTTTGCTGGTTGGGGTTGCTCGTCGGTGGTCAGTGGCGCGCTCGTCGGTCCCGCGCGTGCGTCGGCGGTCGCGCCGAACAGTGCCGCGCGGGCGTGCGCCGCCATCGCGGCGACGTCGGCGAGCTCGTCTCGCGACACGACGACGGGTGGCTCGGAGAACTCGGGCTTGGGTGCAACGTACGGCTCAGGCTTCGCGTAGCGGTCGGACTTCGCCGACGTGCGCTTCGCCTCGGGCTTCGCGGATGCCTCGGCCAGCGAGGTGTCGACCGCGCGCGCTGCGCGCTCGGGATCCCAGATCATCGCCGGCTTGAACCACCGACGATGCCGCTCGCGAATCGCCTCGGCCTCGGCGACGAGCACGATGTGCAGCATCTTCGCGTCAACCTCGGCAGGCGAGAGCCCCCCGTCGATCAGCTGCCGCTCGCAGCGGTTCATGTTCTGCTCGTTCACGCCGGCGGGGGACTTCGCGAGCGCGCCTGCATTCGGCTCGATGCCGGCCTCGCGGATCCGGCGATCGGCCTCGAGCATCGCGCCCCACCACCGCTGGCGCCTGTGCCAGGCGCTCTCACCCGGCGGGGCGACGGCCGCCGGCGCGACCCGCGCGCGCTCGGCGCGGATCTCGCCTGGGGTCATGACCAGCGGGCCGGGGATCGCCGGCTGTGTCCTCGCGATGTCCTCGCGTGCTGGCGCCGGCGGGGACACTGCGGGGACAGTGGGCGCCGGTGGCGCAGGTACTGGGCTCGATGGGATCGCGCGCGCGGAGGGAGAGCTCTGATCTTCCGGAACCGGATCCGGAGGAGGATCCGGAACCGGATCCGGAGGGTTCGGCCGTGCTTCGCGTTCGTTCGTTTTTTGCTTCGCCGAATTCCCCTGTGGATCATTGGCAGTTAGCCCCTCAATGTCGCCGTGCTTCGCGTCTCGTGGGCGGTCTGCTTCGCGGTTCGGATCCACGTCTCGGATCGCGTCGTTCGCCGCTGCTTCGCCGCTGCTTCGCCGCTGCTTCGCCGCTCGGCGCCGTGATTCCGCGCTCTTGAGTCCGCCTGCGCGCCCAGCCTCGCTCTTTGCGCCCAGGTACTCGATCCGCTTTCCGGCGCCACGGATCCGTAGTCCGCGCCGCGTGTTCACGGCCAGGTCCACGGCGAACATCGCATCCGCGAACCCGGGCCGGTCCGCCGCGTGGTCGATCAGCGCGGCAGATACGGTGTCGCGCTCCAGGTCGTAGCAGACCGCGAACACCGCCATCAGCCGGCCCATCGCCTCCCACCGCGACATGCGGAGGTCGAGCGCGAGCTGCGTGATCCGCGGGTCGCGGAGGAACTTGTCGTCGATCGACATGCGGGCCATCAGTCGAGCTCCGCGGGCCAGAGCGCTCCCTCGACGATCATGACGCCCGGCACCCTGCCGGCCGCGGCCCACGCTGCCAGGCTCGACCGCGCCGCGGCCTTGCTGCTGTAGTGGTCTCGGATGCTCGATACCGCGTCGCCGAGTGGCACGCCGGGATTCCGCTCGACGATCGCGCGCAGCTGCTCGCAGGTGTCACGGAATGGTGTCCAGCGCCCGCCGTTGGTCCCGGCCGCGGCATGCGTCTGATGCTCAGGCCGGAGCTTCGTCGCGAGCGCGACCGGGCGGGTATTCCACCGCGGCGCCGGCATCGCCTCCTTGACCCGCGGACAATCACGCTCGTCGCCAGCGCTCACCTCGAGCAGCCCCACGCCGACCTCGCGACACACGCTGGCGAAGTCGCGCAGCGTACGCGTGTATGGCACGGCGCAGTAGGCGCGGTGTGCGTGGCGTCGTCGCCCCATCGCTTGGACCAGAAGCGCGAGCGATAGGCTGAGCTTTGTCTCGATGATCCAGAGCTCGGGCCCCACGCGCGCCACGATGTCGGCGACGCCGCCGGCGACCTCGACCTCCTGATAGACCGCCGCCCCGCTGTCCTGCAGCCACGCGACCACGACCGCCGCGAGGTCGGCCTCGGTGTGCTTCACGGGCGCCATCAGGGCACGCTCGCGTTCCACGGCAAGTCGTCCTCGCGCCGCGCCATCGCGTGACCGCCGGCTCGTCGCCGCGCGCGCTCGTGCAGCGCCCACCCGATCGCGAGCCACGGGCTGTCATCCGACCCGGCGTAGCGCTGGCCGGTCTCGTGGTCGACGATCAGCGCGCGCCAGCTCGCGCCCGGCAGGCGCTTGGAGTTGACGCCCCACAGGCCGAACTCGAGGGTGAAGTCGAGCGACATCAGCCGGCCTCCGCGCGCAGCTCGTCGCGACGCGCGGCGGCCGCGAGGTCCACGAGCCAGTCCGACCGGCTACGCATACCGTCGACGCCCCCCCCGCCGAACGGGGCCGCGTGCGGAACGTTGCGCGTCCGGTTCGAGCGCTTCGTCACGCGGCGCGCTCCCATCGGATCTTCAGCTGCGTCGGGTGTTCGTCGACGCGAGGGCGATCCTTGCGATCCCACGAGCCGCCGCCGGCCTCGCCAACGCACGTCCATCCCGCGGCCTCGAGCGAGATTCCGCCCTCCTCGGGGAGGATATACGTGACCAGCCGGCGCCCCCCCATCGCGCGCCATGCGCGCCAGCACGCCGCGTACAGCATCGAGCACGCGCATGACGCGTGCAGCTTGCCGGCGCTGTCAGCAAACCGGCCGGTCTCGATCGAGCACAGCCGCGTGACCTCGGCCGTGTAGTCGTCGGCGTCGAGTAGGCGCGCCTTGGCGCGACCGACGATGGCGACCGCGACCACGACGCGAACCCGCGCCGCGCCGATCGCGAACCGGCCGCTCTCGTCGCGGTCGTGGTGGCGGTGATGCCCTTCGACGAAGGCGTGCGCCTCGGTCAACGTGAGGGGTACGAGCTCGAGCCGCATCAGCCCTTGCCTCCGAGCTCTACAATGTCGATCTCGTGCGGCTCGCGCTGGTCAACGTCCGCGAGCGCGAGCTGCGCGGGCACGTTGCTCGCGCGCGTCAGGTCACCCTGCCACTCGGCGGCGCGCGCGGGCTCGACGGCGATCGCGAGGTCGTCAGCGGGATGGCGCGCGTCCTGGTAGCACTGCTCACAGTGCGCCTCCATCGTGAAACCATCCCGCGCGCAGAAGCCGCTCTCCCGCTGCGCCTGATCGACGATGAAAGTGCAGTGCGCGAAGTGGCTGGAGCGGACGTCATCGCGTAGCGCGGGGCGCTGCGGCGACTGGTCAGCGCCACCCCGCTCGGCACCGACAAACATCTCGCGCCGCGCAGCCTCGCGCAGCTCCGCGCGCTCGACGTCCTGCGCGCACAGATCCTCGACGACGGCGAGTAGTCCGACGCTGATCGGGTGGTCGGCGACGGCGCGCCAGCACTCGAGGCAGCGCTCGACCACCGGCACGTTGGACTGGCGCTCGACCGGATCGGCAAACGGCCACGAGCCCCTGCACCTGGTCTCGACGATGCCGCGCGAGAGCCTGGGCGTCGCGATGTGGAACAGCCGGTCGACGTCGCCGGGCCCGGTCGCGATCCGGCGCTCCCACTGGAGGCCGCGGGCCTGCTCGATCGCGGTCAGCGCGGCGTCGGCGAGGCGCAGTTCGTCGTGGCTCGCGAGCTGGAGCCTGCGCGTCAGGTCGGACGCGAGCCCGCGGCGCTGGAGGTCGGCGCTCATGGTCAGGCGGCGATCGCGATGACGCGCTCGTAGGCGCGCACGGTGGCCTCGACGATCGGGCGGCGGGTGAGCGAGCGGACGCGCGCGCGTTCTTCCGGACTTTTATAGGCGTCGGCGGCGTAGGCGGCGGCGGCGTCGGCGGCGTAGGCGGCGGCGTCGGCGGCGTCGGCGGCGGCGTCGGCGTCGGCGTAGGCGTAGGCGGCGGCGTAGGCGTCGGCGGCGTCGGCGGCGTAGGCGGCGGCGTCGGCGGCGGCGTAGGCGGCGGCGGACTTTTTCCTCGTATCCCAAGCCTCCGATCTGATCTCGCGGCAGATCGCCAGCGCCGCATTCGCGCTCGCGAGGTCGACGATCGGCGCGATCGCGCGCATCCGATCCGCGAGGTCGGTCCACTTCACCGCGTCGAGGCCCATCGGCGCGAGCTCGCGGATCGCCGCGTCAACCATCGCATACGCGCGCTTGCTCTCGAGCTCGGGTGCACGCGTGCCGACCAGCCGCGGGATCAGCGGCGCGAGCAGCTGGCGCTCGTCGTCGGTGAAGCGATCGTTGAGCCCGCGCATGATCGCGCCAAGGACCGGCGACGCGCACTTGGGGTGATCGCTGTGCGGCTCGCCGGCCACCCACGCGACGGCTTCCATTGCGCACATGCCCTTGTCTGGCGAGCTGTGGCTTCCGTGTTTGAGGACTAGATTCGATGGAAGTTCGCGAACGAGCTTGGGGATCGAGGTCTCCATGATCAGTGGCTCCTGGCTGCCGCGATCTGCGGCGGATTGCGTGACGGCGCGCCGCGATCTACCGTGGCGGCATGCGCGTGATGCTGGTGTTGCTGGTGGCGATCGGGGCGGGGTGCGCGGCAAGCTCGCCGCTGCCGACGTGCGCCGAGCTCGGCTGTCGATGGGCGGCGAGCGGTGAGGCCGACCGCTGGGCGCCGTGCGCGGACAGCACGTGCTTCTGCGATCAGCCGGAGCCGGCAACCGCGTGCTCTCGCGTTCCGTGCGGCGACGGCGACGCGTGCGCCTCGGGCTCGCACGTCGAGTTCGCCGCGTACTACATCACCTACCCGCACCTCGAGCACGTCTGCTTCTGCGATCCGGATTGAGATCGCGCTCGCTCGCCGCGATACGCTCAGGTGATGCGGAGATGGATTGTCGTGGCTGGACTCGCCGCTGGCTGCCGCACGCCGTACCGGGCCGAGGCGACACTGGTCGGCGACGCCAGCTATATGATCCGGTCGGCGCCCGAGGGCGAGCAACATAGCGACGCGATCGCGATGCAGGCGGCGCAGCGCCGAGCGCGCGAGGTCTGTCCGGACGGCTACGAGGTGCTCGACAGCAGGACGGGCATCGCCCAGAGCACCGAGCGCGTCGCCGTGTTCGGCCGGCGGATCAACGAGACGCCCGAGGTCACAATCACGGTGCGCTGCACCGGTCAGCGCTGAACACGCGCGCCCGTTGCGAGAACCTCTGACGCGACCTACCGTCGCGACTGTTGTGGCGGTTGCTGTACCCACGATCAGGCAGCCCTGATCGCCTGCGTTGCCCTCGGCGGCACGAGGCCGAACGCCTCGTGAATGGCAGGGACCAGCGTGGATGCGGTGGTGTCCTTCTTGAACAGGAGGACGATCGCGGGCGGCGACGCGCCGATCAGGCCAGCCAGTCCGGCCTGGCTGATCCCGCGCTCGGTCATGATCTTGCGGATCTCAGCCTTCCACGCGGCGTCGATCGGGTAGGTGCCACGGGTCGAGCGCTTGGCCGAGCGCGCCTTCCGGATTGGTTTCATGCCCTACATGCAGCACGTCTGAACGGTGCCTGTCAACTCCGCTGAATGGTGGCCGTGCTCACATCAGCTCGATCCATGTCGCGCCAGCCACGCCCCCGCGGTCGCTTCGTTTCCGTCGACAACGTGTGGAAGGCGGACATCAAGGCGCTGCTCGAACGCAGGGGGATCTCCCAGGCTGAATTAGCGCGGCGTATTGGCGCCTCTCCAGGCTCGATCGTCTTGCTGTTCAAGCCCGAGACCGTACAGAGCCGGCTGGTTCCTGCCGTGCACAAGGTGCTTGGGCTCGAACCGCCGGCTGATGCTACGACGATCACGGAGCGAGATGACGCGAAGCGCCGTCTTGATCGCATCTGGAACGAGTTCAACGACGAGGACAGGGCCGCCTTGCTCGCAGTCGCTGAACGATTCCAGCGCCGGTAGCATTGACCGTCGGCGCGCAGCAGAAATACGCTGGTCGCTCATGGCAAGGGCGACGTCAGAAGTAGAGGAGCTTGTAGCGCTGTGTGGTGACGACGCGGAAGCGTTGCGAGCCTTGGTCCTGATCGCCGAGCGACTGGCCAACAAACGAAAACGCGATCGAGATCTTTGCCGCGCATCCGCGCATGCCTCCTAGCATCGTTCAGATTCTCTGAACGTCGCTATTGACAGTTCAGCCAGCAGTCAGTACCACTGAATGCATGGAGAACAACGTCACCTCGCGCGGCTGCGTAGCCGTCGCGATCGTCCTGCATCTGCCCACATTTCCAGTCCTCGTCGCCAAGCTCGGCGGCCGGGTCGTTGCCTTCTGCGAGCGCCACGTCGCGGTCCGGTCGCTGGTTGGCCTGCCCGGCACCGTCCGCTGGGTCGGCGCCGACGGCATCGTCGGTGTCCACCTCGATCACGCGCCGGTCGCCGAGGTCACCGAGTACCCGCGCGACTTCCTGCGCGTCACCTGGGGTGGCATCGCGCTGCGTCAGCTCGAGGGCTACCTCGCCACCAACCCGCCGACCGCCGCTGACCTCGACGCGGTGATGGCGTGAAGCGCCCGACCTTCGTGCGCGTGGTGCGCAGCGGCCACGCCCTCGTCATCCACTGCAGCCCGCGCCCGGCTCCGACCTTGCGCATGACCACCTTCACCGCTGCCGACGTCGCGTCGGCGTGGATTGCCGAGTACCTCGCGATCCGCGCGGAGGCGCCGCGATGAGCGTCGCGCTCCCTATCGCCCTCATCGCCTACGCGCTCGGCGTCCTGTGGGTCGCGCGGTGGTGGAGGCGGCCATGACGCGCAACGACGGCGACGAGCGCATCAAGAATGCACTCCGCCTAGTCGGCTCCGACGTGAAGCCGTCGGCCGACTGGGAACGCAAGGTCATCGATCGCGTCGCGGCCGGCGAGGCGACTCCGCGTGTCAGCTGGCTGCGTCGCCTGTGGCGTCGCGTGACGGGCGGCCGATGATGTCGCCCGATGCCATGGCCTGCATGCTTCAGTCGCGCGAGCTGTTCCGCGCGGCCCACGAGCTCACCGCCGGCGACTCGACGCCGAAGCTCGCGTGCGTCGCCGCGCTAATCGGAGCGCTCGCGGTGGCCATCGCCGAGACCGACACGCCGATCGACGCACTCAACGCCGCGGTCGTGTCGCTCAACAGTACCCGCGAGGTGATGCCGGCGCTGCGCGCGGCCGCGATCACGGCGGCATCGACCCGGGGCACGCCGTCATGAGCCGCGACTTCTACCGCGACGAGCTCGCCGAGCGCCGCCTCGAGCGTGACCGCGAGCGCGAGCCGGCCCGTCTCCGCGCGGCCCGCCTGCCCGCGCCCGACCACCGCGCGCGGCACGCGTTCCAGGCGCGCCAGATCGACCTCGTCAACGCCCAGCTTGACACCTCCATCTCCGCAATGGAGTGCCCGGCGTGCTGCGGCCCGCTGTTCGCGCCGGCCGATTCGCACGGCGAGCGGATCGATTGTCCCGACTGCGACGCCCGGCTCGTCACCCACCGCGCGATCGGCGGCGAGCTGACCGCCATCCTCGTGCGGGACGGAGGTCTGTAATGGGGGCGTTGCTTCTCTCGCTGATCGCCGCCTCGCTGCTGATGGGGTGGTGCCTCGGTTTCATGATGAGCGATTGGCTGCACACCCGGCGCGGGCCGGATCGCCAGCTGCCGGCTGCCACGCCCCGCGCGATCGCGCGCGTGCGCCGCTCGAACCGCGCCGACATCCGGGCTGCGCTGGCGCGACACGGCGTGACGCTGCGCGAGCCCGAGCCACCGATCGTGCGTCCGCTGCCGCGCTTCGGCGTCGCGCCCATCGCGGAGATCGGCGACGAGCGCCCGTTCGTCCCGCTGCCGGCCGACGACTTCGAGACCGACGGCAGGGAGACGCACTGATGTCCGCGCTGCCGCCCGCCCGCATACTCGAAGTCACGCCGGACGAGTACCACAAGCTCCCCGGGTTCAGTGCCAGCCTCGCGAAGATCCTGATCGCTCGCTCTCCGGCGCATGCCAAGGACGCGGCCGACCGCCACGCGGAGGCCATCGCCGACGAGGATGACGATGACGTCGGCATCAGCGACGACAAGCAGAAGCGGCTCGACGCCGGATCGATCCTGCACGCGTTGATACTCGGCATCGGCAAGCGGGTCGAGGTCGTGCCGTCGACCATCCTGTCGAAGAACGGCGCGTATGGCACCGCCGAGTCCAAGGCGGCACGGGATGCGGCGCGGGCCGCCGGTCGGATCCCGGTCAAGGAGCCGGACATGCCGCGGTACGAGCACGTCGCCGGGGCCATCCGGTCGAAGATCGCGGCGGCAGGCCACGTGCTCGATGGGATCAGCGAGCTGGCGATCGAATGGTGGGATCCGACGTCGCACGGCCCCGTCCAGTGCCGCGCGATGCTCGACCATTCCATCATCTGGAGCGAGACGGGCGCGCGCGGCCCGACCGGCGCCATCATCTACGACCTGAAGTGCGTCGCCGATGCGTCGCACGAGCGCAGCGAGCGCTCGGCCGAGAGCCTCGGGTACGGCATCCAGGTCGCCGCGTACACCCGGGCGCTGAACGCGCTGCACCCGTCGCTCGCCGGCCGCATCGAGTTCCGGTTCTTGTTCGCTGAGACCGGCCGCCCATACGAACTATGGGACCCGACGCCCGACGGCATGTTCCGCGAACTCGGCGAGCAGCGCTGGCGCCGCGCGGTGCTGGCGTGGGCCGAGTGCCAAGCTCTCGGCCGCTGGACGGGGCTACGGATCCCCGAGCGCAAGGAGATCACCGCTCCGATGTGGGCGCTGCGCCGGGAAGGGTTCACCGCCGATGAGTAGAACCTTTGAGAGCGGCCCAGCGCGGCGCGCGCGCATGCCGCTGATGCTCGCGATCGTCGGGGCGTCAGGGGCCGGCAAGACACTGTCCGCGCTGCTGCTCGCTGAGGGTATCAAGCGCGTGCAGCCGGGACCGATCGTCGTGATCGACACCGAGGCCCTGCGTGCGCTCAAGCATGCCGACGGGAATCCCGACCGCTTCGTGCATGTGCCGTTCGCTGCGCCGTTCGGTCCGCTCGACTACATCGAGGCGTTCAAGCACGCGCTCAAGCATCAGCCGTCGACGATCATCGTCGACAGCATGAGCCACGAGTGGGAGGGGCCGGGCGGCGTTCTCGAGCAGCACGGCGCAGTGGTCGCAGCGAAGGGCGACCGCTCCAACATGTCGGCGTGGATCAAGCCGAAGGCCGACCACACGGCGATGAAGCACTTCATCCTGCAGCAACGCTGCAACTGGGTGTTCTGCTTTCGCGCCAAGGAGAAGATCAAACCGGTCAAGGGCGGCGAACCCGAGGACCTCGGATGGCAGCCGCTCGGCGCCGAGGACCTGGTCTACGAGATGGATCTGTGCGCGCTGCTCTACCCCGGCGTCGACGGTCGTCCGCAGTGGAAATCGCCGCGCATGCACGAGCAAGCGATCATGAAGCTGCCGGGCTGGTTCCGCGCGCTGTTCGCCGGCGATCCGCAACTCAACCCCGACATCGGCGAGCAGCTCGCCCGCTGGGCAACTGGGTCTGATGCCGGCGTGGCGTCGGCCACTCCTCACGAGCTGGCGGTCCGGCTCGATGCCTGCCGGACGCGCGGTGAGCTCGGCGTGATCGAGGGCGACATCCGGGCTGCCTGGCCAAGCCTATCGGTCGCCGAGCGCAAGGCCATCGAGGCGGCCGGCGCTCGCGCCCACGCTCGCGTCAAGGCCACCGGGAAGGAGGCTCCGTCGATCTGACTGTTCGCGACGCGCTCTGTTCTCCCTGCGCGTCGCTACCGGATGGTGGTCACCGGGTGCTCGAGAGAGCGCGAATCCACCAGCGCCGACGCGCCCGCCGCCGTCGGTGTCCCCCGGGGCGGTGTGGATGGTGACACGGCCGCGCGATTCGCATCGATCTTCCCTACTGGACATCGCGGCAGACGCTCGTTCAATCCGAGCCCCCGGGACCACGCAGCACCAACAACGATTCACGGAGGTAGGCAATGGCAACTGACCAATTCACCGGCGTGCAGGTATTCACATCCACCAAGCGAGAGGAGCGCGACAAGCTCGGCGACAAGGTGACCGACTGGCTACGAAGCCGGCCCGGCATCACGATCGTCGACAAGATCGTCACGCAGTCGAGCGACAGCGAGTTCCACTGCCTGTCGATCACGCTGTTCTACAGGGGTGCGTGATGGCGGGCGCGGGTATCCCCGTCCTGTTCCGCCAGGATCGCGCTGCAGCCGTCGGTCACACCTCGGTTGGCATCGGCATCCGACGCCGGCGACCGCTGCGCCACCGGCGACTCGACCTGTTCGTCCAGCTGCTCCGCGGACCGTTCCTCGCAGGGTTCGATGCCGGTCTATACGACTGGAGCCCGCGATGACGATGTCCGCCGATGCGATCGATCCCGGATTGGTCACCGAACTGCACGCCAAGCTCGAGGCCGCCACCAACGCACTCGCGGACTGGCGCCGCCGCGCCGACCTCGCGCTCCAGCTCGCCGAGTCGCACGGCAAGGAGCTGGCCGACCTGCGCGCGACGCTCGCGGCCGATCCGTCCGCCGGCGATCCCGAGCGCGAGTCCCAATCGAGCTCCTTCTGGTTCGCGTCGTGGCGCGAGATGAAGCGGCTGCGCGCCGAGGACAGGCTGCGCATGGCTGCGCTCGAGCGCGAGGTCGAGCGACTGCGGTGTGGCGACCTCGTTCCGTTTCAGGCCGGCGAGCTCGAGCAACCGCGCGCCGACAAGTTCCGCGACCATCTCGGGCACTGCGAGGAATGCCAGGCCGGGCTCCACGAGCTGATGCAGATGGAGGCGCGCATGAGCGAGATCTCGAGCGGCCCCACGGGGGACGGCTGATGTCGCGCCGCGGCCCTCGCCCGCCCGGCGTGTCAGCGGCCCGGCGCGCCGCCGAGTTCTACCTCGCGGGCGGCGGTGTCACGCTAAACGAGGCCGCGGCGCGCTTCGACGTCTCGCGCACGGCGATGTGGCGGTACGTCGCGATGCTGCGCGCCGAGCGCGGTCTGCCGGCGGCGGAGCGGTCGGCGGCCGACCAGCAGCCGGGCCCGACGCTCGCGCAGACGATCGATCTCCTGACGATCCAGGCCGGCCGCCAGCTGCAGCCATCGGCGCGCCGGAGCGTCGTGGCGCTCGGTTGGGCGCGCAGGATAGACGCGGCAACCGGGTCGCGCGGCGGTCCGGCGCGCCGATGGAGACTCACGGAGACCGGCGAGGCCGCGCTCGCGTCGTCGCCGCACGTCGAGGCCGCCCAGCGCGAGTTCGCCGCCGGCGCGCGGATGGGAGTGTGGCCGTGAACCGCGACGGACTGACCGCGCTCGGTCGCGCCGCTGTGATGCTGATCGCCGGCGCGGCGCTCTGGTACGCGATCATCCGCTGGCTCGGCTGGTACACCGCCGGCGCCGTCGCCCTGGCCGGCGCCGTCGACTTCGTGTGGTGCGCGCTGCGGCTGCCGCGGCGGATGCGGCCCTGGTGACCGCCCGCCTGCACCCTGACGACATCGAGGCGATCGCGGCGGCGGTTGCGCGGCGCCTGCAATCCGGAGGACGGTCGACGACGGGAATCGTCGAGTCCTCACTGGAGGACCGATGCAGAGAGGAGAACGCATCCATGGACCCTATGAACACGGAGCACGCTGGCGAGTCATCCTCGTTGGAGCGGATGGCTCGCGAAGACGTCGCAGCTTTGAGACGCGGGCAGCCGCTGTCGCCTATGCCGACGCCGCGCGCGGCGAGGCGCAGGGCGGCAAGACGGTGAGCGAGGCGATCGCGGCGTTCGTCGAGCACGGGCGCATCAAGGGCCTCGCGCCGGCGACGCTCGAGAGCTACGAGGACCGCCTCGCCGCGCTGCTCGGCGACGTCGCCGCGCGCCCGATCCGATACCTGGCGCGCCGGGGCGCCGAGCTCTACACCGCGGCGCAGGCCGGCCGCGCGCCGGATACCCACCGCAACGCGCTCGCGGTCGGCACGATGTTCGGCCGGTGGCTGGTCAAGCAGCGGTGGCTGCGTGCCGACCCGTTCGCCGACGTCGAGCCGGCCGGCCGGCGCACGATCGGCGCCGACAAGTCCCGGCTAACGATCGACCAGTCGCGGAAGCTGCAGGCGGTCTGTCACCGACTCGCCGCCGAAGTCGACCTCGGCGCCATCCTGACGCTCGGCTATCTGCTGCTCGGGCCGCGCGCCTCCGAGCTCGTCGGGTGCGACGTCCAGCACGTAGACGATGGCGGCCGGCTGCTGTGGATCCCGGGCACCAAGACGCGGCCCGCGCGGCGTCGGCTCGCCGTGCCGGACGAGCTCGGCGTCTACCTGGTCGCGCTTGCCGAGGGCCGGCCCGGCGGCGACCCGCTGTTCCTGTCCGAGGCGTCGCGGCGCTGGCCGGCGGGGCGGCGATGGTCGCGTCACATGGCCTACAACCACACGCGACGCGTGTGCAAGGCGGCCGGCGTGCCCGAACTCGCCCCGCAGGCGCTGCGGCGGACCCAGGCCACGCTCGCGACCGACGCCGGCGTAGCGGGTCTCGAGGTCGCGCGCTCGCTCGGGCACTCGGTGCCGGCGGCGCCGGCGGTTACCGGCCGAGCGTACGTCGGGCGCGAGTCCGCGCGGGCGGCCGCGGTCGAGCGCGGGATGGTCGTGCTACAAGGCGGGCGGCGATGAGCGGTGACCAGTCCCGCGATCCCGAGTACCAAAAGGGGATCGCGAATTCGATGCGGCGCCAGGCTGCGAAGCTACTCGAGGATGCGCTCTCGCTGGACCCCGACGTTTTGTGCGTCGATCCCGTCGACCCGCAGTTCGAGCTCGGCGTGCTGCGCAAGCGGGTGGCCGAGCTCGAGGTCGTGCGGGACTACCATATCCGAGCCGCGGAGCAGCTTCGTGAGGAGAGGTACCGGCTGGCCCGGACGATCTCCAACCTTCACGCCGGAATGCCGGTCGCGTGGCGTGCGCTGACCGACAGGCAGCGCTACGAGCTGAGCCATGACTGCTGCCACGGCTGCGGGTCGCTCGACACCGGCTGCCAGTGCTGGAACGACGAGTGATCTGGGAACTCGCTGGGAACTCGACCTTCGGGCGCCTGGCCAACGATGCGTAAGTGCTGTGCGAGCGCCGGGACTCGAACCCGGACCTTGTTAAAGACAGGAACCTAAATCCAGCTGATTCCGACGAGAACCGCTGCCGATCTATTCCCAGGACTCGGCGATTCCCACGGCGGTTCGCGAGGATGCAGCGGGGAACTTCTCACGGCACGACGCGCAGCAGGCTCGTTCGGTGCTCGGGCTTTGGCCAGGTCATGTCGTGGCCGTTCCAGTGCGACCCGTCGGTCCGCAGGATGCCGGGCTTGCGACCGTTCGGCCCGCAGCACTGCGCCACGTCGAGCAGTGACCAGTCGGGCAGCTCCGGGTCCCACTCGAGCACCCGGGTCACGTTGACCACGATCGCGATATGCCCGATCCATGGCTGCGGGTGGCCGGCCAGGTGGATCGTCGGGTAGGCGATCAGGTCGCCGAGCTCGGGCCGCTCGGCGCGCACGAATAGCTCGCGGTTGTGGTCGGCATCCTCGATCGCGCTGTTGCAGTTGAGGTCATCCTCGACGCTCGCCCACGGCCCGTGATTGAAGCCGGGGCGATGGCGCGGCACGCCGTAGCAGCGACAGAACGCGAAGCCGAAGCAGTCGCTCGGGCCGTCGAGCGGCGTGCTGTAGTTGCCGGTCCCGAGCATGTACACGCCGGTGCCGACCAGCGAGCGCGCGACCGTCACCGCGGCGATCGGCGAGGCCGGGCGCGGCGGCGTCATTCGGTCACCCATCGGCCGCCGCGAATCCAGCCGTGCATTCCGCAGCCGGCCGGGCAGAGTAGCGAGCCCTCGATCGTCAGCTCCGGCCACGGCTGCACGAGCACGTGCCCGGTCGACGCGGGGTCGGGCTTGTAGCGCAGCGTCATCCACGCCCGGCATGCCGGATGGCGCCAGATCAGCCCGCCGCCGTCCTCGTCGAGGCGAATGATAACGCCGCCGCCGATGTCGAGGTCGCCGGTCGCGTCAGGCGGCGCCGTGCTGGTCGGCGGCGGCATCACGCACCCGCCGTGCTCTTGCAGTGCTGCCAGGCGGTCTGCACGAGCGCGAGCTGCGCGATCACGTCGATGGCCGCTGTCGCCCGGTCGCCGCCGGCCTTGAGCGCCTTCGCGTCGTCGGCGATCGCCTTGCCGGCGTTGATGATGGTCGCGGCGTCGGCGGTGCTGCAGCCCTCGAGGTAGCTCGCCTCCTTCTTGACGGTTGCGCCGGTGCCGGCGCACGCGATCATGGTCGATGCCGCGAGCACGAGGACGAGCAGCATCGCGGCCGGCGGCGCCAGCTTCTTGAGCAGGGCGGTGAGCGCATCGAGCTTGTCGTGAACCTTGTCGATGTCGGCTGCCGCGGTGTCGTCGATCGTCGTCTTGGTGTGCGGCGCGATCGCGTGCAGCACGACGGAGAGGCCGCCAAGGACGGAGCCCAGACCGCCGAGGATGACGCCGAGGATGAGCAGGGTGGTCGTGAAGTCGGACATGAGCGGGATCCTTTCAGTGAGCGAGGTGCAGAACGGCAATGGTGAGGGTGACGACGCCGAGAAAGACGGCGGTCATCGCGATGCGGAATCGCGCGGGCGACAGGTCGGTCATGGGTTCCTTTCGGCGCGCCGCAGCGCAGCGCGCATCTCGCGGAGCTCGATGTCGAGCCGGTCGACGGCGTGGCGCAGCTCCTCGACGCGCACGCTCTCGCCGGCCTCGGGCACTGGAGCCGCCGGCGCGATGACGGGCTTCAGCGCGCTGCCGGCGGCGACCGCGGCCGCGACGATGGTCGCGATCAGGTGCCGGCGGGTTGCCCGGTGCGCCTTGTGCGGACCGGCCAGCACGACCTCGGCCTCCTTGTCGCGCTTGGCGGCCGCGGAGCGGTCCCTGTAGAGCGCCACGAACACCTTGGCCAGGTCATCGACCGTCGCGGGGTCGCCGCTGTTGCGGCGCGACCGCTGCACGATGGCGCGCGCCTCATCGTCGGGCTCGCGCTCGAGCATCTCGAACGCGTCGGTGATGTCGGGGTCGCTCTTGGTCACCTTGAGCACCGGCACGCCGAGCGGCGGGGCGTTGCGCCGGCGCGCGGCCAGGTCCCGATCGTTGGCGGTCTGCCCACGCCGAGGGTTGCGCCAGCGGTCGGTGTCCTCGTCGTCGCTCATGGGTTGAACACGATCGCCGCGCCGACGTTGACGCTGTTGATGGCCCCGTTGCCGAACGTGCAGACGGTCGAGCCGAGCGCGCCAGCGGCCGCCACGGTGCCGGTCGCCATCGCGTAGTTGATGACGCCCGCGCCGGGGTTCATCTGCCCGTCGCGCTGCACGGTGATGCCTTGGATGTTGGTGTTCACGAACTTCGTGCCGGGCGAGCCGAGCGCCTGGTTGCAGAGGCCGATCAACATCACCAGCGAGTTGTTGCTCGTCGTCGTGATCGTTGGGATCGTGACCGACGTGCCGCTTGCCGCGGTGCCGGTCACCGGCGTCACCGTGATGCCACTCGACCCGCGCACGCAGAAGATGACCGCCGCGTTCAGCGTGTTGACGCCGAAGTCCACCACCGGCGTCGCGCACGGCCCACGCTTCACGCCGTCGGCGCCGGCGGTGCGTGCAGCGAGCGCGGTAGCGTCGATCGTTCGTGTCCACACCATGATCGAGCGGTGGGCGCCGCCGTTCACCGCGTCGGTCTGCGCGATCAGGAGCGTGAAGCCGGCCGCGGTGGTGAGCGTCGTAGTCGCCGCGCTCGGCGAGCCCTCGGCGACCAGGACCTCGATGTCGCCGACCTGCGGATCGGGGTAGCCCATCGGCCGCGAGGTGGTCAGCGATCCGCCGGTGCCGGACTGCGCCGAGAACGCGCCGCATGCGCCCTGGAACCACGGCGCGGGCCCCGAGCTCAGGTTCGTGCTCTGCCCGGGCTTGAAGATGTCCCGGATGGCGAACGACAGCGCGTGGCCAAGCGCCTCATAGCCCCCGCCGAGGTAGTGCGGGTAGTGGTCGAGCGGGATGAAGCTCGGGTCGAACGTGGATGCGTTGCCATCGGCGGCCGCGGCGGCGATCTGTGCCGCCTGGTAGGTCGCGGTCGAGTTCGGCGAGCTGTCCCACTCGCTGTTGATCAGGATGGTGAGGATCTTGAGGTTCGGCAGGCCGAGGTCCGTGCGGATGTTGTTCCACAGCGTCTGCCGGTCCGACTGCGCAGTCCCGGCGCCGATCGCCTGCGAGTCGGTCTCGCCGATGTAGTCGATCAGGATGATCGGAATGGCCGGCGTCCAACCGAACGCGGCGATCGCGCCCCGGAAGTACGCGATCATGTGGTCGTACAGTTTCTCGCCGCTGCCCGGATACGCGCTCAGCTTGGCCCACTGGCTCGGGATCGACGTCGAGCCGATACCGCACACCGCGATGCCCGGGCTCCGGTACAGGCCGTTGCGCACGAGCGCGCGACCGAGGCCGTTGTCGAGTCCGGTGTTGTCGGCTTGCCCGGCGGCCGCGTAGGCCTTCAGCGGGCCGACCGGCACGCGCGTGAAGGCCAGCGGATTCGTGCCGCTGAACTGCCAGTCCATCATGAAGTTGCACGCCGGGAACGCGGTGAACAGCTGCAGCGCTGTGTCGCCGGCGGCCTGCCCCGTGCCCGAGTGCTCGACCACCGCGGTGCCCGCGCGGCCGCCGTCGGTGAAGCCGACGCGGTTGCTCTGCCCCATTCCCAGAATGAGAATGTCGGCAGTCAGCCCGGGATTCAGTCCCGAGCGCAGACCGCTGCGCAGCCCGGAGCGAAGGCCACTGAACAGGCTCACGGATTGGTGCCGTCCCGGATGTCGAGGGTCGTGATCGCGGCAGTGACGATCTTGAGCCGCGCGCGATGCTGTCGGACGTTCTCGACGTTGATGAGGAGCCCGCCCGCCGCCGTGGCCGCCGGTCCGGTGAAGGTCAGCCCGGAGTCGATCCACACGTACGCCGTGGTGTCCTTCGCTCCGGCGTGCCTGTAGCTCGTGAGCTCGAGTGTGATCGTCGCCGAGCTGGTCGCGTCGAGCCACGCGACCTGCACGCCAAGGAAGCGGCCGCCATCCACGCCGTCGCGCACGGGGATCTCCACGTAGTCCGTGACGCCGCTGGCGATCTTGCCGCGAAAGAGGTTGGCATCGAGGTTGTCGGTCATGTGGTCAGTCCTTCCCGGCGCTGCGCCGGCGTTCCGGGGTCACTGCGCTTCACGGATCCGAACTGCGGTTGCGCGGTCGGTGCCTGCGTGCCGCCTTCGGTGCCCGGCTCGGCCGCGTACATCGACTGGATCTCGCGCAGCACGGCCGGCGTCATCGCGACGTCCACCGGCACGCCGGTCAGCATCGACAGCGCCAGGCGCCGCTTGTACGGCAGGGTCCGCTGCAGCGTCGGCAGCTTCGCGACCACCTGCTGCGTGAAGTCGGCGAGCAGCTCGGGGTATACCGCGCGCAGCGCGTTGGCATCCTCGGGCACGAAGTTGCCGCTGGCGACGCGCTCGAGCGCGGCGTGCGGGTCCTCGATGGCCGCGACCGAGCGCGCGAACGAGCGCATCTGCAGCTCCGGCACGCGCCGGCGATCGGGGCCGAGCTGCATCACGCCGTAGTCGGGCAGCTTGGGCATGATGCCGGCGAGGTACTCCATGCGCCGCGCCCCGACGGTCTCGACGCGGTCGGCGAGCATCGGCGACGCCGCCCGGATCGCGGCGAGCTGCGCAGCCATCATCTCGCGTGCCTCGGGCCGCATGACGGGCACCCCGCCCGGGCCGTACATCGTCTGTGAGCGAATCTCCGCGGTGCGCTGCTGGTACAGCGCCTCGAGGTCGGCCGACTTGGCGGGCGTCGCCGGCGCGAGCGCGGCCTTCTTGCTGCTGGGCGGCGGCGAGGATGCTGCGGCGGCGAGCGCCGATGCTGGCGCCGCGAACGCCACGCCGGCTAGGGTCCGCGTGCCGAGCACGCCGAGCGTCGGCGCGACCTTCGGCGCGGCCGCCACGGCGCCCTCGATGAAGGAACTCGCGGCTTTAGAAACGGCCTTCGCGCTCACCGAGGCGAGCTTGCTGATCCCCTTATAGGCTTTCTCCGCGACGGCGCCGGCCGGGCCGAGGAAGGGCGCGAAGGCGTGGATCGCCTTGCCGATCGCGTTGTCATGCGGTTCCGCGCGCGCGGCGAGCATCGAATCGATCTCCTCCAGCCGCGTGGAGGTCGGCTCGGCCACCAGCCGCGCGAGCGTGTCCTGCAGCGCACGGTTCCGCTCGAGCTGGGCGGGCACGCCTTGCAGCACGCGGAGGTTCGTCGGCAGCTGGTCGAGCAGCGGTAGCCGCGCATCGATGGTGGTGCGGCCGTAGCGCGCCTCCATGATGTTGGTGATGGCCTGATCGATGCCGCGCTGCGAAAGCGCGTCGTAGCGATAGCCCCTTACGTCCGGCGGTTGCTTCGCCTCGGGCAACTTCATCTCCTCGATGATCTTGGCGGGCGCGTTCGTGAACTCTTCTTGCCAGTCCGCGATCGCCCGCTCGCCCCAGGCCTGCAGCTTCGTCAGCGCCTGCTCCTGTTGGCGGAGCGCCGATGCCGCGCGCGCCGGGTCCTCGGCGAGGTCAGCCTGGACCTTGAGCAGCTTGTCGATCCGCCGGTCGGCCTGCAGCGTATCGAGCCCGATCGCGCGCACCTCGCGCGTCTTGCCGCCCTGCGTGGCGAGCCACGTTTTCTCATCGAGGTTCGCCTGGCGCGACGCGACGAGCTCGTCGACAAAGGCCTTGCGCTCGGGCGCCTGCGCCGCCTTGATCGCGTCGAGCTCGGACGTGCGCGCGGCCTTGAGGCCGGCGAGGTCGAGATCCTCGAGCGCTGGCCCCGCCGCGGTCGGGGTGGGAACATGCACGGCGGGCGGGCGCTCCGCGGCGCCCGTGATCGCCTTGCCGGCGCGCACCACGTCGCCCTCGACCGTGCCGGCGGCCGCCTCGCCGCCGTACAGCGCCTTGGACGGCAGCCCCGCGGCGGCGCGCTCGGCCGTGAGCGCATCGTCGGCCACTACCGCCTCGCGGCCAGCGCCGAACAGCCCGCCGACATCACCGACGAACGCCGGGGCCAGCGCGCCGGCGACCTGTCCCACGCCCGAGGCGATCGGGTTGAATTCCTGCTGCTCGCCGAACGGGTTGAGCACGCCGAACGACAGGCCGCTCACGCCGCCGCCGAGCAGCGCCTCCGCGGTCGGTAGCGCGCCGGTGTTCGCGCGCTCGCGAATGTCGTGGCCCTGCTGGAGCGCCGCCTGCGCGGGGTCGATCGTCGGCGCGATCAGCTGCTCGCGCGCCGCGACCTCGGGCGTCGTGTAGCGCGCCATCCCGTTGCGCTCGACCGCCACCGCGCCGGGATCGAGGTACTTGCCAGAGGCGAGCGCGGCCGGCGCCTGGTCCGCATCGACGAGCTCCTCCTGGCCCGTCGCGCGGTTGGTAAGGCTGACGTACCCGGGCATCTACCGCTTGCCCTTCTTCTTCGGATTCGGCGGGTTGACCTCCCATGGCGCCGGCGTCGCCGACCGCGACGCATTGATCGGCGGCGCGAACGGATCGGCGCCGGGCAGATAGGAAGCGTTCGGCGCGAGCGGGTTGGGCGCGGGGGCCGCCGGCTGCGGCGCCGGCTCGTCGCCGATCGGCAGCCCCAGGCGAGCTCGCCGGAGCGCCTCGTCCGGGTCGATGCCGAGCGCCTTGGCGCGATCGGCGACCTCGTGCCGGCGGATCTCGCCGGCGGCCTTCGTGCGCTGTTGATCGGCGAGCGCTTGGGCGTCAAGGACCTCGCGCGCCAGCCCCCCGAGTTTCGTCGCGGCATCGGCATCCGCCGCGGAGAGCTCGCCCGGCTTGAGTCCCTTGCGATATGAGGTATCGCCGGCCGCGGCGTGGAACCGCTGGAGCAACTGCGTGTACCGAAGGGTGGCCCGGTTGGCCTCCTTGACGGCGGCGGCCTCGGCGACGGGGCGCCCCTCGAGCTCGGGCAGCGGCGCCGGGGGCGGCGGCAGATCGCGCGCGGTAGTCACATCCTTTTCGCGTTGCTGCGCGGCCGCCGTCTCGTCGTGTACGCGCTGCGATGCCGCCGCGAGCGCGGTCTGCGCGTCCTTGCTCTCCGGGTGCGCGGCCGCCGCGGCCTGTGCGGCGTCGAGCTCCTGGTTCGAGCTCGCCTGCACCACAGCGCGCTGGCGCTGGGCGATCTTGATGACCGGGTCGGCATCGACGCCCACCACCGACATCGAGCGGCCGAAGTCGCGATCGGCGTCCGAGAGCGCGTCCTGGATCTGCTTCCCGGGATCACGCGACTCGAACACCGAGGCGCGCTCCGGGATGCGATGTTGCTGCGCCTCGAGCTGGCCCTGGGTGAGCTTGTCGCCGAGGAGCTTGGTCAGGTAGACCATCAGCGCCTCTCGCGCCGCGTCGTACTCGGCGCCGAGCGTGCTCTTGCGCGCCGACCAGATGGACTCGCCGAGCGACTTGGCGTTGTCGATGCGCCGGCCGATGTCGGCGAGCTTGCCGTAGTAGTCGTTGATGCCCGCGTAGACATCGAGCTGGTCCTGAACGCCCTTGCGCTCCTTGGCGTCCTCGCCCTTGCCGCCGAGCTGGCGCTTGCCCATGATCGCGGCGCCCGGCTCGTCGGGATGCATGAAGGGGTTGTAGAAACCGGTCGCGACCTGGTAGCCGGCGCCCGCGGCCGCGCCGCCAGGACCGCCACCGCCGAGCTTCGCGAGTAGCTTGGCCGCCTCGGCGTTGTTCTTCGTGATCTCGGACGCGTTCTTGCCGACCGTGCTCTGCGCGAGCACGCCCTCGCGATTCTCCTTCGAGACGTCGAGATAGTTCTTGAGCTGCTGCTGCGCATAGGCGTTGGTGCCGGCCCGCTGCGCCGCGCGTGCCTGCATGATCGTGTCGGCGATCCGCATCGACGTCGTGCCGCGCGGGTCGTACTTCAGCTGCTCGGCCTGGAGCTGCTGGATTGTCGACTCCCACGCCGCGGCGCGGGCGGTCTCCGCCGACCTGTACATGTCGCCCGTGCGCGCGAACATCTCGCCGACGGCCGTCTGGCGCGCCGCGAGGATGCCGCGGCGGTTCAAGATGTCCGCCTTCTGCGTCTCGATGCCCGTATCGATCGCGTGCTGCAGCATCAGGATGCCCTGGTTGGGACCGCCGGTGCGCGCTTGGACGAGGCCGCCGATGATGCCGGCGAGGAGTCCCGCGAATCGCTGGCCCTTGCTCAGCCCTCCGTGCGGATCGATGTGCTCGGCCGCGAGCGCCTTGTAGTCGCGATCGAGCTCGGCCGCCTTCTGCTCGGCCGCGGTCTGCGCCTTCTGGTAGCGATCGGCATTCTCCTGTGCGCGGATGCGGTTGGCCGTCGAGGCCTCGAGCAGCTTCGTCGCATAGTCGTCGGTCTTGGCGGCCTCGAACTTCGCGCGAATCTCGGCCTGTTTCTCGGGCGGCAGGTTCGCGAGCGCGCGGCCGGCCTCTTCATCGCTGAGGATCTGCGTCGGCGAGAGCTGGCCGACGACGCCCTGCGCGCCGGGCTGCGTGCGCAGCGGATCGGCGGCGAGCGCCGCGGCTTCTGAGGGCTGCTGCTCGGTGGACACCGTGACGTCCGGCAGCTGCGCGACGGTCGGCGCGGGCGGCCCGATCGGCGGCGGCCCCGGGGGTCCCGCGATCGCCGGCTGCGGCCCGGCGTAGGGCGGCGGCTCCGGCGCTGGGGCCGGCTGAACTTCGGGCGGCGCGGGCTGCGCCATCGCCGCCAGCCCGCGCGCCGCGAGCTCGTCCTGGGTTGGCGGCCCGAGCGCTGGAGCAGCAGCGACCGCGGCGTCCAGTGCGTCCGCTGGGATGCCAACGCCAGGCTGCAGAACCGTCGCCGGCGGGACGCTCCACGGATACTGCAGCGACGCGAGGTCGGGCGCGTCCGGCGGCAAGCCGCCCGCGACGTCACCATAGAGCGCCGGATCGGCCATTCAGCGCCCCGCGCCCCGCTCGAGCTTGGCGACCCGATCGCGCAGCGCCGCGAGCATCGCGGTGTTCTCACTCGCGAGGCGCGCGCCGTTGACCATCTTGCCGCGTGGCGTGTCGACCACTGCGCGGCTGCCAGCGCGCTCGAGGTCCTGCGCCATCGGCCCCAGGTGCTCGCCGTCGCCGTCCCGTTCGTCCTTGTAGCGGTACTTCGAGGCGCGCCGGAGCGCGGACAGCATCGCGTCGGCTTGCTCGCCGCCGTCCTTCACGTCCGTCTTGAGCCGGCGATCGGAGAAGATGGCGCCGAGCGCGCCGATCGCCGCGGGACCGTACTTCTCGATCCCGCTCTTCTCGGGCTGCCCGGCGTTCTGTGCCGCGTAGCCCGACATCGCGTTCTGTCGATCCCCGAGCGAGGCCTGAAGATCCTGTCCGCGCAGGTTGCCGAGCAGGTTGCCGTAGCTCTGGTTAGCGGACTGGCGCTCCTGGATGCCGGCGATCGCCTGCTGCCCCGCCAGCCCTGCGCCGAGCCGGCCAGACTGGATCGCGGCCGTACGAGCCGCCATCGCGGCATTGTGCGGCGATGCGCCCGCGGCGAGCGAGCGCTGCGCGGCGACGTTCTGCTGAAGCCCTTGGCGGAGCTGCTCGGCGGAGACCGAGTCCTGACCGCTCGCCTGTCGTTGCAGCTGATCGAGAACGGGCTGCGCCTGGCGCCCGTAGTCTTGATAGCCGCCTTGCGCCTGGTCGGCGAAATCGCTCGCGGCGCGCGACTGATCATAGAGGAGCTGCTTGCGCTGCCGTTCCGCCTGATCCGCCTGATCCATGCTCCGCTGCGCCATGCCGCCGAGGTCCCACCACGGCGCATTGCTGTTGTCGACGTTGCCGCCGAGCGGCACGAAGAGCCGCTGTCCGGTGTCGCCCCAGCTGTTCCACGTGCTCATCGGTTCATGCCTTCTGCGCCGCGGCGAGGCGCCGGTAGAGACCACCCTCGATGCCGACTTCGAGGGCAAGGCCGGTGAGCTTGAACGCCTCGCCGGTGGGCGCCGTGAACGCGCCGCCGCTGAACGCCCCGGTCGCGACCTGGCCGGCCATAGTCGCGATGTTGATCGTCTTGGTCGGCGCCGCGTCGGGGGTCGCGAGCACCGCGAGCGCGGTGCCGGACGCGATCGCCGCCTCGAGCGCCGCGACCGTCAGGCTCGCCGCGGTGCATGCGACGCGCACGCCGATGCAGCCCGGCTGCGGAAGCCACACGCCGAGCGACGGCTGCCACGAGAGCCCATCGCGCACGTCGACGCGGTTCGCGCCGCTCTCGAACGTGATGGCCATCGTGATCGCGTTGCCGAGCTCGCCGGAGCGCTTCGTGCCGGTGACCCGCCATGTCGCCGCCCACGCCGTACCCGATGTCGCGACTGCCGGCGAGAGCGCGGATGCGGTGGCGAGCGTCGCGCTGGCAAGCTCAGCGACCGCGCTGATGCGCACCTTGATCGCCTCGCATGCGGGTCGCTTGGGACCGTGGGCCATCTGTAGCGGGCCGCCGACCACGAACGGCGAGGGGGGCCACACGATGTCGTCGACGTACGTCGGATCGTAGTTGTAGGCGATACGCATGCGGAGCAGGCATTCGCTGCGCACCTCACCGAGCGGCTGCACCTTGCGCACGCGCGCCGCGCCCTGCAGGTCGGCCAGCTTGATCCATGTCTCCTCGATGTCGATCCCGTAGGTCAGGTTCGAGTACGAGGTCTGCTGGATCTTCGGGCCGGTCGCGGTCAGGTAGACGTGCTGCCCTTGCCACATGCAGGCATGCACGCCGTCGGCGATGACCCACTCGCCCCACTGCCCGCCGGCGGCCATCTGCTGCGGGTACGCCCCGCCGGCCCCCCCTTGGCGCGGGTACGCCCAGAGGATCATGCGCTGGTTGGTGAGGATGCGAACGTGATGCTGCGTCTCGACGATGCTGGTCGCGAGCACCGTCTCGGTCTCGAAGTCAAAGATCGCGCCGCCGATGTAGAGCACCGCCGATCCGCTGCGGTCGAGTAGCTGCCAGCCCTTCCGGCTTTGGAACAGCGTGCCGTGCGGCGTGAGCACCACGGACTCCTGGCTGACCACACCGATGTCTGCCGAGACGACGCGCGCCGGGCCGAATCCGCTACCCTGGCCGCGGTTGTCGAGCCCCTGCCCCGGGAACTGGTAGAGCGCGGTCTCGCGCGCGACAAACAGGATCTCGTCCTGAAACCAGATGGCAGTGATATCGCCGCCGACCTGAGGCACGTCGATCGTCAGCGTGTCGTGAAACGATGCGATCTCGCCGTCGTTGCGCTCGCGCGAATACCACACGCGATCGGGGTCGCCGGCGACGCCCGCAATATATAGGCGGGTGTCGGTCGCGATGATGATTGTCGCCGGCGGCGGTGCCAGCGATTCAAGCACATCGTCGTTCTCTGGATTCTGCTCCCTTCCAAGGATGGACGAATCCGCGAGGAAATCGGTGAACGCTGGCACCGGCGACGGGGTCAGAAGATACCTATTCGGATTCGTGGTGACGCTCGGGTCCTGCGAGCTCACCCGATAGAATGGCGGGTTGCCCGGCGGCGGATTGACCACGGTGCGCCAGACCTCGAACGTTGGCACGGGCGACGTCTTGCGGGTCGTATACAGCGGGCCGCTGCCGGAGGCCGCCGACATCGAGCTGGCGCCGGCGGCGATGGCGACGGTCGTGATCGCCGCGGTGGTCGAGCGCTCCTTTTCGCCCTGCCCATTCGTGTACGCGAACGTCGGCTTGTACGCGTAGGTTCCCGCTGCCATCGCCGCGCCGCCGGTCACACCGCCGTCCGCCGGCACAAATGAATAGGCGAACGTATTGAAGCCGACCTCGACGAGCTGCACGCCGTCGTACTGCAGGATCTCGGCGCCGGTGATGTACGCCGTGCGCCCCAGCTGCGCGGTGCGGCGCGCGTCGTTCGTGTCGAACGCGATCGTGATGTCGGTGAGCGTCCGGGATCCGTACGAGTTGCCCCCGGCCTCGGGCAGCGAGGCCCCGGAGTCCGCCTCGAGCGTGCGCCGCGCCGCGCCGGCCCACGAAAACGTTGCCGTTCCGCTGGTGAGCCCGACACCGGGTCGCACGCCGACGTTCTCGAACCCACTCGCGACGCCGGCGAGCGCCTTGCCGATCAGCGAGCCGTCCTCGCGGTACAGGAAGTAGGTGTTCTGCAGCGACGAGCCGATCGCCGTCGAGGCCAAGCTGCTGAGCGCGAACATCGCGTTGACATAGACCGAGCCGCTGTAGTCGAAGGCGCGGGACGCGATGCCCAGCCCGTCGGCGAACGTCGCTTGCGTCCCGATCGTTCCCGCGTCATCGACGGTGTTGCTCTTGGTCTCTGGCGTGTTCGCCGTGAACTCGTTCGCAGTCCAAAACACGCGGCACACGAAATGCCCGGCCGTCTGCGCCGAGCGATAGCACGCGGTCAGGTGGTTCGGATTCGCGGTGTAGGTTCCGATCACCTGACCGGTCGCGACATCCGCAAGCGTGCTCGTCGTGACGACGTCGCCAAGCACCTGAGTCGTGCCGGATACCGTGCGGAAGATGTGTGTTTGCGTGCCGCTCGATGGCCGCGAGGCCACGGCGATTCGGCCATCGGCCGTGCGGGCCTTGGTCGAGGTCGCAACAGCAAGCCCCGCGGTCACCGTGAACGCCGAGTAGGACGTGGTCGTTGCCCGGACGGCCGCGCCGACCGCCTGATCGGCGCCGAGTACTCGGACGACGTCGTATCCGGTCCCACCCATCACACCGGACGCGATGACCGTGGTGGCGACCGACTGAATCCCGGTGAGCGGCGCCGCCGGGTCAACGGCGCGAACCTCGAGTGTGCGATTCGCGCCGCCGACCTCCGTGAACATGAGGATCTTTGTCGACAGCGCCACAAGCCGCACACTGAAGGTATTGCCACTCGAGGGTGCGACGAGCGTCGGCGCGACGAGCACCGAGCCGGTCGCCTTGTCCATCGCCGCCGCGTACACGGCGCCACCTAGAACCGCGCCATTCGGCTCGTACCACGCGTACACGATGGTGTTGCTCAGCTCGGCGCGGTCCGCGAAGAACTGGTCAGTGGCGCGCGCGAAGCGCTGCGCCGTGTCGATGGTGACCGCCATATGCGTTCCCCGCAGCGCCCATACCGCCAGCTGCGCGTTCCAGCTGTACAGCGCCGTGTCGGTGAACACGCAGAGCTCGCCGTTGACCACCGCGAGCCGCCGGCAATTCGACAACGTGCCGCCGCCGAAGATGCTGTTGGACATCGCGAGGTACGGCAGGCGCGTCTGCGTGCCGCCGTCCTCGTCGAACTGCACGTCGCGGCAGATGTCGAGGTACGGCTGCGGTCGCGCGCGATCGTCGGTGCGCTGCTGCAGCCCGGCCGCGAGCGGCAGCTGCATCACCTGCCAGTTGAGCCCGTTGTAGGCCATCTACATCACCACCACGGTGACGATGACCGGCACGCCATAGCTGAACGCCGACAGATACAGCGATTGCGCTCGATTGACCCCGTTGCCGACCACGTCGTAAATGACGCCGAACGTGTTCACCGCTGCGCCGAAGGCCACACGCGGCGGCGAGATCCATACCATGGCGGGATTGCGGCCGAGCTTGTGCGGCACTACGACCGCGCCATTGTTGGGAATCGTGAAGTCGCCGACGACGATCAGCCCAGCTGCCGGCAGCTGCTGCAGCTCAGCGATCGCGTTCGCGTGCGAATCCCGCGCGCGCTCGGCCAGCGGGTCGGCGAGCTTGACGGCCGCGAGCGCCTTGAGCGTCACGGCCGCCACCACCGACCGCAGCGCAGCGACTCGAGCACGTCGCCCGGGATGCGATACACCGGCTGCCCGAGCGAGCGCTGGCAGGCCCAGTACTCGAGCTCGTCTCTCGCGCGCTTGTGCTCGTCGATCGCGCGCTGCTGCGCTGTCGAGCCCTTGTGCTGCGCGACCGAGGCGACGCCCCACAGGATGAGGCGCTCGCCGTAGATGTTGATGCAGTCGACCGTGGTCGAGTCGGCCGCGGTCGACAAGTCCGTCGGCTGCGGCACGTACAGGTGCTTGTACGTGCCGCTGGTCGGCGTCGGGTAGAGCGCGAGGTTCGCGCCTTCCTCCGCCCAAAAGTAGGCCGGGCCGCCCGTCGTGAGCCCGATGACGTACGTGCGGTCAGCCGGCCCGATCGGCCCCCACACCGGCCGCCGCGGCCCCGTCGTGCCCGAGAGCACCAGGTCGACGCCGATCGTCGAGAGGTGGTCGCTCGGCAGGGCGAGATTGCTGAGGTCGAGCGTCGCCTCGGTTTCGAAGTAGCGAGCCCCCTTGTCGGCCACCACCGCGTGGAGCTCGCCGTAGAACTCCGCGACCAGGGCTTTCAGCTCGACGTCATCGATCGCGCCGTCCCCCTCGCCACTCCAGCGCTGGCGAGCGCGGGTGGTGAGCGAGCTGAGGAGGACATTGCGCGCCATGGTCGGTCAGGGCTTGTTGGTGTCGGCGAACACGAGCGAGACGTCGAGATACTCGGTCGTCTGCAGGTCGTCGGCGGCGAAGCTCGAGTTCCAGATCGCGATGTCGAGCTGGCGGTTCGTCGCGTCCCACGTGTCGCGCGTGAGTGTCTGGCCCTTCACATCGCCCGGCGTCGCCGCGCCGAAGATGTAGCCGCCGATCCCGATGAACGTTCCGCGTCCCTCGGTGAGCGTGATGCGGTGAACGCCGACGCCCTGGCGCAGCACGGTCATGTTCGGGCCGTACTCGACGGTCGGATCGGCCGCGCCGGTGCCGAGGAGTCGGATCCGAATGATCCGCTCCTCGTGCACGCACGTCTTGCCGGTCTGGAACTGCACGTCAGCGCTCCAGCCAGCCCATGCGGACCTTGTAGACGCCGGCCGCGGACTGCGACGGCGAGTACAGGGCCAGCATGTACGAATCCGTCGGGCCGAGAATGACCGGCGGCCGGCAGATGACGTGGCGGTTGATGGTCGCGGTCGCGCCGGCGATGCCCGCACTCTCGGGCTCGGCGCCGAACACGAACATGTACTTGTCGCCGGCGAGCTGGATCGACGGTCGGAACTGCCCGAAGCCGAGGTTGCGCGACTGCGCGGTCTCGGCGCTGACCACGATCGCGCCGCCGGTCGGCGAGAGCACCGCGGTCGCGCTCGACTGCATGTTCGGGTTGACCTTGGTGAGCGCGGTGCCCGGCGTGGTGATACGGGTGGCGCCGGTGTCGAGCGCGTCGGCCCAGCTGTCCGCGGTGCCGTTCGCGCCGGCGGTGATGACCTCGATCTCGATGAAGTCGAGATAACAGCGCGTCTTGCTGGTTGCCGCGTCGCTGTTCACCAGGTGGATGAACGGCTTGGTCATCGTCGCATCGGCATCGACGAGCACCGGCGCGGCGTGGCCGGCGAGCGTGGTCGCCGCGTCGTTGGTCGCGTTGTGCGCGGTGAAGTACGTGCCCTCATCGGCCGCCGCGTAGCGCCAGCGCCCCATCGGGACGGCGAACAGCTCGCCGTAGCGGCTCGCCCGTGCGCCGATCATCGCGCCGTCGCCGGGAACGGGCTGCGGCAGCGCGCGGGTCCCGGGGACGAAGATTGTCTTGTTGGTGATGTCGTTCGTCACTGTCGTTGTCCTTGTCTCGGGCACCGTGTAGGACGGCGCCATCGTGTGGATGTGGCTGGGACGGCGCGCCGTCGGGCTACGCCTGGAACGTGGCGACGCCGTGCGACGCCTGGTCGGGCTGCATGTAGTTCGCCTGCACGCGCGCGCGGTAGGCGAGGCCGTCCGCGTCACTGATGCGCAGCGGCAGGTTGCCGTCGTCGCGGATCAGGTGGGCGACCGACGCGCCGAGATACATGATGTTGTGCGCGTCGTTCTTGAACGCGCGCAGCTCCGTCGGCACGATGTCGGGCTCGGCCATCACCTCGATCGCATAGCCCGCGGCGTCGATCATGATGGTCTGGAAGCCGATGCGCGCCTTGCCCTCGGGGTTGACGTACTGGACCTTCGCGCCCAGGCGCTTGACCATCGACTGGAACACCGTCGGGTAGACCACCGCGCGCTCGAGGCGCTTGCCGACGAGCGAGACCTGCACGGCGAGGTCGCCGATCTGGTCCTCGGGGAGCACGGTGATGTCGTCGATGCGCGTGCCGGCGAGCGCCTCGGTGTCGTTCGCGCGGTCGACGTTGCGGAACAGCACCCCGGAGACCGGCGCAACGAGCGGCGTGCATGCCCCCATGCCTTGGATGCCGTTGGTGGCGGTCTGACCGAGCCGGAACAGGTAGTCGTTGTCCGAGAACGATGCGATGCCCGCAGCGTTGTCGAGCACGATCTTCTTCGCCGACCGGATGATCTGAGTGACCTTGGCCGAGCCGATGCGCGCGCCGGTGCCGGTCGATCCGGTCGCCGCGATCACGGTCATGCCGCGGCGGAAGTTGTGGACGTCGCTCGCGCTGGTCAGCGTGACCGTGTTGCCCGAGATCGACGCGCGGCGCCCACGCTGGCCGGAGCCATCACGGAAGATGTCGAAGGCCACCTCGTCGCCGAGCGTGGTGAGCACGCCGTCGGTGTGGCCAGTGATGAAGTTGACGAAGGCCGCGTTGTTCGCCTTGTAGCGATTGATCGACGGGCCATCGAGCGTGATGTAGCCGTACTTGAGGACGTCGGTGGCAACGAACTGCTCGCCCCTGAGCACCTCGACCGCGGTGACCGAGTCGGCGTAGGTGTTCGCGACGCCCTGGGGATTGCCGGTGACGGTCGCGTATACGAAGTCCTGGCCGCCGAGGCCCTGGATCTTCGAAAGCATGTTGTAGGTCGGGTGATCGCGCTGGGTGACCATCGCCACCTGCGCATCGGAGTACCGGCGCTTGAAAACAAACGCGACGGTGGTGTTGTCGGCTGCGGCTGCCATGTCCAAGTCCTTCCGAACCACCTCGACGAGGTGGCGCGACGTTCAGCGGGTTTTCGCCGGTCGACTTATCGGCAGGACGGGTATGGACTTCGGTGCAGGCGGCAAGCGGCGCGCGAGGCGCCGCGGAACATCAATTGCGTTGCTGCGCCTGGAGCTCGCGCACCAGGTCGGCTGCGGACGGGATCGCCGTCTCGTCGGCATCGGCAGCCGGCGCGGCCCGGGCCGGCTTGCCGTTCGGCTTCGCCGCAGCGGCCGCGGGCTTCTTGCCGTTCGGCTTGGACTCGGCATCTGCCGCGGGTGCGGCGGCGTCCTCGACGCCATACAGACGGAGCCGGCGAGCGATCTTCTTTTCGTGCGCGGCGAGCAGTTCCCGGGCCTTGATCTCGGGCAGCGAACGCTTCGTCTTCTCGACGAGCTCGAGCGCGGTCGCGGCCAGCTCAGCGCGGGCCTGCTTGGGGTTCTTGGCGATCAGTGCCTTCGTGCGCGGCGTGGCGTCGTCGACCTTGCGGATCGCGCGGCCGAAGTAGCTGTCGAGCTCGCGCCGGACGGCGGCCTGCTGGTCGCGCTCGGCGAGCCGAGCCTCGAGGGCGGCGGCCTTCTGCTCGGCGGCCGTGATGCGCTCGTCGGCCTTGCGATCGCGAAGCGCGCGCTCGGCGGCGGCGCGGTACTCGGGCTTGGCCGCGGCCGCCTTCGACCGCGCGTAGGCCTGCTGCGCGGCGTACTCCATGTCGTCCTCGGCCAGGCCGAGCTCGGCCAGCACGCCGGCCGGGTCGAGCTTCGCGCGCGCGCGGAACGCCTCGAGTTGCTTCTGCGCGTCGGTCTGGCCTTGGCGCTGCGCGGTCAGCTGGTCGCGCTCGCGCTCGAACGCCTCGCGATCGCGGCGGAGCTGCTCGCGCTGGCGCTGCTCGGTGCGGCGGACCGCGGCGATGCGCTTGGCGAGCTCGGGATCCTTGCCGGCGGCCGCGAGTTCGTCGTCTTCGGCGTCGGGGTCCTCGTCGGCCGGCTCGTCGTCATCGTCGTCGAGATCCGCGGGCTCCTCGTCGTCCTCGCTCGGGGCGGCACCGTCGTCCGCATCGCCATCGTCCACATCGTCGGCGTCGGGCTCGGGCTTGGCAGCCTTGCCCGGCTTCGCTGCCGGCTTGCCACCACCCGCCGCGGCCTGCTCGGCCTCGAGCTCGGCGAGCAGCGATGCGTCGTCGTCCGCGGGCGCGCCGGCAGCTGCGGCTCCGTTCGGGGCGGGGCTGTCGGGATCGGCTGCGTCCGCCATGCGGACAAACGATTACACGAGCCGTATGACGTGCGCCAGCGTCTCGTTTCACGCGGCCGCGGTCGGCCGGAGCTGCATCGCCTGTGGAGCGAGCGCCGCCGCGGGCGGCTGTCCGGCCGGCGGACCGTTGATGTCGGCCTGGGGCGGCGGTGCACCGGGGCCCACCACGCCGGGCTGCATGCCGGCCGTCGCGTTGTCGTTCTGCGCCATTTGTGCCTGTTGCTGCGCGGAGATCCACGCGGCCTGCGAGATGTAGTCGCGCAGGTTCTCGAGCACCTGCTCGGGCGCGCCGGCGATGCGCACGTTGTGGTACGTGCCGGTCGCGCGCCACTCGATCATCTTGAGGTTGTCGAACGGCTCGGGGGTGGAGATCCCCCCGTCCAGGATGACCTCGATCTGCTGGTCGATCGAGTCCAAGGCGCCCGTGTACATCGACAGCTCGCGCTCTAGGTCCGGGTGGCCGGACAGGCGCCGGAAACTGTCGGTTGAGATGACGCCGGCCTGAGCCCATTCCAGGATCGTCTGCTCGCGGCCGGCGGCGGTGCGCGGCAGGGTCGACGCGGCCTCGATCTGGATCTTCACCTGGCCCATGTCGACCTCGGACCACTTGATCGGCTTCTGCCAGCGGCTCTCGAGCACCGTCGGGGCCTCGGCGCCGAGGTCCTTGCAGGCGTCGATCATGAGGAAGGTCGCGTCGAGGACCAGGTGCTCGAAGTCGGCCTCCTGCGGTGCAAACCGCTGCGTCTGCGACTGGCGGAATTCGCGCACCGCGGCGCCGGTCTCGAGTCCCGGCTGGATCGAGCCGTGGCTCGCCTGCTGGTTCTGCCCGAATTCCTCGAAGGCCGACTGCTTGAGCTGCATCCGGCTGTTGATCAGCTCGGGGTGCACCGCCGGTGGCGTGACGGTCTGTGGGTAGTCGCCCTTGATCGGCACCCAGTTGCCGGTCTCGGTCATCTTGCCGGACGCGCCGAAGTCGGCCGGACGCACCCACGTCGTCACGTGCGCGTTCTGCTGGAGCATCCGCTCGATCGTCCAGTTGCGCTTGTTGAGCGCGCGCTGGATGCCGGCGATGCGCTCGGCGCCACTGATCGGATAGAACGAGCCCTTCCGTGCCGACCACGCGATCATCGCGAACGGGTAGTAGGGCTTGTGGTACGGCTCGTCGAGGAGTGTCTTGTTCGCGATCGTAATGGTCCGCCGGCCGGGCACGTATGCGGCGCCGTTGCGATTCTTCTTCGCGACACGCTCGCCCTTCTTCGGCTTCGGCGGCCGCTTGCCGATCGGTAGCCGAATCGATTCAATCACCGTGATCTTCGTCTTGATCCATAGGCTCGTCGCCGGCGCTTGGCGATCGCTCGTGAGCGACGCGCCCGAGAACGTGACATCGATGTCGTCGGCCGCGTCGGGGTACTCCGCCTTGAGCTTGGCGCGATCGTAGTGGCGCTGCACGTGGTGGAGCTGGAGCGGCGGCGCGCCCGAGCGGGCATCCTCGTCCGGCACCACGATGTCTTCGAGCGGAGTATGCTCGACCGCGATCTCGTCCCACCGATCGGCGTAGACCTTGACCAGGCCGCCGCCCTTCTTCGCCGCCTCCTTGAAGGCCAGGCGACACTTCTTGTGGAGGTCGAGTTGCTTGCCGAGCCCCTCGGCGTAGAGCTCCATCTTCGCTGCGCGGCGCTGGGTCGACCAGTCGGCGCCGTCGGTCAGGAAGCGCGCGCGGACCTCGGCCGTCGCGACCGACGCGTACGTGGTGTCGACGTTCGAGGCGACCACGTTCTCCGCCATGTCGTTCAGCAGATCGGTGGCGGCGCGCGGATCGTCAGCAAAGATGCCGTCGGGGCTGTGCTTGTCGTACAACGACTCCAGCGTCGCCAGCCGGTCGTAGATGCCGCCCTGCTCTTGCTCGATGCGGTCGACGAAGCCGAACACGTGCTTGTGCACGTCGTTCTTCTCTTGCTCGTACCAGAGCCCCTGATCGATCACGATTCGGGCTCCACGAGCCGGTCGCGTCGGCGGCGCGGCAGGCGCTGCGACACCTCGGGCCCGCGGATCCCGAAGGTCTCCGGGTCCTCGAGCGCATCGCGCGGCGTCTCATCGTCGGGCTTCGCGCCGGCGGCCGCGCCCGACTCGATCTCGGGGTCGGCCAGCGTGAAGCCAATGCCGACGCCCAGGTCGACACGCAGCACGCCGAGCTGGCGGAGCCCCTGCGCGCGATTCGCGATCACGTCCAGCAGGTCGGCAGCTTCCTTGGCGGTCACAGGTTGCCCCAAGGATCGACATAGCGGTTCGAGATCGTCAATGTCGATCCGCCGGCGGGGGCGGGATCGGCAGGGCGCTCCAGTGCCGCGTCCGGCCGCCGGACATCGGCCGGAGCGACCTCCTGTTCGACGGCCCCGCTCTCGAATAGCCCAGCGATTTCCTTGTTGCCGTACACCAGCGTGTCGGAGCTGTGCGACGCCTGGCGCTGGTCCTCTTCGACGTGACCGAAACGGTTCTCGCGCCATTGCACCGAGGTGACCTGGTCCTCCAGCGGCGAGCCCTTGATCACGTGGATACGCCCGTCGATGAAGTTGCCGTTGACGAGCTCGATCGCGCCCTTCTTATAGTGCGGATTCTTCTCTGCTTTCCTGTAGGGCAGGCCGTAGGTGTTCTTGAGCTCCTCGAGCGTGGCCAGGTCGGTGTCCATCACCTGCGCGTCGGGCCAGCCGGTGATACCCATCGCGCCGCCGAGCGGCTCGGCCGGCTGGTGGAGGAACGCGCGCTCCGCCGCCGCGGGCCCAATGTGCAGCTCGGCGATCGGCCGCGCGTGCATCCGGGTGCGCTCAAAGAACATCACGTGCCAGATGTCGCGCTTGCGGTCGCGCGGCGAAAACGCGTAGACGTTCAGCGCGTAGGGCAGTGCGGTGCCCATGTCGCCGGCGTACACGAACCGCAGGTCGACGAGCCCCATCTCGCGCAGCTTCGCGATTGCCAGCTCGAGACCCTGGACGCCCTCGATCTTCTTGCCGTCGAACGGGTCCCACTGGTTCCACGGCTCGCCGTTGAGCTGCGCGCGGTAGTGGAACACCATGTTCGTGTCGTCGGAGGCCCACTGCGCCAGGTACTCGCGCAGCCACACCGGGTTGTCGTCCGACCACTGATTCTCCTCTTTCTCAACGAGTGCCTCTTCCCAGTTCGCAACGATCGCCGGGTAGAGCTTCCGCGCGTTGGGCAGCTCGTAGACCATCTTTGCGGTCCAGTAGTGCGAGCTCCACAGCTTGCGCTCGAAGCCGGGCTTGTCGCGATCGGCGTATGGCGCGTGCTTCGTCGACCCGGTGCGCGTCGCGTCGTAGAAATCGCCCTTCAGGTCGAAGCCGGCCGACCCGGCGAGGACGAAGCAGCCCTGGCGCTCGCCGAGCCGGGGCCCGACGATCTGGGTTCGGAGCTTCTCGACGCGCGCCGGCGGATGACTCGCCGCCTCGTCGACCTGCACCTCGTTGAACGGGTAACCGCGGTGCACCTCGATGTCCGAGTCGTCCTGCATCCCCTTGATGGTGACGATGCCGCCCGTGCGCGCGCACGTCGCGGTCTGCTCGGATTCCTTGAAGCGGAGCTCGAGCCCATAATGCTCGTTCATCTCCTGCAACTTGTCCCAGTAGAGCTTCTTCGCGTGCTCCTTGGTGCGCGCGAAGTACAACACCTCCGCCTTGCGGATCGACGTGACCTTCAGCGCCGCGCGGCCGCGCAGCGTCGTCGTCTTCGCACCGCCGCGACCGCCAAGAATCGACACGCGGCGACTCGGGTCCTCGACCGCATCGCGTTGGAACGGGTGGCAGTCGGCGAGGATGGCCTCGCGGATCTCGGCTGCCCATCGTTCATCCGGCGACAGCACGCGCCGCTCGGCCTTCACGCGAGCGTGCGGGGCGGCGCGCGGCTTGCGGGGCATCAGCCTCCGGTGGCCGGATCGAAGTACGGGTGGTCGACCACCGCGACCTCGATATCAGGGTTCACCGCGACCGCCATGCCGGCGGGCATGGCCAGCATCACCTCGAGCACGCCGGGCTGACCCTCGACCACGCGGGCGCCGAGGTCCTTGACCAGCCGGCAGAAGGTCGCGGGGTGCAGGCGCACGCGCGCAAGCTTGCCGCCGACCAGTTTGCGGCGCACCGCCTCGGCCGCGATCTCGCCGCACAGATCCGCTGTCGTGATCACGCGCCGGGCTCCTCCGGCGTGTACGCGACCCAGCTCTCCGGGATGCACACCTCGGTCTTCACCTTGCCGTGCTCGTCGAACTCGCGCACGCGATGGTGCCGCTGCCACGGCTCGTACTGGATCGCGATCGTGTCGGTGGTGGAGCCCTTCAGGCCGGCCTTCAGGACGTTCGACCGGCCCGGGCTCGGGATCCGATCGTCGACCCGGAGTGTTTCGATCTTGCTTACACGGATCGGCTCCATCGGGCCGGGCGTGCGCGGCGCCTGCGCGGCCGTGTTCTTCGTGGCGGTGGGGTTACGCTCGTCGGTTGCCATGGTGCTCCTGGTGATAGTAGTCGGGGTAGCGCGCCGCGGCGGGCGCGAACTTGGCGTGCGGGATCTTGTTGGTGCCGCCTGGGTAGTTGTCGGCGATCCGGCTGACGATCGCGGTGCGGCACGTGTAGAGGAACGGCTGCGCGGGGTCGACGCCGAGCGCCACGAACAGGGCGCGCGCGTAGCCGACCTCGCGGAACGGGTCCTTGACGTAGACGTAGTAGACGATCGGCAGCCGCCGCGAGGTGTCACCGGCGATGAAGCCGTACAGGAACCCGTCGGGCTCGCAGGCGACCAACGTGCGCGCGTTGGGCCGGTCGACCAGCTTGCCGATCTGCGCATGCATGATCGCCGGCCAGTCCTCGGAGGCGATGAGGCCGGCGAAGTGCGAGCTCTTGTACGAGCTCGACCAGGTGGAGATCACGAAGGCGCGCTCATCCGAGGATGGCGCCATGTCGGCGTGGCGATAGACGGTCATCGCGCCCTCGGCACGCCGTACGGCTGGTAGCTCTGCGTCCAGCGCTCGAGCTTCGCGTCGTGGAGCTCGACGAACCACGCGCGGCCGGGCCAAAGCGTTTCGAAGCTCGCGCCGAACGATGCGCAGTGCCGCGCGCGCTCGGCACCCCAGTGCGGCACGCCGGCCCCTATCGCGCTGGCCAGCTCGGCGAGCTGAGCCGACAGTCGGTCGAAGTCATCGCCCTCTCGCATCTCGAGGCCGGGCTCCACGATGACGCCGCCGACCGTCACCGAGCAGCGGATGTAGTGCTCGACCGGCGAGCGCAGATCAAGGTACAGCCAGTCGCCCCACTCCGGGTGAATCACGAGCGCCGCGATCGCGTCCCGCGAGGCGATGTCGATGCGGCCGTCGCGATACACGGCCGCCACCGCCAGGCGCCCAGGGCGCAGCGGAAGATGCGAGTCCACGTCGATCATGTGCGACGCCGCCAGCAGATCGCCCTTGCGGAGGTTGTGCTCGCGGTCGAGTCGCAACGTGCTGCCCGCGATCTGGACCGCTCGACCGACCAGCCTGAGCTCAGAGCTCACGGGCAAGCTCCATCGCCTGGCGCTCGTTCTCGCGCTCCCACACCTTCGCGCGATCCTCCTTCCAATCGGCGAGGTCCTGCCCCTCGGCCAGGTTCGTCGTGTCGGTCCAGGTAGAGAACTCGGGCTTCACGTTGTCCGAGCCGCGGACGGCGGCGGTGACCTTCTTCGCGCGCGCGATGCCGGGCGCCGAGATGACGTGGGGCGAGGGCTCCATGCAGCCTTCGCTGTACCCCCAGCCGATCGCGGGACATCCGACCTCGGATGGCGGATCGCCATCGGCGCCGCGCTCCACGTTGAGCGCGAACCGTCCGTGCACCGGACACTCGTACTCGGCGGCGATCAGCGAGCCGGGCGAGGTACGGACGGTGAGCTTCCAGGCGGTCATGGCGCACGCTCCACGCACTGCGCGCGCAGCCGATCGATTGCGCGTTGGCTGCGCACATTATCGCAGGTGTGACCGGTGATGGAGACGACGAGCGCGGCCCCGAGGGCGATGCGCCACCACTGCAGCCGCGCGATCCGACGCGCAGTGGCTTCGGGTGGCGGGCCGACGAAGAACCGTGATGACGCCGGATCCTTGCGCAGCTTGCTGTAATCGATCGGCTTCATGCGAGGCCCGACTTTCTGGCGTCGATCTGCGACGCCTCGCGTAGGAAAGAGAGGCGCTCGGACTGGTCGAGCTGGCGCAGCCAGGCCATCACAAGCGCCGGGGTGACGTCGTCGAAGCGGCGCGCGCGCGCGGATTCGATCTTGCGGAGCGAATCGACGATGCGGCCGACGCCGGCGGAGAGGAAGGCGATGCGCGAAGCCGGGTCGAACTTCGACTTGCCGGCCTTGCCTGCAGCGATCAGTCCGATCTCGGCGCGCAGGTGCTGCAGACCGAGCTCGAGTGTCGCGATCGAGTCGTCCAGGACGCTCTCGATGGTCGGTTTCGGCGCATCGGAGGGTGCTTTCTGCTGTCGTGGAGCCTTTTTATTGGATTTCATGAGGAACTTTCGGCATCAGC
>Ga0247669_1000115_pt1 | contig 43376 bp, 67 predicted proteins | sample CNK10_metaG_FD_182734 | JGI IMG/M metagenome (GOLD analysis project Ga0247669, IMG submission 182734) | Soil microbial communities from Purdue University Martell Research Forest, Indiana, United States - CNK10 | ecosystem: Environmental > Terrestrial > Soil > Temperate forest > Bulk soil... | reverse complement strand
GGCGGCAATATCCCTTAACGTCTCATACTTCGGCATCTTCGTTTCCCCATTTTCCAACGCCCATACAGTAGGCGCAGAAAGTCCGGCTTTTCGCGCCAACTCAGATTGATTAAGGCCGCGCTCCTGTCTTAACGCAATAATTTTTGCTGGGGAATAAGCAAGCATAGCCGGATTGTCCTGCCGGAAGCAATAGGCGTGGCTAAGATTTTTCTTGACCATTGGTTTTAGGTGTGCCTAAAATAGCGCCTATGAATTATTCTGACCTAATCAAGCATTACAAGACACAGGGCGCGATTGCCGAGGCCATAGGGCTAAAACAACCGTCCGTTTGCGAGTGGCAGGACAGCGGCGTACCAGAACAGCGCCAGCTCGAATTCCAGAAGCTCACAGGCGGGGCGCTCAAGGCTGATCCGGCCATTATTAAGAAGTATCGCGGCCTGTTGGGGGCTGCCGCATGACTTCTCCGCGGGCGCTCCCCTCCCTGACGCTTGCGGCTTCGCCTCGGTGCCTTCTGGCATCGGGGCATTTTCTACTGAGACGTGATTGAGCGAACCTAAATGAGTATGCGCGGCAAGGATTTCCGCACGGAAATCGACCCCGACATACACGACATGCTGCGCGTCATGGCTGAATTTCACACCGAAGGCAACATGGCCGCTCTCGGGGAAAAACTGCTCACGAAGGCAATTGTTGGCGAATACCATGAGTTCACTTTAATGCGTGAGCGCATGGAGCGTTGCGGAACATTGCGGAAATCTGCGGATACAGGCGGAGGCCCACGGAAATGAGCGAAAAATCCGTCCATGTGCGTCTGAAGTCCGAGACCATGAACACCATAAAGGCGCTCGCAATGGCTGCGGGCGTCGATGTCGGTAGATACGTGAGGCGCATTGTAGAGGAATGCGTACACGGTAGAGCGTATCACGTTGGTATGGCTGTCGCGTCGCTGGATGCTCCGAACGTAACGACTAAGAAAAACCACGTCTATCTAATTAAGTGCGGCTCGCTCTACAAGATTGGGCGTAGCGTTAGTCCTGAGAAAAGAATTCGCGGAATGCAGTTGCCGCTTGCCGCAAAGGTTATAGCGACCTTTGAAACCACGGATGCGGCGGCATTAGAAAAACGCTTGCATCGCGCCTATAAAGCAAAGCGCAAACGCGGAGAATGGTTCGCGCTCACACCTGATGATGTAACCGCAATTATGGGCGCGCAGGCAGAGGGAAAGTAAGTGCCTGATCGAATAATCCGCAATGAGATTCTCGAATCTACACGCTGGCTCGATCTACCTACCGACACTCATCGTCTGGTGTTTATAGGCATGGTTTTACTGGCCGACGATTACGGAAACTTGGAGGGCGGAACCCGCAAGATGTTCCGTTGGATGCATGGCTTCACGCAGGTTAAAACCGATGTGGATTCAACCAAGCTCCTGAGCGACCTGCAAGACGCCGACCTTTTGAGGCGTTACGAAGTCGGCGGAAAGGAGTATTGGCACATCCCGCGCTTCAAGAACTCACGCAGGTACTGGTCTCGCAAATGTCCGAAATCTCCGTATCCAGAAAATAAACATTCTGAATCTAATCAAGCGCCTGCAAAAAATCCTAGCGCAGACCTGCCGCAGGCCTCCAGTAACGCTTCGAGAGGGGTAGGGGTTGGGGTTGGGGTTGGGGTTGGGGTTGGGGGTACTTCAAAAACAAATACAAGGGCAACGGCTTCGGCGCAAGCGCCCTTTGTCGTTCCGGAGTGGATTCCAAAAGAGCATTGGGATGCATGGGTAGAGGCTCGCAAGAAAACCCGAAAACCGCCGACAACCTACGCGCTACAGCTTGCAGTTCGGAAGTTAGAGAACTTCCGCGAGCGCGGCCATGAACCGGCACAGGTTCTTATGCGAAGCGCCATGAACGGTTGGGCCGACCTGTTTGAACCAAAGGAGTGATGCTATGCAATGCGGGAAGTGTGGCGGCGAGATTGGAAATTCAAAGTATTGCGGTTGTGGTTGGAAGCGTCCCGCTAATGTGGCGTTTGAATCTAACCCTACTGTTCCGTGTGCTCACCATGCCTGCACGTTCACGGCAAAGGTAAAAATCCAGACAAAAACAGGATGGGCCAATCTCTGCATGAAGCATTACGACCAGCACTATGCAGACGAAGCCCATGCAAATCTGGACAAGTACGGCATGGCGAAATTACCTGATGAAACGACAGCGGAACACGTTGCGCGTATGCGAGCTTTTGTGAGGAACGGTGTGCGCAAGTTTGCCAATCGCAGGTATGAGGAGGCCGCATGAAATTGCTGGTGAAGAAGGGGGCGGGATGAAATGTTGCCCGGTGGGGATCAAACCCACGACCTTCCCTTGCGGGGGACGCTCTATCTTTCGGCTGCCGCCTATCCGGTTTCAATATATGCCGGAATTCGTGTCTGAGCCACGGGCGATGAAAATTATATGAGCATTCATACGAAAGAGCAATTCGTGTATGCGGTTTCCAACTGGATTGAACTTGCCTATCCAAACCATAAATCTGCGGCAAAGGAATTGGGTGTAAGCGAGCAATATCTGAGCGATTTTCTGCGCGGCAAGCGTAATCCCGGAGCTAAATTACTTCGCGGCTTAAAAGCAAAGAGGATTGTTACTTATCGGTGGGGCGCATGAGTTCCGCTCCTACCTCACTCCCACTTTTCGGTAAGCGCAGCAGGTTTGGCGAATACCTGGAACACCTTAAAAACTTGGGCGAGAAAAGAGCGCGGAAAAACGCATTGAGTAAGGCTAAGAGGAAAATCAAATGATCGAAGAGCGTTGCCCGTTTTGCAAGCGAGACCCGTATCACTACGTTGATATTGGAGTCGGGTATGCGCCAGTAGCTATTGTCTGTTGCAACCTAGGGATAGCTCTGTACGGCGGCAATAAGCAGGTAGCCAAACTTCTGTCGCTCAAGCAAAGCGGTTCGCCACGTAAGCAGGCGCGGGCTAAACGCATGATTGAGGCAATGCAGTTATGACAGTCCCCTGCCGCATCTGCCACAAGGCTTTATCTGGAGAAAATAAAGTTACCGGATGTTCGCGGGCTGATTGTTGGCTGGACTTTTCAAGGGAAATTCCTGTGCGCGAGGTGGTAGCCATTCCTGCGCCGGTTCAGTGGAGGATTAAGTGAATGTCCTTGATTTGTTCTCAGGCATTGGCGGCTTTAGCCTCGGGCTCGAAAGAGCTGGAATGCGCACCGTTGCCTTCTGCGAAATTGAGCCATTCTGCCGCGCCGTCCTGCGAAAACACTGGCCCGATGTCCCGATCTTTGATGATGTCAGAAAGTTCACAGGTGCAGATGTTTCCGGAGTTGACGTTATCTGCGGCGGATTCCCCTGTCAGGACATTTCGCCGGCCGGCAATAGACGCGGCATTGATGGCACCAAAAGCGGATTATGGGGTGAATACGCACGCGTTATTAGCGAAATACGACCGCGCTTCGTCATCGTGGAAAACTCAGCAGATTTGCTTACAAGGGGAATTGGCAGAGTTCTCGCAGACTTGGCCTCGTTCGGGTATGACGCGGAGTGGCATTGCATACCAGCTGCCTACCTTGGCGCCAAGCATATCAGAGATAGGGCGTGGATTATTGCCTACCCCGAATGCGAGCGACGGGAGCAAGCGCAACAATATATCTCAACAGAGTTTTTTGAGAGCAGTAGAAAGTCATGCAAGGCGTGGGGTGAGAATGGGTTCGTATTTGGGAGTAGCCCTTGCGAAACTTGGGCGCCGGCAGACACCGAGAATGACCGAGTGGCTTATGGGCTTCCCGAATGGATGGACGAGCTTACCGCCCTCGGAAACTCCGTCGTCCCGCAAATCCCCGAAATCATCGGACGCGCAATCATGCAAGCCGAAGGACTGAAATGACAAGGCTTTTCCAATCCGCAGAGTCGGTAAAGGCTAAGAGCGAGAAAAACAAGGATGCTTGGAGGCAGGGCGATATTTACCCTGACTTCGGGGAGTCCAAAACACCCCCTAAATCGCGCCAGAACGCGCCACAGCAACGCGGTAAGCCTCTGAAGGTATCTGCGCCCAAAAAAGGCAGCGAAGGCGAGGAAATGCTTGCCATGCAGCTACACGTCAAGAAGATCGGGGATTGGAAGCGGGAATACAGGTTTTCGCCCCCTAGGCGCTGGCGGGTTGACTTCGCTTGGCCTGACAAGATGCTGGCCGTGGAAATTGAAGGCGGCATATGGACAGGCGGACGGCATACCAGAGGCGCGGGCTTTGAAAATGACTGTTTGAAATACAACGCGCTGTCGCTGGCTGGATGGAGGTTGCTTAGATTTACGCCGGAAATGGTTAAGTCAGGGCGGGCGTTGTCTCAAATTGAATTGGCGCTGTTGTGATCCAAAGTGCCAATAAACGCAATCCGCAGCCCATTTTCCGTTTTTGGACGTATGCCGGTAGCGACAAAGGCAGTCCGATTCATTTCCCGGCGTTATCTGCCGGATAACTTGAGGTTTAAGTCATGAAAACAGGCGAATTAACTGAGGCACAACACGAAGTCATGGAGGAAGTGCCGCCGATGTATCAGGGAGTCTTTCTAAGAGCCTTTACCGGGAACAGCAGGCAGGCCGGAATCAAGGCGTTTTGTCTGCGTTGTGTTGGATATACCCGGATGGACGTTCAGAACTGCACGGCGCTGAAATGCCCGCTTTACCCGTACCAGAGCGCGGACGAACCGGAGGTAGAACCGTGAATTCCTGGTTCCCACACATCCAAGACACCCACAAACCGTACCAACAGTGGGCCGTGTATGAATTCGAGTCCGATAAATTATTCCGCTGTGGTCACGTAAAAGACGAGGCCAATACCTACATTTTTATGTATCAGGGCTATCCGTGTATTCGATGTTTAACCTGTAAGCGCGAGAACTGGCGCAAGTATGGGAAGGTGGCGTGATGTGCGTTGAGATTAAAGTCGGCGATAAGTTTGCCACGACTAAGGCGGAACTGGCGAAATTGATAGGCGTTACTCCCTTGCTGGATACGGTCTGGTATGCAGAGCCGTTTGCGGAGGATGGTTGCCTCTGTCCGTGCGACCTTGAGGCCACGGCGAAGGCCGCGAATATGACGCTAATCATGACGGATTCGATGGAAGGCGAAATGGTGCCGATTAAGCCATGAGCAATATGTCCGACGCCAAGCAGCTACGTCCAAAATTCCAGACTCGTAGGATAAGAATAATCGGGGTAGACCAACGAGACTTAGCCGTAGCGTTGATTCAAAACATGCCGATTGATCCGCATAGGCCGATCCTGGTTACTGTGGGTGAGGAGCCGAAAGCGCGTTCATTGGATCAAAACGCGGCTTATTGGGCGGGGCCACTTAGGGAGATTGCTGAACAGGCATGGGTAGAAGGACGCCAGTATTCAGCGGAAGTCCTGCATGAGTATTTTAAAAACAGGTTTTTGCCTGATGAAAACACATGCGACCGGCACGAGTTGGAGTTGCGGGTTAAAGACCCTGCGAATTATCGCAAGTGGGATTCCTGCCCGGATCAGAACATAGTTTGCATCGGGAGCACGACACAGCTAACCAAGTTCGGTTTTGGCGAGTTCATGGAGCAGGTTACAGCGTTCGGGGCTAAGTTGGGAGTCCAATTCCATGAGCGCGGCTAGTGACCACATGGAGCGCGTAGCCTCTATTGGCTGCGTTGTTTGCAGGAAGTTAGGGTATGGCTATACCCCTTGCGAAGTCCATCACATAGGCGAAGGCTCAAGCAAGCGTAATGACTTTCTGACTGCTGGACTATGCCGGGAACACCATCAGGGCGCCACAGGCTTTCACACGTTAAAAGAGCGGGCTTTCTGTTCAATGTACCGCGTACCGCATGAGCGGGAATGGGGCTTGCTTGCTTGGGTGAATGAATATCTCGCTAAAGAAGTCGCGGCGTGACCCCACAAGAAGCCATAGCGAAATTGAACGCCATGAACCTGGATAAGACTATAAAGGACGTAAACGACATTGCAGGATTGCAGCAGTATCCGGCTGACTTTTACGCTTTGGTTAAGGCTGCTGAAACTATCGCGGAACTGTACACGATGGCGGTGGAATTGGCGCAAAGAAGGCGGCAGGCGTGAGTAACATACCCGACACCGGCCCGTGGAAGCGCATAGAGCGCATAGGGAATGCTGTGCTGCTGCTTGGGGATTGCCTTGAGATATTGCCGGTTCTACCAAAGGTGGACGCGGTTATTACTGATCCGCCGTATGGGTTGGCGCGCGACGGATGGGACGATTCTCTTGTAAAAATGAAATTGTCGGAATGGGCGAAATCGTGGTTATCGGTAGCCCCGTATGCAATGTTTACTTTCCACGCGCGGGTATGGGAATTGGGCGACTACATGCGGGACATCGCTACGATATGGCGAGTGCTGATATGGCATAAGCCGTTTGTGCTCGCCGGTAACTTAGCCAATTTCAAATGGCATTGGGAGCCGATTGTGTGGATTGGTCCAACAGGATCTAAGCCGCCAAGCAAGCCGTATGTGATTCCCGATGTATTCACGGTGTTTCCTGTGGCGACGAAGATGCACCCTGAAAGCGTGGGACACAACAGCCAAAAGCCGTTGCAGTTACTGCGGGAATTGATTGAACCGCAGCGTGACGCGCAAATCATCCTAGACCCCTTCATGGGCAGCGGCACAACAGGCGTAGCGTGCGCGCAGCTTGGGCGGTCATTTATCGGAATTGAGATTGAGCCGAAATACTACGAAATCGCCTGCGAGCGCATCACAAACGCATACAGGCAGGAGCCGCTATTTGACGCTTATGACGAGGTAACCCGATCTTACGAACAGGTGAGTTTATTGTGACTGAGCCGCAGCGCATAGACTGGCCCAAGGTGATAGCTGAACTAGGCTCAAAGGGAATAACACCCTACAAACTAGCGGTAATGATGTGCCGTCAGCTAATCCAAGTGCAACGCTGGATAGATGGGAGCGAGCCACGCCACATCGAGGGCGAAATGCTCAAGGCCATTCATGCTGAATACTGCTCAGACATTACAACTGTAATCGTCTCAAGCCCACAAGAAGAAAAAATAGGTTTATAAACTTGCTTCAGGACGGGTGCAATCGCGCCACAACGCGACCACCGGCAAGCGCAGCCAGAACGTGAAACACGCATAAGCGAGCAAATACGCGGCTCGCCACGGATACGAGAACAGGCCGACGATCATCAAGATCGGGCAATCAAAGCGCGCAACACCTAATACTCTGGAAGGGGTAAGGGGATGGCACGTTTAAACACTTCGTTGCCCCGTGTGCCTGAAAGGCTGAGAGCGTGAGTAACGCAGTCGTAGAACACGGCCTCGATAAAGCCGCAATCCTCAAGGATGTGTCCGCACTACTCGCTGAGGGCGTTCCTACTGATGACATCGTGGAACGTCTAAAGCTGCCCATAACAGGACGGACTCTACGCAACTGGATTACGTCAGAGCCGGATGTCGCTGGCGCTAGAACGCGATTCTTTTCTGAAAAGCTGATTTATTGGAATGAACAGATTGAATCTGCCGAATCTGACTTTCCGCTCGCGCGTGCCCGCGAAGCCTATCGTTCATGGTCGCATCTGGCTGGCGTACGTGATGCAAAAAACTTCGGCCCGAAGCAGGAGATCGCGCACACCATGCCTAATGGCCCACTAATCATGGTAAATCTGGCTAATGTTGCACCAGCACAATCGCAGCGCAGCATTGACATAATTGAGGGCGAGTTAACGCAAGCAGTTGATAAATAACGTATTCATGATTTATGTGTCATTTACATACTGGATATTATACGAAGTGTTGTTTTTTACACATCGTTAATAATCAATGACTTATAAATGGTGCATTGCGATTGATGTGTTATGAGACAGACAGTGATCGATGACGATGATGCGAGCAGAAATAAAGACCGCTATGGCCCATCCTCATGCCTGCCCGGGTCGATAGGGGGGGGGATGTCCTACCAAGACGACGCAAGGGCCGATGCCGTGAGCGTATATCCCCGTCTACCAAATTTCCATAAATGAGACCTTGCCTGCTCTGTAAGCACGAACACTCGCCGTTGATGCATTGCTCGGTAGCGAGAAGGATACGTGAGGCTGCGATTAACAGAGAAGCTAAAGCCTTTATTGCGCCAGAACCGCTTGCGATTAACGAACCAGAGAAAGGCCGTGGCCTTTTACCAGAAAAGCCCGCTGCGATTAACGAGAAAGTCGTGGCGTTGTTTCCAAAGGTCTCACGCAGGACGCAGAACAGAAGGGGCCGTGATGACTACAACGCTTATATGCGCGAATACATGAGGAAGCGCCGTGCGTCCTAAGACCGTTCCTGAGTGTTGGGACTTACCAGAAGCTAAGATTATTGATGATCGGTATCCGTATCTTGGTGGGGAGGGGGTAACGGGGGATGGAATTACTTTATTCCTTGACCGTGACGGTACGAAGAAGCGGGTTGAGTGCAGGAGAGGGGCTGCGGACGGTCCTGACGTTTGGGTGAAGGTTCGTGGAAGTTAATTTAGAACCTAAGCAGACAGAAGCGTACCTGACCGACGCCACTGAGGTTTTATACGGAGGGGCGGCAGGGGGGGGTAAGAGTTTTTATCTTCGGATATCTGCAATCAGGTGGTGTCTGGAGGTTCCGGGGATACAGGTTTATCTGTTTAGAAGGACGTTGACGGATTTACGGGACAACCATTTAAGAGGTCCGACGAGTTTCTTTGTGATGCTGGATAAAGGGATTCAGTCGAAACAGGTCAAGTATCGAAGCGTAGAAAATGAGTTTGAGTTTCCGCAGGGCTCCATTTTGCATCTTTGTTACTGCGATTCAGAGAACGACGTTGAAAAGTACCGGGGTGCTGAGATTCACGTTTTGATTATGGATGAGCTTACCCACTTTTCCGAGTATCAGTATCGGTTTCTTAGAAGCCGGGTTCGTAGGGCTGGTCTTAAAGTTCCTGATGCCTGTAAGCACAGACTTCCAAGAATTGAAGCTGGCAGTAATCCTGGAAGCATAGGTCATGCTTGGGTTAAGCGTACGTTTATCTCTCCCAAACCTCCTATGGAGAAATGGAAAACATCGCCAGATGAAGGCGGGATGTTACGGCAATTTATTCCAGCGAAGTTAGCTGATAACCCGCATTTGACCAAGGACGACCCTGAGTATGCGAACAGGCTTAGAGGTCTTGGTGCAGAGTCTCTTGTAAGGGCGATGTTGGATGGAGATTGGAACATTATTGCTGGACAAGCCTTTGAGAAATTAAGACGTGAAACACATTGTCTTGAGCCGTTTGAAATACCTCCTGAATGGCTGAAGTTCGGTTCTTTGGATTGGGGAAGTGCTAGACCTTTCAGTTACGGTATGTGGGCGATAGCTGGTGACCAGATGGACGTTGGGGGGGTGAAGATTCAAAGAGGGGCAATGATCCGTTTTGACGAGTGGTATGGATGGAACGGAACTCCGAACGAAGGTCTGAGGATGGAGGCACCGGAGGTAGCTAAAGGAATTCTAGCGAAAGAGGGCGGTATTCACATGGCCTACCGTATCGCAGATTCTTCGATGTGGAAGGTAGATGGAGGCCCATCTATAGCCGAGACGTTTAATAAGCATGGATGCGTTTTAAGACCTTCAGCTAAAGGCCCAGGTTCCAGACACAACGGGTATGTAGAAGTAAGAGCAAGAATAGCCGGTAATGATGACGGCCCGATGCTTTTTGCTACCCGAAACTGTCATGCCGGTTTTTGGAGAACCATGCCTGATCTAGTAATGGACGATCATAAGTTCGGAATCCAGTCTGAGAGTATCGACACCGATCAGGAAGATCACTGTTCAGATGAAGTCATGTACGCCTGTAACAGTAGACCGTGGTTAAGGCACGTAGAGAAGAAGAAACCTGTTGCGCGGGATTGGATATTCGACAGGATTGAAGCGGAAGGTGAATCGTGGCGGGTTGCGTAATTGACTACACCGACGAAAGCTACCCGAAGTGCTCGAAATGCAAGGCATTTCTGTACTATCGTCGTGGGGGTACTGATGATAACGGCGTCATTATTTGTACGATCTGCGCGACACCGAAAGCTGTGGGCGTGAATCCGCTTCCTGAACACATGCAGCGCGAGGTTGAGCCTTACATTCAATGGCGGTGTGATATGGCTGTAGCGCAGTTCGTTCTTGAACAGGCAGAGAGAATAAATGGCAAAGAAAAAGCAGCCTGACGTTCAGAGCGAACCTGAAGTCTCGACGGTTTCACATGGAACCATCGAACACGCTACTTTAATCAAGTGGATCAATTCTGCCGAGGATGTGACGGCTGACTCTCGTGCTACTTCAGAAAAATGCAGGGACTACAACGACAGCAAGCAGTGGACTGACGCCGAGGCAAAAATACTGAAAGAGCGCGGACAGGCCGCGATAGTCATAAACCGTTTCAAGCCGAAGATGGACGGTCTTTTCGGTATGGAAAAGACCATGAGGACTACTGCAAAGTGTTTTCCGAGAACCCCGAAAGAAGATCACGACGCCGACGCAGCGACCGAAGCTATTAGATTCGTGTTGCAGGATAATTTTTACAGTGAAACACGCTCTGCTGCATTTGAGAATCTTGCTATAGAAGGGACCGGAGGTTGTGAGGTCATCGTAAAAAAGCCGAAGAAAGAAGGCGATAGTTACAAAATCGTCATCAATCATGTTTTTTGGGATCGGATTATTTATGACCCTCATAGCAGGCGTAAGGACTTTTCCGATGCGAGGTGGTTAGGTCAGGTCGTATGGATGGACTACGACATAGCGGTAGCGACCTACACGGATAAGGCAAATATCCTTGAAGCAATGTTCGGAGAGACAGGACAGACCTACGACGATAAGCCGAGATGGATGCAGGCCGACAGACGTAGAGTAAAGATCATCGAACTGTATTACCGCGAGTCTGGAACGATTAAGTATTGCTGTTTCACGAGAGGAGGGTATCTAAAAGATCCGATGACCTCGCCTTATGTGAACGAAGAAGGGGAGGCGGAATGGCCGTATGAGTTCGCAAGTGCTAACGTGGACCGGGATGGAGGTAGGTACGGTCCGGGAAAACAGCTTCTTGACGTTCAGGACGAAATCAACAAAAGACGCAGCAAGGCTTTACATCTACTCAGTGTCAGGCAGGTTCAGCTTGAGCGCGGGGCTGTTGATGATGTAAACAAAGTTAAATCTGAGCTTGCAAAACCTGACGGCGTAATAGAAACGACCCCTGGAATGCTGTTTGAAATTCTCAAAACAGGGGACATGGCTACTGGTCAGTTTAGTCTTTTGACCGAAGCCAAGCAGGAAATCGACGCTGTAGGCTTCAATGCCGCCGTCTCTGGAAAACTGGAAGGAAGTCAGTCCGGTGTCGCCCTAAAAACCCGTCAGATGGCCGGCCAAACTGAACTGGCTCCCCTGTTCGCAGTGCTTAAACACTTCGATATGCGGGTTTATAAAAAAGTCTGGAACTGTATCCGTAAGTACTGGACGGATGAGATGTGGATAAGAGTCACGGACGACGAGCAAAATATTAAGTTTGTAGGGTTGAATAAGAAAATAACTAAAGGCGACCTGATGCTGCTCGCCGCGAAGGAGAAGGGCGCTCCTCCTGAAGCCCTTATGCAGATGAAGGCTCAGATTGAGCAAAATCCTGTGCTTAATCAACCGATGACTCATAACAACGTCGCTGAACTCGATGTCGATATTCAGGTTGCCGACGCTCCAGACGTTCCAAGCATGGAAGTTGAGCAGTTTCAGGGCTTGGCAGAAGTAATCAAGTCCGGTGCGCCTCCAGCGTTGATCGAAGTTATGGTGATGTCGTCCGCAATCCCGCACAAAGAGCGCGTGCTGAAGAATCTGCGCGGCGACGGTGAGATACCGGAAAAGGTCAAGATGCAAATGCAGCAGATGCGGGAGGAAATGAAAAAGTTGCAGGAAGAAAACCAGAAATTAAAGACCGACGATGCTGAGGGTGTCGCCAAGGTTCAGGCGCAGCAGCAAAACGCAATGGCTAAATTACAAACTGAGAAAGCGGAGAAGGCCGAAAAACTCAAACTTGACCGCGAGAGCGCGGAAGCTGAATTTACTCTTAAAAAGTTCATTCAGGAGCAGGAATTATTGCTCGCCCGACAGAAAGTTGAGGAAGAACTGGCTATTGAACGAGACCGCGCGGCAGAGCAGATAAGGCTTGAGCGCGAAAAGGCTGAAGCGCAGATAGAACTTGAAAAAATGCGGATCGCGGCAAAACCGGAACCAGCAACAAACTAAACCGTCGCCGGGTATCGGGCGTAAAGGAGAATTATGGAACTATCTGACGTATTGAACGAGAAAGCAACACCGGCACCAGCAGCAGCGGCCCCTGCATCGCCTGAGCCTGTGGTCGCGCCGACGCCAGAGCCTGCGGCACCAGCGCCCGCAGCGGCCCCTGAGCGCGGTGCTGACGGAAAATTTGTAGCAAAAGGGGAGACACCGCCCACTAGTGTGACTACCCCCCAACCAGTCGCGCCCAAGCAGGAATTGACGCCGCAGGAACGGGCTTTTCTCGCTCGCGCGCAGGAGGAAACACGGAAACGGCAGGCATTGGAGCAGGAGCTTGCTCAACTACGCCAAAAACCGGCAGAGCCGCCTAAGCAGTTCTGGGACGACCCTGACGGTGCTTTGAAGCAGCAAACCCAATTCATTGAAGCGCAGAAGCAGGAATTCCAGCAAATGCTCTTAACTGAACGTATGCAGAATTCCGAGGCTACAGCCAGAGAGAAATATTCTGATTTCGACGTGAAGATAGAGGAATTCGCGAAGGCCGTTCAGGAGATACCTGGACTAGCCCAACAGTTCATGGCTTCGCGTAATCCGGCAGATTTTGCTTACAAAACCGCAAAAAGCCGTATAGAATTGCGCGAAGCTGGTAGTGTTGAGCAGATTATTGCCAAACGCGAAATTGAGTTACGCGCCAAGTGGGAGGCCGAACTTGCTGAAAAGCAGAAGGCTGAAGAACTGAAGCGCAATTCGCTGCCGTCGTCCCTGAGTGAAGTGCCGGGGACCACTGGAGCGCAGGGCCGTCCTGTATGGGGTGGCCCAACCCCGCTAGGATCAATCGTAGCGAGGTAGTAGTAAGGTGCCGCCGACCTGAACGGGCGCGTTGTGGATTGGTAGTTGCCGTCGCCGGGTTTTATCGGGCGTTTTTTAGTGCCGCCGACTTTCGGGCGTGTCGTGAAAAACAACCCCTTAAAACTTTGGAGGCCACATGGCTATTACCACGGCTGCAACGGGTCTAACCCCCCAGCAGTGGGATGACGAGTTCTTTCGTGATTACGTCCGTGCATCGCGCTTCAAGCGCTACATGGGCACCGAACAAGATGCGATCATCCAACTCAAGGAGGATTTGACCAAAAAACGCGGCGATTCCGTCACATTCGCACTCGTCAACGAGCTTGTCGGTAACGGTGTAACCGGCAACGCAACACTGATGGGTAACGAGGAACGCCTTAACTCGCGTTCCCACAAAGTCACAGTCGATGTGCTGCGCCACGGCGTAGCGGTAGATGATTGGGACGAGCAAAAATCCGTTATTGATTTGCGTGACGCCGCAAAAGTTCAATTGCGCGAATGGGCGCAAAAGAAACTGCGCGACGGCATCGTAAATGCTCTGGGTCAGATTGACGGCGTGAACTTCACGTCATCGACTCCGACGCAGCGCAATACATGGACGGCTAATAACCAGGATCGCCTGCTATTTGGTGATACGACCGCGAACTATAACGCGACGTTCGCCACGGCAACATTTGCTATAAGCGCTGGAGATAAGTGTTCACCTCTCACGCTTTCGCTGATGAAGCGCATGGCGCAGGCCGCATCTCCGAAGATCAAGCCGGTTCAGGTCAAAGAGATGGATCAGGAGTGGTACGTTGTATTCGTCCCGTCGCTTTGCTGGCGCGACCTGACGGAAAACAACCCAACTACCAACGTCCTGACGCTCGCCAACAGGGACGCCCGCGCTCGCAACACGGACAACCCCATCTTTACCGGCGACTCGCTGGTGTGGGATGGAATGATCCTGCGCGAAATCCCTGAAATCCAATCGCTCGAATCTTCGCTGGCATCGTCCGGCGTGAACATTCAGCCAGTCTATCTGTGCGGTGCGCAGGCGATTGGTTTGGCATGGGCGCAACGGACCAAGAGCACGACCCAGAACACTGACTACGAGTTCTTGCACGGCGTCGGTGTTCAGGAGATTCGCGCAATCGAAAAACTTCGCTTTGGCACTGCTGCGGGCGCTGACACCACGACTCCCAAGGATCACGGGATTGTGACCGGCTTCTTCGCTGCGGCTGCTGATTAAGGAGGGCCTGACAATGGCTACTATTACCGCATCAAAAGCCCAGACAGGTGTTATGCCGAAGGGCTTGCGCGTTGGTCTGGTCGCAGTGCAGTGCAATTACTCTCTGGGCGCGGCGCTGTCTGCTGGCGACGTGATCCAGATGATTAAGGTGCCTGCTGGTGCTACACCTGTTCAGGTGTGGCTCGCCAGCGGCTCCGGTGCCGCAGTCTGCAAGGTTGGCGATGGCATCAGTACGGGAAGATATTTGGCCGGATACGGTGCATCGGCAAATGCGCCAATGGCACCGATCAACACGGTTTATCAGCCGTACACCTACTCTGCGGACGACACCATTGATATCAAGGTTTCTGTGGTATCGACGGGTGCCGCGAGTGGGGGCTTCGTGTTGACTGCAATTTTCAGTATGGACCCCTAACAGGAGACGGGGCGGGGAAACCCGCCCCTTATTCTATGGCTGAACTGCAACTGTGGGAACGCGCGCAGGAACTGCACAACGCAGGAGATTTTGACGGCGCTCGCGACATCTATGACCAGCTTTTAACACAGAACCATGACAATTCAGGATTGCTCGCGACCGTAGGTACTTTGTGCCTGCAAAACCGGCAACCCGGTACTGCGATGGTTTTTTTGCATCGTTCCATTGATACGTGCAAGGGGCCTGTACCGTCAGACATTTACTGCAACCTCGCACTTTCCTATAAGTATTCAGGACAAAACGACAAGGCTCGCAAGTGGTTTGACCGCTCAATAAAAACAAATCCTACCGCAGAGACGCTTGCGACCTATTCAAGCATTTTTGTAGAGGCCGGAGACCCCGCAAACGGGGAACGCTACTGCAAAAAGGCTTTGGCTCTTGACCCCAAGCTGCCACTGGCACATTGGAACCTTTCTCTCATGCTGTTGGAGACCGGCAAATGGGATAAGGCGTGGGATGAATACGAATGGGGCTTCGCGTGCAAGCAGAGGCTTGACAGGGCGTTAGGTGGAAAACCGCAGTGGGACGGGAAAGCGCTTGGAACAGTTGCGATTTACGGTGAGCAAGGATTGGGCGATGAAATCATGTTCGCCTCGATCGTGCCTGATGTTTTGAAAACGAACAACGTCATTCTCGACTGTCATTCCCGTCTTCAAACTCTGTTCGCTAAATCGTTCGGCGTTGCATGCTACGGCACGCGAGAAGAAGAAGCGCCGTTGTGGATAGCCGAAGATAAGTTTGACTACCAAATTTCCATAGGCTCGCTTGGGCAGTTCTACAGGCGCTCGTCTGAGTCCTTTCCAGGGACGCCATACCTGAAAGCGGAATCCGCACCGCGCGGCAAAAAATTCCGCGTCGGCATCTCATGGACAGGCGGTATGAAAGCTGGCCGTATAAGAAAACGCACCGTGCCTCTGTCGTGGTGGAAATCAATACTCAACAACGACTGCGAGTTTGTCTCTTTGCAGTACACCGACTGCGAGGACGAGATAGCTATTGTGGAAGGCGAGGGTTACAGCATCAAGCAGTTTCCAGATATAAAAGCGAACGACTACTACGAGACCGCAAAGCTGGTGAAATCCTGCGATCTGGTTATTTCCTGCTGCACATCGGTAATTCATCTGGCCGGGGCGCTGGGCGTTCCGTGCTGGGTGATGACGCCTAAAAACCCCGCGTGGAGATACCAGAACTCAGGTCGGATGCCGTGGTATCGCAGCGTGCGCCTCTATCGGCAGACCGACGAATCGCCGGATGCGTGGATTCCGGTTATTCAGAAAATTGGGTATGACCTCTCTGAACTCGTTGGACAGAAAGCGATGGCAGCATGATCTACGCGAAATACGATCTGTCACGCTGGCCTACCACGTTTGATTTTGCGTCGTGGCTGGTGTTGGCAAAAACCGCTGGCTGCGATCACGTTCAGTTTGTAATAGGTAATGGCGTTGCTGAGTGGAAGTATCCAAAGACCGTTACCTGGAAGCGGTTCGGCAACATCCTTGTGCCGATGTGCGCGCTGGCTGGAATGGATTTTTCTGTAGTACACGAGTCCGATGGCTTCGAGTTCCCGTATGCGTGGGGCGACGTAGAAAAGCTGTACCAGAAAAACAAGCACGTAGAACTGTTGAAGCCGACATTCACTCTGAAGCCAGCGCAGTACGTGACGATCACGATGCGAGACTCATTCAGAAACACGCATAGGAATTCTGACGTTCACGAGTGGGAAAAGTTCAGGGGCTACCTAGAGCGCCGTGGTAAGCGCGTCGTTCAGTTAGAGGAATGCGAGCGCTCTCCACTTGATCTTGAATACCGGCTTGCACTTTACGCCGGGGCAGAGATGAATTTTGGAGTGAACAACGGCCCGATGTCGATGTGCGCAATGTCTGAAGCGCCGTACATGATTTTCAACATCTATCCGAAACGAAAGGCAACAGAAAAAACTTATGACCTTGTGATGCTTATGGAAAGCACCGGCTTTGGAGAGGGCAGTCAGTTCGGATTCAGGAATGAACGGCAGACCCTTGTATGGGGGCCGGACGATTACGAGGTCATGGTGAACGCTTATGAAACCATGTTTGACGAAAAAAGGGCTGCGGCATGAACGAGCAATACGTTTACACAGGCAAATATCGGGAGTTCCGAGGTTATGTTTTCTGCAATGGCAAGCCTGTAACGATCCAAGACAGAGGCACGTTAGAGGCGATTGCCAAAGAAAAAGACTTCCTGCGTTACGTCCCGCCAGAGTGCGAAGCTGCGCCCATCGCTGACGAGAATGCCTGCCCGAAATGCGGCAACGTGTTCGCGCGTGGGCTGACCATGCATGTTCGCTTTTGTAGAGGCAGTGAGTGACTATTGCTTTTACCAGAACGAGGGAGCAGTTACGCGACATGGTGTTGCGTAAGTTGGGCAAGCTCGCCATAGGTCAGACAGCTAACAACGATGATTCCGTTATCGTTTTGGAAGCTATTGATCTGCGTTTGAAGGAAATGCACAGGCTAGGGACGTTCTGGAGGAAGGTCACTAAAACCCCTCTCTCATTCACGTTATCAGCAAATACCACTGCTGGAAGTGCGGCGGCTGATGTTCTGTTCCCGATAACCTTACATGCCGGTTCTATGGACGATCCGATTGAGATTATCGGGATACGTCAGTACTCGGACATTGAGAACAAAGGCGATAGGGGAGTCCCTACAAAAGCATTACATAACGGCAGCAGCAGCTTTATTTTCTGGCCGGTTCCTATAGCCAATACGACGATAAAACTCGTCTATGAAAAGGTGGCCGACGACACGGCACAAAACACGCAACCCGATGTTGAAGTATCAATGCTTCGCTGGTTGAAAGACATTATTGCTTATGACCTGGCCGATGAGTTCGGCATTTCAGAGCAGACAATTTTACGCTGGAAGCCTGATGTGGTTCAGGCAGAGCGAAACATTCGTAATCTGAATGTTGAGCGCGTCGATAACGCCGTTACTAGGTTTCAAAACTTCTAATGGCCTTCGATTTCGTAGGTGATGCCTATGCTGCCAGAAGCGTAAATGCTGCGTGTCAGCAGGCTATCAACTATTACCTCGAAAAAGACCCCGAAGGATGGAGGCTTTATGGGACTCCTGGAAGTTCAACCATAGTCACTCTTGGAGGAACTTCAAGGGCTGCAATGGAGTATCGGGGAATTTCCTATTGGGTTACTGGGAATAAGTTTTACTCGAAAACCGCCGGTAACGTCATAGCAACTTTAGGGACGCTTAACACAGCTACAGGTTTTGCAAAGATCGTTACTAACGGTCTTGTGATTCTTATTGTTGATGGGGTTGAGGGTTACACATTCACTTTATCAACTGGCACTTTCGAGTTGATAACAGACCCAGACTTTCCATCTCATCCCATAAGTGCTGCTGTCCTTAAAGGCACTTTCATGGTGCCGGATGGGGGAACGCAAACCTATTACATATCGACCACTGGAACATCGTGGAGTCCCGCTGACTTTGCATCTGCGGAATCAAACCCTGACGACTTGGCGGGAATCATAGCCGATGACGACGAAGTAATTTTATTCGGCAAAGAGATAAGCGAGGCGTGGTTTTATTCGGGTGATGCATCGTTTGCTTTGTCTTTTAGATCAGCTATCAAGTGCGGTCTTGCCGGTGTTGGCGCTTCATGTAACGCAGACAACACTGTATTTTTTCTCGACCAGCACGGGATTGTCAGACGGTTGAATACCTATACCGGGGTGCGGGTATCTACTCACGCGATTGAGTATGCAATATCCAAAATGCCAAGTTTTGCTGATTGCATTATGTGGTCACAGGTGGAGATTGGGCATACGTTCATTTGGTGTCAGTTCCCATCAGGAAATCAAACATGGGTGTATGACGTAGCTGCTGCCGCTGCCGGTAAGTCTGGATGGCATCGCAGGGTACACAGAGACCCGGATACAGGAGCGCATAACCGTCACAGGGCGAATTGTTACGTCTATGCCAACGGGAAACACCTGATAGGCGACTACCAGAACGGCAGCATCATGGAGTTGCGTTCCGACCTCTATGACGACGATGGCGACCCATTACCGGCTATCAGGGTTTGTAGGCATATCCAAGGCGGCTCCAGCGATAAAGCTGTGCGTCATGCGTTTCTTATCATTAAACCTGAATCCGGCGTTGGCTTGGCTTCCGGCCAAGGTTATGACCCGCAAATGATGCTCAAGTGGTCTGATGACGACGGGCATAAGTGGAGCAATGAGATTTGGTTAAGCATGGGGAAGATGGGGGAATACAACAAGGAATTGAAATTTGGCCCGCTCGGAAGCGTTAGACCTCCTGCGGCAAGAGTTTATTGGTGCGAAGTAACTGACCCGGTTAAGCGCGTGATTATAAGCGGGGAACTTAAAACAAAATGAGCATAAAAGTACCCACGCCGCAGTCTGATTTATTTGAGAAAGCCACGCAACGCGCGAGCAAGGTCTGGTATGCGTTTTTTCAAAGCCTTGGAGTAATTGGAAATACTCTAGCTACTCTTGCTCAGGGAAAAATTTGGATAGGCAGTTCTACGGGTGTTCCGACACAGCAAACCGTGTCTGGAGATATAACGCTTTCCACTTCCGGGGTAACGACACTTCAAAACACCGCGACCACGAGAGAGATTGCCCAGGACGCGATAGGGGCGATTATCGACTCAACGCTGGTTTACGTTGATGCGACACCGTTACTTACCAGAGCCGCTCTTACTGGAGATATAACGGCTCCACAGGCAAGCAACGCAACAACCCTTGCCACTGTGAATTCTAACGTGGGGTCATTTGGAAGTGCTACCCAAGCATCGACTATTACGGTCAATGCCAAGGGTCTAATCACTGCCGCTGGAAGCGTAACCATTACCCCTGCGATTGGTTCTATTACAGGACTCGGAACCGGAGTAGCTACGGCTCTTGCGGTTAATGTTGGTTCCGCTGGCGCGTTTATAACTTACAACGGAAACGCAGGAACACCGTCAGCTTTAGTAGGAACGAACATCTCGGGTACTGCTGCGTCCTTAACCGCTGGAGCAGCAACAAATATCATTCCAGTGGACGCAGCGGGAGATACAACTACATCCGTTCTGTTGGCTGGATCAGCCACTGGTACACAGTCTCCTCTGACCGATGCAGGACTAACGTACAACGCAACCACAAACGCGCTGACGGCTACAACATTCGTAGGCGCTCTGAATGGCAACGCAGATACCGCAACGAGTTCCGGTAGTTCCACAAGTGCGACGAGTATAACTGTAACCGATGCGGCATCGGACACAACTACATGGGTTCTACTGGCAGGATCTCAAACCGGGACGCAGGGAGTATTAACTGACGGTGGTATAACCTACAACGCCAATACCGATACGCTCACAGTCTCTAATATCACCGGCACGGCATCTGCTTCCACGCTTGCCGCTGCTGCAACGAACATTATCCCGGTGGATGCCGCAGGCGATACAACGACCTCAGTTTTGCTTTCAGGAAGCGCGACAGGTTCACAAGCGCCTCTAACAGACTCCGGCCTTACCTATAACGCAAACACGAACGCCTTGACAGCTACAGGCGGGTTTGTTGGCGATTTAACTGGAAATGCCGCCACAGTAACCGTTTCCGATGCAGCCTCGGATACGACCACATGGTTAATGCTTGCGACTTCTCAGACGGGTTCGCTTGCTCCTGCGACTGATTCAGGACTTAGTTATAACGCCAATACCGATGCATTGACGGCAACGGGAACAATTACCGTTGGCCCTGGTTCCGGCTCTTTTACGCCTGGATTTTATGTAGCTGGCAGTAACACTTTGGCGGGTATTTCATCTAGCTACTATCTTCCCGGAGTATCAATAGTAATTGAAGGTGATGGCAGTTATATAACCGGGCTTGCCGTCAACACTAGCACCAAAGCAGGGGCGCTGGCTTCCACTAGTTTTTACATGGAAGCAAGGAATGTTGCAGATACCGGCACTCCTTATATGTTTGGCCTTTACACCTATTGCCACAACGACGGCGCTGCCGTTGTTCCCGCCGCCTACAGCATGTATATGCAGGCCAATGCCAATACTGGCGCAGGATCAATAACTAACAACTATGGCATTTACATAGAAGATCAGACGGCGGGAACGTCTGAGAATTGTGCCATCTATACGGGCTTGGGAAAAATTCGCTTTGGTGACGACACAACGATAGTCGGAGATACCGCTGTAGGCGGGGTTCTGACGGAGAGCCTCATCCCCCCGCAAAGCTCGGTGATTGCCACAAATACGGGCGTGATAGTGCCGCAGCATTTCGAGTTGGCCGCAGGCGTTTCTATTGAATTAGCGGGAACAGCGGCGATGGAGATTACATAAATGAGTGATCTCACTTTTAATAAGAAGGTATCGCCAAGCAGTCCTGCGGCAAATAAAGTTTCCTTGTATTACGACAGCGCGCCTCCTGGTTATACGGGGGCTACTCCGAAGCTGTGCGCTCGCGACGAAAACGGGGTTGTAGCTGTTCTGGCCGGTATGACAACGCTGGATTACCGACTGATAAAGGTAACTGTCCTTACCGCTGCATCTGGAACGTGGACGCCGACAGTTGGATGTCGGGCTGCTTACGTCGAAGTGCAGGCAGGTGGTGGTCAGGGTGGCGGTGCCGCGACTTCATCTACTCAGGTGAGCGTCGGCGCTGGCGGTGGTGGCGGTGGTTATTCGGCCTCGTGGATTACGGGCGTTAGCGCGACCGTGGCCTATGCGTGTGGCGCTGGCGGAAGCGGTGCGGCTGCTGGAGCTACAGGAAATGCCGGTGCTGATTCTACTTGGGCAACAACTGTCATTGTCGCTAAAGGCGGCGCTGGCGGCACTGTAATGGCCGCTGGAAATACGCTGATTACCTCTGCCGGTGTTGCTGGTGGTCTTGCTGCTTCAGGTACGGGAGATTTGAAGATAGGCGGCGGTGATGGCGGTTGGTGCATTCGACTCGGAACCGGCACGACTCAGGGCGCAGGCGGCCAGGGCGGTAGTGCTGTTCTTGGAGCCGGTGGTGCTGGTGCCGTTGCAACGACAGGCGGTTTAGCAGGAACCGCAGGGCGTGTTTATGGGGGTGGTGGTGGTGGTTCTGGAACTTCATCTACAGCCATCGCAGGCGCTAACGGGGCTAACGGATGCATACGTGTTTGGGAGTTTGCATAAATGGCAGACATAACTCCCTTCTATCAGATTGGCGAGACCCCTAGATACAAAGGTTTAGGTGACGATGGAAACCCGCTCAACATCGGCGCGCAACAATTGCCGGATGGACGCTGGCAGATAGACCCGATTATGTTTGGCGGGACGTTGCCACATCAGTATGACCCGTCAACTGGAATGTATATAGCCGATAACGATACATACCAGACTTACTCAAACAATATGCAGAAGTGGTTTGACACGCAGCAGAAGGGCAATGATCCGTGGTCAACGATTCTCCCGGCTCTGATGATGGCTGGTGTTGGTGGGATTGCGTTGAGCGGGGCTGGTGCCTTGGGCGGAGGTGAAGCTGTCAGCGGTGGCGCACTACCTGAAAGCTACTGGAGTATGCAGGCAGCAGGACCGGGGGCGACTACTGACGCAGCCGTAACGGGCGCAGGAACCGTTGGCGAGGGTAGCGGCGGCCTGACTGACATGATTAAGAACTATCTATCCAACTCACTGACGCCGGAAGGTCTAGCGCGTTCTGCGGCAACTCAAGGTCTGTCGTCATTGATGAAAAGCGGCGGCGATTCAGGAGGGGCGAATGGAGGCGGTATGGACGATTTATTGACTGGATGGGGCGCAGCGGAAGCAGAGGACGCGCTTAATGGTGTGGACAACGGCCTGACAGGATGGGGGGCTGCTGAAGCGACAGACGGGACGAGCGGATGGACTGAGCAAAATATGCTCGAAAAGATCGTTCAGGCCATTGGCCCAAAGATGGCCGCTCAACTGTTTGGAACGACCGTACAGGGGCTTTCGTCCTTCTTAGCTTCCCGCGCTCAACAGAACGCCGCTGGATCAGCAAACAACATGCTGATGTCCATGTTCAACCAGAACAGGGCGGACTTAGCTCCTTACCGTGAAGCTGGATACGGGGCATTAGGGAATCTGACCAATCTCACGACTCCCGGCAAGCAGTTCGATGCAATGCAACTCGACCCCGGCTATCAGTTCCGCTTCGATGAGGGCCAGAAAGCACTGGATAACAGACTGAGGGCTGCGGGCAAGTTCTACTCAGGCGGAGCCTTAAAAGCAGGGCAGGAATACGCGCAGGGGATAGCCAGTAACGAGTTTGGAAACGTGTTCAACCGGAATGCCGCTCTTGCTGGAATCGGGCAGACGGCGACTAACACAGGGGCGCAGCTTGGCGCTCAGACAGGCAACAGTGTAGCCGGGAACATAACCGGGGCAGGGAATGCCCGTGCAAGCGGCTACATGGGCCTTGGTAACGCGGTTCAGGGTGGGATCAACTCATACAACCAAGCTACCCAGTGGGATGAACTGATGAAGCTCCTGCCGACACTGACGGGTAAATAACATGCCTCCCATAGACGCTTCGATTGCATTAGGCGCACAGACGCCACAGCAGCAGCAGAACCCTATGGCGGGGCTGGCTTCGCTTATGCAGATCGTTCACATGATTCAGCAGAATAAACGTTTGGACGCTCAGACGCAGCACGACACACAAATGCTGCCGCTGCAATTGCAGTATTTGCAATCGGGCATTGAAGATAGGAATGCCCAGGTTCCGCAACATCAGGCGGCGGCGGCGAAGTCGCGTATTGAGGCGCTGAACACAGCGGGTCAGATGGAGGGACAAAACCGCCTTATGTCATTGTTCAATCCGCAACCCGGCTCATTCTTGGGTGCGTCTGCGGAATATGGCCTGCCTGCTGCAAAAGTCGTTCCTTCTATGGAGCAAGCTCTTGAGGAGGCTCTGAGGAGAGATAAGTTAGGGCTGCCTGTTCGTATCGGCGCTCCAGCGCCAAACGAGTTGCAGAGCGCGTTGATACAGGCAGACCCCAAGGCCGCCATAGGCGAACTTGTAACCGGCCCGCGCCGCGCTGAAGAACTAGGGCAGCGCATGGAAGATAGACGAGACCAGCGTATCACGATGGCTGATTTAGCCCGTGATCGTATGTCGTTGCAGGAGCAACTTGCCGCTGACAGGGCGGCTAATCGTCCGCCTCCACGCCAACAATTCCTGAATACAGCACAAGGAATTATGCAGGTAGGCGAGGACGGCATACCGAAGCCAGTAATGGGAGCAGATGGCAAGCCTCTGATGCCGTCCGCTGGAGTGAGTACCGGCAACAATAATGCGCTTTCTCTGTCGCGTATGTATGAAAACCATCCGCCTGTTAAGCAATACAACACGATTGCTCCTGCGGTCACGCAGGCCGCGCAATACATGGCAGCCATACCTAAAAGCGGCGCGACTGCCGCTGACGATGCCGCACTGACAAAGCTGTATGTTGCGCTCACGCATCCGAAGGGTGACCAGATATCCAATCTGGACATACGGCAGCTATTGCAGCAACCGGATTTGCCTGACCGCGTGAAGGCGTCAATCTCAGGTTTTATCAATGGCCGTATGTTGCCTGATGCAACGCGCGCCGAATTTTGGGGAGTCATAAATAACAGGTTCAAGGCTCTGGACTACCAGAACCAGCAAAAGCGCAAGGAAATAGAGTCTCGCGCAGCGGCGATGGGGTTAGATGCAAATGCGATATTCGGGACGCAGTAGTGGATAAATCGTTGCAAGAACTACTTGCTGCTGCTGACGCTGCTGCTCAAATCCAGCGCGGTGGCGGCGGTAACGCTAGTGCAGCAGACATCTATATCGACAAGGCAAAGTCTGGACTGGCAAGCGGTGTTGGCAATGTTATGGACGTTGTGCCTCGCGCCTTGGCTCTTGCGCGGGCATCTTCTGCTTTTACTGGAATACCGCAGGCGGTGTCAGCCATCACCGGCAGACCGACTGAATTACCGGAAATCACCAGAACCGGGACGTTCGGTACTGACGTAAACACGACATTCCTAAAAGACCTGTTTGGCGTCAAAAACCTACAGGGACGCAATACTGGAGAAAAGCTAACCGGCGCTCTCGTAGAGGGTGGAGCAGGCGGTCTCGCATCACCTACTGGCGCTGGCAAAAGCCTATTGATGGACTTGCTGAAGTCTATGGGTATCGGCGGTCTTGCTGGAGCAGGCGGCGAGATGGGAGGGCAGGTAACAAACGATAGCGTGGCTGGGCGCTTGGCTGGTTCCTTGGCGCTTGGTGTAGGTGCTCCCGCCATGCTCTCAAAATACCCTGCGGGCGCGTCTCAATTGCTGAATGGGAATACCGCTGCAGCAGCAAGAACGAACGCAGCGCCGTTTGTTGAACGTATTGTAGAAGGGCAAACCAAGCGCGCGGTTCAGGGGTCGCCGGACGCCGCGGAGAACATTACCCAAGCCTTAACCCTGCAAAGCAAACTGCCGGGATTCAAGGCTTCCGTAGGGGAGATGGCGGATACACCGGCATTGCTTGATATGCAGCGCCGGTATGCCATGAGTTCGCCGCAGAACCTCAACGCTGAGGCGGCGCGAAACAAAGCAAACACGACAGCGGTAAATCAGTATTTCGATGCTAACGCCCCTCAAGGTGGAGCGCCTACTGCCGTTCGTTCTGCTGTGAATCAAAGTGTTTCGGACGAAGCAAAAGCGGCTCAGGCGCAGGCTACGGCGGTTGCAGGTCGGGTTCCATCCACGGATCAGCTCGCCCTTGGGCAGCGCATGGGAGATATCGCAGAGTCAGAAAAAGCCGCTGCGCGTCCGGCTATCAGCGCGGCTTATGAAAAAGCATTTGCCGCAGACACATCAAAGGCCGTTGACCTTTCTCCGGTAATTACCAAGGCGGAGGAAATTCTAGGAACCAAACTCTCCCAAGTAAAGCCAGAGTCTGCACCGAACACTATATCTGCAATACAAAAACTGAAGCCGCCAGAGACTAAGCCTACGGGCTTCGGATTCACGCAGGAATTGAAAGCAGCACAACCCGGCGACGCGACCGTGACTTTGCGCGATATAGACGGATTGAGAAAGGCCATCAACGCCGACATAGCTGAAGCTGGTCGTTCAAATAGCCCGGTAGCCGCGACGCAGTTGCGCAACCTCTATCAGTTGCACAAAACGATTGACGAAGCGGTTATGACGAGCGGCCTGAAGCCCGAAGCGAAAGAAGCATATCGTGCCGCGCTTGAAAAGTATCGTACTGAGTTCGTTCCGCGATTTAAGGAAGGCTCGAACCTTCGCATGTTTCAGGAAAACTCAGTAAACGAGCCGAAGATACTCCCGGACAAATTCACATCGGAATATTTCAAGCCCGACAGTCAAGGCGGGCTGACTCGCGCCAGTCAGTTCAGTAATCTTTTCGGCAAAAACAGCGAGTCTCTTACAGCGACTAAGGCTGGAATTATCGATAGATACAGGGATGCCGTGGTGGACAAAAGCACGGGCGTCATAAATATGGCGGCGCATAACAAGTTCATTGCCGATCATCGAGACACGCTAGAGGCATTCAAAAAATCAGGCGTCAATGCTTCTGATGATATTTCCATGATCGGCGCGGAAGCGGCCAAGGTAATGAATGCCGGACAACGGATGCAGGAAACCGCCAAGGGGCTGAAGTTCGACACCGTGGATCAGTTGGTGGATGCGGCAATCAAGAATCCGCGCGTGATGGGGAACACCATTGGACGCCTTAACGAAGACGCGAGGGAACAGTTTCAACGCCTTTTGATGGATCGTGCCCGCAATGCTGGCGGGGCTTCCGGTATGTCCGACTTTATTGCTGAGAACAAAAAGACGTTAAGCATGGCGCTTACGCCGCAGCATGTGTCTGCTCTGGAGGATATAGCCAAGGCAATGAAGATCATCGAGCGTAACCCCGTAAAAGGGTCGCTTGCCACTGAGGGTCCGGACATTGTTAAAAACATGACCGGCGTATCTACCGCGACTGTGTGGGCGCAATACCGGGCCACGAGTGCCGGACGCCAAGGATTAGCTACAGGTCTATTCAATCTTGCCGCTCCAGTCGCCACGAAGTTAGGGCAAAAGGAATTCAGCGACATCATGGAAAACGCGCTGCACAACCCGGAAACGGCGAAGCGGTTGAGAGACTTTCTGCTGGCGCAAAACGCAGGGCAGGCAAACATGGCGGGGGCGGCGCTGGCCCGCACCAAAGAAGGTGCAAGCCTACTGTGGGACGCCAAAGGGCCGATAGCGCGATACATGCTCGGCACGCGATTCTATCCGGGAAATATTGCTCGTTCGCAAGAGGCATTAGTTAGTGATGCAGAAAGAAAAGGACAAAGATAAATGGCCTACATAGAAACTCCAAACCCAAACTTTCAGGCGATAGGCGCTGATGGTTTAGCGTCTCCCGGAGCTTTGCTCTATACGTTTCTCGCTGACAGTTCTACGCCTTACCCGACATGGACGGATTCAAGCGGAGATAACCAGAATCAAAATCCCGTTGAATGCGATGCGTCAGGCCGCGCCTCTGTCTGGAGAGACTCTACAAAGCTATACAAATTCGTTCTGAAAACATCAGCAGGAGTAACGATCTGGACGCTTGATTATATCGGGCTGACTACTACACAGACTTTGTACTCCAGCGACTACCCGACATTACAGGCTGCATTTGATGCGGCTGAAGGGAAGAATCTAATAATCCGTGGAGATTACACAGCCAGTTCTCAACTTGACTTACCTTCAAGCGGAATCATCACGATGGAACCGGGGTCGATGATTACGTTGAACGTAACAGACCTCGGACTAGCCATACCTGACGGCGCAAGTAACTTGACCCTTGACGGAATTGTTTTATCTGGCGTGTGTGCGAGAGGGATTTTTGGTACTGACGTTACAAAGGTGACGATCAGAAATTGCGAGGTTAGCGGTGCCACTCTTGCCCCTGACGGTCTTAGCGGCGGAATTTTTCTTAACGGTGCCACTAATTGTTTAATTGAGAACAACTATCTACACGACAACGGAACCGGAGAAAACGACGGGTACGGAGATATCGTTTTCTACACAGGGACTAACGTAGGGAATTATCTAATAAATAATAGATGCGTCTCCACAGACGTTCGATACAACATAATCTGCTTCGTGTTTTCCCAAGGGGTGATAGATAAAAACACCTGCTTTGGAGCGGCCATATTCGGAGTTCTACCTGAAGATCAAGACCACGGTTACGGGATAGCCATTTACGACGATAACGGCTCACATAGCAATTACAACAGAATCACATCTAATCTGGTTAGCACTACAGACGGCTGTGGAATCTATCTTGCCAGTAGCGTATTCAACACTCTCACCGGGAACCTGCTTGTAAACACCGCGGTAACTCAAGATGATTCAAGCCTTCCAGTAGGCGCTATTTGCATAAACAGCGACGGTTCAGGATATTCGACAGTAACAGGTAATGTGATTTACACGACAGGCAAAGATGGGATTTGCCTTGCGTCATCTGGTTACGACACATTATCTGGTAACACGGTAATTTCAGCGGGGACTAAGGGCATAAGACTCAGAGGCTCCTGCGATTACACAACCTTATCCGGGAACACCATCTCTGACTGTGTGCATGGAATCTACTCGGACGTTTCAAGTAAAAACGGTCTTATGGTTACTGGTAATACCATACAGGCATCTAGTGAGTATGGGATGTTCTTCTCCGGTCTTACCACTTCAAACATATCCGGTAATTCCGTTTATGACTCTGGAAAAGACGGCATAAATATAAACGCCGGAAGCCAGAACAACATAGGCAATAACAACGTGGTGAACTCCAGTGCATCGGGAGCCAACACCTATTCTGGAATAGTGAACGTATCTGATTACACCACCATATCCGATAACACCTCAGTAAACACAGGGGCCACAGGGCAGAAGTGGGGCATTAACAATTCCGGCTCTTACGGCACGATAGTAGGTAATACCCTGTCTAAGAATCAGACCTCAGGACTGAATGACACAGGCACGGCAATGACCAAGAGCAACAACAAGTTGAGCATTGGCGTGTCTGCCGGGACCGCGACTCTTACCGGGGGAACGGTGACTATTAATACCGCTGAAGTCCAAGCGGGCGATGTTATCACGTTGACGCCCACGACTGCGGGCGGCACTCCTGGAGTACTTGCGGTCAGCACGATAACCGGAGGCACGTCATTCGTGGTTACGAGTTCCAGCGGAACAGATACAAGCTCTTTTGGTTGGAAACTTAATAACCACTAAATTGCGATATGGACGATCTCGCAAAAATCCTGTGGATGGCAGTTACGGGACTACTCGCCGTGGTTTGGAGGATGCTATCCGCACGCATCAATAAGCAGGATGAACGCCTCGACATCATTGATAAAAGTATTTACGCAATCAGGGATTTCGCCCATGAAACTCGCGGGATGTTACCCAATCCTGTTGATGTGGAAAACAGACGGAGAGAGACCAAAGACACCATTGATAAGATTTTCGCCATGCTTCGAGAGATTGAAAGGCAGCAGGCAGAAATTATGGGTGAGATGAGACTGCGCAGCAGGGGCGAGAATCGGCGCGGCGACTGACTTCAGGGAAACAACGTAAAGGAATCACAATGGTACTCGCACTCGTAATCGTAGCCTGTATTTTGCTGTTGCTTGCATCGTTCAATGTGCCGACCGGACCCGTTAGCATCGGATGGCTAGGTTTGTTCTTTTGGGCGCTTTCTACCATTTGGGGCAAGTTCTAGAGTCATGGCCGAATACTGGCGAGAGATTTTCTGCTTTTCATTCGGCCTATTAGTCGCGGCGTTCATAACCAATCTGCGCAGGAAAAAGCGTAAGGATGATTGCATTGGCGGAAAGCATGAGTTTGCCGTCGATCAAGAAAAGTTCTCCACACAGCGCACCGTTACTTATTGCCTGCTGATTCAGTTCGGGCTTACGGCGGTTCAGGTGTTCTGGAATAACGATCAATCCGAACGCTCAATGATGCTGCAAACCATCATCAATTTAACGCTGCTGGCCGTGGGCTACTGGCTAGGCTCAAGCAAGCAAAGCCAAGATCAGACACAGACTATGGGCGATATTGCGAAATCTGCGCCGGACTTAGCGCGGAATGTGCCGCCCCAAGTAACGCCCGACCTAGCCGCAGCACACGATGGAGTTATCCCTGCTGCGGAAGCCACGGGCAAGACGGAGGGGAAGGGTTGACCGGCATGCCTCGTCTACCACCCAAACTATGACGAGTCTACGCAGTGTTTGGGCTGACCCTCTAACTCTACCGGCCCGAGAGGGGTGAGCAATTAAATCTTACCACAACGAAAGGAACCACATGAAATACCTAGCAATCCTAGTTCTACTAGCCGGATGCGCAACTCCTGAGTCGCCAAGTCAAAGCGTGTTCCAAGCGAAGTCTGCATACTCCGTAGCCCTGACCGCAGCCGTAGCCTATAAACACCTTCCAGATTGCACCAAAGCCCCGCAGCCGTGCTCGGACAAGGCGGTGATATCTCAACTCAAAAAGGCCGACGACGTAGCAGCAGCGGCCCTTGACGCGGCAGAGAGCGCCGTCCGTAGCCCTGGTTTCGGAGCGGACATTCTGGCAACCGCTGTAGCCTCGGCAAAGTCGGCTCTGGCGGCTTTTCTTTCCATAACCTCAACTATTGGGAGCAAATAATGCCTGCCCTAGCCTATGCAATACAACTGATGTCCGCGCTACCTGCTTTGGTTCAGGCCGGTAAAGACATAAGCTCACTCGTCACTGACGGCACAAAAGCCCTTGAGTCCATGCAAAAGGACAAGAGAGACCCGACCGTGGCCGAATGGAATGACCTGAACAACCGCATTATGGCCTTGCGAAATCAGTTGCACGCGGACTAAGCCTTGAACCTCCAGCGCCTAGAAATCCAGCTTGCTATAGAGGAAGGCGCACCGACACGCACGTACCTCGATACCAAGGGAATATTAACCGGGGGGGTGGGCCATAATCTGATAGCTCACCCTGAGCCTGGATTTGACAGGATAGGAGTTTTAGTCCCTGCTGACGTACGCTCGCGATGGTTCAAAACTGATATACAGGGTGCCATTTCAGACCTGAATCATCACTGTCCGTGGTGGCATGGCATGGACGATGTTCGCCAGAATACCATTGCGAATCTCATGTTTAATATGGGATGGGGTAACGGTGTAGATAAAGGGCTGTCCACCTTCAAAAACACGCTCGCAGCCTTCGCCATTAAGGATTACACCAGAGCGGCTATCGGCTTTAAAAACTCAATGTGGGCAAACGATGTCGGGCCGGTCCGCTGTAATCGTATCTGCAACATGATCGCTACAGGTCAGTGGCCTACTGATATTGCTTGGCCTGCTGACTTTTCCGATGTCGTGGCGGGGAGTTCTACCACTTCGCGGTAGCTAAAGAAACGCTGGCATGTCGGAAAGGCGGTTTATCTTCAGGCCAAGGATTCATAAGAACAATGCCATAGCTATCTACAGGCATTTCTCTGAAGTTAAATGTGCTGCCGAGAAAACACGCCTTGCTGTTGTCCATATACAGCGTGTCCTTCACGAGAAAATTTCCGCTACCGATTTGAGCTACGCCGTCTACGTATAAAAATCTTTCGCCGTTTGGCTTCCGCACATCGACGCCGCCGATCAATCCCTTTAATGCGGCAGTATCATCGTGAACACCATCGCCCCACAGAACCAGCTTCGGCACACTCAAAGCCATAAGCGATCCAGCCCGAACGATAGCCGGTGCTGCGAACGTTGCGATACAGGCTGCTAAAAGTCCTCTGCGGGTAATCATAGTCACTCCGTTATTACTTTGCCGTCTTTATCGACTGGCTCGTCATTCATTTTGCATTCTACAAACAGGCAATTCGTAAACGGTTTCATGTTGTGCGGCGTTAAAAATAATTGGCATCTAAGGAAGCTGACCGAGGAAAAGCACCCGTAGCAATCGCCGCTGATATCTATTTTTGAGTCAGTTATTAGGCAGTTGCGATATAGCGGGGCGTTAATATCGCACATGGCAATTCTTCCTTCTTTTATCTGCAAGAAGTCGTGCCTTAACATGACGCTATCCCTTGCTACCGGACGCGCCATGAGTCCCTTGAAGAACAATACTAAAGGCTGCATTAGTTCGTATCTCATAGTCTCACTCCTTCACCAACTCCCGCACATCCTCAATAGTCCCGGCGCAGACAGCACTACGGCGTAGGGGTAGTAATGAATATTGGTATATCTACTCCAAGCCGTCGCGCTTTGTTTTTCAGGGGAATGTTTGGCCTCCAATTCCTACCTTCTGGCCTGCATCCTGAGTGCTTAGATTTTGCGCGTTCGTGCTCAAGAAAAATCTGCTTACGATCTGGAGACGCGCAATAAATGTCGCCAGTAGCAGCGCTTTTAGCTTTGTAAAAACAGTCTTTGCATTCTCTCATAAAGTCAGGAATGAGCGGCGGGTGGTCATAACGCAGGCAACTTTCTACCACTCATTACACGGATTGCCTCGAATAAGTCATCGCCATCACCAAAGTTACCTTCTATTTCAAATGCCACGGTCAGCCGTTCTCTAGGTAATTCCTCATGGAACGCACTAGCCGATGTTTCTGCATGCCGCCTTACCTTACCCGAAAAAGCGCGCAACGCTTCAAGGCAATCCGCTTCAGTCATTGTTGAGCGTTTTCTTCGGTTCATCTAATCACCTTATAAGCATAGCACTAGAGCGGGGTGCGTTACCAATCACCTGCAACGCAGTGCTCCATTGACGCATACCGGATAAGTTGCACGCCGCACGTAGGGCAATAGCCGTTGAAGCGCGGGAAGTGCTTACGCACAGCATAAGAATCCATAGATTGCGCTGCCGCGCTGTCGAACGAAACCGGAGCCGCTTCGTGCGTGCATGACGGCACGGTATACGGGCAATCGACGCACCGCATACTTCCCGGCACCGGACGGCAGCACTCTGTTCTCACGGCATCCCCCGACTAAGCGCCCGCTCGCGTTGACTAGCCCAAGCTGCGGCGCGTTCATCTACCACTATGCCGCGAGTGTCGTTTTCGTGGCGCTTGCCTTTTTGGTGGCTAATCTCATCCTCCAGCACGGCGATCATTCTGGCGGCGCTTGGTTGCGCTCTGATAATTATCCAGTTGCTTAACAGGGTAGTCGCGCCTTCACCGACAAAGCCGCCCTGTGGCATGGGAACCTTGTCGCCCGGTTTGATCGGAATAATGTAGATACGATCTCCGTTTAACGCCTTGGGCGCATCGGCCATAACTTCGTCCAGCCAAAAATTCATGCACTTGTTCTTATTCGCGCAGTCATACATGCGGTTTACGAAATCGTCGTGCGGCGTGCCGAACGCTGCGCAGGCTGACACTATGCCTACGGTTGAGATTATTGCTATGCGGTGCGTGGGTTTCATGATTGACCTTTCAGCGCATGGACAACGGCACGGAAGATGAAGTCCTTCGCCTGTTGCTCGCGCGGCAGTTCCGCAAACGGCACGATGCATGGATGCTCTTTGGCGTCGGGATTCTTGACCGGCCCATACTTCCAGCCTTCATCAACCTTTTGTTGCATCCAGCTAATGTGCGAGGCTTCGGGGCCGAAGTCGCCCATCAAGTGAAGGTCTACGCCCATGCGAGCCGATGCGCGCTGCCATTCCGGCGCTTCCTCCCACGTTGGTTGACTGTTATCGCCAAGCGCCTGACAGTAGGCGCGGTTCACTTCGTGACAAACGCGGGCAATTTGATCCATGTTCATGCTGTTCTCCTTGGGTTATGGACGTACGGACGCCGCGCACAGGATGTGCGGCGGTGTAAAATTCAGGTGATTCCTGCGAAATTTGGGCAGGAAATGGGCAGGAACTAGTGCTGTAGCCCCTTGAACATGCGCCCTTTCACGGCGGTAACCGGGGTTCGAATCCCCGTGGGGACGCCACAGTTTCATAGGTAAATTGCACGCATAGAGGCGCATACGGGCGCATACAGTACGGGATTTTTGGGCAGAAGTGGGCAGGATTTGGGCAGTCATAGGCTGATCGCGCGGCCCGCGTCGTGCAAGTGTTTGGGGTCCAAGTGGGAGTAACGCTCTGTGACCGCCACGGTCGAGTGTCCGGCCAGCTTCTGAACCGTTCGAAGTGGCACACCGGCCATAACCATGTGCGAGATGTAGGTGTGGCGCAGGGTATGCAGGCTGCCGTCCAGTTCAGCGCGGCGTATATCTTTGATACAGGCCCGTGACAGCGATGCAGGAGCCATCGGCGGTATCACAAGCGCCCCTTTGCGCGGCAGCTCTTCCAGCGCGCGCCTAGCCCCATTGGTAAGGGGAATCTCCCGCCATTTACCTGACTTGGTTCGTTCCTCGTCGGTGCTGAGTATCTTCATGGCTTCCTGCCCAATCCATGCCCGTTTGAGCATCTGGCCTTCCCCACGGCGCATCCCGGTATTTGCGAACAGTCGCCATATTGAAGCGTGCAACGGGTTCGGCTGCGGGCCTTCCCCTGCGTTCACTTCCAGCTTGCAGGCGGCGTAGATCGCGTCCAGTTCGGTCTTTGTGAAGAACCTGGGCGGCTTCGAATCCAGCGACAGCGGGGCGGAAACGTGCGGTATCGGGTGCTCCCTGATGGACTTCCATTCCACGGCTTTCGAAAGTATCGCCTTGAGCGTTCGAAGTTCCTTGGCGACGGTCTCTGACTTGGGCCGATCCTCGCGCGGCGTCATACGGCGATGCTTCCACTGATCGACCTGACGCGGGTTGAAGGCGTCCAGCGCAAGGTATTCGAATTCCGGCAGCAAGTGTTGATTAACGATCTGCGCCGTGCGGTAGTGGCTTGATGGAAACTCGGCGGCGTGCCATTGAAGGTAATCCATAACGAATTGTCCGAACGTGATGGCTCTTTGCGGGTTCAGGATGCTGTAACCTGCGGCGAGTTCGAGGTTTCGCTGCTTGAGGATTCGCTTCGCTTCGCGCTCCGGGAGCGTGTCGATGCGCCCAAGCGTTTTACGGTGCCTGCCTGCGGAGTCCCGCCAGTCGATGATCCATGCGCCGTCAATTGCTCTGAGCGTTGCCATTCGAGGTTAATTGCCCTTTGAAGATCGGTGCGGCGGTATAGTAACTTCCCGCCGAATTTTATGCATCGGATGCCGTAACTGGCGGAAACAGCCTGAAACTGTCGTATAGATAGGCCGCAATGGTGCGCCGCTTCTTCCTGCGTAAGATTCTCTTTGCCGATGCTTGCCGACAACCGCGCATAACGCCGGATGTCCTCAGTAACTTCCGCCAGTTCGTCTGGCGTCATAATGGCGCTGGTGGTCACGGAGCGGGCCATCGTTTCGGTATGCGCGCTTCTTCATACGCAGCCTCTAGCATTTCCGGCGTATGGCATTCATCTGGCGAGTGCTCTCCCGGCATGCAGCAGGAGGATGGGAATAGGCATGAGCTTAAGTTATCCGGCGGGATGATCCAATCGTCGCGCTCATCGAGAAAGCCATCGTCAGGATCATCCGAACAGCCGCATCCATCGCAATGCATGTAGCTGTAATCGACAGTCTCGACCTGACAATCATCTATGTCGCCATGACAGTAACATGCGCACCCACAAATTGAGCAATCGTGCATGTGGCTAACCCAACTTATCCTTCCCGCCAACAGGGGGCGCGGGTAGTTGCGAGGCGACGAGCATGGCTTTGTAGGCTTTAGTCATCGCGCTAGCGAACGCTGGGGCCGGAATCTCGTTTGCAGAATCAGGCGCAGTAAGGTTCCACGCTGCTTGCAACATTCCCGCAGTCGGCTCCCTCGGCACGCTAACCACATCCCCCGCGCTCACAGGCGGCAGTTGTTCGATGGCTTCGTTGCCAAGAAAGTTTGATCGTATATCCTTTGCGCATTGGATAGCGCCGTTCACATAGACGTGATTCTGCGTAGCCCAGTGATCGCACGCCTTCGCGCACCGCTCGCGCTCGGCCTGGGCGACTTCGGCGGATAGGATGAGCATGGCATCTATAACGCCGTACGAATAAAATAATATTCCGTGTTGCACGAGTAGATCGTGCGCCCGCTTTCTCATCGCTGATTCGGTCATTTATCCCTCCCTCACTCTGCCCGGTTGCTCGTCTATTCGTGGCGGCAAACGAGATTGCAATTTCTCTATGTGGTGCGCCTGCGCCGCAATCAATTCATCCTTCGTATTGACGTTGTAAAAGTCTGCCATGCCGCGTTGTTCTGCGGTCATAAAGCTGCGGCTCCAAATAGTTTCGCACTGCTGGCAATCCTCTTTGAGAGTCTTACCATGCGAACACGACCAGATCATTCTGGAATAGCTCATCCCGCCTCCCCTGCGCGTCGGGCGGCGTCGATTGCTTCCCTTGCATTGTTTCCGACAAGTCTGAAAAATTCCTGTGATGCCAGCTTGCGCCACAGCCAATCAAGCCTTTCCGCATCCGCCTCCAGCTCGGCCAACTTCGACTTGAGCGCGGCGAGTTCGGCCTCTAGCTTGTCGTAATTATCTCGTTTTATATCGTTCGCCTGCTGCCAAACTGTTATTGCATCGCGTAGTTGTTGATTCTCGGCAGCCTTCGCCTCTGGCTCCTGTGCGTTGGGGGCCGCAGCAGCAGCAGGCGCGACATTTGCTGTGATCCTAACGGGATTACCCGAAGGAGCCTGCTGTGCTGCGGTCTCGTTCGCGCCTTCAGCTATTCGGTAGGCGATGATGTCGTATTGGCTGTTATCGTGAAGCCACCCAAAAAGAGCGAGCGCGTTAAAAGCGGCTCCGATACTTCCGTTGCGTCGCTTTATCTCTACCAAAGATCGCCCATCAACAGGCAGTCCACTTCCATCATGCTCAATCCATCCGTCTGCCTGCGCCGGGGCTGGCTGGGCGAGCGCGGCAGAAAGGCGCGCAACCAATGCCCTACGTCCCACGTTTCCATAGCCGTCATTAGCTACCCAATCGCGGCATTCCTCCAGCAACTCCCGGCTCACGCTTACTTTCGATTGGTCAGTCATTTCCCCTCGCTCCTTGCAAGATCAGCCGCTTTCTGGAAGGCGGCTTGGACTTCGGCGGCGGTGCGTCCCGGCATGTCATTCCAAGAAGATATAGATGCTGGTAAAATGGCGCTGATAAAGTAGCGGCGACATATATCTTCGCCACGATATCCAGCGCATGCCTTCATTAAACCAAGGGCGCACCATTTAGTCGCGTGCGGCGATGAATACTGAACCGCATTTCCAAAGACATTTTCTGCGTCTGCGTCTTGCGTCCAAACCTCCGGACACCCCAACAGCACATCCGCAATGGACTGCAATACATCGCTCGGTTTGGCTTGGTCAGTCATTGTTGCTCCTTCGCTCCTGGGCATCTTGTTGCCCGCTTCGTGGTTGCACTTCGTATGCGCGAGCACCATGTTGTTGTGGTGGTCGAGTCCACCTTGAGATAGCGGCACACGGTGGTCAATGGTCGCGTCGTCTGCCGTCAGTATCGGTTGCTGGCAGCGGTAGCAGACATTGCTTTTGCGATACATCAGCATCTTGCGATTGTGGTATTTGCCGCGCCGTTTCGTCTTTATCGGTAGACCTTGCGGAGTGACTGCCATTTCAACTGCTTGTTCGGGACTGACGCGATAATGTGCGCAGGCCATCCCTTGAATGTAGGCTGCACGCTTGTTGCTCTCAGGGTAGTAGTTCACCAGCAGCGCGCCGCCAATAATCTGAAAGTGGCCGTTGCCGCGATGAACTACGGTCAATCCGCGCTTTTCTGCTATACGTTTCAGGACTGATTCTGCCGATTTAGCCATCACGCCTCCCTCGCCCCACACCACGAACACTCTTGCCCCTTTGCCACATCGCCGGAAAACTCTTTGCACCTGTGCGGCCAGAATTTAGGCGGCTCGATTAACTCAACCAGAGCCTTAATCACATCCTCATAGTGAGTTCTAGTAAATATCATGTGTGGAGAGGATGTGGTGCGCTTGGCTTCGGATAGGATGTTCATTTAATCTACCTGTAAAAAATAGCGTCGTTCGGTGTGCCTACGAGTTAGTTTTACGTCTGCCGGTGGCTCGCAATTCACAAGACCGTTTTCGCGCAGATATTCCAGATCGTCGTAAACGGTGCTGCGCGGGATGGATAGGGCTTTCGTGATTTCCCTTGCTTTGGGACGCGCCGTTACGATGTAGCCTAAAATCCGTTCGCGTCTAGCCTTGGCTATTACAGCCTTCTTGTGTGGGCATGGAATGCGCTCTAGTTCGCGCTTTCTTCGGCGGCGTTCTTCCGGCGTCATAGGCCCGCTACGGAAGTCCTGCGGGGATATAACGCCACGCACTTGCCTTGGTTGTAGTTCGGACAACAGCATGATTACGCAGCAACAGTTTCTTTACGGGCTTTGATGGTTGCGGTAGCGGCTTCTATTTCTGAGTTTGCCGCCGTCCGTTCCTGTTCCTTCATTTCGGCTAGAATGATTTTTGCATCGTCAAGCCGCAGATACGCAATCTCATCGTCTGCAATGGTGATGGCGTTGGAGCAAATACGTTTTACCTCTGCCATCTTGTCGGGGCTTCCTTCCAAATCAGCCTTGAGTGCGTCAAGTCCGCGCTTGAGTGTTTCGCTGTTGGTGGTTGTTATTTTTGTCCAGCTACGGGTGCCGAAGTGCTTTTCGCACAATTCGGCGCGTTTCTGTTTGTCCTCCACGGACTGCGATGGATAATGCTTTTTCATCAATTCGCTTATTTCCTCGCTGTAGATGTCTCGGTTTCTGGCCTCGCCATCCCACGACCCTTCGACCGCTTCAGGGAACATGCCCTCCGAGTTCCGCTTGTCCATGCTGTCGAAGTGCTCACCGCCGATATTCAGGCTGTCAAAATGCCCCTTGAGTTTGGCGTATGTAGGCATCGGTATTTCCTTGCCGTTCAGCTTGTCGGCGCGGTCTTTCTGAATTAAGGCGACGTTGATGATTTTTCCGTCTTGCCGGTCAGCAATCATTTCGATTAGAAGCGACGGCTCATAGCCCAACTCTTTCTCGGTTGCCATGCGGGTGCCGGTGGTAATCAGTTCCTTTTTCCCGCTACCATCGTCTTTGTCCTGATACTCGTAAATGTTCCCGGCACGACCGCAGACAATAACGTGCATTTTTGAGGATAGGAACCTATCGGTGAATGCGGCCCACGCCGCTTTTATCGGTCGCCAGTGGTGGAATTCCAGAGAGAATAGCGGCTTCTTGTTCTGCGCCGCGCGGGACTTGTTAAGGCGCGACAAATAGCTCTCTTGCGCATCTCTCCATACGTGGGTAATGCTGTCGATAATGACGATATCGCACTGCTTTTCCGCTTCATCCATAAACTTCATCAGGTCGATTAAGGCGCGGCTTTCATCGTCTACCAGCAATTCGATACCGGCGGCGTTGAACAGCGGCAGCACGAAACTAAACGCTGGCTCAGTGTCGAATACGGCTATGGGCTTGGTACTCTTGATGGCCTTGTGGATGCCTATGGCTATTTCAACAGCGGTGCGTGTCTTACCTGATCCTGCCGTACCGTAGATGCCGGTTTTGGCGTAGGCCATCTTGTTCGTTGCTTTCTTTAACATGCTAGTTTCCTTTATTGGTTTTGCAAAATTTCATTAGCCATCGCGTCCAACTGCGCCTCGCTAAATAATTTGTCGTCAATCGCCCTGCCGTTCCTATAGATAGACTGTATTTCTACTCCAGCAGGTTCTTCAGGAGATACACTATTACCGGCTATTCCACGGTGCCATGTGTAGTGAACATCAAGGCTCAGTGGAGATTCAATACCGCAGACATTAAGAACGGCCTCGGTTTGGAAAACGGATACCTGGATGCGGGCGTTCACGAGACCGCCGCAGGCAGGCAGAGCATTTCCTGAATCTGCTGCTCGATGTTTTGCACTTTGGTTTCGCATTCGGCACGCAGGGATTGCTGTTGATTCTTCAGAACGGCAACGGTTTTATTGATAATGTCGGCGCGAGATGGGGGATCAAATTCCACTTCCGTTTCTAAAACAAACGCGCCCATGTGATCGCCAATTTCAGGCCCGACGTAATACGGGATGTATTCAATCTTGTCGTCAGAATATTGGTTTACTCTGGCGTATATATAAACCTTAACTTTAACTTTCATGCTGGCTTCCTCCGCCTCTTAACAGGAGCAACGTGAGCGCAGATTAAGCATCGCTTAGTGTCCTGATGATCCGCTCTGTCAAATGCGTGCCTTCCCTTGTCGCAGGCTTTTAGTAACGCCAGTGCGCGGCGTAGGCTGTAGAAGAATTTCATAGCCGCCCCCACAGTAGATAAGCGGCCCATGCCACAGTCGCTAAGTGCAGAATGAGTGCCGTGCAATCAAGCCCTACAGATATAGGTTTTCTTTGTCGCGGGTGAGAACCTCCAAGATTAACGACGTCGCAGAGACACGCGAAAACCATAAGGCAAAAAAACATGAATACAAAGGCGCTCATAGCCGCCCCTGCAATTGCCGTAGCTCATCCACCAGATTGCAGCGCGTTACCATTTCCGCTGCTATGGCATCGTCTACCTGTTCACGTTCGCCGTGCATCCGATACAGGGCAGAGTCACTATTCCCTATATCCCACTTGGTATAGATGATTCTTATGTGAGTCCATAGGCGGCTAAGTTTTCGTGCTCTGCGATACATCTTTGGAGCAAAGTCGGCTAGTGCGCGGCGCTGGCTCAGGGCTTGGCTCATCTCGGTATCTCCGTAATTAGGACGCGGGCGATGCGTGATGGACGACCTAGCGTCCATGCGTTGCTATTTCTTGCCTCGGCCCTTGTCTCCCACACGCGGAATACGTGGATTTTTTCGTCATGCTTAGAAATGACAGCCCACGCCTTCACCGGCTTCGCGCGTTTAACTGTTTTCTTCTCAGCCATTCTCATTCCCCTCTTACGTTGCGCGTGAGTAGGTATCTGTTGCAGTAATCGTCCTGAACGTCCTGAGCATCGCGTCCAGTGGCCTGAGAAATCGCGTAGCACATCGCAGAAAGCAATTCCTGACCTAAGCTGGTATTCCGGCCTACCCAATGATGATTGTTTGCGCCTAGCGTTTCGTAGGCGGTCTCAAGAGCGGCAAGTAATTCCGGCGCGGCTGCGATTAGTTTGGCGTTGGCTTCAGCGGCCTCTATCCCTCCTGACGTATCGCCAAAGCACCCGCATACCAGAGTTGCCTTTTCCTGAACAACAACTGCCCACGGTTGCGAATACCCTTGCATCGTTTGTCCGGTAGGGCCGCTCGCCATCCACGTTCCTTGTGTAAACGCTGCTTTCGTCATATATATCTCCGCAATTAAGCGTTATCCCGCAGGAAGCGGCGGCAGTGTTTGGCCCATTGCTTCGGGGTGTGGGCTTTTACGTCGTATCCGAAAAGTTCATTAACAGACTCGCGCTGAATATCGAAAAACCTTGAAAGCGCCTGATTTTCTTCAAGCCCGCAATAAACAGGCTTGCCGCCAAACGGATCATCTAAATCAACTTCTATTCTGAATCCGAGGCGTCTAAACGATGGGATTGTCGAAGCCCATCCTGCGGCGCAAGCTGAAGTCCCACAAGAAAGCAATGACTCCGCTGACCGGATTGGCTGACCACTTTTGAATCCGTGTTGCTCAAGAGTATGTTTGCGCCCATGACCTAGCCAGTGCGTCATATCGAAATGCCTACGCGCTTCAGGCGGCAGCGCATCCATATAGTCAGCAAGTTTCGTTAGTCTGCGTACTGCTAGTTTAGAAAGTGACATATATATCTCCGTGTGATGGGTGGACTAGGTGGCGGCTTTGCGGCGAGATTGCCGGCCCGGAAAGTGTCGCAGCATAAATTTCAATTCTTCTTCCGGCGTTCCTTGTGGCGCGTAATGACTGCCGTCTGGGCGCAGTCTTAATGCATACCAAGGTTTGACCCAAAGGTATTGCCTTTCCATGATTGGTTCTCCGACATATTCTTTTTGAGTGCAGATCGTGCGACCGTAGAGCACGCCGATCTGTGCGAGCTTGCGACAAATACGAAACAAGCGAGCGCTAAACTGCCGAACTGTCATCGCGGCTCCTGCGGCATTGACGCGCTTTAGCATTTCATCATTCATATCTGCGGAGTCATCGTAGTAACCAGCAGGGGCGATATAGTTCTCGCGGTATTCGGCAAACACCGTGAGCACGATTCCCGCCACCTGATAGTCACTAAGGCGCTTCATGTGCCTATTCCGAGGCGCACTTGCGAAGGTCGTACATATCGCGAACGTCACGCCACGTCTCATTGGCCTGGCGCTGCGTGTAGCCAAGCGCGGCTAGTTGTTTTGCATACCAGCGGTACACAGAGCGGCGCAGCTTGGTGTAGCGGAGCACGCTGCTGCGGGTTACATCGAGCTTTGCTATCGCCGCCTCTTGCACCTGTATTAGTGTCGCCATTTCGTCTCTCCGTGTGTGTTTTGCTATCCAGTGATGCGATGTGTGATTAGGTTGTTGCTTTAGCGATTGCGGCGCGAGCCATTTCCTTCATGCTGTTTATTGTGTTGCTAGCATGCTCAAGTGGGTCTCTGCTGAACACGCCTTCGCCTTTGGATATTTCTTGTAGCGCCGAGAGCAAAGCATTTTCATGCGTGTGCTCAATCGTGCTTATGTCGTCGCCTTCGTCGTTTTCCCACTCGCACCACTCGCCATCGCTTTCCAAAACCTCTAAGCCGAAAGCATTGGAGTGAATGTTCTTATCAAGCAACTGGCTATCAGCAAGCGCCTCAATTAGTTTGGCCGCATGCTGCCAACTGTTCACCGGATAGTGTCGCGGCGAGTTCGGCGGATTGATGACCGACCAGACGCGCATGCTGCCGACCTTGTAAATATTCTTCGGGCGTCGATATGCAATTCCTGTTGTCATTATTGATTCCTTTCGATGAGCATTGCTTCAGCGATCCTATAGGCTGCTTCTGCGAACTCTTTTGGTGTCCCCGGTATTTCGCGTGCCGCCATTCCCTGCATCGCCTTGGCCGCAAAGTAATCGCGCAGCGTCATACCACCCTCAGCCGGAACTCCGCGCATATCGCCTAATGGGAATGCGCTCTTGCCGTCTGGTGTATTCATCTTCCGCTCTCCGTTTGGTGGTGTGTTTTGCTATCCAGTGACGTAATTATAGGCACGCCTAAAACAATAAAGCAATAGGCGCACCTAAAATAAATTGTAACAATTGCGGAAATCGCATCTGCCGTCTATGAAAAACTACCTACTTTTGGGAATCGAGGAGGGCTTTGGCGGCTGCCAGGAGAGCGGCCTTATTAGGTGGCGACAGAGCGCCAGCGGCGGCTTTTAGTTGATCGTCTATGTCGCTGGGCTGGTCGTCCGCCATGATGGCCGGAAGTGATACACCTAGCGCGGCGGCAATATCCCTTAACGTCTCATACTTCGGCATCTTCGTTTCCCCATTTTCCAACGCCCATACAGTAGGCGCAGAAAGTCCGGCTTTTCGCGCCAACTCAGATTGATTAAGGCCGCACTCCTGTCTTAACGCA
>Ga0247669_1000111_pt1 | contig 44008 bp, 29 predicted proteins | sample CNK10_metaG_FD_182734 | JGI IMG/M metagenome (GOLD analysis project Ga0247669, IMG submission 182734) | Soil microbial communities from Purdue University Martell Research Forest, Indiana, United States - CNK10 | ecosystem: Environmental > Terrestrial > Soil > Temperate forest > Bulk soil... | reverse complement strand
CCTCAGTGCGGCCCGGAGGGAAGAAAACCAGCGGGTCGTGAAACGTTAGATGCGGAGTGACCCGGAAGGGTACACAGCTACGCATCATGATTGCAGAAAATCTTAGTTCACAACACTCAGATTCTAACACAGGTTGCAAGGTTCTTGGATAAATCTGTCTAAAGCTTTAATTATAAACAACTTAAAACGTAAACGAGTCGATTCGATCTGCCTTCTGCTACCTCCTTGGTGTTATCGGCATTCAACTCCGCAGGCTTCACTTTCGACTAGCCTCCTTAAGAGCTTTGGACGCGAGGAGCAAAGCTTGTTCGCGCGTGTGGATGGCGCCCTCAAGTTGTGCGTCTTCGATGTTTCGCAAAATCTCCTTGAACTCGGGTCCTGGCGAGAAGCCCAGGTGGATAAGGTCGTCGCCGGTCAAAAGTTTGGCTGGCCGGACTTGCTCCGGGGGCGTTTGCGCCAGAAATTCGCGCACGAACTCGAAAGTGTCGAGAAGGCGGTGGCTCGAAAGGCAGTCGAGGCGGTGCAACGCCATATGCTGTTCGAATTTTGGCGTGCGAACGAAACGCTTGAGCGTGGCGGCGCGCATCTGCCTGGCGTCTTTGAATTTCATGTGGTTCGCAATGAGGGAGATAATTTGCTCGGTGTCGTCGTTCGACATTTTCAGGCGGCGGCAAATTTCCTCGCCCATGCGAACGCCAACTTCAACGTGACCATCGAAACGAATGCGGTCGCCGGTTTCCGCGGCGGAACGGAATGTGGGCGGTTTGCCAACATCGTGCAAGAGGACGCCCCAGGCTAAGGTCATCGCGCTTGCCGCGGGAATTCCGTCGAGCATGATGCGGGTGTGGACCCAGACGTCGCCTTCGGGATGATACTGCGGCGGCTGCTCGACCCCTTTCATGGCGGAAATTTCGGGCAGGACGTTTTGCAGAAGCCAGGTTTGGTCGAGCAAGCGAAAGGCGTTTCCGGCTGCGCCTTCCGTGAGCATTTTCGTCAGTTCGTCGCGAGTTCTCTCCGGGGAGACCTGCTTGATGTCTTTTGCGTGCTTCAGGATCGCGCGAAACGTTTCCGCTTCGATCTCGAACCCGAATCGTGCGGCGAATCTGACGGCGCGCAGCAAGCGGAGCTTGTCTTCCGCGAAACGCTTGTCCGGGTCGCCGATCGCGCGGATGATTCCCGCTTTTAAGTCACTTCGGCCACCAACAAAATCGAGAATTTCTCCAGTGTTGTGGCGCATCAGCAGGCCGTTGATCGTGAAGTCGCGGCGGTGGACGTCTTCTTCGGCAGATTTAGCGTAAACCACAGCGTCGGGGCGGCGTCCGTCCGAGTAGTTGCCATCGGAGCGGAATGTTGCGACTTCGACTTTGTGGCCATCGCGCGGAATCAGAATCACGCCAAACTTCGCACCGACGGCGACACTTTCCGGAAAGAGCGCCATCACTTGATCGGGGGCAGCGTCGGTAGCAACGTCGTAGTCGGCGGGCTCGCGGCCGAGGAGCAAGTCGCGCACGCAGCCTCCGGCGAGCAGGGCCTGGAAGCCAGAGCGAATGAGCTGATCGCAAATCGAATTGGCGAGTTCTCGCGACGTCACAAGCCGATTATGCACCGGCGCCCCGGGAATGAGGGAGATTTCGGCCTGAAAGGTGCCGGATTACTGGCAGCGGAGAACGAGACAGGTGATGTCGTCGAATTGGTGGGTGGCGCCGACGAAGGAGTCGACCTGTTGCATGAGGAATTGCATGGACTGCTGGGCGCTTTGTCCTTGCAGAGACTTCACATAGGACACGAGGCGCGGGTCGCCGAACTCTTCGCCGGAGTGATTGAAGGCGTCGACCATTCCGTCAGTGAACAGGAGCAACAAATCGCCGGAGGCGAGGTCGACCGAGCCTACTTCAAATTTGGAGTCGAGGTCGATGCCGAGCGGGACGCCGCCGGTTTCGAGTCGCACGATGCCACCGTCTTTGCGGCGAACAATCGGGTTATTGTGGCCAGCGTTGATGTATTCGAGATGGCGAGTAGCCGGATCGTATTCAGCGAGAAGGGCGGTGGTAAAGCGGCGGCCATCGAGGCTGTGCGCCGTGGCGTAGCGATTGAGGCGCGTGACAAGTTCGGCGAGAGAAACGCCTTCGCCGGTGATGGTACGAAGGCTCGCCTGAAACGTGGCCATGAGCAGCGCGGCAGGGATACTTTTTCCAGCGACGTCGGCGATGACCAGGAAAAGTCTTTCATTTCCGCCGGGATTGCCCAGCGGGAAAAACGCGTCGTAATAATCACCCGCGACGGAGTTTTGGGGCCTTGTGGCGAAGGCAACATCTGCGTTCGTTACGACCGGGGGCTGCGAGGGAACGAGCCACGACTGGATTTCGCGCGCGATTTCGAGGTCGCGCTTCATGACGACTTTGTCGGCGAGCTCGAGGGAAAGCAAGAACAGGAAAATTAGCGCGGCGAACAGTTCAAATCTGACTTCGAGCCGGGACTGGTTGGCAAATTCAAACTTGAAACCCGAAGATACCAGCAAAACGAAGGCAATAATGAGGAGCACTCGACGCACGGCGCTCAATTTGTAGAGCATTGCCGTAAACATGGCGCGCGCGATGTGCAGCGGCCGGTGCCACCTCGGCAGCTTATCGATTTCGTCGAAATCTACGTCCTTTTTGTAGAACCCGTAGCTCGCTCGCGCGTCGGCGGTAAATTGGGACCAGAGTTCGTCAAGTCGTCGGCCTTCGCTCAGGCGACCCCAAAGACTTTGTTGTTGCGCGGGACGGGTGGAGGTTGCTGGATTTGAAGTCGATTCACGAGGCGGCATGGCAAAAGTATAGGACATTCGGGAAGAAACGCGAGGGCGCGAAGCAAACTACTCTTCGCGTTTTAGTGAGCCGCCGAATTGAATCTTTCCGAAACCAAAACGATCGCGCAATTTATCGGTTGCAGCGGTGAGCTTTTCGAGTTTCTCGCGGCGCGGGGCATCGAGGAGATCGAGCTGTTCTCCGCCGTGAGTGAAATTGCTCAGAGCTGTGCCAAGCAGCCGAATTTTTCGTTTTTTGTCGCGATGCTCGTCAAAGAGAGCGAGAAAGACACGCTGAATGTCTGCGTCGAGATGCACCGGCCCGCGCATGGTGCGGGACCGCGTATAGGTATCGAATCCGGTGTAGCGAATGGTGAGAGTGAGCGTGCGGGCGGCAAGGCCCGCTTCGCGAAGGCGTTTGCAGGTTTTCTGCGATAGCAGGCTGAGCATGGAGTGGAGCGCCAGAAGATCGTTCGTATCTTCGCCGAACGTGTGATTGTGGGAGATGGATTTTGGTTCTGCGTCGATGATGAATTCGTAGGAATCGCCGCCGCGCGCCTTGCGATAAAGCGCCGTTCCCCATTCGCCGAAAATGTTTTCAAGTTTTCCCGAGGGGTGTTCGGCAAGTTGTGCGACGGTTTCGATGCCGAGTGCGCGGAGGGCACGTTCGGTGACTTCGCCGATACCGGGAATTTTTCGCACCGGCAGGGGTGCGAGGAATTTTCCTTCCTGGCCGGGTGCAACCCACACGAGGCCTCGCGGTTTGGCCTGATCGCTTGCAACTTTTGCGGTCAGGCGAGTCGTGGCAAGGCCGCCGGAACAGGGGAGGTTGGTTTCGCAGGTGATGGTGCGGAGCAGTTTGTCCGTGGCGGCGAGCGGCGAGCCGTGCATGCGCTCGGTGCCGGAGAGATCGAGATAGGCTTCGTCGACGGATACCATTTCCACGATGGGGGAAAAGCGGACGAGGATGGAGGCGATGCGATCGCTCCATTCGGCATACTTTGCATGATGGCCGTCGAGAAAAACCGCGTGTGGGCAAAGCTTGCCAGCGGTGCGCAGCGGCATGGCGGAATGAATACCGTATTTGCGCGCTTCGTAGCTCGCGGCGGAAACTACGCCGCGCTGATCGGGACGGCCGCCGACGACAACGGGTTTGCCGCGCAAATCGGGGCGGTCGAGGAGTTCGACGGAGACGAAGAAGGCGTCCATGTCGACGTGGAGGATGTTCGCGACCGATGGCGCGGAAAGATCTTCGGCTTTTGCGTGTATCGCACGGAATCGAGCCAGGTCCGGCATGAAGTCAGCCTACGCCTCATGCTTTCCATCGACAACAGAGGCTTGTTCGGCGGAGATGACGCGCGGGATGCCGCCGAGGTCGTTGGTGACGCCGACGTTGATCCATAGAGGCGGTTCGAGAAGCGGCTGGACGGCGGCGAGAGAATTGTGGCCGAGTTCGAGGACGAGCAGGCCTCCGGGTTTGAGATGCGTGGCGGATTGCGCGATGAGGCCAGCATAAAACTCGTAGCCCTCTTCGCCACCGTAAAGAGCGAGAGGCGGTTCGTGATCGCGGACTTCGCGAGCAAGAGACGGCGATTCGCGGCGGCCGATATAGGGAGGGTTGGCAACAATCAGATCGAACAGAGTCGGTTCTTGCAGAATCCTGGACTTTGATGCCAGCTCTTCAGAAGGAGCAACCCATCGCACACCCAACGCGGAGAGCCGATCGAACAGATTCGATTCGAGGAAGTGGATTTGACTGGAGACGGAGTGCCTGGCGGTGTTGCGTTGTGCGACCGCCAGCGCTTTGGTGGAAATATCTGAAGCGAAAATCTGCGCTTGCGGTAACTCCTTCGCGAGAGCGATGGCGATGCAGCCGGAACCGGTGCCGACGTCGGCTATGAGGAGGCCGGCGCCGTCGTTTTTGTTGGGGCGGCCGGCCCGAAGTTCGCGGAGAGCAAGGCGGTCAAGTGCGACTTCGATGAGGTGCTCGGTTTCGGGGCGAGGGATCAGGACGTCGGGTGTGACTTCGAACGAGAGGCCCCAGAATTCCTGTTTGCCGGTGAGATGCTGGACGGGGACGCCGGAGGTGCGGCGATCGAGCAGAGACTGGTAGGCGCTTTCTTCCTCGTTGGTCAATTCTGCTTCGGGGTGCGAATAGAGATAAGTACGCTCGCGCTGCGTGGCGTGAAGGAGGAGAAGTTCTGCGGCGAGACTGTCGGAGGCGATGTGCGCCGCGCGAAGTTGGGCGATGCCGTGTTTGAGGGCGGAGCGGAAGTCCATGGTCGTTAAGTCGCGGAGAAAAAGCGGATTCCTCACCTCGTTGGGACTGACGACTCTAACGCGTCGGATTAACCTGCGAGTTCCTGATTTAGACGCTCGGATTCGTAGTGGCCGGAAAGACCGTCTACGAGCGCCGCAAGCTTTCCTTCCATGACATCGGTGAGCTGGTGAAGCGTCAGGCCGATGCGGTGATCGGTGACTCGGTTTTGCGGGAAATTGTAGGTGCGAATTTTTTCGCTGCGATCGCCGGTCTTAATCTGACCACGGCGTTCCGCTCCGAGCGCGGCTTGCTGCTTCTCAAGTTCCATCTCGTAGAGGCGGGCGCGGAGAACGCGCATGGCCTTCGCGCGATTTTTGATCTGCGATTTTTCGTCCTGCTGGGAAACGACGAGGCCGGAGGGCAAATGCGTGATGCGAACAGCCGAGTAGGTTGTGTTCACGGACTGCCCGCCAGGCCCGGACGAGCAAAAAGTATCGATGCGCAAGTCTTTGGCTTCGATTTTGATGTCGATATCGTCGGCTTCGGGGAGGACCGCCACCGTCGCGGCGCTGGTGTGAATGCGGCCTTGCGTTTCCGTTGCGGGCACGCGCTGCACTCTATGCACACCGCTTTCGTATTTTAGTTTCGAGTAGACCTTGTTGCCTTGAATGGCGGCCACGACTTCTTTGAGACCACCGAGCGAAGAAGGTGAGCTTTCGAGGATTTCCACTTTCCAGTTTTGTGTTTCCGCGTAGCGGGAATACATGCGAAAAAGTTCGCCGGCGAAAAGCGCGGCTTCGTCGCCGCCGGTTCCGGCGCGAATTTCCACGATGACGCTCTTGTCGTCGTTCGGATCTTTCGGCAGCAGCAGAAGCTTCAACTCACGTTCGATGGTGTTGCGCCGCTCGGTGAGCTGCTTTTCTTCTTCCTGCGCCATGTGCCTCATGTCGGCGTCTTCGGATTCGACGACCATTTCACGGGCGCCGGCGAGGTCTTTTTCGATTTGCTTGAACTGGCGATGCTTGCTGACGATTTCCTGGAGTTCGGAATGCTGCTTGGCGAGCTTTTGCAGGCGCGCGGAATCGTTAACGACTTCGGCCGAAGAGAGTTGTTGCGTCATTTCTTCGTAGCGAGCGTCGAGCTGATCGAGTTTTTCGGTGAGCGAGAGAGCTGGCATTTCTAAATCCCTTTCGTTAAGCACTCACGGCGCATCGGCGCGGAGTGGCAAGACAACTGCGAATTTGTGCGTCGAGGAATGGGAACGGCCTGCCGGACAGCCAGGCAAACGGAGGGAGCGCTAATAAAAGGCGGCGTACATTGCTTAAATAGAATAGCGCCGAACGGAATGTTAGGCAATTGTACGCTGGCCTTGGTTGCTGGAGCGGTATGCGGTGTACTACGATGCACGAACGATGACCGAAGCGGCGAGAATGGTGAATCTGGCGGACGGCGAAGCGCAGCAGCAGGCGAACGCTGCGGCGGATGCGGGATTTTTGTGGGATTGCTGGTATCCGGCACTGCGAAGCGAACAGATTCGCGGGGCGAAATTGGCGACGGCGATGTTGCTCGAGGTGCCGCTTGTGTTGGGGCGCACAAGCGATGGCCGGGCGTTTGCGATGCGGGATGCTTGCCCTCATCGGGGAATTCCGCTTTCTTACGGGCGATTTGACGGCAAAGTCGTCGAGTGCAGCTATCACGGCTGGCGATTCGACGCGTGCAGCGGTCAGTGCATGGAAATTCCGTCGTTGACGAGCCAGGACAAGTTGAAAGTCGATCGTGTTTTTGCCGGCCACTATCCGTGTGAGGAGCGCGACGGTTACGTGTGGGTTTACATGACGGCGCCAGGCGACCGAGTGCCGGAAAAACCCTGCGCCGCGCCGGAGCTTGTTAAATTTGGCGCGCGCTACAAGAGCACGCAACTTTTTTGCGACTTGCCGTCGCATGTCGACCACGGAATTATCGGCTTGATGGACCCGGCGCACGGGCCGTTTGTTCACCAATCCTGGTTTTGGCGCAGCCGCCGCAGTATTCACGAAAAGGAGAAGAAATTCGAGCCGATTCCGAACGGCTTTCGCATGAGTCCCCATTCGCCGAGCACGAACAGCGCGCCGTACCAAATGTTGAAGAAAATGACAGGCGCTCCAGTCACGACGACCATCGATTTTGTGTTGCCGAACATGCGCACGGAAATAATTCAGACCGGAAAGCTTTGGTTTTCCTCTCGCGCGACGGTCACACCGGTACGGCGCGATCTTTGCCGGATCGATTTTGTCGCGGCATGGAACGTGCCACTGCCCGTTTTTGTGTTCCGCAGTTTTGCCAAGACTTTTTTGCGCCAGGATCAGGAGACGATGATTCAACAATCGGAGGGATTGAAGCACAATCCGCGGTTGATGTTGATTGACGACGCGGACCGCCCCGCGAAGTGGTATTTCGCGCTCAAAGCAAACCTGATGGAAGAACGGCGCACGGGCCAGTCCAAGCCGCATCCGATGCATGGGCCGGTCACGCTCCATTGGAAGTCATAGCAGGAGCGTGCCGTTTCCCTGAATCTTTCGTCACTTCATTTTTTCCAGAGATTGCGCCAAATCGGCCTGGAGGTCGGAAGCGTCTTCAAGGCCGATGTTGAGGCGGACGATGCGATGGCCGTAATCCGGGCGGCTTGGGCGAGAACCGAAGTCATAGGCGACGGCGAGACTTGTTACGCCGGCCCAACTGTAGCCGATTTTGAAAAGGGTGAGATTGTTCACAAAGGCGTGGACTTGTTCTTTGCTGAGGTGGCTCTTGAACACGATGGAGAAGACGCCGGTCGATCCGGTGAAGTCGCGCTTGAAAAATTCGTGGCCCGGGCAGGACGGCATCGCAGGATGAAGGACGAGGTCGATCTCTGGTCGAGCCGCGAGCCATTGTGCGAGAGCAAACGCGGATTTTTCAATCGCGGCAAGGCGGACTGCCAGAGTCTTCAACCCGCGGAGAGCGAGGGTGCAATCGTCCGGTGAAGCAGCGCAGCCAAGCAGTTGATGCGCAAGCCCGATTTTTTGATACGCCGCGTCGTCGCGCATTGTGACGGAGCCGAGAAGAAAATCGCTGTGGCCGCCGACGTATTTGGTAAGGGCTTGCATCGTGATGTCCACGCCATGCGCGAAGGCGTCGAAATAAACTCCGGCTGCCCAAGTGTTGTCGAGAACGACGAGTGCGCCGTGTTCATGCGCAGCAGCAGCGATGGCCGGAACGTCCTGGACTTCCATGCTGATGGAGCCGGGGCTTTCGCACCAGACGAGCCGCGTGTTTTCTCGTAAAAGCGAACCTATCTGCGCGCCGACCGTCGGCGGGTAGAAACTGGCTTCGATGCCGAACCGCTGCAAGAGTTCGACAGAGAATTTGCGATTGGGATAGTAAATGCTTTCTGGAACGAGAATGTGATCGCCCATTTTCAGGAACGCAAAACTAATCAGCGAAATCGCCGCCTGGCCGCCGGGAGTGATGAACGTTCGGTAGCCGTTTTCCAATTCGCAGATGCGCGCGGCAAGTTCGAGCGTGGTAGGCGTGCCATAGAGACCGTACGTGTAGCCGACGGCGTGCTGGTCCCAGGTGTCCTCGACAGCGGCGGCGTTGGGGAAAAGAACCGTTGAGCCGCGATAGGTTGCCGGAGCGAGCGAGGAAAACCCCTCCGGGGCGTGCGCGCCGGGATGGATGAGTTTTGTTTTCCAATTTTTTGCCATGGGAAGAGTTTAGCGCAGGTGCCCGGGCCAGAGATGACGGGCAGAGCCGCGCAAGAAGTCGTCCCCAGAAAATCCCAACGTGGATTAATATGCTTGCGACCTTTTGGAGGTGTCAGGATGAGAAAGCATTGGGCGTTGGCGTTTGCGATGATTTCCGCGGCGGTGCTCGGTTCGAGCGGGCGTGTTTCGGCGCAGGAGAAACCGCCGATACGCGTCGCGATTGTGGCATTGGTGCACGGACATGCGCATGGCCTCTTGCAGATGATGCCGTCGATTACGAGCGCGAAGCTGGTGGCGATTTACGAGCCGCAGAAAGAGTTGGTGGAGCAGTACGTGAAGCAGTACCACCTGGAAGCGGTGCCGGCTTACAACGACCTGGAAAAGATGCTGACGGAGCAGAAGCCGGACGCTGTGCTGATTTACAGCACGATTGCCGACCATCGAAAATTCATTGAAGCCGCGGCGAAGCACGGAATCAATTCGATGGTGGAGAAGCCGTTGGCCACGACGGTCGAAGACGCCGTGGCGATTAGAAAAGCTGGGCGCGAACATCACGTGCAGGTGCTCGTCAACTACTTCACGACGTGGCAGGCAAGCTGGCGGCAGATGTATGACGAAGCGGCGAAAGGGAAATTGGGCGACCCGCGGCGAATTGTGGCGCATGCAGGCCACCAAGGTCCGAAAGAGATTGGTGTTGGTCCGGAGTGGTTGCCTTGGCTAACCGACCCGGTGCAAAACGGCGCGGGGGCTTTGTTTGACTTCGGTTGCTACGGCGCAGACTTTGCGACTGTGTTGATGCATGGCCAGGCGCCGATCAGTGTTAGCGCCATCGCGCAAACGGAAAAACCTGACGTTTATCCAAAAGTGGATGATGAAGCGACGGTGATGTTGCGATACCCGAAAGCGCAGGCAGTATTGATGCCGTCCTGGAACTGGCCGTTTTCGCGGAATGATGTGGAACTCTACGGCGCGACAGGATATGCAGCCACGGTCGGCGCGGATAAAGTGCGCGTGCGTTATCACGGAGAAAAGGCGGAGTCGGTCGTCGAAGCGCCTCCCGTTCCGAAAGCGGAATCGAATTCGCTGGACTATCTGGCCGCAGTCTTGCGCGGCGAAATCAAACCGGACGGAGATCCGTCTTCACTGGAGACAAATGTCGTCGTGGTCCAAATCATGGACGCAGCACGGCGGTCTGTGGCGACCGGCAGGACGATCACGTTGGAGAAATTGCCCGACTGAGCATTTGCTTACCGGAGTGTGGCAAGGTCAAACGTTGATGTGACGTGCTGACCGTCGGGAGTGAAGATTTCGGCTGTCGCGGGGTCGGAGGCGACGTCGTGTGCGTCATAAGTGACCCAAATGTATGCGCCGACCATTTGGCCGCTGTCTTCCGAGTGAGAGTAGATCGGTTCGCCTTCGCGCGACAGCGGTTCGATCCACTGGTCGTTCTGAGAGAGGCCAGTGTTGAACGCTTGCCAAAAATCTTCTGAACGCAACGAGATGCCTTTCTCCGCTGCGAGGTCGGCGCGATCCCTGTCGGATTCGATGCAACCGTAGGATGCGGTAAATTCGATGTGGAAGCGGACGACGATGGTGTCGGCGTGGGAATGATAGTCAGCGGCGGCTTGTTGGGCGCTGTAGCCAGCGGATAGCGCGTTGGAAGCTTCGACGACTTGCGCGAACGGAGTCATTACGCGAATTTCGGAGATGTAAGGGCCTGATTTCGGCGCAGGAAGATGGTGTTGATAAGGCTTCAGCGCGGACTGTGTGGACGCGTCGTGATGCTGGCCGAGGAAATAGGCTTCGCGCACTGTTTTGTCCGAGAGGGGAGCCTCAAAAGCGAAGCATTGGGAGGAGAGCAAAACCAACGGAGCGATGGTCGCGAGGGCGCGCTTGGTCGGGGGAGTCACGGCGGTCTCAATTTTAGCGCAACGAGTTGAGGTTGAAGCGGACGGAGATGAGTTGGTTGTCTGGGGTGGTGACTTGGACGGACGCAGAATCGGAAATGAACACTTCGGCTGGCAGGCTTAGATAGATTGCTACACCGACGCGGATGCAGCCGCCGTGGTTCGAGCAGCGGAGCTGAGATTGGCCAGAAACGGAGGCCGGCTCGCGAAGTTCTTCGCCGTCGAAAACGCGAACAGTGTATTCACGCCAAGAACTGCCCAGGTCGGCCGGAAGTGCCGCGCCGGTTGAGCCGGACGAAGGCTTCACTGCAATCGGAAAGACGCCGGGATTGCTGAAGTAGATGTACACGGCGATTTCGACGTTTGGGAACTTCCTTGTGCCATCAAGTTCAGCTTGTTGCGCAGAGTAAATGCCCTGGTGGCCGGTGTATTTGGCGAGTTGTGCAAAGGGAGTGAGGAACGAAATGTCGGACACGTAGAGGCCCGATTTAGGCGGCGACAAGTGCTTTGAGTAGTTGGCGAAAAATTCGCCGACGGTCTCGTCGTGGCGCTGGCCGAGGAAATAGGCAGAGCGCGAAGCCGTCTCTGACAATGGGAACTGCAACGCGGAAACAGGGGCAGCTGCCAGGAACGCTCCGGTGACTGTTGCGAGGATGGATCGCGAAATAGGCGTCGCGTGTGTCATTACCGATTAGACTGCGGCAATCGTAGCGCGGTTTCGGGGGAGGTGCGAGTGGGGCGATTCCAATCGATCTCCCGGACTGGACCAACGACGAGTGCCCAGGAAGCCATGCCGATGAGGATCACGATGCCGACGATAATCAACGGCCACGTGAAGCCGCCGGTTTTTCCGACGAGGATGCCGGTGACGGCCGGGCAGATAATCCCTGCAAAGTTCGCGAAACCGTTTTGCAGGCCAGCCCATCGGCCGGTGGCCCGCGGTCCCGCGAGGGTCTGGCAGAATGCGAAAATGCCCATGCCGCCTATGCCGGAACCGAGGCCGAGGAGCAGCAACCAAGGCAGATAAGTGCGCTGACTCGCTAAGAGCGATCCAACGAGTGCGATCGTGAGAATCGAGTAGCCGATGATCATGGCCGATTTCCGGACAAGCGTAACGGACTTTCCTGCTCGAATAAAACGGTCGCTAACCCATCCGCAGAGAACTGTGCTGACGGCGTCGCAGAGATAATAGAGGGCGCCGATTTTCGGCATGGCTTCCAAAGAAAGGTGGCGTTCTTGCACGAGATAGATGGGAAGCCAGGTGAGCATGAAATAGATGTAATAGTTTGCGGCGAAGTGGCCGAGGGTGACGCCCCAGAAGGAGCGTTGGGCGAAGATGTCGAGGGTTGAGGGCTGCACGGATTGCGGCGATGAAGCGTGAGTGAAGCCCGGCCCGCGAGGCGTGAAGAGAAACCAGAGCGGAAGCCAGAGCAGACTGACGAGTCCAATGCCAATGAAAACAGGGCGCCAACCGTATTTGGCCATGAGAAGTCCGGCGCCGAGGGTGCCGATAGCAGGGCCAGTGCGCATTCCGGCGATGATGATGCCGTTGGCGAATCCGCGCGCGTGTTCGGGGACGTAATTGGAGAGCACTTTAGAAAAAGACGGGAACGCGACCGATTCGCCGACGCCCAGAAGGAGTCGCATTGCGAATAAAAGTGCGAAACCGCGAACGAGGCCGGTGGCGGCGGTGGCGGCGGACCAAAGAAGAAAGCCGAGCCCGAGAACGTAGTTGACGTTGAAACGGTCAGTGAACCAGCCGATGAAAAAAAGGCAAGCGGAATACGTGTAAAAAAAAGCGGAGAAGAGCATGCCGAGTTGCGCGGGCGAGAGACTGAGTTCGACGCGGATGGTTGGTGCGGCGACGGAGAGATTGGTGCGGTCTATGTAGTTGATGAGAATGGCGACGTGAAGAAGGATTACGGGAAACAGGAGCGGGCCGAGGCCTTGCGAGGGAGCTTTCGATTCGCGCATGGATGGGGTCGGCGAGAGTTTGCGGGAAGAGGGTGCGGAAAGCAACGAGAATCAGATGCGGCGGATGACGTTGGGAAAATCGAGCCAGACTTTGATGCCGCAGAAATGCGAGCCTTCGGTGCAGATCGGAGTGGTAATGCCGGCGCGGAGATGGCAGGGCGGGCCGACGTATTTCGCAAGTCCGGGATGGACGCGGCGAAGTTCGGCGACTTCGTCCATGGAGGCGGCGTAGATTTCTTCCTGCGCGTTGAAGCACGTGCGCATGGTCCATTTGTGGAGGAGATGGAGGAGCGAACCGGTTTCAATGAGGCGGATCGATTTGGCGTTGGGAAGAAGGTAGAGAGCGATTTCGGGCGAGGCGCCGCGGTCGAGGAGTTCGTTTTTCGCGGACCAAGCTTCGCGCATAGCGCGTTCATAGACTTCACGGGCGCGAGGATTTTCTCTGAGAAGTTGCGGCGTAACGAAGTCGGGTTCGCGCGTGTCGGCAAGTGTGAGGAGCGGACGCGAGCCCGGGACCATGCGATGGCGCTGGTCTTGTGAGTCGGCGGTATGGGAGATTTTTTTGGCGAAGGTATAGTTGGCGTGTTGGAGCGCGCGCATGATCGGTGCGTGGACGCCGACGTTGAGAGTTTCGAGGCGATAGAGATTCTTTGCGGGATTGAGAAGGCGATCGATGGCGTCGGCGTCGGAGCACTGAGACTCAGCGAGGCCGAGGACGGCGCGGAACGATTCGGCTATGACCCGAGCAGCGTCGGGGGAGTAGTCGACAAGCTTGGAGGTTCTTCCGGCGAGCTTGGAATCGAATTCGCGAGCAAATGCTTCGCCATTCGGCTGGAATTTTGTCGAAGCGGTGAATTCGGGCAGTTCTTCGAGTGGCGTCGTGCCGAAACGATCGAAAAATTGCGGGTCGATGTCCTTAACAAGGGAAACCATTGCACCGACGACGGCGCGAGTCTCGCTGGGCGTGTCGGACGCGGCGGCCATCCGCCAGAGGCGATGGAGAACGATGCCGGAGACCGTGTGGACCATTGTGGTGAAGGCGGCGACCGGAAGAACGTAGCGCGCGATTTCGATGGCGCGTTTTTCGGCGGAGCGCTCGATTTTTTGGACGTGCTTGGGATTCGAATTGGGGCCGACGCGCCAGATGTCGGCGAGGATGGCGCGCGTATCGGAGACGAGAATTGCCGAGAGTTCGCGGTAGTAATTCCAGGCGCGGGCGATGGCTTGTTCGTAGATATCCTTGGCGGATTCATTGAAGTAGAGATCAACGGGGGGAACGTAAGCCTGCACGCGATCCATGCGGACGTAGCGCTGACTTTGCTGTTCGGAGTTGTAGAAAGGGTGTGCGTGGAGAAACGACCAGACGAACTGGCGGCTGACGTTTTCGAGGCCGAATTCGAACGTGGCGTGCTGGAAGACGGTATGGTGTCCGCTATTGAAGGTGGCGGCGCCGATGTTGAGGCGCTGCTTGTCGGTGACTTCCTCAGGAGTGATGAGATGGTCGGCGTAGCAGGTGCGGGCGGCGGCGATGGCGGAATCGAAAGGATGGTTGAAAAAGTTGCGCAGGGTAACGCGAGGCGGGGAAGATTCAACGGATTCGGCGGGGCGAGCGCCATCGAACATGCGCGATTGTGTGGCCACGATGGAAGGTTATTCTACACGGTCGTCGAACAAAGACACAGACGGGAGAAGCGATGGTCAAAACGCTTCTCCCGACGCGAATCCCGACAAAACTGGAATTTACTTTTTTGCGGCGCTCGTCTTTGCGGCAGCGTCAGCGTATTTCTTCGTGAAGCGTTCGACGCGGCCAGCGGTATCGAGAAGTTTCTGCTTGCCGGTGAAAAACGGGTGGCAGTTGGAGCAAATTTCGACGCGCAGCATGTCGCCCTTGACGGTGGAGCGGGTGGGAAACGTATGGCCGCAAGCACAGTGTACGGTGACCGCGTGGTAGTCGGGGTGAATTCCGGGTTTCATGATTCTCCATTCTGATGCGGCCGGTCTGCGCGGCTACCCGGGATGGGGTGCCAAAGCCACGTCGCTAGGTCGCAAGGCAAACCATAATTATACGATAAGAGGGAAAAACGTCAAAACGGCCTGATTTGCCTTGACTCAGGAAATGAAGCAGCAGCCGACGCGGAGGGTACCTTCGGACGAGGCGCGGGACCAGACCGGCTTTAGATTGACGCGAACCGGCGGAAGAATCGGCACATGAAGGATGGCGAGGAAATTCTCGGGAAGCAATTGTGTTGTGTCAAGTTCGAGGGCAACACCGCCGAAACCGAGGTCGAGTACTTTGGCACGACGCGAAGCCGCTTCGCCAAGGACAGCGTAGGCGTTCGTGCCGGTCATGGAGACGCGTTCTGCTTTGCGTTGCACAGCGTAGTTTGGGCGGGACTCGATGGCCGGCGAAGGAGCCGCGACGGCGGTTTGAACTCTGAGCGACGAAGCTGAAATGGCCGCAGCGAGGGAGCTCTCGGCCGATTGAACCGGGCGAGGCATCTCTATTGGGGCGGCGGGAGCAGCCACACGCGCCGGCGAATCAGGTGGCAGTGAAACCGGAGCGGAGACGGGCATAGAAACTGCGCCAGCCGCTTCAGAGATTCCCGGAGCGACTATGGATGAGGGTGGCGGTGTTGACTGAGATTGCGGCTGAGCTCCAGCGTTTGACGCAGCCCGGTCATGGTTCGCGTGCTTGAGCCGGTAGAGACGTTCGTCAGCGATACGGACCAACTGATCCATCGCTTCGGCGTCTGATGGGAATGTGGAGATGCCGTGATCTATTCTGACGTCGATCGAGATTGCGATGGAACGCAGGACGTCGGCAAAAATAATGCCGATGCGTTTGCTCAGGGCGAACGCCTGCGGCGCGTCGGTTTGCGGAAGCAGGAGAGCGAATTCGTCGCCACCGAGGCGAAAAGCGGAGTCCGAGGTGCGCAAAGATTTTCGCAAAGTAGATGCGACGGCCCGCAAGACGTCATCCCCTCGAAGATGACCGAGTTGATCATTCACTTCTTTGAAGCGGTGGAGATCCAGCGTGACGAGGGTCAGCGGCTGCGTGTAGCGCTTTGCGCGATTCAATTCTTTTTCAAAAGTTTCACCGAACAGGCGGCGATTGTGCAGGCCGGTAAGCGCATCGGTGACCGCATTGCGTTCAAGCGTTTTTAGATCTTCGCGTTCGATGAGAAGAGGGAATTGAAAAAGATTTGACGAAGCGAAGACGTCTACCATGGAGCTGAGCAGAGAAACAGAAGTGCCCGACGCCGCGGAGAGTGTTTGCTGACGGAGAAGAATTTCATCCCACAGCTGAGAAGAGCGTTCTTCGGAGAGTTCCAGATGAGTGAACGTGCGGAAAAATCCGCGCAGGAATTGGCCGCGCACAGAAACGTCGAGCGATTGCAGCGTTTCAACGAGAATTTCGAGAAAGTTCGCGGCAATCGATGCGCGCGCCGGAAAATTCACGCCAGGGCTGGGCGGGTGGTTTATGTGCGTTCACCTCTGCCTGTCCCCGCGGGGGTTGGGGAAAGTCAACTTAATCCGATTTAGATAACCAACTGGAAGCAAACGGGGTACCAAAGTCGTAGAGCGTCCGCTGCCGACGAACCAAAGGAACGATCCGTTGTTGGGCTGTAAAGTATTGAAAAAGGTGCCCTTGTGTCAAGTGGGAGACTTGGTCGAATGGAGTGGAGCTCGGGCTTGTTTTGAGCGGACGGAAATACTGGAGGTCGGCTGGGGAAAGAAGTGGAAGTTTGTTATCCCGGATCTTGGGTTCAGTCGAGGTGCTTGAAGAACTCAATGCCGAATAGCCGAAGGTCGCCCGCCGCTTGCTGGCGCAGCACCTTCGCGGTGATGGGAGGCGTTTCGTTTGGAACCAGTCCGGACGAGGCGGGAGAAGGCGTCGGGATGGTCAGATGGACCACCTGATCAGGGCGAAGGACGTGGGTTGAAGCGATACAAGCGCCAGAAGCACTAATATTCAGGGTTTTGGTGAGTTCGACGAAGTCGACGCCCGAAGCATCTTGCGCGCGGAGAAACACCGGAATTTGGAGGCGAATCCTTGGAAACCGACGCTGTTTAGAGGTGTCCACGGCTGGGTTGGTCTTTGCAACCTGGGTTTCCACAATTAGCCCTTTTGGTACCACAGAACTAGTACGGACTCATGCATCTTAGATGCCACAGTTGCGCAGCGGGTTCGGGTACTAAATCTCACCAAATCAGTACGTTAGCCAGGCGTCTGGAGAGGGAGAAGACGGAGTACCCTCGGCGAGGTGAGGAAAGCGATACCGCACTTCCCATTATGTGCAAGTGGATCGGATTTACCATTGACACGTCTAGACTCACCTGCGAGCATGCCAAGCAACGGGAAAATTTTTGCCACTCTGAGGGAGCTTATACAAACTAATGGAGTTGCAGAGCACTGCGGTCTCAAATGACGTGGGGACGCCGGGAACCGTAGCGTTCGCTGTCGTCAAGAGTCTATTGGATTGCGTCGAAAAGGGTTTGCTGGTTGCAGAGCGAAGCGGACGAATAGTCTTAGCAAATCTACGCGGCCGAGAGACCCTGGCGGCGCTAGGACACGGGGATTTTCGAGAAGCGAACCTGATCAGTGATGTGCTGAAAGTGTCGCCTGAATCGTTTGTACAGAAATTAGAGGCGGGGCGCAGGGAACTTCAACTGGAGATCATTTCGGGCGCAAGCAAATACTTTGCGTCCGTGCAATGGATGGCAGAGCCAGAGTGGCTCGTGTTGCAGTTCGAACCAGCTGCGGCGAGTACGGCACCCGATGCTGCGACGCAGCTGACCGTGCAGGAACTTCTGCAAGAGAGAGAAATCACCTATCGCAACCTGCTGGCGGCGTACCTGAAGTTGCAGGAAGTGAACCGGCAGAAGACGGTGTTCCTGGCATCAGCGGCACACGAATTGAAGACGCCGCTTGCGGTGATTAAGGGCTACTACGACCTGCTGTTGACAGGATCGTTGGGCCGATTGAGCGAGAAGCAGCGGGACATTCTGGAAGAGTCGAAAGAGAGCTGCGAGCGGCTGGTGCGGCTCGTATCCATGTTCCTGAACTATTCGGCGCTCGAAAGCGGGAAGCTGGTTTTGCAGCTGAGGGAAAACGATTTGCGCGACTGTCTGGACGAAATGGCGAAACGGTGGTCAGAGGCGTTCCAGCGCAAAGGTGTACGGCTGGATGTGAACCTGGATCCTTCCATTCCGAGTTTCCGTTTTGACTACCAGAAAGTGCAACAAGCCGCGGCGAATCTACTGGATAACTCGCTCAAGCACACGCCGTCGGGTGGGACTGTAACGCTTGTTGCAAAACCACATTTTTGGGAGCGGCGCGTTGCGGAGGTGGCGGCGCCAAACCAAGAACGCCGCCGCTTTCGGTTGCCGCGCCCGAACAGTGTGGAAGTGAGTGTTTCAGATTCAGGGTCTGGAATTGCGCCGGAACATCATCAAGAAATTTTCGAAGATTTTGTGCGGGTGGATCGCAACACATCTGGTATGGGACTCGGGCTGGCGATTGCGAAAAGGCTAGTGCAGGCACACCGCGGCAAGATTTGGGTGGAGAGCGAATCGAAGAAAGGCAGCACGTTTCATTTTCTGCTGCCGATCGAGCAGTAAGAGCCCGGTTAGTCGAAGTGAGATGAGAGTGAGGGACTTGCGATGGCCGTAAAAGAAAAAATTCTTGTGGTGGACGATGAGCCGAGCATCCGGAAGTATTTGCAAACGCTACTGGAAGTGGAAGGCTTTGATGTCGAAGCGGTGAGCAGCGGGCCGGATGCGATCGCGAAAATCAACAAGGGTGACCGTCCGGACTTTATCATTCTGGATGTGCTGATGCCGGAGATGAGCGGTATCGACACGCTGAAAGAACTTCTGCAGATTGATCGCACCCTGAACGTGATCATGCTGTCGTGTTCGAATGAAGTAGGGGTGGTTGTGGAGGCGATTCGCCTGGGCGCGCATGACTACCTGACGAAGCCGTTCGAGAAATCGGAACTTGATGCAGCGATGTTGAAGTCGCGGCAAAAGAAACAGCTCACGACGGAAAATCAAGCGCTCCGCGACTACTGCGATCAAGTGACGGAGGATTTGAGTTTTCTGGCGGCGAGCCCGCAGATGGTGAGAATCCGGCAGCAGATTCTGCAGATTGCTCCGGTCGATGTTCCGGTGTTTATTTGCGGAGAAAGCGGAGTTGGCAAGGAGGTTGTATCGCGCATGATTCACCTGCGTTCGAAGCGCCGGACGCAGCCATTTATAAAGGTGAATTGCGCGGCGCTGCCCGGTGAACTGCTGGAATCAGAGCTTTTCGGATTCGAACAGGGCGCGTTTACGGGAGCGGTGAGGGCGAAGCCCGGGAAATTTGAACTGGCGAACAAGGGAACGATTTTCCTCGACGAAATCGCGGAGATGAGCCCACACCTGCAGGCGAAATTGCTGCATGTGTTGCAAGACCACCAATATTCGCGGCTCGGTGGCCGAAGCATGATTGAAACCGATGTGCGCGTGCTGGCGGCGACGAACGTTGACGTCCATGAAGCGATGAAAACGGGTAGATTTCGGGAGGACCTTTATTACCGCTTGAACGTGCTCTCGATTCTCGTACCGCCTCTGCGCGAGCGGACGGCGGAAATTCCGTTGCTTTTCCGGCACTTCCTGACGAAATATTCGGAGAAATTCGGCAAACCAGCGGTTGACCCGTCCAAGCACTTGCTGGACGCTGCGGCAAATTATCCATGGCCCGGCAATCTACGCGAGCTCGAGAACTTCGTGAAGAGGTATGTGATTCTGGAGGATGACGAAGGCAGCCTGCGCGAATTGGTTGAGATGTCGTCCACGCGTCAACGGACATCGCCGCGCGAAGAAGTAGCCGCTCCGAAGGAACAAGGATTGAAAGCGCTCGTCCGCGGACTGAAAGACGAAGCGGAAATGGAAGCGATCGCGGACGCGCTGGAAAAGACACGTTGGTGCCGCAAAGACGCAGCGAAGATGCTGGGGATCAGCTACAAGGCGCTGCTCTACAAAATGCGACAATTCAACCTGGATACGCCTCGCAGCAGGAGGTCCGCCGCGACGGTGGCCGCCGACCCCGCTCCCATAGCGGCGGGAAGAAACGACTAGCGAAGGTATGGGCAGGGATTTCTTTCACGTCACAATGGTGGAAAAGTAGCTTTGTGCAGCAAATGTTGCACGGTATTGTTTGCAGGGACACTAGTCCGGGTTAAAACGTCACCACAAGTGAATTCGGGGTCGAGAGGTTCATTGGGGAATGAACCGCATGTTTCGCCCTTGAGATAATAGTGCCGAAATGATAAAAGAGGGCCGGCCAGAAAGTCTTGGCCGCGAATAGGGTGAGGGATGAGCTTGATGTCGGAACGGCGCAACGCTCGACGGTACGATTTGTCCTTGCCAGTGATCGTTAGAATTCCGAAGGAACGTCCAAATGGAAACCAGAACGGCAAGACGCGCGACATTTCGACGCGCGGGCTGTATTTTGTGATTGACCAGGACTTGGAAGCGGGCTCTGAGCTCGATATAACGCTGACATTGCCTGCTGAAATCACGCACAGCACGGAGGTGTTTGTGCGTGCTTTGGGCAAAGTGGTTCGAGTCGAGCGTCGCGGCGAAGACGGTGAATTGCGTATGGGCGTTGCTGCGGTCATAGAGCGGTATGACATTATTCGTGGCGAGGCCGCACGCGCTTAGAAGAAGTGAAGATTAGGGTCGGGCTCAAGAGGTTTGGGTTAGTTCCGGTACTTTCGTCGATCGCCTGTTTCTCAATCAGAAAATCCGGAATACTCGTAAGTGATAGCAAAGGCTTTCTTTTCAAGGGAAATTTCCTGCCAGCGTTGCGCACGACGAATTCGTCGATGGTACTAAAACCAATCCACATGGTTTAGCAAGTCGGGATAAGTCTTTATCCCTTTTTCCCCATTTTCCTCCTCCAAAGCGAGCCAACGCCTGTTTTCAGTCGGCGGCCACCCGAAACCTGTTTGGACAACAATGTGCAGTTCATCACGTCGACAAAAAATGGGCGCTATTCCAGCCAAAGCGATGCTGACCGAAGCTTCGACAACTTCGGGAGCGGGAAACGGCCTGCCGCCGGTCGAGGTTATTTTTGGTCAGACCGAAGCGATGAACCTGGTGCGCCGGAAAGTGGAAAAGTCTGCGGCAACCGGAGTTCCGATCCTGATTGAAGGACCGAATGGCTGCGGCAAAGAGGTTATCGCGCGGTATGCGCATGCGATTTCGCCGCGGGGCAGCGGAAATTTTGCGAAGGTGAATTGTGCGGCCTTGCCGGGACCGCTTATGGAGAGCGAACTGTTCGGCTACGAGCGGGGAGCCTTCACGGGCGCGGTGAATTCGAAACCGGGACGATTGGAATCGGAAACGCCTGGCACGATCTTGCTGGATGAAGTAAGCGACTTGAACGGAGATTTGCAAGCGAAATTGTTGCAAGTGCTGCAGGACGGGAAATTCTTCCGGATTGGCGGGTTGGAAGAAAAGAGCCTGATTTCCAGTGTGATATCGACGAGTTGCCGACCGCTAACGGAAGAGATCGACGCGGGAAGGTTCCGAGTGGATTTGTATTACCGCATTAACGTAATCAAAGTAAATTTGGTGCCGCTGCGAGACCGGCGAGAAGATATTTTGGCTTTGGCGAATTATTTCCGGCAAGACCTGTTGCAGAAACATCAGTGCGATGCACCGCCACTTTCGAGCTCCTCCTGCGAGTGGCTGAAAGAGTACGAGTGGCCGGGCAATATTAGGGAACTGCAGAACACGATTGCCCGGTACGTGCTGCTTGGGCCGGAAGCGGCGATCCAGTCGCTTGAAGGTACGGGCGGCACGGAAGGCTTGTCGGTTCAGGTAAGGCCGAACGGAAACAAGCGATTGTTCGCCCAAACTTCGATAGCGGTGCGTGATGTCGAGCGAAAGATTATTTTGCAGGCTCTCGCGGCGAACCGCTGGAACCGAAGAAAAGCGGCTGTGGCGCTGAAAATCAGCTATCGGACGCTACTAAGTAAAATTAAACAGGCGGGATTACCACGCCGGCGTGATTTGGCGGCAAGCGCACTTGCCAGCTTGAAAACTTCGACGCCACCAACCATCAATTGAAAAAATGAACTTAGCTTCCTGCGTTCTAGGTAAAGCCGTTTCTTGGGGCTTCGTAGAAGTTCCCGCGCGCCTCGACACCGTGGTAGGCCACAGCTCCCTGAAAACCCTCTGTTGCGACAAAGGAAAGCAGGTTCCAACCGGTGCCCGCGCCTCGGAGAAATCTGGGTGCGTCTCCGGGCCGCAGCGAAACTTCAAAACTGTCGAGAGGAATTTGCAGGCCGGCGCCGAGTGCCTTGACGTAAGCCTCTTTACGCGTCCAGCAATTGAAGAAGGCTTGCGGACGGATGTCGGCGGGGAGAGAGAGCAGTTCGCGGAACTCGCCCGGCGCGAAATTGGCTTGCGCCACCTCCTCGCCGCCAAAATCGCTGCGAATGCGTTCGACGTCGATGCCGAGTGGCTGGGTCCGCGAGACAGCCAGGACCCACAGATCCTCGGAGTGCGACACGTTGAACGCAATCGCCTCCGGATTTTGGGCCGCCGGAATGGCGGGCTTACCAAATTCCGAATAGGCGAAATCGATGGACGCAGGGGCAACCTGCAGGTAGCTGCCGAGCGTTTTGCGTAATTGAGATCGGCCAGCGATGTAGCGGTTGCGATGGACGGGGAAGTGGAAGCGGGCGGCTCGTTCCAATTCATCGGGACTAAGGAGGGGGCCGGCGTCCCGAGCGTGAGCTGAGGAGAGTTCCAAGCTGTAGCGCCAAATATGTATTTCGCCTGGCGCGATGGGGGGGGCAATCGTCACTATCTGCCAAGGGACCGAGAGCATAGGAAACGTGTGCCTCAGAAGCGCTGGACGCGCGAACGGCCGCTTGAGAAGATTATGCCTCAACTTGGCTTAACTGTTGAAAAATAAGGAGTTCCGCGCTAACCGGGCCTTTTATCGGCAAGCCCGCTGCATTGGGGAAAAGAGGGTATTTTGTTTCCACTTGCGGGCAGAAAAAGATTTCCCTAAGCACCGGTCTGGATCGATTCAAGCTATTGAAAATAAGCATGTTAAGTACTGGATAGATTGGTCGGTTGATTGCACATTAGACCAGCATCGGAGTGTGTCGTTTCTGTCTGAGCAAATGACCTTCGCACTAGAGACTGCGCCGAACCCTGAAATCGCGTTGCCAGCGCCGACTGATTTGTGGGCCGGTGAGGCGACGCCTTATCCACGAGACGCGACAATTGCGCGCCTTTTCGAGATGGCGGCACTGAAATATGCAGACCGCACGGCGGTTGTATCTGGCGGCAGCAGGATCACCTACCGAGAGTTGAACCGGAAAGCAAACCGCCTGGCCAGCCGTCTCCGGGGTTACGGAGTTGGCTCAGAAACGATGGTCGGGCTATGTGTTGAACGGTCAACCGAGATGGTCGTCGCGCTTTTGGCGATATTGAAGGCTGGCGGAGCGTATGTCCCGTTTGACGCGTCCTATCCGCGCGAACGATTGGAGTTCATGATTGGGGACACCAAGACGCAGTTGATGGTGACACAGAAATCGCTGTTGACTGTGGCGACTGGCAGGCCCGTAACGACAATCCTGGTCGACGACGTGATTGAGGGATCGGACGAGAATCCCGCGCCGACGGGCGGCCCTAGGAATCTGGCTTATGTGATGTACACGTCCGGATCGACGGGCCGGCCGAAAGGCGTGTTGGTCGAAAATCGCGCCGTGGTTCGATTGGTCTTCAACACGAACTATTGCAAGTTTGGCGCCGATCAGACGTTTCTTCAATTTGCGCCGATTTCCTTTGACGCCTCCACGCTGGAGATTTGGGGCGCGTTGTTGCACGGCGGGAAGCTTGTAGTGATGCCGCAGCAAGCGTCATCGCTGGAAGAAATCGGCAAAGCGATTTGTGAAGAAGGTGTCACGACGGCGTGGTTCACGGCGGGATTGTTTCACTTGTTTGTAGACGAGCGCCTCGAAGATTTGCGACAGCTCAAGCAATTGCTGGCTGGCGGAGACACGCTTTCTGCGAAGCACGTGCGGCGCGTTCTAGAAGCGTTTCCCGAAATGACGGTAATCAACGGTTACGGCCCGACGGAAGGCACGACATTCACTTGCTGCCACGCGATGCGGTCGGGCGATGTCGTGCCGGATTCAGTGCCCATTGGAAAGCCAGTCTCCAATACGCGGGTGTACATCCTGAACGATGACCTAAAGCCAGTGAAAGCCGGAGAAGTCGGAGAACTTTTTGCGGGAGGCGACGGCGTTGCGCGGGGATATCTGAACGCGCCGGAAGTCACGGCTGAAAAATTCTCGCGGGATCCTTTCGTGGATGCACCGGACGCGCGCATGTACCGCATCGGGGATTTCGCACGGTGGCGCGAAGACGGCTCGGTTGAATTCCTGGGCCGCAAAGACGGGCAAATCAAGATTTTGGGACATCGGATTGAGCTAGGCGAGATCGAAAACGCGTTGGCGCAACACGCGAGTATTAAACAGGCTTGCGTGACGGTAAAAGTTGACGAGGCGGGGACAAAGAGGCTGGTTGCGTACTACGTGCGAAGCGGCGGTGAATTGGAGTCCTGGCGCGAGTTGAAGGCCTTCCTAGCCGCAAAGTTACCCGCTTATATGGTACCCGCGCACTATGTACCGATGGCGAGCTTTCCTTTAAATCCTAATGGAAAGATAGACCGAGGCGCGCTACCAGATCCCGTTGCCGAAACGAGTGCGGCGCAAGTGCAGCCATCGGGCAACGAGCTTGAAGCAGCGATCGCCGAAGTCTGGAAGAAAGTGCTGCGAACCGACTGCATGGGGCTCGACGACAATTTCTTCGACTTGGGCGGAGACTCCTTGCTGCTGGTAGCGGTTCACTCTCAACTCAAGAAACGTCTGAATCGCGAGATTCAGGTGATGGATCTGTTCGACCATACGACTGTGCGGGCGCTGGCAAAGCACCTGGGCACGGCGGGCGGCGAAGTGAAATCGTTCGATGCCGCGCAAGAGCGAGCGGCAAGGCAACGCGCGGCGTTTGCCAAGCAGAGAGCGCTGAGAGTGGGGAAACCTGCATGAGCAAGTGGAATCCGAATCTAGAAGGAATCGCGATTGTCGGCGTGGCAGCGCGGCTACCCGGCGCAAGTAATGCCGCCGAGTTCTGGGAAAATCAGAAAAACGGCGTCGAATCGATTTCCCACTTCCGTGAAGATGAGCTCGAAGTTCCAGACAAGGCAACTCTTGCAAAACGGCCGGACTACATTCGAGCGCGTTCGATCTTGCAGGACGCCGAGATGTTTGATGCGGGATTTTTCGGGATTTACCCGCGCGAAGCGGAATTGATGGACCCTCAGCATCGCGTGTTCCTTGAATGCTGCTGGGAAGCCTTCGAAGATGCGGGGTACGACCCGCTGGAAATTCCGGGTGCTGTGGCCGTCTATGCCGGCTGCAGTATGAGCACGTATTTCATTTCGCAGCTTTGTTCCAACGCACAATTCCGAAACGACTACACGGGTTGCTACCAAGTGGGCAACTATCCCGCGATGATGGGCAACGGACTGGATTTTCTGGCGACGCGCGTGTCTTACAAATTCAATTTGCGCGGGCCGTCATTCTCAATGGTGGCGGCGTGTTCGACTTCGCTGCTGGCGATTTGTCAGGCCTGCCAGAGCTTGTTGACGTACCAGGCGGACATGGCGGTTGCGGGTGGGGCGTCGATAACGTTTCCGCAGCGACGGGGTTATCTGTATCAAGAAGGCGGAATGGTTTCGTCGGACGGCCACTGCCGGCCCTTCGACGCGGACGCGAGCGGGACGGTCTTCGGCAGCGGTTCTGCGGCGGTTTTGCTGAAGCGGCTGGACGATGCGATCAAAGATGGCGATCAAATCTATGCGGTGATTCGCGGATACGGCATGAACAACGACGGGTCGGCGAAAGTGGGCTACACCGCCCCGAGCATCGAAGGCCAGGCACGAGCAATTGTGCTGGCGCAGGAATCATCGGGGATCGATCCGCGGACCATCGGTTACCTGGAAGCGCACGGAACGGCAACGCCCCTGGGCGATCCGATCGAACTAGCCGCGTTGACACAAGCGTTTGGAACGCGCACGAAAGACAAAGGTTTCTGCGCGATTGGGACGGCAAAGGCCAATGTTGGCCACGTCGATGTGGCGGCAGGCGCCACCGGACTGATTCACGCCGCGCTTTGCATTCGCGACGCCAAGCTCACACCGACCCTGCACTTTAAGAACCCGAACCCCCAAATTGATTTTGCGAACAGTCCGTTTTTTGTGAATACGTCGCTGCGCGATTGGAAGCAAGCGGACGGACCACGGCGCGCGGGAGTGAGCTCGTTCGGCGTTGGCGGCACGAATGCGCACGTTGTTCTGGAGCAGGCGCCGGAGAGGGTGTCAGAGAAGCCAGGACGGCCTACTCAAGTGCTGATGATTTCCGCGCGGTCCGAAGCAGCACTTGCCGAGGCAGCGAAGCGTTTGGCGGCGAGACTGCGGGAACATCCGGAAACGAATTTGGCCGATGCGGCGTATACGTTGCAGACAGGCCGGCGAAAGTTTGAGCACCGGCGGATTGTGGCGGCGTCAAGTGTGGCGGACGCGGTGGCGGCATTGGAAAGCGGCGAAACAAAGCGTGTAATCAGCCGGAAATCGCGCAACGCGGACCCCAAACTGTGCTTTCTATTCCCGGGCCAAGGCTCGCAGCAACCAAACATGGGGCGCGAGTTATACGAGACCGAGAAAGTATTTCGTCAGGAAATCGATCGCTGCGCGAACTTGCTCGAGCCGCACCTCGGATTGGATTTGCGCAAGCTGCTTTATCCAGCCGAGGCCATCACGGACGAACTGCGGGACAAGGTGACACAGACCATCCTGGCGCAGCCGGCGATTTTCACGATCGAATATGCGCTCGCGAAACTGTGGATGAGCTGGGGCATTCAGCCGGACTTTATGATCGGACACAGCGTTGGCGAATTTGTTGCGGCTTGCCTGGCTGGCGTCTTCTCGCTCGGGGATGGACTGCGGTTGATCGCCGCGCGAGGACGTTTGATGCAGGAACTTCCTCACGGCGCGATGCTGTCTGTGCGATTGAGCGAAGCCGATGCGCGCACGTGGCTGACAAAGGATTTGTCGCTCGCCGCGGTAAATGGGCCTGCGCTTTCGGTGATTTCGGGGCCAACCGATAAAGTTGCCGAGCTCGAGAAACAACTGACGGCGAAAGATGTTGTTCATCGCCGACTACACACTTCGCACGCATTCCATTCCGCCATGATGGATCCGATCCTGGAACCATTCACGGCGGAAGTGAAAAAGGCGAAACTGTCCGCTCCGAAGCTGCAATACGTTTCTAGCGTGACAGGCGAATGGATAACTGCCGAGCAAGCCACAAGCCCGGAATATTGGGCGAAGCATTTCCGCGAGGCCGTGCAATTCTCTCGCGGCGTTACGCAATTCCGCGACCGCGAGGACTGCATTTTGCTGGAAGTAGGTCCGGGGAACGTGCTCGCGACGCTCGCGCGGCAACACGCGCCAAGGGCGGCCGACCAGATAGTGGTGTCATCACTGACTGACGGCACGCCGAACTGCACGGAAGGAACAGCCATCCATCTCGCACTGGGCTCCTTGTGGCTCGGTGGCGTCAATCCCGGCTGGAAGGCGTACCACGGCGAAGGGCGGATTCGCGTTTCTCTGCCGACATACCCCTTTGAAAGACAAAGATTCTGGCTGGAAGAGACAGCCGATGTGACGGAAGCGATGCCGAAGGTGGGCACGCAACCGTTTTCGATGACGATGACTTTGAATCCAATGCCGGCATCGGTTCCCATCGTAGCCGCCGCGCCGGAGGAGATCGCAATGAGCAAGGCACAGGAGACACCAGCTCCGAAAGCTGTGCGAAAAGAGAAAATTCGCGCCATGCTGGCGGAGGTTTTTCAGGACCTTTCAGGCGTCGACGTACTCGCGGCCGGTGGTGCAACGACGTTTCTCGAGATGGGGTTTGATTCACTGTTTTTGACGCAGGTGACGCAAGCCCTGCAGAGCAAATTCAATTTGAAAGTTACGTTCCGCCAGTTGCTGGATGCGCAATCGTCACTTGATGCGCTCGCCGCTTATGTCGACCTAAGACTTCCGGCGGGACTCTATGAAGAAGCAGCACCGGCTGCTGTGCAAGTTCCCGCGGCTACCGCGAGTGTCGCCGCTGCTCCAGTGAATTTTGCGCCGGCGGTGCCAAGCGGACGGGAAGCGCCTGCTGCGAGCGCCGTTGAGCAATTGCTGCGCGATCAATTGCAAGCGATGAATCAGCTTTTTGCGCAGCAGCTGGCGGCGTTGCACGGCGGGATGCCGATTCCAACACAGCCCGCGGCGAATCCTGGCGCAGGCGCACCGGCAGCAACTCTGAAGCCAACGCCTACTCTCGCACCACAGGCGGAAGTTGATGCAACCAAAGAGCTGAAGGGCTACACACCGTTCAAGCCATTGCAAAAGAGCATCTCGGGTGACTTAACGGCGCGGCAAGAAAAGTACATCGCTGACTTGATTGCGCGTTATACCAAGAAGACGCCGACGTCGAAGAAGATGACGCAGGAATATCGCGGTGTATTGGCCGATCCGCGTGTCGTGACCGGCTTCCGCGCGCAATGGAAAGAGATGGTCTACCCGGTCATCACAAACAAGTCCAAGGGTTCGCGTCTTTGGGATATAGACGGCAACGAGTACGTCGACATTCTGAATGGCTTCGGACCGATCATGCTGGGGCATCGCCCGGACTTTGTTGAGAAAGCGATCGAGCAACAACTGCACGAAGGATTTGAGATTGGGCCCCAGACCTTGCTGGCGGGCGAAGCGGCGAAACTGATTTGCGAGCTGACCGGCAACGAGCGCGCAACATTCTGCAATACGGGGTCGGAAGCAGTGACGGCGGCGATGCGCGTCGCGCGAACCGTAACGGGCAGGAACAAGATCGTGTTCTTTGCCGGGGACTATCACGGGATGTTTGACGAAGTGCTCGTGAAAGGATTGAAGAAAGCTGGCGAGCCGTACGCGGTTCCGGTGGCGCCCGGAATTCCGCGCGAGAAGGCGGCAAACGTCATCGTGCTGGAGTATGGGGCAGCGGATTCTCTGGAATGGATCCGCAAGAACGCGAATGACCTGGCAGCAGTAATGGTTGAACCTGTGCAGAGCCGCCATCCGAATCTTCAGCCTGTGAGCTTTCTCAAAGATCTGCGGCAAATTACGAAGGATTCCGGCACCTGCCTGATTTTCGATGAAGTGGTGACCGGCTTCCGCGTGCATCCGGGCGGTTGTCAGGAACTTTTTGGCATTCGGGCGGATTTGGCCACGTACGGAAAAGTTCTGGCGGGTGGAATGCCGATCGGCGTACTGGCCGGTAAAGCCGAGTACATGGACGCGCTGGACGGCGGCATGTGGCAGTTTGGAGATGATTCCTACCCGACCGTGGGCGTGACGTTTTTCGCCGGAACCTTCGTGCGGCATCCCTTGACGATGGCGGCGTGCCTCGCAGTCCTGAAGCACTTGAAAGCACAAGGCCCGGAGCTGCAAAAGGGACTCTCGGCGCGCGCAGGAGACATGATCAAGCGCCTGAATGCGCTACTCGAGAAGAATCAGGTTCCGACACATATCGAGAACTTCGCGAGTTTCTTCTACTTTAGTTTCCCAATCGACTTCCGGTTCGGAAGCCTCTTCTACTACAGCCTTCGCGAGAAAGGTGTTCACCTGTTGGAGAACTTCCCGTGCTTTCTGACGACGGAACACAGCGACGCTGACATCGACAAGATTATCCGCGCGTTCGAAGAAACGATTCGCGAAATGCAAGAAGGAGAGATTCTGCCTCTGCCGGGAGAGGGCGTTTCTGTGCGGGCAGTTGCGAAATCCGGGGAAACGCGGATGACAGAGCCGCAGAAGGAAATTTTTCTTGCAGCGAAACTTGGCGAGGACGCGTCTTGCGCGTTTAATGAGTCATTCAGCGTGTACTTGCGCGGCGAACTGAAAGTGGACGCGCTGCGCGACGCATTGAACGCCGTGATAGCGCGGCACGAAGCGTTGCGGGCCACTGTGGATACTGAAGGAGAACTTCTGCACTTTGCTCCGGAGCTGAAGCTGGAATTGCCGCTTAAAGATTTGTGCGGCATGGATTTGGCGAAGAAGGAAGCTGAGATAAAAAGGATCCTCGCAGCGGATTCGCGCAAGTCGTTCGATTTGACGAAAGGGCCGCTGGTGCGTGGCGAGTTGTACAAGCTCGAATCGCAGCGCCACATGTTGCTGTTCACTTCGCACCATATTGTTTGTGATGGCTGGTCCACCAACGTCCTACTCGACGAGCTGTCGAAGGTGTATAACGAAAAGGCAGTCGGCAAGAGTGAAGAATTGCCGAAGGTAGTGCACTTCAGCGAATACGCGGCCGCGGAAGCAGCGCGCAAGAATTCCGCGGAAGGCGCCGACGTTGAAAAATACTGGCTCGCGCAGTTTGCGGATATTCCGGCGCCGTTAGATTTGCCGCTGGATCGGCCGCGTCCGATGGTCAAGGGCTATGCCGGAGCGACGTATCGCACAAAGATAGACGCAGAGGCGTACCGGAAGATCAAGCAACTCGGTTCGAAAAAGGGCTGCACGTTGTTCGTCACGCTGCTCGCGGGATTTAACGCAGTGCTGCATCGCTTGTCAAACCAGCGGGACATCGTCGTGGGAATTCCCGCGGCGGGGCAATCGTTGATTGAAGACGGCAACCTGGTCGGACATTGTGTGAACTTTCTGCCGCTGCGCGCGCGATTCAGTGATGACCTGACGTTTTCCAGCTTGCTCGGTCAGGCAAAGAAGACGCTTCTCGACGCGTACGAACACCAGACCTACACCTACGGCACATTGGTGCGCAAACTTGGAATTCCACGAGACCCGAGCCGACTGCCGTTGATGGAAGTGCAATTCAATCTGGAGAGAATCGGTGGCAGTTCGGATCTTGCGGGATTAGACGCTGAAGTGGATCCGAATCCCAAGAGCGCCGTGAACTTCGATCTGTTCTTCAACATCGTCGAATCGGATCAAGGGTTGAAAATCGATTGCGACTACAACACAGACCTGTTCGATGAATCGACAATCGCGCGCTGGTTGAGCCACTACGAGACAATACTGCTCGGCGCGGTTCCGGATCCGGAAAAGCCGGTGGACGATTTGCCGATGATGGCCCCAGCGGAACTTTCCTCATTGCTGGCGGCGTGGAATCCAGCGGCGAAGACCTCAGCGGTGACGACAACAATCCATCAGATGTTCGAACAGCAGGCTGCGCGGACGCCGGATGCGGTCGCGCTGACGATGGGCGCGGAGAAGATGACTTACCGCGAACTGAACGAGCGATCGAACCAACTCGCGCGGGTTCTGCGAAAGGAAGGAGTGAGGCCGGATTCTCTGGTGGCGGTTTGCTTCGAGCGGTCGCTGGAAATGATGGTTTCGTTTCTTGCCGTCGTGAAGTCAGGCGGCGCCTATCTGCCGATCGATTCGTCCTACCCGAAAGAACGGCTCGAGATGATCCTCGGTGATGCCCAACCGACCGTGTTGGTGACTCAGGAGCGGCTAATCGGGAATTTGCCACGGCATAATGCCAAGGCGATCTGCGTGGACCGCGATTGGCCGGTGGTTGACCGGGAAGAAAAGGACAATCTCGCACCGGCATCGCAGCCCGAGCATCTGGCGTATGTAATCTACACGTCGGGCTCGACTGGCAAACCCAAGGGCGTAATGGTCACCCACTCGAACGTTGTGCGTTTGCTGACCGCGACGGAGGCATGGTTCCACTTCAACGAGCGCGATGTCTGGACACTGTTTCATTCTTACGCCTTCGATTTCTCCGTATGGGAAATGTGGGGCGCGTTATTGACAGGCGGCCGGTTGGTGATTGTGCCCTACCTGACGACACGCTCTCCGCAAGATTTTTACAACTTGCTGGCTCAGGAGAACGTTAGCGTCCTCAACCAGACTCCGGCTGCGTTCTATCAGTTGATTCAGGTAGAGGAGTCTGGGTACGAAAAGCCGCTGGCGCTGCGCTTTGTGATCTTTGGAGGGGAAGCGCTGAACTTCACGAACCTTAAGCCGTGGTTTGAGCGTCACGGTGATGCGAAGCCGCAACTTGTGAACATGTACGGAATTACCGAGACCACCGTCCACGTGACGTACCGGCCACTGGTTGCCGCAGATGCAAAGGGTGACACGAGGAGTTTGATCGGTGTGCCCATTCCAGATTTGCGTGTGTACCTGTTAGACGGAAAAAAGCGTCCCGTGCCGCCGGGAGTTGTGGGTGAGATCTATGTCGGTGGGGCAGGCGTGGCTCGCGGGTACCTGAACAGGCCCGAGCTCAGTGCTGAGCGATTTGTACCGGATCCGTTTGAGGCGGGGTCGGGTTCCCGGATGTATAAGTCCGGCGACCTGGCACGATTTGTAAACGGCAACGATTTGGACTACATCGGCCGCGGCGACACACAAGTAAAGGTCCACGGTTTCCGGATCGAATTGGGAGAAATCGAAGCTCTCCTTGCGCAACATTCTGGATTGCAACAGAACACGGTTGCGGCGCGGAAGGATGGGCCGGGCGAGAAAAAGCTGGTGGCCTACTTCGTGCCAAAGGCCGGGGCAACGCCGTCGGGTGCGGAGCTACGGGAGTTCCTGCAGGCGAAGCTGCCCGCGCACATGGTGCCGTATGCTTATGTGCGACTGTCCGCCTTGCCGTTAACATTGAATGGAAAAGTAGACAGAGACAAACTCCCCGCGCCTGACCTGAGTGCATCCATACGGAATCGGGAGTACGTGGCGCCGCGCACGCCGGAAGAAACCGCGTTGGCAGGAATTCTTGCGGAAGTGTTGAAACTGGAACGCGTGGGAATCACGGACAACTTGTTCGAATTAGGCGCGGATTCGCTGCACGTATTTCAGATTACGTCCCGTGCTGCAAAGCAAGGGCTCGGGGTCACGCCCCGCATGTTGCTGCAGCAGAGGACGATCGCTGGTGTCGTTGCAGAGATGGGAGAGTCGAAAACACCAGTGCGAGCCCCCGCGCCGGCGATTACGAGAGTCGAACGAAAGAAGTTTCGCGTAACCCGCGATACGTAAAAAGAAAGTACGGAATGACGGATTCCATTCAGCCGGAGATTCCGGCGCCTGACCAGGAACAGGATGCGCCAGAGCAATCGGCCCCGCGCGGCGACAGCGATGCGGAGTTGTATGCGTTCCCGCTTTCTCCTGTTCAGGAGCGGATGTGGCATGCCTTCCTGCGGAATCCGGAATCTCCGATTTTCAACGCATCCTTCCGCTGGCAGCTCGAAGGCCAGCTTGATCCGCGTCTGATCGACCTTTCGTTCCAAGAAATTATCCGGCGACACGAAGTCCTTCGCGCGCATTTTGGCTTCGTGGACGGAGAGCCGCGCCAACTGATCGTGCAGGAGATGAAGATAACAATCGCGCGCAGTGATTTGAGCGGAATGCCCGCGGCGGAACGTGACGCAGAACTCGATCGAATGAGTGCGGTTGAAGCACAAACGTGTTTCGACCTGAAGACCGGTCCACTCGTGCGGATCGGGCTAATTCGGATGGAGGCGAAGCGTCATGTACTGGCGCTGACGCTGCATCACATCATCTGCGATGGATGGTCCATCGGAATCATCATGGAGGAACTGCAGAAGATTTATGCGGCGCTGGCCGAAGGCCAACCTTCGCCTTTGCCGGAGCTGCCGATCCAGTACGGCGATTTCGTGATTTGGCAAAAAGATTTCCTCCAGCGCGAAGAGATTCGACAGCAGTTGGCTTTCTGGAAGAGAAAATTGAATGGCTACCAGCGGCTGGAACTACCAGGAGACTTGCCCGGTTCCGATGATGCCGACCGTCGTAGCGCGATTGTATCGGTTCTGCTCCCGCGCGAATTGAGTGAAAAACTGAAGGAGTTCAGCAATCAGCAGGGCGGAACGCTGTTCATCACAACGCTCGCCGCGAATATCGCGTTGCTGCACGCCGAAACCGGAAAAACAGACATCGTTGTCGGATCGCCGCTGGCTGGCCGGAATCGATCGGATCTGGAAAGCCTCATCGGCGTGTTCATAAATCATGTCGTTTTCCGCGTGAACGCAGGCGGTGATCCGACCTTTCAAGATCTGGCGACGCGCGTGAGGGACACAGTTTGGGACGCGTTTGCGAATCAGGATGTGCCTTTCGAAGAGGTGGCAAAAGAAGTTGCAGGCAAGAACGGCCCTGCAGCAGACGCATTCTATGTGATCAACTACGTTTGCCAACGGGAATACGCGCGCGCCTCGACCTTCGTCTTTGAATTTGCCGGTTTGCGGATGTCGACGATGCCATCGAAGTCTCAGGGCGCTCTGTACGATTTGAATTTCTTTATGGTGGAGCGCGAAGTAGGCTGGCGATTGTCCCTCGAGTATCGGGTGGCCAAGTATTCGGAAGGGTTTGCCAAGGCCGTTCACGGCAAGTTTTTTAGGCTGCTCGAGGCGATTGCCGAGAATCCTAATCACAAGTTGTCGGAGATCGCCGGACTGCGCAAGCTCCCGGCTGATTCAGTGGCGCAGCCGGCGGCGGCGACGAGCGCCGAAGCGACCCTAAAAAGCGGCGACGAAGAGCCAGAGGTTTATGCATTGCCCGCCAGCGTGGCACAACAGCGTTTTTGGCTTTTGGAAAAACTAAGCCACGGCAACGCCGCTTTCCACATGCCAGCCGGCGTGCGACTGGCGGGCAAGATTTCGGCAAAGCGCCTGGAAACGGCGTTTCGAGTTGTGATTGGCCGGCACGAGATTCTACGAACGACGTTCGAAGATTCGAACGGCGAACTGCTGCAAATTATTTCGCCGGCTTGGCCGTTTCGACTGGAAAAAACCAAGGTCAGCGGCAAAGATCTAGCCGAAAAAGAAGAAAAACTGCCGCAACTCGTGCGCGACGAGTCACAAATGCCGTTCGACCTTGCCAAAGGACCACTGTTGCGGGCGCGGTTATTTGAGCTTTCGCCGGATGACCACGTTTTGCTGCTTACCCTGCATCACATACTTGCCGACGGATGGTCGCAGAGCATTTTGCAAAAGGAATTGTGGACCGCGTACGCGGCGGAAGATCAAAGCGGCGATGCAGGTCTTCCTCCTCTGAATATTCAATACAGCGACTTTGCAGCATGGCAAAAGGAGTGGTTGACCTCCGAGGACTCGACAGAGCACCGAGAGTTCTGGCTCAATGCGTTGAAGCCCCCCTTGCCCGTGCTCGATTTTCCAACGGACCGGCCGCCGCAGAATCGTCCTGCCTCACATGGTGCGATTGAGACATACCTGTTGCCGCCAGAACTCGCCGCGTCGCTCAAGGCGTTCGCGCAGAAAAACAACGCGACTATGTTCACGCTCATGCTGGCGTGCTTTGGAGCGTTGCTGGCGAAATATTCGGGCCAGGAAGATGCTGTGGTAGGTTCGCCGGTGGCCAATCGAAGGACCGAAACGGAGCCGCTGATCGGCCCCTTCGCTGGCCCGATTGCGCTTCGTCTGAATCTGGCTGGGAATCCCACGTTGGAAGAGCTGTTGATGCGCGTCCGCGACTTCACGCTTGATGCGCTATCCCACTCGGACTTGCCATTCGAAGTGCTCCTCGACAAAATCCGGCCACTTGCCGTTCAGCGCCGGAATCCGCTGTTTCAGTTTTATTTCTTTTATCAGACGGCTTTCCTGCAGCCCCGCAAAATCGGTGACCTTACAGTTTCACCAATGCCAACGTTCAGCGTCGGCACGCCTTTTGAGCTTCAGCTGGGATTTGTTGAGCGCCAAGAGGGAATTCGCGCGCAATTGGAGTACAACCCGGATCTTTTTGATGCAACGACGATCCGGACGATTCTGGATTATTACGGGAAGATTCTGAGCGCAATACTTGCAGATGCGAGTACCCGGGTCAGTGGACTGCCGGCTCCACAGAAGCCGAGTGTGACCTCTGCGGCGACACTAAGTGCGCAGCCGCAGGCCCGCAAATTTGTCGCGCCGCGCGACTCGGTCGAACTCCAGCTAGCGTTGATGTGGGAAAGATTGATTGGACGACAACCGATTGGAGTGCATGACGATTTTTTTGAAATTGGCGGACAGTCGCTCCTTGCAGCGCAGATGGTTACTGAAATCGAGAAGGAATTTGGCAGAAAAATTGATCTTTCGACGTTGCTGACGGCATCTACGGTCGAAGCGCTCGCACAGCGGCTACAGAGTGAAGAGTCGGGCAATCAATCCTCTCTTGTTCCGATTCGGGCGACGGGCAGTAAGGCACCCCTGTTTTGCGTGCATGGCGGTGGCGGGCACGTGCTGCGATTCCGCGCGATGGCGGCAAGACTTGATGCGGATCAGCCTTTCTACGGGCTGCGGTCGCCCGAAGCCGATGGCGCGGTGGCGCGCCTCACGGTTGAAGATTTAGCGTCGAAATATATTCGCGATATTCGGGCAGTGCAACCCAAAGGACCATATTCTCTGGCCGGCGCATCTTTTGGCGGACTGGTTGCGTACGAGATGGCCACGCAACTGGCGGCTGCCGGAGAAAAAGTCGGTCTGCTCGGCTTATTCGATACGGGCAATCCCGCCTACTACCGTGACCTTTCCTTTGCACAGTCGCTCCAGTTTCAGGCGCTATATGTAATCGATCGAATCCGTCTCTACGCGCGACGGCTCTTCAAGGGCGAGACCTGGCAGCTGATCCGTGATCTAGGTCGCTCAATTAGATCTCGCGCGAGTTACATTTTCTTTCGAGTCGCTCAGAGATTTTACGGCTGGTCGCAAAAGCCTTTGCCCAACGCGCTTCGTGACAACGTCAAGATGTTCAGCGCCGTCGGCCAAGCGTTCACTCCGAAGCCTTATTCTGGCGAGCTGACGCTGTTTCGGGCGAAGGGGCGGACAGCGGAGTATGGGAGCAATTTGAGCCTGGGATGGAATGAAATTGTCAGTGGCGGAGTTCGAGTCATTAACGTTCCCGGTGATCACATGACGATCCTAGAAGAACCGTTTGTTTGGGATCTTGTTGAAGAACTCCGCACCTGTTTGCACAGGTCGACACAGACCGGACAGTAAGAAAAGGCAAACGAACCCCGATAGGAAACGCCCGAAACCGAGCCCGTTTGGGGTGTTCACGGTATTTGCAAGCGCTCCAACGCTGTGCTTAAATTACGCGAAATTTCAAGCAAGTCGCGCAAAGCTCTTCGGCAGAGCGGTCTAGGTCCTGGGCCCCTTTAAAGCGAACGACTCGTCAGCGCCGCAAGACTCCAGGTCTTGGCGACAGCAAGGCTGTCGACGATGGATAATCAGCGAAGCAGCGTCTTCGGACGTGTGCGGCTTCGTCAAATTCGATTTGTTTCGAAAACCCTCGAGACAATGGGAATGAAGCCGGGTTATGAGGCTTTTTTGCGGATGTTGCGGAGTAATTTCGTCACTCGCCCCTTGCTGGAGCTCGCGTTGGGGTTTCGCCGTAAGTTCGATTCTCTACCTGAAGCTCGCCGCGCGGCGGCTGCATTCACGACGTCGGGCCACGAACACCCGGCAAATATTGCACGACACCTGGAGGCATTGGAGAGCCTTCGGGAGAGCGACTACCCAGTCCTCTATTACTGGCTGCAAATTCGGCCCGTGCCTCGCCGAGTGCTCGATCTCGGTGGAAACGTCGGAAACCTATTCTATGCGTACCACCGGCACCTCCACTTTCCTTGTGATCTGAAGTGGGACATCGTCGAATTGCCTCGCGTCCGTGCGGCTGGAGAGCGCCTCGCAATCGAAAGAAAAGAGAACCGTATACGGTACATCGATGCGATTCGCTGCGCGGAAGAAGTCGATGTCTTTCTGTCGTCGGGTAGTCTGCAATACTTCGACGAATCGCTGCCCGATCTGCTACTTCAACTAAAACAACTGCCGTCGCACGTTTTCGTAAACCGCGTACCCGTATGCAACGGGAAGGAAATCTGTACGGTTCAGGATGGATGGACGTATCTCGTGCCTTGCAAGATTCAAAACGTCGATGCGCTGATGAGCGACTTGGCAAGAATCGGATACGAGCTCGTGGAGAACTGGGAAGCGAACGAGATGAGGCAATTGGTTCCGCTCTATCCGGAGTCCTCTGCGTTCCGATATTCGGGCTTTTACTTTCGGAAGAAATGCATCGAGTTCAACCAAACGGTCTGGCCGGGCTTAATCAGCCAACGGATGATCCACTGAGTCACTCAGGGCTAAGCGTTACCAGGGGCAATTCTTGTCGAGGAGCTGCCGCATCTTCACGAGGCCGCCGAATGTGACCTTCTTAAACGTGTCTCGCACGGCGCTGCTTCCCGGGGGCGAAGGATGGATGCCCATTTTTCGGAGGAAGAAGTTCGCGCGATAAATGTTGGCGAGCACCGAGTCTCTGAACTGGAAGCTCACGCTAAGCGAAATGGAGATGTCGTCTCCGTTCTGGAGCCAGTGAGGGGCATTCACCGGAATGTGAACGCCGGTGCCAGGCCGCAACAGGTAGGTGTTCGCACGGTTCTGGTATTGCGGTTTGTAAACCGGCGCGTTGTTGTCACTCGCCCAGAAAGTTTCGATTTCGGTCTCCGGCAGAACTTCGCGGTCTTTTTGATCGAACACATGGATCGTCTTTTCACCGTGAATCTGGAGCAGAAAATTGCACTCGCGATCAATGTGGTAACTGCTGATTCGCTTAGGCGAAGTGATAAAAATAATCATTTCGTCGCGCTTGATATGAGCGGTCAGATCTTTGCCGACGAACGCTTTGAGCTCCGCCATCGTTTCGTCCAGCAGAACTTTGTAATCCGGGTCGTATTGCGCCTTCTTTAGAAGGACCCAAGCGCCGGCCGAGCCGATGCGTTCGATGGCTTCATCAATGGAGAAAACCCCCTTGGGTGCCTGATCCCACCGCGTGCTGATTCCAATGTCCCCGGCGTCGTAATAGGCATCCTTCGGGTGGGTCTCTCTAATCGACTTCGTCAACTGCATCAGCCGCTCAAGCTTGAACAAAGGATGATTCGCCAGGTGATGGGTGAGCTCGAAACTCTTTTGGTTAAACCGCTCCTGAAACTCGGCGGCTAGTGCCTCGATGTGTGAGTGGTCAGAAGCCTGGTTGGGCATAGCTAACGTGGCCATATTCGTCTCCAATGACGTCAAAGTGCAGAAGAGCACCCATGAAGCAAGGATGCAAAGGCTATACCAAACTGGGCTGCAGAGCAATGACGCCTCACTGCCCCCACTCTTGGCTTACGCATCCCGTAAGTTATTATAAATAAACATCTTAACATAATTATGGGTTTCGATGAATCGCCCCCGGGGAACGATTCCCCTGACAGGGTCTTCATGATTTTGGGGTCTCGGTGGCAACTAATTGTCCAAAGTGGGCAAGTTCGTACTGACCGGACGTCGGTCGACTGAAACCTAAGATTCTTTCGGCTGAAAACACCCAAAAAGACAAGTAAAGCTATTATTTTCAGTATGTTACGGCGGAATTACCATCTGGCGGTTACATTGACTCAAGATTCATGCTTCCCCCAAGCCCTGCTCCTCCTCCGGAGAAAGCGCAGCGATCCCTTGCAGGCGTTCGGATGGGTTCGGATTAGCCCGGGCCTCAAAAGCCGGCTGAACGAAAGTACGCCTAGCGGTTTCGTAAAATATTCGCCATAAGTGGCGAAGCATCTTTCTTTGACGCTTCGTGTCAAAACTACCGTTCAAACGGAGAAATTACACTCGCTGCGCTGCCTGTGGAAAAAATAAGCGGTGGCGAATCAACTCCTTGGCGAACATAAGTTTTGGTAATGAGCGTGCCGCTCGACCGCAACTGTCCATTTTAGGACAGACAACAAAACAAATTGATGAATCTCGCCCCAGCCGAATGACGAGACCTGTTTCAACGTCGTCTCGATTCAAAATACGGAAAATAGACAGGTTGTTGCTCGTTTGGACTCTTTGTAAGTACAGCTGTCCTCAATTAGGCAGTCAGACCAGTAGTTCCCTCACTTCCAACTTTCTACACTGTCATCGTCAGTGGAACGGTTTGGGAGCCGCACTGAAAAACAGCCGAGCGCCGCGGGGGCCGTCGGCCACAAGATCTGAGGGAGATTTACTAATGTCGGCTTTCTCAACAACGAGAAGAAAAATTAAAGTTCGCGAAGGGGCCGCGTGGCTAGTTGGCGCCGCACTTCTTGGAATGAATTTGGTTTTGGCCGGGTGCGCCGGATTGGTTGGAGCAAATAGCAATCCAAACCCAGCTGCGCCCGCGATCATGCAGGTGAGCACAGCGAACATTACAAAGAACTCTGCGCAGATTGATTGGACGACGAACGTAGCGGCAACGTCGCAGGTTCAGTATGGAGCGACCTCGAGCTATGGCACGACAACACCGCTTGATTCGACGATGGTCACGACGCACTCCATATCTCTTGGAGCGCTCTCGGCAAATCAGACGTATCACTTCACTGTCGTCTCAACAGCGAACGGCCAGACGGTCAGCGGCAGCGATCAGACATTCACGACCTCGACGAATGCCGCAGCGATCACCGGTATCTCTCCGAATTCCGGCAGCACAGCAGGCGGTACTCAAGTTACGATTTCGGGTTCCAATTTTGTTTCGGGAGCAACAGTTCAGTTCGGCGGAACGGCTGGCAATGCAGTTACTTTTGTAAGTGCCACGCAACTGAAGGCAACGACGCCAGCGCGCGCCGCTGGAGCGGTCACCGTTGTGGTCACAAATCCTTCCAGCTCCGCAAGCACACCATTCAGTTCCTTTACGTACACAACTGCGAGCTCTCCTCTAACAGTTTCGACGACTGCACTTTCAGGCGGCACTGTAGGTACGGCATATTCGTCGTCGCTGCAGGCGAGCGGCGGCACAACGCCGTATACGTGGACGCTTGCGTCGGGCACGCTTCCTTCTGGTTTGACACTGTCGACGGCTGGCGCTATTTCCGGCACGCCAACGACGGCGGCAACTTCGTCATTCACGGTACAAGTGAAAGACGCGGCGAATGCCACGGCGACGAAAGCCCTGAGCATCGTGGTGGGCGCAGCAGCGCAGCCACCGGCGGTATCGACGACGTCACTCTCTGGAGGCACCGTCGGAACTGCCTACTCTGCGACCTTGGCAGCTACGGGCGGCAAGACCCCTTATGCGTGGAGCCTAGCCACTGGAACGCTTCCAGCCGGTTTGACGCTCTCGACGGCCGGCGCCATCTCCGGCACACCGACGACGGCCGTGACTTCGTCTTTCACGGTTCAGGTCAAGGACGCAAACAATCTGACCGGTACAAAAGCGTTGAGCATCGTCGTTGGCGTGGCGGCACCAGCGCCGCTTGCAATCTCAACGACGTCTCTTGGCAACGGAGTTGTCAGCCAGACATTCAATACAACGATTAAGGTGACGGGCGGAAAGGCGTCGTATACCTTCGTCGCGTCCACCGGTTCACTGCCGGCCGGCTTGACGCTTGCGGCTTCGACGGGTGTTATTTCCGGAACGCCGTCTGCAGCCGGGTCTTCGACGTTCACCGTTAAAGTCACCGATTCATCTTCGCCCGTGCAAACGGCAACTCGGTCGTACACGCTGGCGGTTTCTGCAGGCGGCGGCGCGATGGACCAATACATGGGGCTGATGAGCGCGCCCTGCACGAACAACAACACATCGTTCATCATCACCAAGGCTGGGAACAATATGGTGTTCTGCTCACCGGCGGGACATGCGATGTTTGCCCGCGGCTTCTACGTGTTCGATGACAACACCTCGAAGGCCGACGAGTCTGGCGGCAGCTCGGCCAGCTACGCAACTGCGAAGTATGGCAATACGACGAGCAACTGGGCGCCTCCACAGTTGACCCGCATTAAGAACTGGGGCTTCAACATGGTTGGGCCATTCTCCAACGCGTATGCTCGGCCAGTGTGGAGCGGACAGACTGTCAAGGTGCCGTTCATTCTTTTTGAAAATAGCTCTTCTTACTCGCTTACGAATAATCAAGGCTGGGGCAAGGGACCTGTGAAGGACTTCCTGCACATGGCCACTGCAACCTGGAAGGGATATCGTCCAGGTTGCGGCATCGCCGACTATCGTGATCCAAATTGGGCCGCGTACGTTGCCGGCACCATGCTCAACGACTACGTAACAGTGCAAACTGCGAATGCTTCGGCGTCCGATAAAGGCTACCTGCTCGGTGTGAGCTATGACGACAGCGATTGCTTGCATGGATTCGGTGCTGGCCCTGACTTCGCCACACAACCGTCGGGCAACAACGACTTCCGTCTGGGCTACGTGGCAATGTTCATTCCGCCAACGGCCTATGCGAACTCTTCTTTGAAGCAGGTCTATACCGACGGCAACGTGTACATCCGGAAACAATTGCACGACATGCTGAAGACCAAGTACGGCACGATTGCCTCATTAAATTCCGCGTGGGGCTCTGCCTACACCAGCTTTGACTCCACCGGAACCTGTGTCGGTTCGCAGCCGATCGCTTGCGCCAACAGTGCAGCGGCGGATACGGTTGGGTCCGGCAACGGATCAACCCTTAGCTTCAGTTCGACACTTTCGCACTCCGCAGTGTCCGCTTACAGCGTCGCAATTTACGTTGGCGGTACGCTTGTAGGCGGCGATACAGGAGCCGGAAGCGTTTATGGACCAAGCCTTAGCGGTACGGTCAATTACTCGACCGGAGCGCTCAGCTTGACATTCTCTGGAACGGCGCCGAGCGGAGCCATCACGGCATCGTACATCGCGAGCGGCTGGGGAGTCGGTACTGGATTCCTCGACGATGATTGCCGTTCCGCTCATGCGTCATATTGCGGCAGCGGTTCGCAGACAGTGACGATGTCCGACGTGCCTGCTGCGGTGCAAACGGATTTGAATGCGCTGACGCAAGACATCGCGGCTTACTATTCCTCTACACTCAACAACACGACTCAGTCATGGGCATCCGCTCACGGATTTGTCGGGCACGTTCCTCATTTGGGTCCGAGCACGCTTGGCACCTGGACTACGCCTCCAGATCGCTACGTATTGAAGGGCTTCGCCGGCAACGTAGATGCATGGCAGTACGGTGGCGCGGGGACATTCACACAAGCCGAACTGGACTTCGTCCAGACGAACATGGGTGATGTCGGCCTGATCGAAGGCGAGTACCGGACGGCGAATGCGGATTCCCCATATGCATACCCGAACTCCGCCGCGATTCACGCGGGCTCTTCCGTGACGGTGACGATTGTGACGCCAAGTCAATTCATCAACACCAGCACGCTGATTGACGTGACCTGCAATGCGGCCGATTTCAACGCAATCCAGGTACGGCCGACAGCGGTGACCTCGGCGACGGTCACTTATAATGTGTCCGGAACGCCGGTCGAAGCGACTGCCGTCTGCAATCTTCGCGTCAGCGACAAGAACGTGGGCGGTTTCCCGACCCAGGCAGCACGCGGCCAGGACTTCTTCACGAAGGTCTCCGCGCTTCCGACCCGCGCCTTTACGGCGAACGGCACGCGCCCGTACGTCGGCTATCTCTGGTGGCAGTATCAAGACAACCAGAGCGAACTGCTGAACTGGGGCGTAATCACACTGCGAGACAATGCGTATGACGCTACGGAAGACGTGAACCCCGCCGTTTCGTGCGTGACGATCATTACTTCCGCGACCTGCGGTAAAGAACTGCGCGGACCATACGGCAGCATCATTCCATACCTGTCGCAAACTAACGCGGCAATTGACGCGGTGCTGGCCGGTCTCTAACGAACCGCGACCACTAATTCAGAGACCTCCCGATGGTTGCCGATTGACAGTTGATCGGCTGACATCGGGAGGTTCTATTTTTATCCGGATTAGTTTACGGACGATCGAGTAAGGCCGGGCGTTTGTGAGCGGGATACGGCCGCTGCAGTTTCACCCTGGCGGAGTCCCTGCAGCATTCCCACGAAAGGCTCCGACGAAAAGCGCCGGAGACTGGAAAGCAGCGAAGCAAGGCTCAGTCCAACGACCAACCAAGCAAAGCAAAAACGATTGACCAGTTTGTTGTTCCAATTCTTGTGATAGAGGTGCGACTGCGAAGCTGCGAATTTCTTGAGCCATGCTTCCCGTATGCGATTGATGTTGCTTGCCATGTGTTTCAGCCTGACCTTGGGCGCAAGGACCATCAGAGGCGTGCCCTTCAGGTTCACGCAGTAATCGACGTCTTCGCCGTCTCTCATGGACTCATCGAAACGGCCCGTGCGCGCAATCTCCGCGCGAAAACTCATCAAGCCGCCCGACATGCCGATAACCGGAACCAACTTCCGGTACTTATGCGCATCCCAATAA
>Ga0247669_1000109_pt1 | contig 44699 bp, 75 predicted proteins | sample CNK10_metaG_FD_182734 | JGI IMG/M metagenome (GOLD analysis project Ga0247669, IMG submission 182734) | Soil microbial communities from Purdue University Martell Research Forest, Indiana, United States - CNK10 | ecosystem: Environmental > Terrestrial > Soil > Temperate forest > Bulk soil... | reverse complement strand
CGTCTGTGTTATTCGGGGTGGCACCGTCTCTGAGATTTTGGGTGGCACCGTCTCTGAGATTTGGGGTGGCACCGTCTCTGTGATTTGTGGTGGCACCGTCTCTGAGATTTTGGGTGGCACCGTCTCTGAGATTTGGGGTGGCACCGTCTCTGAGATTCGGGGTGGCACCGTCTCTGTGATTCGGGGTGGCACCGTCTCTGTGATTCGGGGTGGCACCGTCTCTGTGATTTGTGGTGGCACCGTCTCTGAGATTTTGGGTGGCACCGTCTCTGTGATTCGGGGTGGCACCGTCTCTGTGATTCGGGGTGGCACCGTCAAAAAGATTTTCAAAGGAATGATTCGCTACTTCTGCAAATTCTCAATCAAGATCGAAGGCTCAATGTCAGTAGTGGTGGATGCCACAGGTTCAACCGCCGTATGTCATGTTGGAACCGACAAAGAGCGAGAAGTCAGCAGTGGTGCGGGTGTCGTTGCTGACGGGGCTAAACAGGAGAAGCGATGCCAATAACACACGACTATGCGACGCTGCTTTGGAATGGGATCAGCTATTCGGCAAGTCCAGACCCCGAACACTTCTCGCCGGGATCGTATCGAATCCAGTCCCGCAGAGAAGGCGAAAAGGACTGGAAATCGGAACTGGGTGTGAGTGGGTGCGAGAATGCAGCCGAGGCACTTGGATTATTCGTAAGGATTTATTTACCCCTATGACCCCCTACCAACAAGTCCTATCCAAACACGATTATGAGCGGTGTGACGATATTGACGAAATTTCCATCATCACCAAGGGCGGCGATGCGGGAAAGTCAGTCGCGCATCTCAGGGACGAAGTGTTCAACCCGAACGTATCGGATTTAGAATACTTCCAAAGCAGGCTGAAGCACCTTGCCAATCGCCCAACTCCCCCACCCCCAGCCAGACAGGAGACACGGTAAATGACCACCACATTGAAAACCTATAAACCGACCAAACGAATCGCCGCGAAGGTTCTCGGAGCCGTGGATTGCGGCCTGACATCCGGTGCGGGAAATCCCGTGCCGGGCCAAATGTGCGTGGAAGCAGTAGTTAATTGGGCCTTCGGACTACCCCACGGAGATAATCCGCCCTGTGTCGGTTCGGCGGTGCGGGCCTTCAAGATTAGGCTAAACGATTGCAACTGGTCTAGCGATCAAGCTCGCGCCAAAGGCATGAGGCGACTAGCCCTCTGTCAACTAGGCAGCGACACCATCGACCAAAAAGTATTTGCCGACAAACTGTTGATCGGCCACACCAATCGAATGCTCAACATGCTTCTGCGCAAGTGCGCCGACTTGGAAAAGTCCGAGGACAAGAAGGCGAAGCTGATTGAGTTAGCGTTTGAATGTGAATCGGCGAAAACAGTTGAGGAATGTATCGCGGTTGCGAAAAACTCCAACGCCAACGCCATCGCCAACGCCATCGCCAACGCCATCGCCAACGCCATCGCCTACGCCATCGCCTACGCCAACGCCTACGCCATCGCCTACGCCAAACCCGATGAGATTCTCACGTACTCAGCAAAAATCTGTGAGGACGTATTGGTAGAAATGAAATCCCCCGGCTGCAAATGGCTCTACCTCTGCGACTCTCCCACCCCCGAGGCCCGATGAGCCAGCAATTCACTAAAGGGCCGTGGAAATGCACCGAGGATGGCAAGTTGCCGCTGATGGTGACGGCCAAAGAACCAAACTTGAAACTTGGCGCGGTAGAGGTATGCAGACTCACTACCGAGTTATCGCCAATCTCGTTCCAAGAAAGCTACGCCAACGCTCGTCTCATCTCCGCCGCACCGGAGATGTACGAAGCCCTACAGAAAGCAGTTGAACGCCTAGAAGCCAGCCAACCACCGAAGGGACTGAGAACCGACCAAGTGGTGCAATCTGCCCGTCGCGCCCTATCCAAAGCACGAGGAGAGGGATGAGCGAAGCCACGGTAGGATTCTGGGTAATGGCGACGTGCTGTTGGGCCACGTCTGCTGCACTTGTGGTGTTAGCGTTTTGTAAATGGAAGGAGAAGTGAGCCGTGAACGAAGCGACACAAATTAAGACTGCTGTATGGATAATCCGCATCGTGGGCGCGTTAGCCCTCATACACACATTCGCGCTACTCTGCCACGCCGCCACGCAACCCCCTAACAGCCCCTGGCAAGACCCACCGGGCCACAGCACCCAATGCTATTGGTGCGTAGAAGCCAACGAAGGTGATTGTATCGTGAGCCAATCCCTACAGCTTGAGAAATCGAAACCCGGCCAGCTACACATTATCGAACGCTATCCGGTCGCGTACAGCCAGCAGACCGGGGTGCAGTACAACGGCCACTTAACGCTCATGGTGCTCGTGAAAGGCGACACGGCGCAGGTGATCGAGGACAGCACTTGGCGCAGGGAAGACGGATTTGTGATTAAGTTTCACCGGATCTATGTGCAACAGCCGGACGGAACGCTATCGGTAATCTCTCAGCAATCGGTGTGTGGACAATGAACAAACAGGAGGCAGTCACAATGGAAAACCCAATCACAGAGAAAATGCTACAAGACCTTGGATTTGAGACGGCATCGGCTGTGCTTACCAAGAAGCGAACACTCAGGCGCAAGCTCATGCTGGCCTATGAACACTTCCGATTTGTCAGCCCCGAAGTATTGAAGCGATTCAACGACGAATTGGAGACCAAGACGATGCGGCCCCGCTTCCAAGATGGCAGCGGCAAAGAGTTCGACCGACTGGCCTTCATTCCTATTAAAAGCTACAAGAGCGTTCCACCGTCTGACGTGCTGGTGAAAGTCAAAGAGGCGAAGGACATGGGAATCTTCGATGAATTTTTGGTGGGCCATATCGAGCGCGTGAAGGTTGACCCCATCATTTTCGGCAGAATCCAAGGGTGCGCCGACTTGTTCTACATAGCCCAATGGGACGACGATGTTAAGATCGAAAATATTCTCCGTGCTGACGAGGGCTAAAGCACCAGTGAGCACGCCGATTGAAAGTCTTGCGGAATGGGGATCCAATTTAGGCTCAATGCAGCCACGTTCAAGCACGCGGTCATTGTTGTTTTCCCCATACGAAGGCGAAACGCCAGTCGTATTGCCCAAAGAAGTCCTGAAAGGGCTGGAAGAAGTGAAGGACGACGAGAAACTAAAACGTATCGACTTCGTACTGAGGGGAAGTTTCCCATGAGCGATAACGGACAAGTTTGAGACAAGCGAATGGCTACTGTACTGGAAGTGTTGGGACACGGCGCACTTGGAAGGATTCAGTGAAGGCTATTGATTAGCGAGTGGAGTCCCCACAACAGACACGGCGAGCCGAGGCCTTGGAGTCTTGAAGCAGATTTTTCTTCCGCTCTGCCTCAAGCATCTCACTTGCCCTGTCAAACCCCGCCCAGTCCTCAGCCCGATAACACTGCATCATGTAGATCAGCAGGCTGTCTCGCTTCTCATTCTCTGCCGATTGTTCTTGTGTTGTTGTGTCCATGAGTGTAAATTAAGCATAACACATACCACATGAGCACAATAACAGTCATTTCCAAGAACGGCGCTGAACACACGATAATTTTGGACGACGGCGACTTTGAACAACTCTCAAAGATGCGCTGGACAATCGGCAAGGGCTACGCCTTCCGCATGATTGCGATTACCAAGTGGACATCGGTACGCAAGGAGCTTGTTGATTACATCCTCCCGCCCATTGCAGGAATGGAGCGCGATCACATCAACGGTAACAAGCTCGATAATCGCCGTTCAAACTTGAGATACTGCACCCACTCACAGAACATGTATAATCGCAAGACCAAGCGCGGTAAGCACAACCTTTACATCGGCGTGCGCAAATCCACCACGCAAGGCAAGTGGATCGCCTCGGTCGCTGTAGGCAGACACCAGAAGTACATTGGAACGTATTCAACCGAAGTAGAGGCAGCGAAAGCCAGAGATTATGTAGCCTCACAGTTGCATGGTGAGTTTGCCAAGCTCAACTTCGGCCCGATTATCACCCCCGTTGAAGTTGTTGGCTTGACCAAGTAAGGACATTGTGCCAGATTCCCACCATGTCAGACGCCGCTACAGTGGCCGTTCCTGAGCCTATTAAGGCAATCCAGAGGCGATTGGCACAAGGCAAGCCCAAGGTAGCCAAAAAACCGCCTAGACGCCCTAGGCTTGAAGAAGCTAACCCTGACCTCGCTGGCGTTGTTATTGAAACCTACGCGCAAACCCAGTCCAAGTATAAGACAGAGGCACTTACAGGGTTTTGTAGAGAGACGATAACTAGGATACTTGAACGCAATCCAGAAGCTCTTAGCGAAGCCCGTAAAAGACTTGGTAACAAGGCATTAGAAGTATCAGGCGCATTTCTTGACCGAGCCTTGCAGACTGTCGTTCACGCCAAAGGCACATCCGCCGCCATTGGAGCCAAGGTACTAGGCCAGATGGCCTTGGAGCAGCATGATCTCATCGCACCGGCTGTACAGGTCAACATCCAAGTCCTGAACCAGTCAGCCACTCTACTATCCAGGCTCGACCAAGAGCTTGCTGCTCTCAAGGCTGTTCAGACCACTACAGGTTGTGGTTTGGCTAGTAATGACCAGCCTATCACTGACACACCCCAAGAAGTATAGTCTGTAAGTATCTTGTAGTAAGTCAGTAACACAAGCAAAGTCGTACTCTCAGGATTATGTCTAATACTTTGCAGGGCTTTGCACAGGTTGTGTGGGTGTACGGCAGGGAGAGAACGGGCGGTAGTATGAATACTATACTCATTGTCACTTGTCCGTGAAACTCATAAAAAGGCTTGCAGACTACAAAAAATTAATGTAAAAGGCTGTCAATGAAACGCAGGATGCTACGATTGACAGACACTTACGAAGAAACAGAACCAACGAACATCTACTTTATTCAATGCGGGCACTTCACAAAGATAGGAATTGCGGTGGATATTAAGGAGAGAATCCGGCTATTTCAGATCGGAAACCCAGTGAAGTTGGAACTATTGAAATCCTTTACAACGGTACGACCTTTTCGACACGAATCAGACCTTCACCTTCTACTCGACCGGCACTCAGTCAGGGGAGAATGGTTTCAATTACCCGATCATCATACTTGTACCATCAAAAACAGCACCACTATTGAGAATTGCATATCCGAACTATCCGAGTCGTTGGGGTAGAAGTAGGAATCACAGGGGGCAGAATGTGAGGCAACAAAACCCGTCTGTCAAGCCTCGTTTTTCACAGCTTCCACAAGTCTTTGTGAGGGTAGGAGAAATTTTAATCTACTTGGCTGGTAGATTTAGGTAAGCCTAACATTGATTTCCGTGGCTCTACCCTACCAAACAAGTAGAGTAAAATTTATGTTGCAATCTGTTCGTGACAGGCGTATTTGCATACCCAACGTCAATGCAGTCCAACCTAAACGAGTGGGGAAACCCCAAAGGAGGTAGTGGAGTGAGAAATATCAAGAGCCTGTTTGTTGCGGCCATCGCTTTGGCCGTGTTTGTTGGGTACAGCCAAGCGCAGGTGGAGACGGATTCGGCGCTGACCAGTAGCAGCACGACCCAGATTTCCGTGGGGAGCAGCCAGACGGTGATCTTTGCGGCCAGCGGCAATCGGTTGGGATGGAGTTTTCACCCGATCTCAGGCACGTCAACGGTGGGAGTCTATTTTGTCAGCCAGACCACTACCAGCACCGTGCAACGTCTGGCGGCTTTCAGCAATGCCGCCTATTGGGTTACTTCTACGGGAACGGTCACGCCGAATTCGGCCAATTACAGTTGCAAGCCGAACCTGTGGAAGGGCACGGTGTACGGGATTACCGACATCCTCAACACGACCAATGTGATCTCGGCCACTGATATTAAGAAACCGTAGTCAATTCCCACAAGGAGGGCCAAGGCAATGGCTGACATGACAGAGATGGGAATGGACGGCGCGATGCAGAAACAGGCCGGTAAAGGGATGCCGCGAGGGATTCGGAAGAAGAAGCGGTTACTCGGCAAGGCCAGCAAGAAACGGTTGTTTACGAAACCTACGCGCAAGAAGATGATGTACTAGGCGAGGCGCTTTGCCCGCGAATGAAACCCTGATAACGCCCGACCCGGAGTTGGTGGCCCAGTACGCCAAGCTGACACCAGAAAAACGGGCCGAGATGATTGCCGAGCGGGAAGCCCTGCTTAAACAGCAGCGTTCGGCCATCGAGGAAGCCTATCGGTTATGGCCTCACCTGAAGTACCAGCCCAACCCGGCCCAGTACAGATGGCTACAGATGATTCAGAAAGGGCTGGATGAGGGTAAGCAGAAGTTCGGGGTGTTCGATGGCAACTCTTCGGGTAAAACGTACTGGCTGGTTCAACTCATGCACGCCATCATGTGCCCAGCGCAAAGCCGGAATCCGTGGTTTAACCGGCCGTTCATTGACAACTGGAAGTGGGGCAAGAACCTCAGATTGGTATGCAAGGCCACGGACTTGACCGACCAGACCGGGATGGTGTGGCAGTTGATTAACGCCATCTGGAGCATGAGCGACTTTGAGACTTCCAAGCAGGATCATGGGTACGTCGCCATGTACAAACACAAGCACACCGGGTTTGTCGTGAGTGTCAGGACGTTCGACCAGCCCGTTGAACAGCATGACGACGGCGGGACTTACGCAGCCGTGTTTGTGAACGAGCCGTGCCCGACTTACGTTTGGAACGCCTACCCGGCCCGCTTACGAGAAGGCGGATTCATGCTGGCTACTGCCACGCTGGTCAGGGAATCGGCGTTTTTCAAGGATGACGTGATGGACAATCCTAATGCGGTATTCAGCATGGGGGATTTGGAAGGCAACTGCCGGGAACATTCGACCCTAGAAGTCACTCATCCGATGACCAAGCAACCCGTTACTCTGCGCGGGACGCTAGAACACGCCAACTTGGAGAACATCATCAAGAATAGCCCGGCCCACGAGCGGGAAGCCAGAAAAACAGGTAGGCCGGTACATCTCTCCGGTGCCGCGTTCTCCGTTACTCCCGAAGTGCATTTCGTGACGCGGGACAAGTCTCCAACCATCGGCACGAATTACCTGTTTCTTGACCCGCACAAGCGCAAGCCGTGGTGCATGATCGTGGGAAGGGTTGACGCGGAGGGCAATCGCACGGTCATCGACGAGTGGCCGCGTCTCTCAACCGAACCGTGGACGATTTACGCCCACAAAATCAGCAATGTCGATTACGGAATAGGCAAATATGCGGCGATCATCAAGGAACTCCAGCAGCGACATAAGGTGTTCGAGTCCATCATCGACGCCCGGTTTGCCGCCTCGCACAATACCCACGAGGGATTCAGCATGTCCCTCCGAAACGAGTTGGCGTGGAACCATCAACTGTATTTTCAGGACGGAAACACCAAAGTCCGTGGCAGTGAAGGTGGCGAGGACAAGCTTAAGGAAGAGCTTTATTTTGACCGGAGCAAACCCGTTGACTTTCACAACTCGCCCGGCCTATACATCGTCCATGAGGATTGCCGGAACGTCTGTTACCAGTTGACCAATGTGACGTATCACGAGAAAGCCAGCCCAGATGCCTACGGTGTCAGCGAGAAGCTCGACGAGGACAAGTATGATTTCATCCGGCTCCTGGAATACTTCGTGATGCACGACTGCCGGTACGTCAAAGACCCGGTACGAACCGAACCGCGCACCGATATTGATTTGCAGCAGGAAAAGAAGGCATTACGCCGGGTGTTCTCCGAAGATGCCGAGCCGGTTCACGCGGAGGACTTGATACTTGCCTGACGCCGAAGCCACCATCGTTGTCCAGCAGGAATCCAAGCAGGAGATTACCGCTCCGGAGCAGAAACTTTCCGACCTGATACAGGAAACCAACGGCGACATCGACAAGGCCCGCGCCGCCCGCCAGACGTGGGTGAACCAGCTCGACAAGAATTTCAAGTGGCGCAAGGGTATGATCGACAAACCCCGGCCCGACGTGCCGTTCCGGGGGAGCAGCAACCTGAAATACCGCAGGGCCGAGCGCGAGATACGGAAGTTGAAGCCTCAGTTGGTTGAGGCGGTGATGTCTCCGACCCATATGGTACGGTTCATTCCCCGCAATGCCAAGTCCGTGCAATCCGCTTCCAAACTGGAATCGTTTTACGATTATTTCTTCAAGTTCGTCATGCAAGATTTCATGGAGACAGTTGACGAATGCGCCGACTGTCTCTTGGAAAACGGATTGGTGGTCGCCAAGGTCACGCAGAAACACGAAGTCGAGATGCGGACAAGAAGCCAGTCGGCCAAGCAGTACATTGCCGAGTCCATGCAGATATTGCAGGCATTGGCGCAACAGCAGGGAGCCAAGCCGATTCAGCAGTGGGGAGACGAAGAGTATATCAAGGCCATCATGCTCAAGGAAGGTTGGGACGAAGATTCTGCGCCCCACAAGGAGAGGGCACAGGAGATTCTCCAACAGTTCAAGGATGCCGAGGACTTTATCAGCGTGGTCGAAGACGTGGAGAAGTACAATGACCCGTACATCGGCTGTATCCGCGACCTGACCAGCGTGGTTGTTCCTACGGGGGCCACGAACATCCAAGAGTCCCCCTATGTCTGCCACGAGTTCCTGTTCACCGAACGCGAGTTGATCGCCAACGCCACCGAGAACGGCGGAAAGTACGAGAACGTGTACGAGCTATTGGAGTTCCTCAAGGACAGGCTTAGTAAACGGAAGTCAAGTGGCGCGATTGATCCAGAATCGAAGTCCTACCAGTCAGCCATTGAACGGGCCGAAGGACTTTCACCGGAAGGCGAAGTCATGGGGGCGATTGCCGTCCGGGAAGTCCACCGCTGGATACCGCGCAAGCTCATTAAGCGGTTCAAAGGCAAGTTTGAGGGAAAATCCAACGTCATGGTCAGGGCGGTAATCACCTACGCCTATGACATACCGATTGACGATTGTGGGCCGCTCCGTGTGATTGAGGAACCCTACGACCATAGTCGCTGGCCGTTTCGGGATGCCAGGATATTCAGTGGCCGACGCCGGTTCTATTCCGGGGAGGGGGTCGTCCAATCCATCGAGCCGTTTGAGAAAGAGGAAAATATTTCCCGTAATGGCGCGATTGACCGCACCACGATTGCCATGAATCCTCCGGTGTTCTATGCCGAGGGAAGTAACCTCACGCCGAACAGTCACCGGCAAATTGGTCAGTGGCATCCGGTGCGGGGCGATCCGGCTCAAGTAGCCCACGCCTTTCAGTACCCCGACCTAGGCTCCGCGTTCAAGGCCGATGCCAATGACATGGAGATTGTTGCTCAGGACATGGTTGGCACCACTGATTTGCGGTCGCAACTTAATTACGCGACGGCCCCGACCGCTCAACAGGTGCAGGAAGTAACCGCCCCGGCCCAAGCCATACGCGGGCTGATAATCCGGTTGTGGCTCAATTTCTGGAGCGGCAACTATCTGGATGTGTTCGAGCTTCACCGCCAGTATATGTTTTCGGATACCACCAAGAAATCAGTGAGCTTCCCGGACGCCCAGAACGCCGGTCTTATCCACGAGTTGACTCCGCAGGATTTCCAAGGCGAATTTATCGTGCTGGCCGGGGCAGATATCACTCGCATGAACCCCGTCTTGCAGGCCCAGAACGAGTTCGTGGCCTTTCAGATGCTCAACCAACCCCAATGGGCCTGGCTGGTCAATGAGTACGATTCTATGTACGACTTTATTAGCAGTCGGGTCGGGCCGATCAAGAGCAAGGTATGGCTCAAGGACAAGAAACTAGCGGAACAAAGCAAGGAAGCGTTCCAACATGCACAGGCCAAGGCGCTAGTGGACAAGAAGGCATCTCGCTCAGGACGAACGCCGGGCGTCAAGAACATGCCGGGCGCGTCAGCAGGAGGATTCACAGCAAAATGAAGTCAGAATTTTTATACCGTTTGTTTCGTTCTTGGGCAGAGTATCTAAAGCCTGTTCCCGAAAGGCCATATCCATCTTGGCAGGATGATGTTTTGAGGCTTTCTGATATTGAAGAACAGCGGGGGATGACCATCGCTGTAGTGAAAATACCCGCCTCATTATTCCACAAAGGAAACAAACTTTGTAACAGCCTCGATCCCTATTCCTGTAAATTCGTTAGCAGGAGAGGGAATTGTTTTGACGTGAACATTTGGGATGGCACCGAGATAAAATTCTTATTCAAGGAAACATGAAATTCCGCTTCTGGCAAAAAGTACTACCCGACGTTGACCCAACCCGCATCCAAGAGTTACAGAACAAGGTCTTGGACGCCGAGATGCTCGAAGCGTGGAAGAAAACTCCCTCGTACCGCTGGTTCGCCGAGAAGTGCCGGGAATTGCAGGAGGATTTCATTGAAAAGAACAATGCCCAAGCCGCTAATGGCATTCTACAGTTGACAAAACTGCTGGAACGGACTATTGAAGCCAAAAGTCAGGCACTTGACGAGTTCACTGAACTCCAAGAGGAGCAACGCCTAGCGTCTCAGTCTCCAGCCGAGCCTGACACCGCGCCCGAAACGCGGAGAAGTCCCCAGATAACGTAGTCATGCCGTGTTCGCTTGCCGCGAATCGCAGCCGGATTGCTGGCTGAATGGAGTAACGATTCGCAATGCCAGAAAAAACCGATGTGCTTGAAAGGGAAGTGACAGAGACTTCTCAGGTGGATGATTCATCGGACACCACCGCCTCGCAAACCTCTGAATCGACTGACCAACAGGAGCAGGCCGCAGTCGAGTCTGCCCAGACCGAAACCACTTCCGAGGACGCCCAAGAGGTAACTCAGGAGCAGGCGGACGCTGGTAACGAAACAGCCCAAACCGTTAGTCGTACCGACCGGCGAAAAGAACAGATCGCCAACGACATCCAGGAATTGCTGGCCGAACGCGCCAAACAACGCGAATTGCTCAAGCAAGAGCAGGAAGGTCTGAAAGCGCCCATCGCGGCGGCGCTGCGCGGCCCCGTCCAGCAACCCGTAGCAGGTCAACCACCGGCCAAGTCCGCTGCCGTAACGCAGTTGGAAGCCGCCGGTCAAGCCCTGCAACAGGCAACCCAGAACGGCGTGACCACGGACAGCCCGGAGTATGCCCGGTTATACCAAAACTACCACCGACAGGAGCTTGCCGTCATTCAGGAGCAGGCCGTCAATCAGGCGGTAGAAACGATTACCCAAAGGCAATCTCAACAGAGCCAGTTCGAGCAGCAGGTCACCCAGTACAGCCAGACGCTCGCGCATATCAATAACAAATTCCCCTTCCTCAAGCCGCCCGTCAACGGTCAGGTGCAATTCGATCAGGACGCGCCTATCGTCAAGGTGGCCCAACAGCTTATGCAGGAACGGGGGTTGGTAGGGACGCAGATCACGCCGTTGCAACAACTGGACTTGCTCAAGGATGCCGCTCTGGAACTCGCCACGTCGGACACGACTCTCGCAAAGGCTGCTTTGAAACAGACACAGAACAAGGCCCGGCAGGTGGCAGCACGCACCGGACTGGAAACGGGTTCGGCAGGTGGCGGCGGGAGTACCGCAGCCCCCAACCGGCTCACGGCGCTACACAAGGCCGCGATGCAGACCCCGGACGGTTCGGAGGCGTGGGACGCTTATTTCGATGAAAAGATTCGATTGGGCGAACGCTCCCGGCAGGGCTAGGAAGAATTTACATGGCAATACTTGGTGCAACCAACTTCACACCCGGCGGTGGAGACTTGGCGCTTTTGCGGGAAGACCTCTCGAATGAAGCTCCACGGATGATTACGCCGGATGACGCGCCGTTCTACAAGGCGCTGAGAAAAACCAAGGCAACCGCGCTCCTCCATGAGTACGGCGTGGACACGCTCACGCAACCGACCGGGTTGCCCACACCGCTGGCGATTGGCGATGAGCCGACGTTCAGCACCACCACGGCGCGTACCCGCAATGGGAACCGCATCGAAGTGTTCAACAAAACGTGGAAGATCGACCGCATCACGGAGATTCTCGCCAACGTCGGGGGCACAGCCGGAATCGAGTCGGAAATCCGGCACGAACTCAAGAAGCAGATGAAGAACATCGCTATGGACATCGAGATCACCCTGCTCTCCAAGCAGGCGGCAGTGACCGATGCTGGCCCCGGCACCCCCGGCAAGCTGGCAGGATTCTTTGATGCCACTAATGGCGTCAACGTCACCGGCGGAAACGTCAATGTCGGCGGGGCGGTGGCGGACATCACCACACTGGCCGAGTCCGACCTAAAAACCACGCTCTTGCAGATGTATAACGCCGGAGCCGGGATGAAGCTCAACGCCTACATGCAGGGCGTGACCAAGAAGATTTGGTCGGAGACATTCGTGGGCCGTCCGCAGTCCCGCGTCGTGATTCAGCAGGGCAACGCGACCATCGAGACGGAGGTTTCCGAATACCTCTCACCCGTTGGCCCGCAGACCGTCAAGCTGATTCCCGACCGCACGATTCAAGCCGTGGTCGCTCTCTGCGACATGAGCCAGTTGGCTTGTGCGGAGCTTGAAAAAATTGTCATCCTCGAAATCGATCCGAATAATCAAAGAAATCGAGCGGGTTGGATCGAAACCGGATTGACACTTGAGGTCGGCGCGCCCAAAGCTAGTGGTGGGTGGTTCCAAACTGGGATAAGCTAAGTATCGGATATTGATGTCCGATTCATTCATAACGCAATCAACGGCGGAGGTTGGCAAGTCCAGCCTCCGCTCTCTCGCTTCAAAAGCGCGTTGGGCAAATCCAGTATTGCGGGCTAGGATGACCGAAAAGATTAAGGTATCTCACAACACGCCCGAATTTAGGGAGCGCCATTCAAAGCTAGTGAGCGAAGGCATTCAGCGGGCCAAGCTGTCACCCGATTATCACCCTAGAAAACGCAATCCTCACAGTGAGCAAACTAGGCAGAGAATTTCCGCTGCGAAAAAGGGCAAGCCAGTCCATCCCTCAATTCATGCAGGGGGAAAGAAATGGCGCGAGGAACACCGTCAGGAAATTATTGACCGCACCAAGAAGCAGATTGCTGATGGGCGTTCTGCGTTCGGTAAAAAGGGAAAGGACGCTCCATTCTGGGCCGGTGGACTTACTTCAGCCAACAAAATGGCCCGACAGTGTCCTGAGTACATCGAATGGCGCAAGCAGGTGTTCGCATTGGACAATTACACCTGCGTCTGGTGTGGACAGCACGGCATGAGGCTACACGCGCATCATGTCAGACCGTTTGCGACCCACCCACAATTACGATTTGAAGTAGCCAACGGGGTAACGCTGTGTGAGGAGTGCCACGGCATTGCGCACGGCAGAAGTTTAACAATCGCAGCAAGCGACTAGCCGGGAGTCTCTCCCTGACGCCTTCGGGGGTGGCGGGGAGAGACAGGTTAGCAAGAGGAGGATTAGTGGCAAGGTTGGGGAAAGAAGATGCCGTTATCCGGGCGCGATTGCTGGTGCACAACGCCATCAATCAGGCTAATGCCGAGTGGCAAGCCGGGGCGTGGATCAAGGATTGGATAAGGATTCAGGCCCGGCAGAAGCAAGTTGCGGAAGCCGGTCACGACCCGCTCAAGGCTATCGACCAAGGAAGGTTCGGCCTGCTCTATGATATGCCTCTCAATCTCTCCATGTGGATTGACGAGCAAAAGCCGGACGGAATGTCGGACGCAATGGCTAATCAGGAATACCGGCAGTGGCTACAGCGACAACCGGAAACTGGCTACTTGAAAAACTATCCACTGTTCGGTCTTGACTGGGACAAGCTTCGTCCGAAGGGCCAGAAGTAATGTTGAGCTTCGGCCAAATTCGTGACCGGGTGGCCTACAACGTGCAGGTGCTTGCAACCGACCAGTATGCTTTACAGACCATCCCGCGATTCATTCAAGAGCGTTACCGGAAAATCTGGGATGCCGACAACTGGAACGATTTGGTTGGCAATACCTATCTGGCAACGATAGCGGCCAATGGCAATAGTTTCGTGTTGCCCAAACAGTACGCGGCGGTGTTGAAAGCCTACAACGCGGCCACCGGCGGGCCAATCAGCATCCGGGATTTCGTTACCTTTGGAGATGATGCCTTTACAATCGTCACCAATCTTAATCCCACCAATGATTTTACCACGATGGCGCGAATGGCCTCACAAGGCGTATTCGTGCAGTTGACGAGCACTCAGTCTGTAAACATTGTTTCCTCTTCCAACAATGATGTGGCGCAAATTTTCATACGCGGCCTGGATGCCAATGGGGAGAGGATCACCGAAGGATTGACATTGGACGGAGTGCGGGGAGTGGCGTCCGTCAACAGCTACTCGGCGATAGAGGCGTGGAGCAAGACCCAAATCCCCACACAGGGAACGATAACACTGACTGACTCTCTCAGTAATACCCTCTCCACGCTTGGGCAGTGGGAAACCTCGCCCGAATACCGGGTGTACCGGCTCAACGGGAACACCACGGCGCAATCCACCGTGCAGTGTATCGTCAAGAAATCCTTCGTGCCGATGCTCCACACCTATGATGTGCCGTTCATGGAGATGGATGATGCCCTAATATTCGGGGCGACAGCCGACGCGTGGCGGGAACACCGGCAACTGGATTTGGCGGCCAAGGCCGATGCGGATTTTGATGAAGCGATGGCCGGACTGCGGGACAAGGAATTTGAGGAGGAAGGCAGCATGTATTGTCTGCCTTTGTTACGCGCATGAGCGACGTTGGCGCCATCCTTGATTACGCCAATCGTTCCCTGCACAAGGGCATGAACACGCGCAAAAACGGGAGGCTATTGGACGACACAGAAGCCTCGTTTCTTCTCAACGCCGACATCACGATACCCGGCAATCGCACCAAGAAAATGTCGCCCTTGCTCGTGACGACTCTGGGCGTATTTAGCGGCGAGTTTCTGGCCTCGCCTAACAAGGTGTTTATCATCACCGTGGACGACGATGGCCTTTTGGGGTTGACCCGGTTCTTTGGGGCGCAGGCGGCGACCATTATTCTCGGTTCACCGAATTTCAACTGGGAACTTACCGCAGACGATGATGGCGAGCTTGGCACGGATTTGACCAGTACCCTGCCCACCACCACGGCCCTGATAATCGCTTCCGACAATTTCGATTGGCTGATTACGGTGGACGACAACGGCATCCTGACTCCCATACGACAATGAGAAAACTTTCCGTTATCGCCCTGATTTTCCTTTCGGCATCACTGTCACAGGCCCAGACCAACAAGAGCGTGACTATCGCCTCGAACACTTGGGCGCTCGTGGGCTATTCCACGAACCTGTTTGGCAGCAATAACGGGCTACTTCTGGGCGCGTTGACAACCAACAACGTCACCGGCGCATTCTTCACACTGAACGGCATCATCATAACCAACTGGACGGACATACTTTCCAGCACGAACATCCTGACGTTCATCACTTCGCTGACATCCAACAACATTTCCATTTTCGGCGTTGGCTCGACCAATCTAGCTACCAACGCCGTCAACCGGGCCAACATCGACAGCAGCGCCAGCCTGACGTTTGTGCGCTACTCGCATGGTTTGGATGTGGCGGTGAGCAATGTCAATTCTTCCACGTCTCTGTTCGTCACGAACAACCCGACCGCGCCGGTGTTTACCAACCGCTACGACATCGCGTGGCTGGACTGGACGGTGTACTACGTCAACAACACCGGCGCTGACCACAACTATAGGGGCGTCGGCCTCTACACCAACGGGGCGGTATTTGAGGATTACGGGAGCGTCTCGGCCCTCCAGAGCAAGAGCGTGGTGCAACATTACCGGCGCAAGATCACGCTGGCCGAATCCAACCTGTTTAGCATCGCCACGCTGGATTTCAAGGCCACGCCGGACACCGCCAACAACGATTTGATGATGCAGCTTCGGGACTTCACCATCACCGCCACGACCGGCGAGATTGGACACCAGTAATGCCCAACCCGGTCACAGGGCTTTTCCCGTTCGCTCCCTTGGGAACGGATGCCGTGCTTATCGCTACGCAGGGCGGCTCGCTCTGGACGTGGAACGGCAGCAATAATACCCAGTACAACGGGGCCACGATTGACCTGTCTTCGCTGGTGTTCATGCAACAGGCGCTCGACGTGATCTACGGGACGGACAAGGTAAATGGCATATTCCGATTCGATGGCGCGTCCCTGACGCAGCCGGTGATACTAGCGGCAGACGGGATTACGCCAATGTCCGGTGTGGCTGATATCCTCTACTTCTTCGACCGCCTCTGGTTTGCGATGGGAGACTTCATCTATTTCTCCGATGTCGGCAACCCCCTCAGTATCACCAACGCACCGCTGGCCGTCCGTCGGGGTGCCGGTGACTCGATTATCAAGCTGGTGGGCTACCGGGATGCGTTTTTGGTGGTGTTCAAGGGCAGCGCGGCGGGCATCGGTTCGATTCACTTCTTCGATGTCAGCACCAACGATCCCCAACAGTTTAGCGGTGAACCCACGCCGCTTTTCAACAATCTCTCACTGGTATCGCCGCATTCAGTAGTCAGGCTTTCCAGCAACAGCGATGCGGATATTCTTTACAACACGCGGGAAGGGTTGCGGAGCCTTAATTTCACGGCCTTGGACAAGTTTCTTGGGCCGAGCCTGCCGATCACCGACAATATCCCCACGATTATCGACGCCATCAACTACACGGCCATCAATACGATTCACGCTAACGTGTTCAACGACGAGATACTCCAGTGGCTTCCGACCGACACCGATTCCAGCCCGGAACTATGTATCGGCAACAGCCGTAAGATTCCCGGCAATTCGCCACAAGAGGGTTGGGTACAGTACGACATGATGCCCGCAACGTGTTCGACCGTGGCGGCATTGGGGGGCGACACGAAGCCCGCTTTATATTTGGGCACTACTTCCGGTCAAATCATACAGGCATTCAGCGACCCGGCGGGAACGCATCTCTACAAGGCCATCGGGAAGCGCATCGACTATCAGGCGTATGACAAGGACAAGGGGCCACTTAAGTTTGTACTCGACCAGGATACCGGGGCCAACGGAGCGGTGACGGTTGACCTACTTTTTGAAGATGACGAAGACCGGCCTTTGGGAACGCAGACCTACACGCTTTTGGGATTCGATATACCGTTCGCCATCCCATTTGACCTGCCCGGCAACGGCATCACGGCGGATTTCAGGGACATTCACTTCGATTCCGATGGCGTACAGATGCGACGAGGCAAGGATTTCAGGATACAGGAATCAAGCAACGCCTTCCCCAACATCCTTGGCTATCTGTTACAGGCCACGATTGAAAATTACCGCTATGTGCCATTGACGCAGGACGTTTCCGCCGGGCCGGTGTCGTCGGATGTCTCACAAGCCGAGTTGGTGGCGGCAGATTGGACTGGATAGACATGGCAACACTGGGCAGGGGGAAAACCTTTTCACAGCCGTCCAGCGGAAATACCGCTACCGACCTCAACAACTTGGTTGACCTTGCCACGATTCAGGATGTTGGCGCATTGGCCGGTGAGATTGCGGCGGCGGCGATTGAGACGGGCAAGGTGTATAAGGGCCGGACTGGCACGGCCAACGCCAGCACACCGGCTCTACGAGTAATTGGCACCGGGGCCAACGATGCGGCAGCGGGGAATACAGCGGGGATTGCCACCAGCCTGCAATTCGGAAGTAACACGGCCATACCGCTGGATACCGCCAATCCCACTACGGGCCAGTTCGTGCGGTTTGACGGAACCAAGTTTGTCGGGGCAACGCCAAGCAGCACGGCGGCTATTACCGGCACCGGCACCGTAAGCTCTTCCAGCGCCAGCCCAACAATAACGGGAGTCGGCACCAAATTCCTCACCGAAGTGGGCATTAACTACCTGTTCACCATCGGCAGCGTGACGTGGCGAGTGACCGCCATTGCTTCCGATACCAGCCTGACGGTCAACGCCAACTGGGGGGCCAACAATTCCGGTCAGGCGTTCACGTTCGTCATTGCCCAAGCCAAGCGACCGTGGGGGAGCATCACTGCCAAGACAACGACCTTCTCGGCGGCCATCACCGATGCCGGGGTATTGTTCAAATGCGATACTTCCGGGGGGGCTTATGCCGGAACATTACCGGCGGCCAGCGGGTTCTCGATTGGCGATACCGTGGCGTTTATCAAGACCACGGATGACGCCAACGCGATGACCGTGACCTGCGCCGGTTCGGATGCTTTCGTGGATGCCTCGACAACCTTTCCGCTGAAAACTATCGGTGCGAGTTTGACCTGTCAAAGCGATGGCGTCAGCCAGTGGAAGATTGTTTCGAGCACGAGAATCCAAGGGCAGTTGATTCAAAGTGTGCGCTCGACGGATACCGCCCAACAGACCATCAATAAGACCTGCTCGCTCTCAAACACGCCTACGACTAGCAATACCGGCAAGGTGGCTCCCCTGTCGGTCACGATCACGCCCAAATCAGCCTTTACCACGCTTCGGTTACGCGGGCTTATCACCGGGGCGGGCAACACGGCGGGCCAACGGATTGTCATTGCCATATTCAACAGCAGTACGCTCGTGGCCGCGTTTGCCAGTTGCGCCCCGCAAGGGCCGGGTACGTTCGGCACACCGATAGAGCTTGAAGTCACTTCGGGAGGAACCAGCGCCATCACGTTTGACGTGTATATCGGCACTACCAGCGGCAGCTACTTCTATTTGGGGGACAGCGGCTCCGGGGCATCCTTGTTTGGCGCGAATGTCACCAACTTCTTTAGCGTAAGCGAAGTGGCAATATGACCAAGGATTTTGCCATGCAGTTTATCGCCAATGCTCACCTGTTTGTGCGCGCCGATGATATTGCCGTTGCCAGGTTCTTTGAGTCATTCAAGGGCAAGGCGGCTACTGGATTCAAGAACGCTGGCCTGTACTTCCCGCAGTCCATCGCGTTCTACCGACTTATGGGCGCGTTGGCGGTCTGGACGGGCGAACATGGGCCGATAATGGCCCTCATTGCCTACCCCGTAGCCGAACCCACCTTTGGTGAAGCCACGAGCCTACCGGAACCGTTTTGGGATGCCCCCTACATCTACGGTCACGCGCTGGCGGCGGTGGATTCCATCAAGGGCCAGGTCGTAGAGAGGTTCACGGATTATTTCAGGAAACGGTTTCCGCTAGCAACCCACTACTACGGGTGGCGCGGCGACCGGCTCATGCGACCGATAAGGATTCGACCATGCCGCAATCACTAAGCACGATTTTCGGGGCGTTAATCGGCAAGGCGCTGGCTCCCGGCGAACCCAAAGGCACCGGCATTGTCGATCAGGCGTTGGCAACGGAGTACGGGGTAAATCCCAAGCAACAGCAGGCGCTAAAAGACCTACAAGGCAAACTTGCCTCGGCCACAACGTATGCCGACAAAGCCAAGATTCAAAAACAGATTGATGACCTACAGAAGAACATTAGCACGACGGCGGGCAAGGGTTACACCAGCAATTTCCTGCAAAACCTCGCCAGCGAGTTTCCGCAGCTACAAAACATTGCCAATACCCAGAACGCAGCAGCCGCTCAAGGGGGTATCGGGTTACAAAACCAGTTCGGACTACCCGCCGGACAGGCTATTCTTGGAGCGCAAACGGCCCTAGCACCTCAGTTCTACGGCGGACAGCAGCAACTAGGGCAGGATTTATTCGGTAGTCCCTTGGGCCTATCACCGCAGGAGACGCAGTTTTTCACCAACCAGCTAAATGCCGGTCAGGCGGCACAGGGCTTGTACGGATCACCGCTATCAGCCCAGAACACGGCCTTGAACTTGACCGGCCTCAACTTGGCACAAGCCAATACGCAGGAACAGCAAAGACAACAATACCTGAACAGTTACCTGCAACCGCTTGTGCCAAACCTTTTCACACCGGCAGCCAACCCGCTATCGGCGGGACAACTAGGCGGGCAATCGTTGCAGTCACTTGGGCCGCAGGATTTCCTGTCGTTACAGGCCGGATTGTCGGGCCTGAAATACAACAATCAGGCGCAATTCGCCAGCCAACTCGGTGGCGGGCTTGGTTCTCTAGGAAGCGATATTATCATGGCCGCTGCTACTGGTGGTATGGGCGGTATGGGAGGAATGGCCGGGGGCATGATGGGCGGTGCCGGTGGAGCAATGGGCGGAATGGGTGGATTGATGGGCATGTTCGGCGGTAGCCCTTCGGGGGGTGGGGGTAGTGGAATTAAATGGCAGCCGACCGGCACCGGCGGATTCATGGGAGTGGCACCATAATGGGCGTAGGCGATACATTCCTTTCCGGGGCAATCAGCCCGTTACCGGCATTTCAAAATTTACAGCGGATAGGCGAGGATCATCAACAGGCGATTGAGTTCCAACAGCAACAGGCCATGCGTCAACAGCAGATGCAACGACAGCAGCAAATCCAGCAGTTCCAGATGATGCAGGAGCAACAGGCACAGCAAAGGGAACAGGCGCAGACGGCTTTCGAGAACAAGCGGCAAGTGGCCGGTGACATGCTTAAGGCCGAGACACCGGAAGGGGTTTCCGCTCTCTCGCAACTTTACGGGGATGTTCTGCCTCCGCAACAGGTCATGGCAATGCAGCAAGCCGCTTTGGGGTTTCAGAAGAAGCTACAGCAGGAACGGCAGGACGAGGCGATGCAGGGACGCGGGTTTGTGCCGATACCCCCCGGTGCGGCTGGTGTCTCTTCGCTCTCCGGCCAACCCGAAGCCGGGCAGACGGTGGTGAACGACCGGCCTTACCAGCCATTACCGCCGCAAGCGATGTCTGAATTTCAGCGGGGTGAACTGGACATCAAGCGAGCGCAAGCTGGTGCTGGCGGACTCACTGGGACGGCCAAGAACGATTTGTGGGCCGCAAAGGTCATTGCGCATCCCGAAGCCTTTTCACCGGAAGAAGTCTCGACGGCCAAAGCGATGCACGACGCCTCGACGCTTTCACCGGATACCGTTGACTTCTACGCGGACATGGCAATTTCCAGCGGGCAGATGCCGCAAGGACTCGGTTCCATGGGCGGTCAGAAACTCCGCGCCCAGATAATGAACAAGGTGGCGGAGACTGCCAAGACGCTTGGAGTCGGGCCTGGCGACATCGTGGCGGCAGGAGCGGAAGTAGCAGCCAACAAGAGCGCCCTAAACAACCTGACCAAGACCAAGACGATGATCGACGCCTTCTCCAACTTCACCGATAAACAGTTGGACTCACTCGACACCACCTTGGAAAACCTGCAAAAGAAAGTGCAGTTGTACGATTCTTCGCTCCTCAACAAGCCGGTAGTCGAATGGGCCAAGAACATTCAGGGTTCACCGGAAACGCAAGCCTACCTGCAACAGTTGACTTCGACTCGTACGGAAGTGGCAAGGCTCGTGGCGGGCTTGGCCGGGTCGGGTGCAACGCTTCCAGTGCAGTTTGAGAAGGAATGGGAGAGCGTGATTTCACCAAGCGCATCCCCGGCCAGAGTGATGGCTTTTATCCGGCAGTCCAAGATCGAGAAGATCAACCGTACCAAAGCCTTTGAGCAGGAACGGCAATCGCTGGTGGATTCGTTCAAGAAAAACGCTGACCCAAAGAAGGTGCAAACCCTGCTTAATTCCATGTCAGCCACACCGGCGGATTCACCGCAACTCACCGAAGGGCCAGCAACTGAATAATATGGCTACCCTTGCTGAATTGGAGCAGGCAGAGCAGGCGGGAACGATTGGGCCGAAGGGCAAGGCTGCGTTGGCGCAGTATCGAGCGTCCCAAGCCGGGGCCGTAAAGCAGCCTACAACGCCCGCCGCTGCGTCGAAACCCCCAACATGGCTACAGAGTGCTGGCGAAGCGGCAATACGCACCAGTGGGCAACTGGCGGGGCCATTTACAAGACCAATTTTGGGGCTGGTTGGACAAGGCGAACAACTTGCCGGTATCGCACCAAATCCCGCTACGTTTCCGATGCCTCGATTCATGGGCGGTGATGTGACCGTGGACAAACCCACTTCTTTGAAGGGGATTGAACAGACTGTGGGAAGTATTGGCGAAGGAGCGATAAATTATCTATTACCGGGATCTGCAACCGGCAGGGAGATGCTTGGCGCTGCCGGTGCGGCCAAGTCCGGCGCAATGCTCATGGGCGGCAATCAGGCCGCGCAATCCATTTCACAGGGAGACGCGCCATTGCCCGGCTTCTTAAAGACCGGCGCGGCATCCCTGCTTGGTGCCGGTATAGGCAAGGCGGCAGACGTGGTATCGAATCCAGAGCAGCTACAGGGATTGAAGGACTACGCTTTCCCGCGAGCCAAGGCCAACTCACTAGCCGAACAGATTGCCGAAGGCGTACAGGCCAGCCAAGAAAAAGAGCGGGCCATGACGGTCGAAACCAAGACCTTGGGCCTGCAAAAGAAACAGTTACAGACCGAGCGCACCGCCGGTACGCAACTGGGGAAAGTCCAGCAATCGGCATTGGAAACCGAGTGGGACGGCAAGATCGCCGATGCCGACGCGAAGTTGAACGAGGCCATTGAGAAGAATCTTCCGAATCTCAAGAGCCAGATTATTAAGGTTCACAACAATATGACCAAGGCTTACGGGGAAGCCATTGCCGAAGCCTCTAAGGGCAAGGAGTTCTTGGGCAGCGACTTTAAGGCGAAGGTTGTCCAGCCGGTAATCGACATGATGCAGGAGGACGGCGTACCGGAATCATCGGCGGTGTTCAAGAAGCTCAACGGTCTGGAAATTCCCGATGTGATGGACGCCAACAGCTTCAAGCATATTCGGGATCAGGTCATGGAGGGCGTGAGTTCCGCTGTCAAAGAAGGCCGCGCATCGGCAAGTTTGGCTGACCGCTGGCCAATTCAGGTCAACCGCTTACAGGGCCAATTTGTCCAAGAGTACGCGCCGGAGCTTGCGAAGATGAATCAGGACTACGCTCGCATGGCGTTTGCCCGAAAGAAACTCTACTCCAAGACCGCGCCACTCAACGAGAACGACATTACCGGCGCGACACGGATGCTCTCGGACATCGCTTCTGGCAAACCGCTAGACCCAACCACGCGGGCGGTAATCAAGCTGGCGGAAGAAGGGCGCGGGAAAATACCGGGCATCGGCAAAGGCGCGATTGCTAAACCGATTGCAGGCCCGGCAGGTGAGGCCGCTTTGCGACGCCAACAATACGAAGCCGTTTCCGGTCAACTCAAAGAGCAACTGGGTATCGAGAAGCAGAAATTGACCTCGCAAATCACCAACATCGAAACTCGACTCAAGGAAATCGGCCTTGACCGGGCCAATGTGCAGCAACAGAAAAACGATTTGAGCGCGTTACGGGTAAAGAAAGCAAGGCTACAGAAGATTGCGGCATGGGAAAGCGGGTTGATGAAGGCGGGACTTACAGCCTTGGGCGCTGGCGGAGCCGGGTACGTTTACGAGAAAGCCAGAGGGATGCCGTGAGATTCCTCGTATTCGGCAAGGAATTGATGGCTTGTTCGCTGGCGTTCCGTCTCCAAATGGAAGGCGAGGACGTAAAGGTGTTTTCTGAAAAGAAGGAAGGCAAGGAGCATCTTCTGGGAATCGTTGACCATGCCGACTCTTTGGAATCTGCGTTCCGATGGCTTGGCAAAGACGGCTATGCCATCGTGGATGACGAAACCGATGTCACCAAGTATCGACAGCAAGGATACCGGATTTACGGGGGCAATGCCCTGACGCAGCGCATCGAGAAAGACCGGGTGTTTCAGTCCAGACTCGCGCAGGATTTGGGCGTACCCGTTCCAAATTTCCACGAAGTTAAAACCGTGGACGAAGCCATTTCTTTCGTGAAGAAGAACCCAGATGCGTGGTGCCTAAAACAATTGGCTCAAAGTCCGAAGGAATGGGGATATATAGGCAAGGATGCTTCTGGCGAGGACGTGCTTTTGCAACTCGCTTGGATCAAGCAACACCCGCTATTCAAGAAACTCGGTGGCGATTGTCCGTTCATGCTTCAGGAGCAGGTGGATGGCATCGAATTTGCCGTAGGCGCATGGTGGATTGGTAATGACTGGCTACGCCGCTCTGACGGCTCAATCCTCGTTGAGTACAACCGAGAGTATAAGAAGATGCTCAATGGTGATCTTGGAATATCGACCGGAGAAATGGGCACGGTAATGAAGCTCTCAGGCGAGGGAAAACTGTTTGAAATCATGTTGGAACCACTGACTGACATCCTCTCCAAACGCTGTCCTGACATTTCCCTGAACATCGATGCTAATTGCGGGGTGGTTGGGCCTGACGAGTGTTGGTTATATGAATACACGCCCCGACTTGGCTACCCGGCCCATACCCTGCAAGAGCAACTACTTGATATTCCCGCCGGACAGTTCTACGCCCAGCTTATTGACCGGCAACAGGGAGACATTGAGCACAAGACGGGGTGGTGCGTAGGCACGGTCATGGGCGCAGCGGATTTTCCGCACGAGAGTCTTGAAGAGCATTCGCACACGTTCATCAATCAGCCGGTGGACATTGAGTTTGACGAACACGTTATGCCAGAGTACCTAAAGCAGACTGGTGAGGTCATTCGGATTGCGGATAACTGGCCGTGGATTAGTACCGTGTGTTTTGTGGAACCGACTGTCAAAGCCGCCAATGAGAAGTGCGTTGAATCCATGAAAGGAATCGACGTACGAGCGCCGGTTTACAGAACGGACATTGGCGAGAAGTTTGAGCAGGAAGAATTGCCGAAGTTGAAAGCGTGGGGCTACCTGTGAAAATCATCATCGAAACCATCCCGCACGACCAACACCGCTATTCCACTGTCGGCGACTGGCATAAAGACCCTGACGGCACGTTGCGCGTGAAGGTAAGCGATATGGGCAATGACAAGTATGCGCTTCTGGTGGGCTTGCACGAAGTCATTGAGCAGGCGCTGTGCAATGAACGCGGTATCACTGACGAGCAGGTAACGGCCTTTGATAACAAGTTTGAAGTGGAGCGTGAGGATGGCGAACATACGGACATGGATGAAGCCGGGGATGATCCGCGAGCGCCGTACCGCAAAGAGCATTTCTTTGCCACCAACATTGAGCGCCTACTTGCCGCTGAATTGGGTGTGGACTGGAAACAGTACGACAAGACGGTAATGGAACCGTGAAACTCCCCATGCTACTGGCCCTTACATCGCTGCTGCCAAGCCTCGTGCTGGCCGAAGTCGTCAACGGCACGATTGACGTGGTTGGCACTACTCATGTCCAGCAGACGGGCATTTCCACTCAGCAGCAGATTGGCACGTCGCAAGTTCAGTTGCAGGGTGTGTCGCAATTCGGGTTCACCAACGCGCAGGTGGTCACGATTACCAACGTGGTATCGATCACGGTCACGCAAGCCACATTCGGGGCTTCCAGCATCGTCCTTACGAATCTGCCCTTGTCCAACTCCACCGCCTCGGCCACGCAACTGATTCTGGGTACTAACGCGCCCACGGCACTTGCGGCCACGCTCACAACTAGTACCAATTTCCCCGGCTTCAACAAGTGGCAGACCAATGCGGACAGCATCGGCTTTATCACCGTCACGACTACCAACGCCGGAGGGATTGGAACAAGTCAGGGCATCGGCCTATTGGTAGCTGTCCAAGGTGGCCCGACGAATTTCACGGTGGCCAACGGAGCCAGTGGAGTAGCCAGCCTGCAAACGGTGGACACCATTTCCACGATGATCTCAAACCGAAGTTATTGGGCCATTACGAACACCAGTTCAACAGGAAGCCCAACCCTACAATACTTTTCGATACAGAACGGATTTTAGCCATGAAGGAGAACGCCATGCAGAAACGTATCGCCCGCGCAATCACAACCGCAATTTTCGTCCTCGTGCCAATCTGGTGCTGGCCGCAGGGAGACGATGGGCTACGGGTGGCCCTGTTGCCGAATGGCACCAATATCACCGTCACAACCACGCCTTTCATTTGGACAAACGCTTCTTCGCAGGTGTATCTGATGATTTGTGTGGAAAGCGGTAACACGGTCTATGGGGCCGAGACGGGCACCAAGAGCAACGTGCTAAATGGAGTCACGAATATCGTCGTTTGGGGTGGGGTCAACATGACCACCAACAACGCCCAATTCTACCTCAGCGCCGGTGGCGCATGTTACGATTCCAATAACGGCAACGGACTCTGGCGGGGGCCAGTCACGCTAATGACAACCAACGGAACGGCTAACGTGCGGATCGCCGGAGGTCAACGGTAATGAAGCGATATTTAATCCATCTGCTTACGGTTTTCGGTTTGGTTGGCGTGGCCTATGGCAGCGCCATATCCGGCGGAGGCGGCGTTACCACTAGCACCATCTTCAACAACACCACGACCAACGGCACGTTCATCATCTTCGGCAACCTGCTCACCACGACCGGGCTTGGGGGGAATACGCAGAAGATAGACGTGGCGACTCAGGTATTCACCAATGGCGGATTGCTTGTCAACGGCCTTACCGTTACCAACGGAACCGACATCGAAGGCGTCCTGACCAACGGATTCAACGGCCCGATTACATTCCTATCAACAACCAATTTCGGTCAGTTCACTGGTGCGAGTAACAAGTGGAACAATGCGCAGGCTACGAGGGGTGGTAGTCTATCGTGGTCAAGCGGCGGAGGGACGAATGGTCAGAGCGGGGCCACGATTACGATGTTCGGCGCGGGAGTATCGGGTGGTGGTAGTATTACCATCGCGGCGGGTGCGGGCACGAATACGATAGGCGGGGGTGGAGCTACTTTTACCACGACGATTGGGACGGTCAGCGGCGGGTTCAACATCACTGCGCCAAATTCTTCTGTTGCTGGTTTGTCGGGCGGCACAGGAACGCTTTCGAGCGGGTCTGGGCCTAGTGGGGGACTCGCAGCCAAGGTTGTCTTTAACGGTGCAGACGGTGTTGGTAATGGCGGATTTGTAAACTTCACTTCGGGCGGAACTAGTAACGCTCCCGGCGGCGGGTTCCTTCTCGACGATGGCGATACTTCCGGTAACGCTGGCAGCGCGACCTTCACCGGCATAAACACTTTCAGCGTAACCTTCACACAAGGCACAGCCTCTGTATTGGGAAACTTCGCCCTCGCAGGAGTAACCGCAGCCACCATCAACAACCAAGCCATCATCACCAACGCCACGCTGGACAGCGGTACGGTAACGATAAGCGGCAGTACCTTGCAGCTTCATAATCCAGCGGCAAGCGGCTCTGGCACCCTCTCCTTCTCCACAGCCTACCAAGCGACCTCCAACCAAACCGCGTCCAGTTCCCTGACCGATGTGGTGGGCCTCAGTAACGCCGTCACCACAACGGCAGGTCAGGGTATCTCCGCGCACTTGACGGCTACCGCTCAATTCAGCGGCTCCAGTTCCGGGGATTATCTGGCCTTGGTGTTGGACGGAACGAACATCATTTGCCAAGCGGACTATGTGGGGATATCAGGCCTTAATGCTGACCTTGGCGTGTCTATTTCTGGTGGCGCAACCAACTTGTCGGCAGGCGTGCATAACGTGAAGGTGAGATTCTCCTCAAGTTCTGGCGGCGTAACCAAACTAAACTCCGGCAATTCCTCCAACACTCCCTCGATTCTGGTCATTGAGGCCCATTGATGAAACGCTACCTACCAATCTTCCTGCTCTGGGCCAGCCTCGCACAAGCTTCCACCAACGTACTGTTCTGGAATGACCGGACGGTAGATGCCTATGTCACTATTACCTTTGACGTAGACGGAAATCAGGTTCTCACCACGAATCTAGTGTTGACGGCTGTACTCACCAATACTTCACCAACCACTCCACAGAATTTTGCTGTTACAGCCACAACCACATCAACAGTAAGCATGGCATGGACAGCTTCGACCACAACGGGCGGCTGCACAATTAGCGGTTACTACGTCGGCTGCGTGGGTTGCCCTCCTGTTGGCGGCGGCTCGGCTATCCCGTTCCAAATCCAAGTCTTCACCAACGGGACAAACTTCACTTCATCTTCATTAACACCGGGAAATCAGTATCAATACAACGTGTTTGCTAAAGACTCATGCGGCAACTATTCCGCACTTTCACCCGCAATAACCGCTGTTGCCAATCAACCCGCCGCTGTTACAACGACCAACTGGGCCGAATCATTCGGAGGCGCGAATACGGATGATGGTAGGGCTGTGGCGGTGGATCGACGCGACGGCTCTGTGTATCTCACCGGCGACTTCGGAGGAACAGTCAACTTCGGAGGCGGCAACATTTCCTCAGCCACCGGGCAAGGCGTGATGCTCGCCAAGTACACCGGCACCGGGACGTATGTGTTTGCCAAGGCTCCTACAGGCAACGGATTCCAGCAGGGTCAGGCTGTGGCCGTGGCGACCAATGGCAACGTGGCGGTCACTGGCTTTTTTGCCAGCAACATGAACTGGGGTTCGGGAACGATAACCGCAGGAGGGTTCTATGACATCTTTGTGGCACTATTTAACTCAGCCGGAAGCAACCTGTGGAGTGTTCGATTCGGAGGGACATCTGACAGCAATCCCGGCGACGAGTCCGGCTATGGTGTCGCCTTTGCAACAAATGGAGACGTGTATGTGGGTGGCTCGTATAATGGCTCATCGGTGGTATTTGGAACAAACACCTTCTCCTCAACGGGCGGATTCAATACTCTCCTCGCAAGGCTCTCCAGCGCCAACGGAACCTGCCAGTGGGCCAATAGTTTCACCGGAACAGCGGCATCCAGGGTCACAGCCCTAGCCGTCGATTCCAACGACAACGTGTATGCCACAGGCTTCTACGGCGGGACAATCAACCTCGGTGGAGGAGTTCTGACCAACGGCGGGGCCAATGACATCTTCGTGGTCAAGGACAACCAGAGCGGAGTGTTTCAGTGGGGTAAGCAGTACGGCGGTATCGGCTCGGACAATGGTGTGGGTATCAGCGTGGACACGTCCAGCAACGTGTACGTCGTGGGCAACGACCGATTTACGGTGAACTTTGGCGGGACGGTTATAGTCAATTCAAACGCCTCGACACAGTGCGGGTTCGTCCTAAAACTCAACTCGGCTGGCTCACAGCAGTACATCAAGGTTCTGGGATTCACCGGCACGACCGGAGCCAACGCCGTGGCATCCGATCCGAGCAACAACGTGGTCGTCACCGGCTCGTTCTCTGGCAACGCAGACTTCGGCGGGGGCACCAAATCAGCCAATGGCGCTATCGGCATCTGGACGGTAAAGTATAACTCCGCTGGAACGTGGGTGTGGGACAACGAGTACGGCAACGGCGTTCCCTCGGCCATTGGCTACGGCGCGGCAATGGACAACGTAGGCAACAGCTTCTTTACCGGGGATTTCCAGAGCACAATGACGTTCAACGGAGTGCCGCTGACCAGCAAGGGGCTGTTTGATATCGTGGTATTCAAATTGGTTCCCTAATGACTTTGCCCCCCATACTAGCTCCCAAAGACTACGCGATAGACGCATCGGGCGTCACGCTCGCTGACAACGCGCAACTTGTGAGTCCCATAGTAGGCGCGGCTCGATTGATTCAAGGCTCGGCTGCGGCAGCAGGATCGTCCAATGGGCTGTTACGGTGCGGCAATGGCAATGTGCTGAAAGGGCTGCGGCTGGAAATTGCCCCGCGTCCACCGAACTTGCAGGGCGTGCCGATTATCGAAGCGAAGAACCTCACCGCCGTCAATCTGGATATATCCGGTATCTGGGACAACTTCACCGGACTAGCTGGGACCGGCTCGATCTCCAATACGATTCTCAAAACGTGCTACGACTCCCTTAGAAACGTAGCACGCGCGACCTACACTATAAGTGACACACTTTTCTTCCACGGCGTCCCGGTGCAAGGCTACGTCCGCTACTGCTACGCCGACTACGACGGTCACTACATTTTCAATCGCTGTATCTTTGTCTGCACGCTCGCGCCCACCGACCTGACCACGAAGTACAACGCGCTGATTGCCAACTCTGACCCGGCCATCGACCCGGCTTCCTCCGGGCCAAGCATCATCGAACTCAATGATTGCATCATCGCCGCGATGCAGGGAGTAACGCAGTTGCGGCAGAATGGCAGCGGGCGAATCATCGTGCGGCGAACACAGTACAACCCGTCCGCTTGCTTGGGGAACATCGAAAAAGGTATATGAACGACGGAACAAACCCCCGCAATAATCTAAATACGATTCTGTTAACCGTGGTGCTTGGTGTCCTGAGTTTCATAGGATGGGGAACCCTCTCCAACATGGTCAAGCTGGCGAGCATCGAATCCGCACAGGTCAGCCGCGCCGAGATTGCTGCCAAAGATGCGACCGTTCAGTTGCAGATTACCGAACTCAACAAGGATATCCAAGACCAACGGCTACAGTTGACCAAGCTGCAAATCATTGTGGCCCGAATCGTGAAGGAAACCGTACAGTAAAGGAGAGTGTATATGGCAACGAATAATCAACAACCCGGTGCTGTTCGCCGTGCTGGTAATCGTGGTGATTTTCTGTTTGTGCTGGCTGATTGGCATGAAGATTGATACCGGCATCGGCAAGGGAGAGTTTCACTTCAACGTCCAACACGGAGACAGCGGGAGATGAACAAGCAAAAGGCAGAAGTTCTGGCAATGTGGGCGATTGCAGTGGTCATTGGCGCGGTCTTGTTCGCCGTTCAGTGTCACGCTCAAAGCAACTCTATCGGCATCTTCGACGGCAACGGCAAGCTGGTTTACACCATCCCGCTATCAGCCCAACTCATGTCAGCCATCATGTCCACGCTGACTGCCCTGGCGGGCGTGGCATGGCTTGTGAAGATCGCACTGCGGTTCATACCCACCCCGAAGCCCGGTACGGTCATGGCTGGCATCGTGGCGTTCCTGAAAGTGCTTGGTGCGGTCACACCGGAGAAGCACCAAGCCGATGTGTCAGTGAGTCAGCCAACGGATAATGGAATCAATCCGGGAACGGCAACAGCGCAGAATTTCAAAGCTTGACAGGTCATATGCGTATGATGTTAAATAAAGCCAGCGGAGGACGTTGGTTCAAATCCAACCAATACCCAGTAATGGGTCTTGTAGCTCAGCTTGGTCGAGCACCGCACACCGGGGAATCGCCAACGCTTTGTCGGAAACGATCCCCGGACTATTTTTCTATTTGAAACCCCGCCTATGAATTTCCTCACGACACTCATTGGCAAAGCCGAGAGCCTCGCGGACTCAAGAGCGGGCAAATGGGTGTCCATCGCGGCCATTGTCGCCAGCCTCGTGACCGGCATCACCAACTGGCAAGCCGCGAAGTACCGCCACGCGGAGAACATGCTGCGCTTCGAGAAACAGGAGCATTTGCAGTATCGACTGCACGGCTCGAACTTCGTGGACAAGATCGAGGCCGAAGTCAAAACAGTAAACCCAGCAAACGAAAGGGCAAAATGAAGCTGAATGTCAAATTAGTATTCATTAGTTTTCCGTTAGTATTTGGCGTAGTGGCCTGCTTCGGGCAGACCAACGAACCCGCAACCGCACCGGCTTCCAGCAACATCCTCTACATGGTACTCAGTACGAACGACGCCAACCACGTCGAGACGCTTGGCGGCTACGCATTCATCCCGCACAGCTACCACAAGCTCAGTACAGCCGAACGCGGCCCGTTCGCCGGTGTCCAAGTCGATTACCTCAACCACACCTTCAAGGACGGCAACTCGGTACATGCCGGGCCGGTGTGGGGAGTGATTGCAGAACCGTCGGTCAACCGCAACGTCATTGGCATTGGCACATCAACTGACTGGGTAAAGTTTCCCAATCCGGTGAAGGGCTTTCTGGACTGGTTACAGAGCCAGAAGGAAAATACGCCGGTGGTACGCGCTGCTCCCTTACAACCCGCCAAGCTCCACACCCAAATTGCCCTGATTAGCCCGGCTGACCAACTTCGTATAGGCGTGGAAGGCTCGGTCAGTATGCCGCTTGGAAAGTGAATATGACTTCCCCAATCCCACCGTCGATGCGGTTTCATAGACTACTACCCCTGCCAATTCGCATCGCATAACGTCCAGTCTCCTTGTGTTGAGCAGCCGGGGCCATCTCCGGCTGTCTCATTTCCGGTGAGTGAAATCTTACGGTGGTGAGGTAGGGACGGAATAGCCCCTAGGGTTTAGGAAGGCCATTCCGTTGTGAGCGTAATCCCACGTATGGAGCCGGAGTACACGTTTTGTTCTGCGCCCCTCGACCGGAGACATTCCCTGTCCTAGTCTTACCTTCTATCGCGGGTTGGGCGGAGCCTACAACTTAATTGAGGCGGGCGGTCTTTCTCAGTCCTGCTCCCGCCGCTCCCCTTCGCCTGTCACGGTGATCTTGAGTCGTTAACTCCGTGAGAGGTTACGCGGCAGGCCACTTGTATAAATTCGCCTGCGTGTGATGTTCCAGCAGATAGCTGCACACGCAGGACTCTCCGTTGACGGCGGGTTATCATGCCGCCGCGAGCTTGCGCTCTCGAAGATGCGTAAATTGCTAGACGCTGGAACATGACGGTAATTTAGCAAATCCCCGGCGAACGTCAACAAAATAAATCCTCATTCCCTCACGCGATTGTTGTTGACAACTTTGGCAACTTCTGATACCATCGGTTTCAGAAAGTGAGAAAAGAATGACAGACTTGCTCAAAGCAATTCGGAGGCGCACAGCGGCAACCGTGTTTGAACGCGGAAGCCGTCGCATCATCGTGACGTTGTATCCGCCGAACGGAGCGCAAGGTGAACGCATCGGGTTTCGATTGGAGCGTACTCGCCGGGAATACGTTGTCGATTTGCAGGGTGAGTTTACCAGCGTGGCAATGCGGGCCGTCGATAGCGAGCGCCGAAAGATCGAGAAGCGGGCCAAAGAAATTGCCAAGGGCGGCGTCCATCTTCGCACGGCAAGGCGCATGGCGCGAGAGGAAGCGGCCTAATGGAGTTGCGAGTTTACGCCTTGGGGCTGGATTCCGCCGCGACGGGACGGAACATCAAGAAGCGACGGCAACAACTTGGCATGTCGGCGCGGATGCTCTCGCAGCATATCGGACGTTCACCCGCTTATGTCAGCCGCATTGAATCCGGCGAACGCAGAATCAGCAACAAAACGATGCGCAAGATCGAGAAGGCATTGACCGGCTCGCCCTGCGTCCCGGACAGAAGGGGGAAATAGCATGAAGCCACTCGATACGGTATTCCGCATGGACGGCTTTGATTTCCAGCAAATCGACCGGCAGGGCGATATTGCCACGTTCCGCAAGACCAAGGGCAAAATCGAGTCTTTTGAGGTCGTGATCGTCCAAAAGAACAAGGAATTCCAGATCGGCGGCAAAACCATCCCGGCGCACGAATCCATGCCTCGCTCGGAACTCTGGGGTACGGCTGGTTGGTCATACGTATCCAAGCCTGACGCCTTTGAGCGTGTTCAACGGCTCTTGGATGCCCAGAACTCAGCCACGGCCAAACAGTAGGCAAAACAGTGATAAAACACCCCCACCGCCGTTTGTTGCCCATGGGCCTGAACACCTATTCCGCCAATAGCACCCCCGAAGCCGACGAGCAACTGCGGGTCATGCTGAATTTCCGGGAGAGGCCCACCCCCAAGCCGTCAAGCCGCGAGGAAGATGCGCTGCCGCAATATGCCGGGCTGGAGTTACGCACCGGCCATGAAGGCGGTTGTACGAGCAAATGGTATCACTGAAAGGACAATATGACTGAATTAGCCAAAATCGAGAATCCAGCCGAGTTGATGCGCCAAGCCACGGACGTAGCGAGTGTGTGCAAGCAGATCGTCACCAAGACGGCACTTGACATTCAGGGTCGCAAGTACGTCCGCATTGAGGGATGGGCCAGCATCGCGGCAACCTACGGCTGTCTGCTTTCGGCCAAGGACGTGAAGCGCATTGACGGCGGCACTTCTGCCATAGGCGAGGTACGCCGCATGTCGGATGGCGCGTTGCTCTCAACCGCAGAAGGGTTTGTGGGCGACGATGAGCCGGTGTGGTCAGGTGGAGAAGTCGAGCGCAACGGTTCAATCAAGAAGTACGAGGCGCGACCGGACTATGCCAAGCGAGCAATGGCGCAGACGCGGGCCATGAGCCGGGCCGCACGTTCAGCCTTTGCGTTCGTCGTCACCCTCATGGATGCCGGGCTTGAAACCACGCCAGCCGAAGAAGTGCCTCATGGCGGCTTCCAGGATGCCTCTACAGCATCGCCAGAAGCCCGCCAAGCGCCTAAATCCACTCCCAAGCCATCTTCTACCGCCGGGAAGCCCCAAGCGGCCCAGAATGGCGAGGATGGCGAGGTAATCGAATCGCTGGTAAAGCACTTTGAGGTGGTCGAGAACAAGCAGCATGACCCCAAGAAGCCCACCAAGGGCAAGAACTGGAAGGAGCGATTTGGCGTACTGTTCGAGGATGACCCGCAATGCCGCAAGTTCGGGTTCTTTTCCGGCACGATTGCCGAAGTGGTTCTATACGCATACCGGGAACATGTACCCGTCAAGGTGCGCGTGAGCCAGACCGGCAAATACTGGAACGTGGATGCGGCAGAGCTTTTGCAGGACATCCCGTTTGGGGATACGGGTGAACCGGATGTGGCACAGATCGACACGGAAGGATTTCCATGATCTACCTTCTATTCGTCCTACAGCTTGTGACCATCCTCTTACTGGTGGTCGTACTGAACCGGATTTTACGCATTGAGCGGGGCAGTAGCAAATCAGTCGCCAAATCAACTATGACTTTCAAAACGATAGAACAGAACGAAGGGCAGGTGAAAAAATAATTATGGCAACAGCATTCCAACTCACGAAGCCAGCAACCGCAACGCTGGCTTTCGCAGACGCCGCCGGGAAAGTTCTGACGACGCCGCCGAAAGGCAGCACCATCGTTTGGGCCAACTCTGACGACACGTTCTGCACCGTCAAGCCCGCCACAGACGCATTCGGCGGATTGACGGCAGTAGTGGCCCCGGTTGACCCCACAGGAGCCGCAGAAGGCTCTTCCGTGGTTTCAGCCACGACCACCAATCCCGATGGCACGCAAGTCATCGCAACGGGAGCCGTCGCCGAAACCGACGATGTAGCAACGGTCAGCATGACGTTCGCCAGCAACCCGTAACGCAGTTCACCCTGAGCGCCCCGGTCGGGAGTCTGGCCGGGGTGACTCGTAACAAACAAGGAGACATGATGAATGATACCGATAAAGCGAAGATTCGTGAGGCCAAAAAGGACGTGGAGAAGTGCATCCGCAAGTATGGGCTGAAAGCAGTTAGTTACATCGTCAATCAGCGTAAGGCACAAGACTCACTGATGCGCAATTTGGAAGAAGAAAAGAAAAAGGCGGCAGACCGCATTGCCGAGATCGAACGGAAACTCAGAGCGCGTAGGTAGAGCCGCATGGCTCGCAACGAAAGGAGAGGGAATGAGCACGATTACAGTTTACGGGACGTTCACAGTACTAAACTGTTGCAATTGCGGGTTGCCGTTTTGTTTTCCAGAAGATTTTGAAAAACGCCGCCGGGACGATCACGAGAACTTTTATTGCCCATCTGGTCACCCGAACTATTTCCCGTACAAGTCCCCAGTGGAGATCGAGCGAGATAAGGCCGCGAAGCTGGCGCAGCAGTTGGAAGTGCAGGAACACCGGACAGCAGAGGCGTTACGATTGGCCGAAATTAATAATCGCTCGCTTATCGCCACTAAAGGTCATTTGACCAGGGTACATAAACGGGTGGCTCACGGCGTTTGCCCGGTGCCAAATTGCAAGCGCACCGTGTCTCAACTCGCCGCCCACATGAAAACCAAGCACCCGGACTATGCCGAGAAGTGATCGCCCCGTCCGCAAACGAGACGAACTGAGAAGATGAAGAAGCTACCAAAAACAATGTATCTATTCAGAGACAACGAAGGAACGAAAGACGAGTATTTTGCATCGGCGGAATCACTGGACGAACTAAGCGACAAGGGCGAGAGCCGCATTGTGGGCGAGTATGTTTTAAAGCGCGTGCTGCGCCTTACAACTTGCACCGTTGCCACGCCCGTGACCGAATGAGTGCGGCAATGACAGCTAAACGTAAGCGCCGGTTAAAGAAAATCAAGCGAGCCGTCGAGTCCATCGCGGAAGTGCTGTTGGAATTTCGCAAGACCGGCAATCCGACACTAGAACAGGATGCGGCTTGGGGAAAATTCTATTACCTCGTAGCCCTTGCAAGAAAGGTCCTGGTAGCCCATGACCCCTCCCCAGACGAGTGAACCAAGCGAGCAGGAGAAAGAAGCCGCAAACCAGATAATTATCCATCAAGCGCATAGACCGCTACATGAGGATTGGATGGCCCCTATAATTTCAAAACATACCCGCGCCTCCGGCCTGACCGCCGAGCAATGGAAGCAAAAGGCAATGGCCCCCGACGCCAGCGGTAAGATGCTCACGGCGGAGGAGTGGAAGAAGGAAGCCGACGTGTACAAGGTGAATATGCAGTTTGAGACTCATCGCCTAAAGCTGGCCGAGGCCGCGCTGGAGAAGGCGGAGGCGTCGTTACTATATGCCGACACACTGGCAAAATACATTGGCACGAACGGAATTCCCCAATTAGCAGAGCGCGTGAAAGTCTATTTGGCTTCCCGCACCCCTGCAGCTGGCGAGAGAGGAGTAAAGGAATGACCGGCATCGAATTGATAGCGGCAGAGCGTGAACGCCAAATCCATTCGGAGGGCTGGACATCGAACCACGATGCCCAACATTCAACGGGCGAGCTTGCGATTGCGGGAGCGTGCTACGCCCTACGAATCTCACAGGTTCACCTACCAACGTCCGTAAATTCCCCTCGTGGTCTTGAGAGTCAAATCGACTTTACAAGACCACTCCCAAATCAAATCACTTGGCCATGGGATAATGAATGGTACAAACCGACGCCTGAGAACCGAGTGCGGCAACTCGTAAAAGCCGGTGCACTCATTGCCGCCGAGATTGACAGGCTACAACGATTGGATTCGCCCCACCCCACTCCGGTCTCGGCAGAAAGCAGGAAAACAGAATGACTAACACAATCGCAGTTGCCTTGATATTCGTGGGCAGCATTACCAACATCGAAACACACGATAAGATGGTGGCCTTTGTCGCAGCCGACGAGAGCAACCACGTTGCCTGTGCGATATTCGACGGAGAAGAAAGCCTGACCAACATCGTATCCCGCTACCGTGTGGATGGCATCGCACGACCCCAAGGAATCACCAACGCAGGCACGGCCACGTTTCGGCGAGGGCACTTATTCTTGGACTTCGCCACTCCGGTCTCGGCAGCGAAGGAGGAAGGAAAGAGATGAATTACGCCCTGCTTCACCTTAACGACCTGCGTGTGCAAAAATACCAAACGGAACAAGAACTTTGTGAGGCTGCCCAACGTGAAGACGACGCTAACGCCCCGCTACAGTGTTATATTTATAGCGGCACGCAAGGCTGTTGGAGTTGCTTTACGCCGAAAGGATTTAGGCCATGACTCAAACCAAGCTCGACGCGATTAAGGGCCGTGAGCAGAAGGCCAACTCAGGAACCGCAAGGCAAGCCTGTGTTGCTCAATGGTACGAAGAGGACATCCCGCTGCTCTTGGCGGTAGTGGAGGCGGCAAATCAGCTTTATTGTGACTACGATTTTCCTTTGCAACAAACCAATAAGCAACTGAGGGAATCTTGGAATACTTTAGGAAAAGCACTTGCCGCCCTCGACCAACCGGAGGAATCCCATGACTAACAAAACCACTCTCAGTGTCAGGATTGCTTCAATGAGAAAACGGTACGCTAGAATCCTCCCTGTATACGCCGACCTTGGCTTCCGCATCGCCAACAGGCGTATTGTCTTGGGACTTCGACAGGAGGATTTGGCGAAACTCGCGAAACTATCACGCGGGTCAGTTGCCAATATCGAATCGGGTTTTCAACGATGCAATCTGGAAGTTATCCAACGGTTTGCTAAAGCCTTAAGCGTATCACCAAACAACCTAGTGAAGAATTTGAAATGGAGAGCGTAGCCATGACTGAGAACCAACCGATCGAGCAGTGGCGCAAGAAACCTGTAGTGATTCAGGCTGTGCAGTACACAGGAGAAAACGATGGCGATATAATGAATTTCGCAGGCGTAAGTTGTAGCGGACATAGGCCAGATGGCCTTCACCTAACGACTCTGGAAGGCGAACTTCATGTATCAAAGGGAGATTTCGTAATCAAAGGCGTCAAGGGCGAGTTTTACCCGTGCAAACCTGATATTTTTGAGTCTACCTACGAACCAGCTTCCCAACCCTCCCCACCTACGGGAAAGCCGCTGCGAGCGGAAGTGATGGAGGCGATTGAATGGGTACAGGAAGTAGTTCGTATCGAAAATTGGAATCACCCATTACTCAGAGAAAAAATAAACTTTGTTTACTCCGAAATCCTACGCCTCTCCTCGGCGGACAGGGAGCAGCCCGTTTTGCCTGAGCAAAATGACCGTCGAGAACCCTTGCGGGGAATGGTAGTCGCTAAACTGAAGGCCGAACGCGACTCCCTCCAGCGCGAGCTAGACGGGCTGAAGGAACCAATGTCCTGCCGACACCTGAAGGCTAACCTACAACCCACAGATGGCCCCGCTGATGCCTGCATTGTCTGTGCGGAGATTCAGCATTTGAAGGATGAACGTCAAGAACTCCAGCGCGAGAAGGCGGAGCTACGGGCGGCCGTGGATGAACTGAGGCAAGGACTTGACTGGTGCATCAATACGGCCTACAACGATAAAGAAGGCACCTTTGAAAAAGATGTGTTGGAAAAGCTACGCGAGATGCGTGCCGAAGTTCCATCCCTCTCCACCCTCCTCAAGCCATATGTGGACTGCATTGAGGAGTTGCTTAAAGACCATAAAAAATTCTGTATTACCGATGATTGTACGATGGTCAAACGCGCCCGCTCCCTGCTCGCGGCGCACCGAAAGACGGAGGCAAAAGAGAAATGAAAAATTACCGTTGTAAATGTGGAAGGCACACTGCAACCGGCTCAATGAGTCCGCCGCTGTGCTTCGCCTGTGAGACTTGTCACATGCGCCTGAGTCCGATTAACGAATACGGGCCACCATTGCCTCACAACTTCGCAGAGCAGGCTGTGGAAACTGACGGAGGACAAGACCGGCTTACCACCTGCGTCCAATGCGGCAAGTCTCTCCGAGAAATCAAGACACAGCTTTGGGGTGATAAAAGCGTCCACTGGACTGAAACGCCGCTCTACAAACAGATTTCCGCTGCGCTAAAAGACACACCGCTTAGATTCGCAATAGGCAGGCAGTACGGGATGCTGGTGGCAGATGGCCCGAATCACGCAAGCCAAGGTGAAAAGTACGCCGAAGAAATAAGTGCACGGCTCGCCCCACTAGGCATCGAACTCAATTACTCTGGATTTGATGATGAGGACTACGTGTACGACATCTCACCAGCCGGGTATGGTAAATATTTCCATGAGCTAGTGCTCGCGGCGCACCGAAAGGAGCCATGAAACTGGAATTTAAATTACCGCAGGGATGGCGGTGGTTGCGTAGAGGTGAAAGGAAAAATCCGGGCGACCTATTTCCAGACATCAGGTTCGATAAAGAAGAATGGAAGCCAGTATTCTGTTTAGCGGGCCTAGTTGAATCAAAACACTGGTACATCAGGCGAAAAACTTCGGTTGCGGCGCACCGGCCACAGGAGGGGAAGTGAGCGAAAGACTGCTTATTGCAAACCTATTTTACGATCCATACTCGCAAACGGAGAATGGTGAGTTTGTAGTGGAGACTACAGAGGATGGCCGTGCTGCGTTGTCGATGATGACCGACTTTGAACTGAAGGTGCTGGCAACCGCCTACGGAATCATTGTGCGCCGAACTTTGGAACTGCCACCATCGCCCCACCCCGCTCCGGTGTCGGCAGAGAAGGAGGAAGGAAAGAGATGACGACCAATTTATCAACAGCGGAACAGGACGAAGTACAAAACATTAAGGCTAACATCGGGACTGCCCACTACGGGTTCAAACGGCAGACCACAACCAGAGTTGCTAGGCAAATCGCTTTAGGGGGTTGGTTTACTTGGAATGGGCGATTCATTCAACCTAAGATAAAGTCAATTGGCGCTGGTGTGTATGAAGTGTGGGGTGAGGAGTATAACCCATGACTGAGAACCGACCAATCGAGCAGAAATGGTGCGAGCATATCCAATGGCATCGTGACGGATTTCCAAATCCCGGATGGTTCCTATGGATTAGCGCAGTTGGAGACGGAACACTAGTGCATGAGACTTGCAAAACTTGTCCGGTCTGCGGAACCGAACGGCCCAACTCCCAACCCTCATCGCCCACCGGAAAGCCACTGCGACCGGAAGTGGTGGAGGCTATTGAATACATACAGAAAGGGCCGGGTACAACGCTCCGCTCTCACATGGATTATTACAAGTATGCGGACCTAATCGTCTCCGAACTCCAGCGCCTAGCGGCAGGGGAGGACAGGGAGAAGGTTTTGCCGGAGGAAATAGCGAATGCAATCGAAGACTGTGAGGACACCACCGACCAAGCCTCATCCGTTCTGGTTGTACCAAGGTCGAGCTTACAAACCCTCACCACCTTTTGCCGCCAGAGCCAGCGAGAACTGAAAAGTTTGGCAAATGTATTGGCCGAACATAAAGCCTCCATTGATGAGTTGCTAAAAGCATGCGAAAAGGGAGTATCCACAGAGCACAAGGAAGTAATCAAACGCGCCCGTTCCCTGCTCGCGGCGCACCGGCCACAGGAGGGGAAGTGAGCATTGCGCTTGGTGATCTGTTGTGCTGGATAAAATTCCTCCTTCATCGCTGTGGTCACAAGGGCTGTTGGCGAAAGGGCGATGAATGTTTTTTGGAGCAACACGAATCCCCAGATGAATACGCTTGTTGGGATCACGCGCACGACATGGGTTACTGCTTCATGTGCGGACAGTTTTGGGGAGGCGTTGAGAGCTTTGATTTCGGAGGCGGTCTTTGCGAACATTGTAAGCATGAAATGAATGCCGATTCCGATGAAAGCGAGGACTGTTACGATGACGGATACTGACAGAATGCCATTCGGTAAATTCAAGGGCAAGATGATGCAGGACGTGCCAGCGACCTACCTCGATTGGCTAATCGGACAGGACTTTGTGAACAACTGGCCTGATGTGAAGGCATACATTGAAGCCAACCTATCGGACATTCACAAAGAGATCGAGGATTAACGCCACCCTGACCCCTTCTCGCTCCCCCAGGCGTCCGGTAAATCTTCGGCCTAGAGCAAATAGGGATTGACAAAGAAATGAGCGTTTGGTTTACTGAATGCCATGAACGCAGTCTTGGCACTAACACCCGCTTTAGGGGCACGGCAGATTCATGCCGCGTTCCGCAGTGCGGCCCAAAGTTACCTGCCAAGGCTGCTAGGGCCGCACTTACTTTTTCGGCTTGGCATAGCCTTTCCCGATCTAGCAGGCACGTCCCGACGACAACGGTTGGACAGACTCACCGGAAGCTAAAGCCCTGTGAACACATTAGAGACATCGAATCCGTCGAAAGCCTCTGCGAGAATCCCGGCAACGGGAGCGTTCCATCGGATTACGGGCGGCGCAATCATCGCAGCATTCACCCTTACGGTAGCAACTCCGTCCGAAAGGGCAGCACGGTTCCCAAACTCTTCCGACTCCAACCCACAGCGTGTGATTCAGTTCACCTAGTCCTGGGACGCGCTACTAACTCGATAAAGGCGCAGGTAGGGCTAGTGCAGCAAGGAATGGGGAAACCCTTATTTCCTAAGATGCCCCCTTTGGCTCGATTGCTCGAACCGAAGGGCAGCAAGACTGGAAACGGACTGAATGTCAGAAGACCTTGAAGCTCGGATAAAAGCTCTGGAAGACTGGAAACAAACCCTTGAACGCAAGGAATTTGGAATAAATCCCTCGCGGGCGAAGGCTGAAAGTGAAGAAAAGGTGGTAGAATACTGCAAATCCTTGGGGTTACAAGAGTCAGATGGTACTTTTTTCTGGTGCCGGTGGGAGAGCGCCGGGGATGGCGGTTGGTACAACGCCGGTAAGAAGATTCGTGACTGGAAAATGGTTGTCAGGCAATGGAAGGCCGCCGGGTGGTGTCCAAGCCAGAAGAATGGATTCAGAGGGCCAAATAACGGAAACGGGCACCGCACGCGGTATGTGATCGAGCAGGACATCAAGGGCGCAAAGGCCCAGCGGGACAAGCTCATGGCTTGCCGCAGCTACGAAGGCATGGCGCGGGAGTATCCAGACCGGGTGCCACAGTACCAACAACTGACGCAGAAGATTCAACAACTTAATCAGGAGCTAGGAGGCGCGTGAATTGCCCACACTGCCAAAGTCCGAACGTCCATGTGAACCCGCGTAATGCGATGATGTATTTCTGTCAGGACTGCGCGTTACCGAGTATTGAAGAAAACGATGGGCTGGTGGAAATTGAGGAACGGCATCTGCGGGAGAACCTGATTAGCGGCAAAGACCGCTACGCCGCGTTCATCTGGTTCGTGAAAGTGTTGACCGAAAAGCTAACGCACAAACCCCAGAGAGCAGCGCCGAGGACATGAATTGCGAAATCTGCCGACAACCGCTTCCCAAGAATTACATACGGGTACGATTGCCAAGAAACGATCACGGCTACAAGTACATGGTGGGAGCGGATGCTTGCTGTGAGTGCGCCGATGCCGTCATGGAAGCCGAGAACGATTTGCCGTTGTGGTGTGATTTCTTCTCCAGGAACGCCGTGAACATGACGGAGGGAATGGGATGACCTACACTTTCACCATCCCCGGCATCCCCAAAGCGCAAGGCCGACCGCGATTCCGCTGCATCACCACCAAGGCCGGTAAATCCTTCGCATCGGCCTACGATCCCAAAGAGTCACGGAACTGGAAGCAGACGGTTGCGGCGACGGCGCTGGCGGCGGGAGTGCGCGGTCAGGAAGGCTCATTCTTCTTGCTGGTGATGGCGTACTTGCCGCGTCCCAAACGCCTCTGCCGAAAGAAAGATAACGCGGGATACTTGTGTGCAACGTGCAAGCCCGACTGCGACAACATCGGAAAAGCCGTGGCAGATTCCTTGATTGGCGTGGCCTACGCCGATGACGCGCAGATTTCCCAATTTGAAGTCCACAAAGCCTATCACGAGAAATCAGGAATGCCGCGAACCGAAGTGCGAGTAGGACTCATGGAGGATATTGCGATTGATGAACTCTGAAAATCTCGTGACCTCGGCCCGGCAGGGGGAGCAGGAGTGAAACGATTCGAGCACCACTATTGTCCATGCGGGAATATCGCTACGTCGATGTATCTGGGCGATTGGTGCTGTGATTCCTGCAAGACCAAAGACGAAGTGCGCTACCGACAACACGCGAATCATTACGACCGCGGATTGGCGTTGAACGCGGCGACTGCTTGCGAAATGCACGAGAGGATTGCCCAGCCACATTTTTACCGAACCGTTCACGACTACGGGCACACACCGAACCGCCTTGAATAAAGTATGACCGCAATCAAGAAACCGTTCGGACTGGAGAGCTTCGAGCTTGTCGATGGCCGCTGGAAGCTACCGATCAAGCGGCACATCAAGCGGCACACCTGCATAGTCTCATACTGCCAACGAGACCCGGCAGAAAATCAGCGATATTGCAACACCTGTCGTTCAAGAATATGGCGAGCCAACAACCCCGTCAAGTATGCCTACTGGAATTTGAAGAACCGGGCCAAACAACGCGGCCACCATTTTAGTCTCACGCTCGCACACTTCCATGAAGTTGTCACGGCAACCGGGTGGATGGAACAACACGGACGCTTCGCCCAATGCCTGAGTATCGACCGCAAACAGGATGACCTCGGATACCGAGATGGGAACATTCAAGTCCTTAGCGTTAGTGAGAATATCCGCAAACGATACGCACCCACAATGGGGGACAACCCCCAACCCACCACCGAGCCACAGGCCAACGTGACCGCATGTAGAAATCACCGATGCCCCGGAGAACTACGCCACTATGCAAGAGATCGGCATACAAAATAGTTTGCGAATTATCTTGCCATCGGTAGGGATTTTTGATTTACTCTTCCTCGTGATACCGAAGTCAATCAACCAATCTCACCAGCAGTCCGGTCTGGGCCTCTCCCAACACTTCGGTATCACAACCAGTGAGACCGGATTGCTTGTGGGATTTGTCGATAACAAGGAGTTAAAGCATGTGTAGACCAGCCAGCTTTATCGTCACCAAAACCAAAGTGCTGTGGAGTCGCAAGTCGGATTCTCACGAAGAAATCATTAGCCAATACAAAACGCAGCATCGGCTCAATGACCGAAGTGACCCACCCAACTTTGTTCGCGTGGAGATCGTGCCTCCAAATGAACACGATTTTGATAAGCCACTTAAGGATTGGCTGTTTCACGTTGACCAAGACAAGGTACCGGACTGGTTTGATAAGTCCGAGGCCGAAGTTGCGGTTCGTAAGGAACTGGAGAACTGGTGTGCAAAGAAGTTAATCCGCGACGGTGAATCTCGGGACGTGAAAGACGGCGACTGTTTGGTCGCGATTTGTGGAGGCACCGTCTCTGTGATTCGGGGTGGCACCGTCTCTGAGATTCGGGGTGGCACCGTCTCTGTGATTCGGGGTGGCACCGTCTCTGAGATTTTGGGTGGCACCGTCTCTGAGATTTGGGGTGGCACCGTCTCTGTGATTTGTGGTGGCACCGTCTCTGAGATTTTGGGTGGCACCGTCTCTGAGATTTGG
>Ga0247669_1000103_pt1 | contig 45866 bp, 37 predicted proteins | sample CNK10_metaG_FD_182734 | JGI IMG/M metagenome (GOLD analysis project Ga0247669, IMG submission 182734) | Soil microbial communities from Purdue University Martell Research Forest, Indiana, United States - CNK10 | ecosystem: Environmental > Terrestrial > Soil > Temperate forest > Bulk soil... | reverse complement strand
TTTCGTCCTGCACTTCGCTTCCAAACGATCCCGCCGCCAAAATCCCCGCGCCAACCTCCACGCCTTTCACCGCCTGAATGCTCATCACTGCTTGCGCCAATCGCCCATCCAATTTCTCATCCCACTGCGCATGCGAACCCAATCCCACCGGCGCGTTGTGCACGACCACTTCAAACACGCCGCCTACCGTATCTCCGGCCTTCAACACCGCGTCGACTTCTGTCTTCATCTTTTCCTGCAGGGCCCCATCGACGCACCGCAGCGGCGATTCCAAATCTCCACAAATTTTCTTGATCTCGTCCCAGCTCGCCGGCCGCTCCAGCTTGTGATGTCCCACCTGAATCGTGTGGCTCGCAATCTCCGTCCCAAATTCCCGCAGCAGTTGCTTTGCAAACGATCCTGCCGCCACCCGAGCTGCCGTCTCTCTTGCCGACGCCCGTTCCAGTACATACCGCGCATCATGAAAATCAAATTTCTGTGAACCCGCCAAATCCGCGTGACCCGGTCGTGGCGCCACTAACTTCTTCGTCGGCGCATCGTCTTCCGAATTATCTTCTACCGGCAGGATCTTTTCCCAATTCGCCCAATCCCGATTTTCGATCCTCAGCGCAATTGGCGCCCCGATTGTTTTTCCGTGGCGTACCCCCGCAAAAATATCCGCGCGGTCCTTCTCAATTTTTTGCCGCCCGCCGCGCCCATATCCCAATTGCCGCCGGTGCAGTTCATGATTTATCGCCGCGACGTCAATTGGCAGCCCCGCCGGCAACCCCGAGACAAACGAGAGCAGCGCCTGTCCGTGCGATTCCCCCGCGGTGTAGTACCGCAACATTGCTTCTCCATTCTCCTGAAATTCTTGTTGCCAAGGCTGTTGTCGAAGTCCGCTTTCTGAAGCGGATGCTCTGCCACGCCACCAGCCGTCGCCACCAGAATCACACAGTTTATCGTCCCCACCTCGCACCGTCCAGGGAAAGCACATCACTCACAATTATTTCTCCATGCCGCTGCGCTTGACGCGCCGTATCGCCAACGTTACGCTTTCCGCCAGAACCTTATCTGAACAAATCGCGGCGTCAATCCGTTTCCCGGCGCTCGCGGTCTGTCGCAGAACGGTTTTTTTCGGACTAAGGATCAAGTGGCACAAGCGCCTCTTCAGGTCACCGGACAGCAACCGAGATGGGAGGACAAAATCTCGGTTTTCGACGTGCTCTCCAATAGCGCGATGCAGTTCGTCGCCAACGTCCAGGACTATTCCATCCTCGCCGCTCAATCTCTCACGAACCTCTTGCGCGGCCCGCACTACTTCCAGGACCTTCTCGATCAGATGGACGACATCGGCGTCGGCTCGCTTCCCATCGTCCTTCTGACAGGGTTCTTCATCGGCGTCGTCATGGTTTTGCAGACCGGCTCGCAGTTCACTCGCTTCGGCCAAAGCGCGCTCACCGGTGACGTCGTGGCCATCGCGCTCGTCCGCGAACTCGGTCCCACACTCACCGGAGTCTTCGTCGCCGGCCGCTGCGCCGCTGGCATCGCTTCCGAGCTCGGCTCCATGCTCGTCACCGAACAAGTAGACGCCATGCGCGCCATGGGTACCGACCCCAGCCGAAAACTCGTTACGCCTCGCGTCCTCGCCGCCATTCTTATGCAGCCGCTTCTTACTGGCCTCGCCGATTTCGTCGGCCTGCTCGGCGGTTGCGCCGCGTCTGTTTTTTCCCTGCGTCTCAGCGCCGTCGAATTTTGGACGCGCGCCATCAACGCGCTCGAATTCGGCGACCTCATGCAGGGATTGATGAAGCCCCTTGCCTTCGGCTTCATCCTCGCCACTGTCGGTTGTTACAAGGGCCTCACTGTCCGCGGCGGCACGCAAGGAGTCGGTCGCGCCACCACGCAAGCCGTTGTCATCTCGAGCGTTCTCATCATCGTCGCCGACACGTTCCTCACCAAAGTCGCCCTCTTCCTTTCGGACAAAGTCTTCTAATGGCTTCCGCCCCCTCCAGCGGTTTGAACGAAGGCCCCGCCATCGAATTCGATTCCGTCCACATCGGTTTCGACGAAGGCGAAATTCTCAGCGGCCTCTCTTTCCGCGTCATGCCCCGGGAAACGCTCATTCTTCTCGGCGAAACCGGCACCGGCAAAACCCTCTCTCTCAAGCTCGCCGCTGGTTTGCTCAAAGCCAAATCCGGCTCGATAAAAGTCCTCGGAAAAGATCTCGGTGGCATGTCCGAACGTGAACTACTGCGCTTTCGCCGCGAAATCGGTTTTGTCTTCCAGGAAGGCGCGCTCTTCGATTCAATGACTGTCGCGGAAAACGTCGCCTATCGCCTCCTCGAAGACCACGCCGATCCCGACGAAATCGAGCCAAACGTCCGCGAAGTTCTCCGCTTCGTCGAACTCGAACACACCGTCGATCTCATTCCGTCCGAACTCTCCGGCGGTATGCGCCGCCGCGTCTCCATCGCCCGCGCCCTCATCACTCGTCCGCCCATCGTTCTCTACGATTCGCCCACGGCCGGCCTCGATCCCGTCACTTCACAAACCATCATCACGCTCATTCTCCGCCTCCGCGACATCTACGGCGTCACAGCGCTCCTCGCCACTCACCGGCTCCAGGACGGCTTCGCCCTCGCGAATTTCCATTTCGAAAAATCCTCCAATCGCGTCGTCCCCAATTCGAAAAATCGCGAAACAAATCACGCCGCCACGCGCTTCCTCGTCCTCCGCGATGGAAAAATCTATTTCGAAGGCGCCCCGGAACGTTTGGCCGCCTCCACCGATCCCTATCTAAAAAGGTTTTTGGTCTAATGGCGACGGCGCCAAATGCTTCGCACTCGGCAAACACGACGCAGCAAATCTCCTTAGGCAAGGGCACGATATATCGTGCCTTTTGCTTGGCAAGATGTAGCGCGTGGTGAAGTAATTCCGTGCGATAGTTAGTCGTCGCACTCCGGAGGGAACCTTAGATGCCGCAGCGAAAGCAGCTCACCTGGGCGGAACTCCGCGTCGGGCTTTTCGTTCTCGTCGGCCTCGCCGTTCTCGCCGCCGGCATCTTCTATGTCACTGGCGCCGGCATTCTCGGCCCCAAATATCGCCTAAAGACGTTCCTTCCCGAAGTCTCTGGCCTCTCCAAGGGCGCCCCTGTCAAACTCGACGGAGTTGAAATCGGCAACGTCGAAGCCATTCAACTCGTTCCGCGCACTCCTGGCTCCGTCAAGGACAAAAACCGCAACGTCGAAGTGGACATGCGCATCGACCGTCGCTACCAAAAAGACATCCTCACCGATTCCACCGCCACGCTCGTCACCGAAGGCCTGCTCGGCAATCGCTACGTCGATATCCGCCGCGGCTTCACCGGCGTTCCGCTGAAAGAAAATCAGGAACTTCCCGGCGCCGAAGAAAAAGCCATCAAGGAAGTCGTCGAGCGTAGCGCCGAACTCCTCGGCAATCTCACTGCGCTTAGTGAGGAAGCCCAAGACTTGGTATCCGGCGTCAAAGGAGGGCGCGGCACGCTCGGCAAGCTTCTCACCGACGAACAAGCCTACGACCATCTCAACAGCCTCCTCGCCCACGGCGATCAGTTGGTCACCAACGTCCAGCAAGGGCAGGGAACTCTCGGCAAACTCGTCGCGTCCGACGAAATGTACGGCAAAGTCGACAAAGCCCTCGACAACGTCAACGGCATCGTCACAGATGTCCGCGCCGGAAAGGGAACTCTCGGCAAGCTGCTCAACGATCCCACCCTGTACGACGAAGCCAAGCAGGCTATCGCGAATACCAACAGCATAGTCGCCGACGTGCGAGCCGGCAAAGGTTCCCTCGGAAAACTCACCACCGACGACGCGCTCTACAATAAACTTCGCGAAGCCAGCTCCAACCTCGCCACCGCCACTGCTAAACTCAACGACAACACCACGACAGCCGGCAAGCTTTTCTCCGACCCCAAACTCTACGACAATCTCACCGGCTTGACCGGCGACATGCGCCTTCTCATCGGCGATTTCCGCCAGAACCCCAAAAAATTCCTGAAAATCAAAGTCTCCGTGTTTTGAGCACGTGGCCGACATGACTCGCGTACGCGTTTGGACAACGGCCGCTCGCAACTACTGGTGGCTCAGCACCTTTGTCGGCATCTATTTTGCCGGCGGCTTTTGGGTGTGGGGTGCGAGCAAGGCTGCCGTCCTGTCCGGCGCTATTTTCTTGTTGCTCGCCATACTTGGCCTGCTTGTCCATTACCGCACCGACCTCCACGGGCCCTTTCCCCAGGTTGCATTTATCATTGGCCACATGCTTGCCGGCCAGATCCTTCTCGTTTGGCAAAAGTTTCATCTGCCTCTGACGGACTTCACGCACTCCGGCAATCCCGCTGCCCGCGAGTTCCTTGTCTACCTTGTTTCCGTCCTCATCGTTGGCGTCATGAGCATGTTCGGTGGATTAATTGGCGGCGCGCTGGGCCTTGCGCTCCATTACGTCTTCGTCTTCAACCCTCACGAAGAATTTTCCTTCATGTGGATCTTCCCCGTCTTTATGGTTTTGGCAGGCGATATTGTCTTCACCGCATCGCGGCGCTTGGACGAGGCCTACGAGCAGCTCGAAGAACTTGCCAATCGCGACAAACTGACCGGATTGCTAAATAGGAATCGCCTCGCTTCGGAATTTGACCGCTTGAAGGGGCTCGCCGCTGAACTGCGGCTCCCGTTGCTACTTATTGCCTGGGATCTCGACAGCCTCAAACAAATTAACGATCAGCAAGGCCACGCCGCCGGCGATGCGCTCATCCGGAGATTCGCAACCGCATTGAAGGTAAATGTTCGCAGGACTACCGACGCACGCCTCGGTGACGCGGCCTTCCGTGTCGGCGGCGACGAATTCATCAGCATGCACCTTAGAGTCGAAGTCGGTGACCATCTTCTTGACCGCGTTCGCCATGTATTCCCCGCGGTTTCCGCTGGCTGGGTTCTTTGCAACTCACTCAATCTCGATCAAGCCCTCACCCAAGCCGACCACGCTCTCTATGACAACAAGGAGAGCCGCAAAAATTCTCCGTCGGTCTAATCTTCACTTGGGAGACACGCCAATTTACCGTGATTCCCTCGACCAGGCCCGCCGCCCTGCGTTGATCGCCGAGTAGCATTCACACGATGCCGCTTCGAGTCGCAGCCGATCTACAATCCGTGTTCTGCCGCGAGCATAGGACACCATCCCCGCCTTGTGCAGGTGACCTAGTGCAACGCTCACGCTTGCCCGGCGCATTCCCAGCATGTGTGCCAGCATTTGTTGCGTCAGCTGGACAGACTCGCCCTTCATTCGATCCTGGCTCATCAGTAGCCATCTTGCTAGCCGCTGTCTGGAGTTGTGTAACCGGTTGCACGCCGCGATTTGCGCCGCCTGCGCAGAGACTTCGTGCGTGTAGCGGTGCAGCCTTCGTTCGAGCACCGGGCACCGCTTCAGCGCCCCGGTCACTTCTCTCGCGCTGATTCGAAACGCGCTACCCGCCCCTTGCACGATCACTCGTCCGCTGCTGCTCCTTAAACCCGCCACCAGTGGCAGCCCCACAAACCCTTCCGCGCCGCTGAGGCCTACTTCCACCATTTTTCCGCTTTTCAATACGGTGAGAATGGAAGCCATTCCGCTATTCAGAAAGTAGCCGTACTCAATAGGTTTCCCGGCGCCATTGAGGACTGTGTGTAGCGGCAACGTCACTAGTTCCAGCTTTGGCCGCATGATTTGACTTTCTGTTCGCGGAAGTCGTAGAAGTAATTCGTTCGCGAGAATCGTCGAGGCGGGCAAGGCGCTCCTTGGGATACATTTCGACCTGCGATTCCTTCGACACTACGCCGATTTAACGCGAACTGCTAGTGCCATTAGTTAGTTTTGTTTGCTCTTTCCTTTGGTTGCATCACCCCGTACGCTCGCGTACAGTCTCCTCAGGATTACTTCCTCGATGCCACGAGAATCCAATCCCACTTCAGCGCCGCCATGGGCCAAAGCCGTCCGCGAACTGCGCTCGAGCCTCGATCTCAATCAATCCGACTTCGGCGCCAGAATGGGTTTCTCCGCCATGGCCGTCTCTCGCTGGGAGCGTGGCGCCCAGGAGCCTCCTTCTCACGGTTACATCGCCCTCGGAAATTTGGCGCGCGATTCCACGTGCTGGTATTTTTGGGAACGTGCAGGCCTTCGCAGCGAAAATGTCCTCCGCGTCCTGCCCACCATCGAACGGAAAACCTCAAAAGTCGCCATCGAAAATTTCGAAATCGTGTCGGCAGGTGTCGGTGCCCGAAAACCGCAAGAAAAGTTTCAGCTTGTCGCCGTTCCACTGCTGAGTGTGGCCGCCGGCTCCCAGCGCGAAGCGGGTGACAAACGGCACTTGCTCAGCGACGCCCCCGTGGAAAGCATGTTAGCTGCGCCAAAAGATTGGTGTCCCAACCCCGCCTACACCAGCTGCTTGCGTGTTCGCGGAAATTCCATGTCCCCGCTCATTCAGGATGGATATGTTGTCGCCGTAGATTCTTCGCGGATTGACTCGGCTAATTTGGACGGCAAAATTGTCATTGCCTGGCACAAAGACCAGGGACTTACCATCGCGCGCTTCCGTCGCTACAACAGCACAGAAGTTCTTGTGTCGGAAAATCCAGAGTATGGATCTCTTACCATCACTCCGAAACAACCCTGGAAACTGATTGCGACTGTACTTTGGTGGATTGGCAAAGCCCCGTAACTTCCTCGTCTGCCTGACTCCGCGAGGCTAGTAAATTTCAAGGCTTCGAACGATTTGAAGGGGTGCGATTCAAAACGAATCGCGTAGCGGCACGTTTCCGTGACGCCGGTTCCATTCTGCGCGCGCCTCGCTGAGTCTGGTGGTCAGCAGGTCGGCGGAAACTTCGCCTTGCTGCAACCCCTTGTCGTACCCAAGCTTCGCGGTCATTCCATAACGCAGTAGTTCATCGTCGGACATGTTTGCCAGGCGCTCGCGGATCGTGTCAATTTCCGCTTTTTTCCCATCGGGCGACGATAGTTTAGGAGCAATGCCGTCCATTGTTGCCACGCTGGCCGCCCCCAATTCTAAAGTCTACCGTAGAGCGCTAGCCGAATACGGTAGCAGCGTACACGCACTCCCCGTTACTAGCAACACCGTAATAACCTTTGCCTGTCTGGAGGCTTATTGCCGCGGAAATCCGGGGTCCGCTTTCACTCGTTCCGCCTGCAGCAAATGCCGCTTCTGATGCTGGCTCACGATTTCCAGCCCCGTACCGACGGTAAAGCGGACTAGCGCGACGAACGGATTGCGAAAGCGGATCTGGTTTACGTCGTATTCACGCGCGCGGCCAATTAGTCCACGCATCTTCTGATTGCTCGTCAGAAATCGCTCCAACGCCCCGGCATCAACCTGCAAGCGCGGCGCGATTTTCTTTGGCGCGGGATATTTTTTTTGCTTTGGCGACGGCTCAATCACGTTCTTCAGAAACCAGCGGCCCGCCCATCCCGGCCTGATTTCCTCCGCCGTCCCTTTCGCTTTGTCTTCAAGCGCACCCGCAATTGCCGGCAGATAAACGTCGTTCGTTACACACAGGTGATCGAGGCACTGTCCGACGCTCCACTCTCCCTCCGAAGGCCTCCAATTCAATTGTTCCACAGTTAGTCCGCTTACCAGTTTTCGCGCGCGTTCGTCCGCCGCGTTCAACTCGGATAGCAACCGCCCCGGCCAGGTAGGCATGGCGAAACTCCTCTTTCAGCTGGAAATTCAGATTATACGGTCGCAGCGCCCGATGTGAACAACACCCCCCGCCATCTGCACGCTTTTTGTGCGGACCCTCCTTCCTGTGATGTAACGCTCTCGCAACATTGCCCCCGTACTACCCGCAGCGCACTTCACTTGCGCATTCATAGAAGACTTGCAGCAGATAGTTTCCGGTTCGCCGGCGAACTGGAACTTGCCCAGCCCAGTCGACACAACGCTTCTTATCCGTACCAATCCGGCGGCCGAACGCTACAAACTTTTACGCAAACTCAACAAAGCGAATACAGGCACGTAAACCACAAAGCTTATCAACTGAGTCCCGCCCATCTTTTACCCGAGGAGAAAACATGTCCCAACATAGTTCGAGAAGAACCAAACTGCGCTTGAGCACATCGATCTGCGCAACGGCGCTTGCGTGTTCGATGCTGACTTATGTTCCGCTTGGCTACAGCGACGATAAACCCGATCGTGTTGTTGATCGCATCAAGACCGCCAGCCCGATCAAGCACGTCATCATCATTGTTGGCGAGAATCGCAGCTTCGATCACCTCTACGCCACCTATGTACCAAAAAACCGAGGCGAAAAAGTCCTAAACCTTTTGTCCGAAGGCATCGTCAATGCCGATGGCACCCCGGGCCCAAATTTTGCCAAGGCGCAGCAATACCAGATCGTGTCCGCACCCAACGGTGGCAAATTCTTCAGCAGCGCGGATATGGCCAACAAGCAACTCTACGCGACCTTGCCGTCGCCTGATCTGAACGGCGTTGGTCCCATGTCGCCCGCCCTTCCCCTCCTGGCCGTCGGCGGCGACCCGGGCTTGGCTCCCCAGGATCAATTCCTTTTGGGAACCGGTGGCACCGGTTTGGCTTTCACCAAGGGTCCAGATCCCCGCATTACCAACGTCAATAGCCTGCCGCCGGGACCTTTTCAGTTGACCGGCCCGACCATGCCCTACGACGCATACGCTGCCGACACCGTCCATCAGTACTTTCAAATGGTCCAACAGGTGGACTGCGCCATCGATGCTGAGCACGTATCAAACGATAATCCAACAGGTTGTCTCCATGATCTCCAATCGGCCATCGACACCACCTATAGCACGCCGCCCGGCGGCTCGCCGCGTGACACGGGCCAGACTATGGAGTTCTTCAATATGCAGAACGGCGATGCGCCTGTCTTCAAATTCCTCGCTGACAAATACACGATGAGCGACAATTACCACCAGCCCGTGCTAGGTGGCACCGGCCCTGACAGCCAGCCACTCGGCTTTGCCGATCAAATCTTCTTTAGCGATGGTAACGGCAATCCCGCGCCGCCTCCGGCCACCCGCGTTTACAATCCGGATCCCGTGGCTGGAACGCTCAACCTCTATACCCATCGAGCGCAATGGTTCAATTGTTCCGACTCGACCCAACCCGGCATCGCCGCCATCACAAATTATCTGGGTGCGCTCCCCTATCCGGTGCAGACCAAGTGCGGCAGCGGCCAGTATTGGCAGGCCGTCAACGTCAACCCTGCCTTCACCCCGAAAGGAACGCCGCAGACGGGCCTTGTTGTTCCGCAAACGACGCAGAGGAGCATCGGCGACGTGCTGACCGCCAACAATATTCCCTGGAAATATTATGGAGGTGGCTTCAATGCGAGTGGAACCGGCAGTGAATTGGACATCTATTGCAATATCTGCAACCCGTTCGAGTATCAGGCGAACTACCCCGCCATGGTTGCCGACCACATGCGCGACGTTACCGACCTGTTCGACGACCTTAAAAACGGCACCCTCCCTGCAGTCTCTTATGTGAAGCCAGACGGAGCCTTGGACGGCCACCCCGCTTCGTCGAAATGGAGCCTGTTCGAGGCTTTTGCCCAGAACGTCATTGAACTGGCGGAAAGCAACCCGGAGCAATGGGCCTCGACCGCCATCTTCGTTACGGTGGACGAGGGCGGCGGCTTCTACGACTCCGGCTTTATTCAGCCCGTCGATTTCTTCGGCACCGGCCCGCGCATTCCGATGATCGCCGTTTCGAACTTCTCAAGAGGCGGCCATATCAGCCACGTCTATAGCGAGCATTCCTCCTTCGTGAAGTTCATCGAACGGAACTGGATGCTCAACACCAAACTTAGCAATCGCAGCCGAGACAATCTGCATAATCCGCAGGTTGGCGACAATGCTTACGTCCCGGCAAACATGCCCGCTATTGGAGACCTCTTCGATCTGTTCAATTTCGAGCGGAGACCATAGGGCAGCCGTAAGGCTGCGGTCATGCCAGGAGGGTGTTTTGGAAAATAACCATCCGCATTAGGCCTGGCATCGATCAATCCCCAAAGGCCTCCCCGGACAAGGCAAAGCCCGGGGAGGCTCCCTATTGCTAAAATAGGGTTGTGGTCCAAAATCACGGGACTCGGAACCAGTGCCATTCTGGGCTCTGAAGCGCCGGCTTCGCGTCAAACGCGCTTCACTGGAGTTAGTTGTGTAACGCACAAACCCCGGAAAAGATGATCTTTCACCTACGCGCTCTCTTTGAACCTCTCCTCGCAACTGTGATGTAATGCCTCTGTAACATTGCCCCCGTACCATCACCGGTAATGTCGAGAGAAAACGAGTTCATGGAAACTCAGGAAGTTCCCAAACAACCGCCGCGCGCCGAGCCGGTTAAATCATCAACACTCCCGCAACCAGGCCGTCCCGTCCCAAGCCGCGCGTACCCGGGCGCGCTTATCGTCGTCGAAGGAACTGACGGCTCCGGCAAAAGCACACAACTTTATTTGTTGAAGCGCTGGCTCGAAATCGGCGGCTACCGGCTTCACTTCACCGAGTGGAACTCTTCGCCGCTCGTCAAAGCCGCCACTCGCCGCGGCAAACAACGCCGACTTCTCACGCCGACGACTTTCTCTTTGCTTCACGCCGCCGACTTCGCCGACCGTTGCGAGCGCCAGATCATGCCCCTCCTCCAGGGCGACTATCTTGTTCTCGCCGATCGCTACGTTTACACCGCCTTCGCGCGTGACGGCGCCCGCGGCTGTCCGCAAAAATGGCTGCGCAATCTCTACCGTTTCGCGCCCGTGCCGGACATTACGTTTTATTTCCGCGCGCCGCTCGAAGTCGCCGTTCATCGCATTCTCAGCGGCCGCCCAAAATTAAAATATTACGAAGCAGGCATGGACCTCGGCCTTTCGTACGACCGCGCAGAAAGTTTTCGCCTCTTCCAGGCGCGCATTCTCGAGGGCTACGACAACATGGTCGAAAGTGATAATTTCGTCGTTCTCGACGGCACGCTCCCCGTCAACAAATTGCAAAAACAGATGCGCGATATCGTCGCTTCCAAAATCGATCTGAAGCGTTTTGCTCCGCGCGCAGCCGAGGCCGAATAAAATGCCCGAGCCAGACAAACCGGAAAAAGAAAAGTCGGAAAAAGAAAAAGTACCGCCTGGCGCCGAGGTTCAGCCCCCACTCGCCGCAAAGCCAGTCGCCGCTCAGCCGGATGAAGACTCTGCTCAATCTTTTTTTGGCGAACCCCTCGTCGGTTTCGATCCGAATGAAATCAGCGGTAGCCTCATCGTCATCGAGGGCATGGACGGCTCCGGCCGCTCCACCCAAATATCTCTCCTGCAGGAGTGGCTCGAGTCCGAAGGCTTTTCCGTACAAACCAGCGGCTTGCGCCGGTCGAATTTGGTTGGCCGCGACATCGATGAACTTCTCGCAAAGAACGCCGTAACGCGCCTCACTCTCGCTTTGATGTATGCCACTGACTTCTTCGATCAAGTCGAACACCGCATCGTCCCCGCGCTCAAGTCCGGCGCCGTCGTTCTCGCCGACCGCTACGTTTTCACATTGATCGCGCGCGGCGTTGTCCGCGGCATCAATCGCGATTATTTGAGCGGGCTTTACGCGATGGCGTTGCGCCCTCATCTCACCTTCTGGCTCAACGTGCGCCCTGAAACCGCGTTCGGTCGCGAATTTCGCAAAGCCCAGGCCATCAGTTACTGGGAGGCGGGCCGTGATATGTCTCTCTCTCACGATTTATACTGGTCTTTCATCCGCTATCAGACGATGATTAAGCGCGAATTTGAAGCCATGGCAAAAAAACACAGCTTCATTGAACTCGACGGCGAAGCCAGCGTTCCCACCGTCAACAAACTTCTCCGCCAGCGCATCGCCGACCACCTCGGCATCCGAGGAACCAAGTACGCTCCTTCTTCCGCTTTGGCCCACCTCTGGCGATAATCGACCAAATGTCAGAGCCGGTTCACATCGCCGCGATTGACGCCGGTTCCAACGCCGTGCGCCTTACCGTCGTCCGCGCCCATTCCGCCATCGACCTCGAACCGCTGCACGACGAACGCTATGCGCTCCGCCTCGGCGAAAGTGTGTTCGTTCGCCATCGCTTCAGCGAAGAAATTCTTAAAAAGGGAATCAAAGCGTTCAAGCATTTTCAGGAAGTCATGGAAGAGTTCGGCGTTACCCGTTACCGCGCGGTTGCCACCAGTGCCTCGCGCGAAGCGAAGAACGGTCCGGCCTTTGTCCGCCGCATCCGCCAGAAGTCAAAAATTCGCCTCGAAATCATCAGCGCTCACGAAGAGTCGCGCCTCGGCAGGGAAGCGGTCTTTGCGGCCGTCGGCCCTGAATCCCCGCTTCGCTGCGTCGTGGACCTTGGCGGTGGAAGTTTGGAATTGAGTATCCTTCGCGACCACAGCGTCGTCCAGTCCGCGCAACTGCCCGTCGGCACCGTTCGGCTGATGACGACGCTCGGAATCACCGGCGTCATTTCGCCGGCCCAGGCCGAACAAGTTCGCAAATATCTTTACGCACTGCTCGAATCCAAGCTTGCGCCGCGCCCCAACCTTGGCGGCGAACTTGCCGTTGCACTCGGCGGCAACGCCGAATCGCTGGCCGATCTTGCACCCGGCCCGCGCGAACACGGTCTCTCCACGCTTGAACTTTCGCTTCTCCGTGAACGCTTGCCGGATTTACTTCGCCGCGACATCGAATCGCGCATGAAGACATTCGGTGTCCGTCGCGACCGCGCCGACGTCATGGGCATCGCCGGATTGATTTTCGTCACGCTCGGTCGCTATTTGAATTTGCGCACGCTTTCCATTCCTCGCGTCGGCATCCGCGAAGGACTGCTTCGCGAAATTGCGCGTGAAGCGTTCTCGCGCAAGGAGCCGCACCGTTACAATACCGCTTCGCGCCAGCTTCTTGTCGGTACTCGCGTTTTCGCGCGGCGCCTCGACAGCGATCGCCGCCACGCGGAACACATCCGCGAACTGAGCTTGCAGCTATTCGATCAGCTTCAGCCCGTGCATCATCTGCCGGCCGAGTCTCGCGTCCTGCTCGAATCCGCCGCGTTGCTTCATGACGTCGGCCACACCGTGAGCAATCGCGGGCATCACAAGCACGGCGAGTACCTGACGTTGAACGGCGACATTTCCGGCCTCGCCGGGCGCGATCGCAATCTCGTCGCCGCCGCGGTTCGGTACCACAATCGAAAGGCGGAACCTTCTGGTAATCATCCGGCGTACAGCGTGCTGAATAATTCCGACAAACGCCTTGCTTACCGCCTCGCCTCGATTCTGCGTATCGCCGAAGGCCTCGATCATTCGCACCGCCAGCGCATTACGCAAATTCGAGCAAAATTCCAGCGCGGCGCCGTTGGGCTTCAGTTCCGGGCGCGCGGCGACGCCGCCGAAGATATTCGCGACGCAAATCGCAGCGCCGAGCTGTTTGAACAGGAATTTCACGTACGCTTGTATTTCCGGCCGGTCGGGTCTTAGCAATCGCTGTAAAACTGCGAAACGCGAAGTCTGGAGAATTCATGCTGCTCTACCTTGTGCGCCACGGAATCGCAATCGATCGTGACGATCCCAAATGCCCGGAGGAAGCGGAACGTTATCTGACGGAAGAGGGGATCAAGAAAACGCGCGAAGTGGCACGTGGCGTGGCATTGCTGGTGGAAGCGCCGGAAATGTTTCTTTCCTCTCCTTATGTGCGCGCGTGGCAGACGGCGGAAATATTTGCCACGGCGTTCAAAGCAGCAAAACGGAAGATCCGCAAGACGGAATTGCTGTTGCCGGGCTCCGACGTGGCGGCTCTTTTTCGCGAGTTTGCGAAACACAAGGACGCCGAGTCGGCGATGTGTTTCGGCCATGCGCCGCATCTGGACGAAGTGATTGCGGCGGTGTTGCGCTGCAAAAGTGACGGAACCAGTTTGAAAAAGGCGGGCGTCGCTTGCCTGGAACTGGACCGCGTGGCGCCGCCGACCGGAGTCTTGTCGTGGCTGGCGACGCCGAAGTTGCTAAGAAAACGGAACGACTGAACTTACTCCAAAAAACTATTCGTTGATTTCCACCGGTTCCGGCTTTGCCGCAGGGAATTCCAGCGGCAAGGACAGCGTCTGTTTTTCGATGGCGCGGATGGCAATGGTTTTTCCCAGCGCGCCTTCGAGCATTTGCCGGCCAATAGCCAACCCTTTCGGCGGAGTCATGCCTTCTGCGAATCCGTCGATCAAGAGCGTGATGGAATCGGCCGAGCCCTCAACGCGAACGCGGGCGCCGGATTCGACTCCCGCTTTGCGCAACGCGCGAGCAATGCGCAGAATTCCGGCGGCGCAAAGCAATTTTGCCTGTTGCGGCGGCTCGAGTTTCGCGAAGCGCCCGTTCTTAGCGGAAGGCGCTGCGCCGCGGTGATAACGAATCGCGAACGCGAGCAATTGCCATTGCTCGGCGCTCCAACCCGGTGGCGCGGGCAACGCCGACAAAAACGTTCGCGCATCTTTGTGCGCGCTGTTGTGACGATTCTCAGGATCGATGCCGTGAAGCATTGCCGCGGCGCGGAGAACGGTTTCCAGTTTCGGCTCTTTCAAAAAAGGCGAAACGGCGGCGCGCTGCAATTGTTTGAAGATCGTTTTCGCCAGGCGCGCGGTTCCAGCAGATTTGCGCAAGTGCGGGTCGGCGGCGCGGGCGGTTGCGTGCAGGCGCGCGTCGGACGCCATGGCGACTTGTCCGTTTGTCGGTAGGCCGAGCCGCCATTGATTCCACAGACTGGTTGCGCCGAGCGTGAGCTGGCGGTACGTCGCGATTCGTTCGGCGCGTTCGCGGTCGATGGTTTCCTGCCAGTGCGCGAGGCCGGAAGAGTCGGCCGTGCGGAGAACGGTTTCGCGCAGAATGTCCAGGTCGTGGACGTCGCCGAGCAAATCCTGCACGCGTTTCAGGTCCGAGCCCCAAGTGACGTGGCGCTTCGGCAAAAGATTTTCGACTGCGTAACGAAAATGTTTTATGCCGATGCGGAGCGCGTGCCAGGGTTTTGGCCGCTCGGTGCGCAAGGCGTGGCGGTGCAGTTCGGCGGCTTCTTCGAGCCGTTCGAGCGCGAGACAGTGAGCGGCTGGACCGTCCGCCGCAAGCAGGTTCAAGCGCGGGCGCAAAGCGACAGCGAGTTTGGCCCAGGCTTTTTCATCGAAGCGCGAGGCGCTGCGCTTTGCATCGCGTTCCTGGCGTTCGCGTCCTGCTTTCAAGGCATAAAGAAGTTGCGCGCGCAGCGGATCTTCGGGCGCCGAAAGTTTCACCATCCATGATTCCTGCACGTGACTATCGCGAATTTCGCCGAGTCTGCGGAAGAGTTTGCGGCCGGTTTTGCGGAGTCCACGCCAGGCGGGATGAGGATCGATTTCCTCAAAGACGCGAGCGAGCGAACGGCAGCGGCGCAACGCGACGCGCAAATCGTGGACGGCTTCTTCGCCGGGCGTAGCGAGCACTCGTTCGCGCTCGCGGAGCACCCGCTCCATCCAATACAAGAGACCTTTTGTCTCGGCCGCTTTCGCCGGAAGGGGGATGACCGCAGCCATGACTACCTCAACGTTGCCGTTCCGAAAGCCTGTGGGTGGCTCCCCTGAGGAACAGCGGAGTGGATAGGGTAGTGCGGCCGGAATGGCGTGTCCATACCGCAGGCCCCGCCAGAAGGTTAGACTGTGGAAAAGCCGTGGAAAGTGAGGTGCGGGGAGGAGGGTATATATCCCCTTTTTTTGAACTGCTGATTTTAAAGGACTTAACGTGGCTCTGTTGACATCGTTGGAGACGAAGGCGATGCCTCAAGCGATAGAGGTTTTAGGTGAGTCCGAGAAGGAGGCTTTGTCGCCACTGGCATACCCGGGCGACGAACCGGAGCGCGTGCCCGAGGGTCCCTGCCGCTCGTTGCGCCAGCAGGATCTGTTGTTTCACATCGACCACGATCAGCCATTTCAAATAGTGCCGAAAGCACTTTTTTCCGCCCGTTTTGTTGCTCCATACGGCGGAGAAAGTACAGCGCTGACCGGAGATAATCCTGTGCCATCGATGGCGGCCAAAGCGGCGCACCGATTCTCTCAACCCGCGTTTCGACCCCTGTCATCGTCGAGCCGCTTCAATAAGTGCGCGCTTGGCGCGTAGTGGGCAGCCGAGCTTGTGCAACCCGGGGCCCTGGTTGCCCTTGAGTTGGGCCTCTTGCCCCAGTTGGTTGCCGCTGCTCTCGCCTGCGGATATTATCGCTTCATGAAAACCACAACAGTTCGCTCCCTTCTGCTTATCCTTCTTTGCACAGCTGCCGCAGTATTTTCCGGGCGAGCGTTCGCGCAGGCGGCGCCGGACAGTGGTTGGCCAACGTATGGTCGCGATCCGGGCGGTATGCGCTATTCACCGCTGGCAGAGATTAATCGCGACAACGTGAGCAAGCTCAAGGTGGCGTGGGTCTTCCACACCGGCGACGTGCAAAACAGCCCGGATGGCAGTAAGCGAAGCGGGTTTGAAACCACACCGATTCTCGTGGACGGGATCCTGTACATCACGACGGGGTTTAATCGCGTGATTGCGCTCGATCCGGCGACTGGCAGGCAGAAGTGGAGTTACGACCCCAAGATTGAGCGCACGCTGGACTATGGCGACGGATTTGTGAACCGAGGGGCGACAGCTTGGGTCGACGCTTCGCGTTCGGCTGGGCAACCGTGCAGAACGCGAATTTTTGAAGCGACACAGGATGCCAGGCTGATCGCGCTCGACGCGGCAAACGGCAGGCCGTGCGCCGATTTCGGCAAAGTCGGGGAGATCAGCCTGCGCGATGTTTCAGGATACCGAGCGGGTTGGTACCACATGACTTCCCCACCGGCGGTGATCGACGATGTCGTGATTGTGGGCTCGGCAATTAATGACAACGATCGTGTAGACATGCCGGCGGGCGTAGTGCGCGCCTTTGACGCACGGAGTGGAGCGCTGCGCTGGAGTTGGGACCCCATTCCTCCAAACTCGGCGCAAAGCGACGCCGGAGAATCCGCGCCGAAACGGGAGACAGGTGCGGCCAACGCATGGTCCATCATGGCCGTGGACCAGCAAAGAGACCTGGTCTTCGTTCCGACTGGCAGCGCCAGCCCGGACCACTATGGAGGCTCTCGGCCGGGCGATAACAAGTGGGCGAACTCCGTAGTGGCATTGCGTGCGAAGACGGGAAAACTTGTGTGGGGCTTCCAGCTTGTGCATCACGATCTTTGGGACTACGACACGGCTTCACCGCCGCTGCTTGCGACGTTGCTGCAAGGTGGAAAGCAGTTGCCGGTGGTGATTGAAGGCAACAAGACCGGATTGCTATTTGTGCTCAACCGCGACACCGGAGAACCGGTTTTTCCAGTGGAAGAGCGTGCCGTGCCTCAAAGCGACGTGCCGGGGGAGGCGGCATCGCCCACTCAGCCCTTTCCCGTGGCTCCGCCACCGCTCGCACCGCAAAAACTTGCCTTGAACGAAATCTGGGGACCGACGCCTGAAGATCGCGACGCTTGCCAGCAGGTGATTCAAAAACTTCGCAACGAAGGGATTTACACTCCGCCCAGCATTCAGGGCACGCTCATGGTTCCCGGAAACCTCGGCGGCATGACCTGGAGCGGGTACGCGTTCGATCCTCAGCACGGCTTGCTGTTTGTGAATACCAACAATCTGGTTGCTCGGGTGCGCCTCGTCCCACGCGACAAAGCGCTGAGCGACAACGATGATGGCGACTATGGGCCACAAACCGGTTCGCCATACGGAATGCTTCGCCGGTTTCTGCAGTCGCCATCCGACCTGCCTTGCGGCTCACCACCCTGGGGAACGCTGACCGCCGTGGACATGACGGCAGGCAAAATTCGCTGGCAAATTCCTCTGGGCTCGATGGACGACTTCGGCGGCTCACACAAAGGAATTCCAGGAGGCTCGATCAGCCTTGGTGGACCGATTGCAACTGCCGGCGGATTGGTGTTTATCGCCGGGACGACCGACTCCAGAATTCGGGCTTTTGATGCGGAAACGGGAAAAGAGTTGTGGACAGCGCAGTTACCGGCGAGCGGGAATGCTACGCCTATGACGTACCGGTTGGCCTCAACTGGCAAACAGTACTTGGTGATTGCGGCGGGCGGGCATCCAAAGATCACGGAAGAAACCTTGAGCGATGCTCTGGTCGCCTTTGCGTTGCCCTAGCTTGATGCTAACCATCCGTGGTCTAGTAGGAAAATCAGTTACTTAATTAACGGGGAATCATGCATGTAAATCTCCTCGAACCCCGTTTCTGGCCAACTTCCAGTTTGCCGACAATCCGCACAAGTAACCCTCAACACTCCTGTTGACGACCAACAGAACCGTGGTAAGCTCCTGTTGACCGTCTAAAGGAGTCTATGCCTACTGCCAAAGCAGAGGTCCTGCAGGGGACACTCGATTTGCTGGTGCTGAAGACGCTTGATTCGATGGGGCCGATGCATGGTTTCGGGATCGCATTGCGCATCCAGCAAGTGTCCGAAGACCTTTTGAAATTAAACCAGGGGACGCTTTACCCCGCACTGCTGCGCCTCGAGCAGCGTCGCTGGATTTCGGCCAAGTGGGGCGTCTCGGAAAATAACCGCAAGGCGAAGTATTACTCCCTGACGCGGGTGGGACGCAAACAGCTTGAGGAAGAAGCGGAAAGCTGGGCGCGCATGTCCGCCATGATCAACCGGGTTCTGGAAACGAGCTAGCCATGCGCGAGCTTTTTAACACGATCCTCCGGCGCGCCGCCGCACCATTCCGCCGACGGCAACTCGAAGCCGACCTCGAGGCGGAGCTAGCCTCGCACGTGGCGATGGCGGTGGAATTTAACCAGCGAACGGGAATGAGCGCCGCTGAAGCCCGCCGCGAAGCGTTGCGAAGCTTCGGTGGCGTCGAACAGGTTAAAGAGAGCTACCGGGATCAGAGAGGACTGCCTGTGATCGAGAGCGCTTTTCGAGATGTGCGCTTCGGCCTAAGGATGCTTCGGCGTAGTCCGGGCTTCTCGATCGTAGCTATTCTTTGTCTGACGGTGGGCATCGGTGCCAATGCAGTTGTGTTCAGTTGGGTTGAAGGGATCTTATTCCGTCCGTACCCGGCCGTGGCCCACCAAGAGCGGCTGATGGCAGTCACCGGAACGGTGCGGGGCGGTTCCGACCCTGACTATATTTCGTGGCCAGACTTTCTCGATTTGCAGAAGAACTGCAGGCAGCTTGACGCGTTTTTCGTAACCAAGATTACGGGGACCACTCTGAGTGTCGGAGAGCGGGCCGAGAGCGTGACGGGGAGCATAGTATCGGCGAACTATTTCGATGCTATTGGGGTGCATCCGATTCTTGGCCGCGGATTCGAGCCGGGCGAAGACACAGGACGAAACGCTCATCCCGTTGTGGTTATCAGCTATCAACTATGGCAAAGGCGATTCAAAGGCGACCGGGAAATAGTCGGAAAGACGCAGCGGCTCAGCGGCATGTTGCACACGATTGTGGGAGTCGCGCCGGAAGGGTTTCATGGGACGTTCGTGGGTTGGGCGATGCAGTTTTGGGTGCCGGCGTCGATGGAGGAAGTATTCGAAGAAGGCGGCTACAAACTAGAGGATCGCGGAGCGCGGTGGATAGAATCATACGTGCGGCTCAAGCCCGGCGTGACACGGGGACAGGCACAGGGGGAAATTTCAGCGGCAGCGAAACGATTGGAAGCGGCCTACCCGGCTACGAACCGCGGCCGCGGCGTCAAACTATGGCCGTTATGGCAAACGCCATTCAATAACGCTCACACGTTGCTCCCTACGTTCGAAATCATGCTCGCGGTGGTGGTTTTTGTCTTGTTGATCGCGTGCGCCAACGTTGGCAATTTGCTGTTGGTGAGATCGCTTGCGCGGCGGCGTGAAATGACTGTTCGGCTCGCGATCGGAGCCGGTCGCAGGCGGCTGGTGAAGCAACTTTTCACGGAAGGACTGATCCTGTCGACGTTTGGCGCGGTCGGCGGGCTAGTGGTTGCGTACTGGTGCCGCGGCGCTCTTGTTCTGCTCTTCCCAGCAAGGGGGGGCGTGTCGATGTATCTACCGAATCAAATCGATTGGCGCGTGCTCGGATTGAGCGCCGGGGCTTGCCTTGCCGCCACGCTCTTGCTCGGGCTGGTTCCCGCATTGCAGACGCTTAAGATCGATCTCGCCGGCGCGTTGAAAGCGGAATCGGCGGGAGTGGTGGGGAGCCGCGGAACGGCTTGGTTCCGATCGGGCCTGGTCTTGGTGCAGGTGTCGCTGAGCTTCGTATTGTTGGTCGGAACGGGGCTCTTGCTGCAGAGCCTGCAGAAAATTCGGACTGCCAGCCCGGGATTTTCGTCGCGCAGCGTATTGCACACTGCCGTAGCTTTGGTCTCGGCCGGATACGATGCACAGCGCGCCCTAACTTTTGAAGACGAACTTATAACTCGCGTGAAGGCGCTGCCGGGCGTCGAGTCGGCCGTGTTCGCGCGATCCACGCCGATGAGCTACGGAAGTTTTTCTTCGACGCCAATTGCCATGGATGGGTATCAGCCGGCGCCTGACGAACAGCCCACGGTGGAGTACAACGAAGTGGGGCCGGACTATTTTCTTACGATGGGAATCCCTGTGGTGTCCGGCCGTGAATTCACACGCGCGGACGACGAGAAGGCCGCGCTGGTGGCCGTCGTGAATGAGACCATGGTTGCGCGGTATTGGCGCGGCAAGAATCCAATCGGGGAACGGCTTCAAGTGAAAGGCCGATGGATGCGGGTGGTCGGCATCGCGAAAGATGCGAAATACGAAAGCGTGCGGGAGCCATCCAAACCATTTTTCTATGTGCCGTTGCGTCAAAATTTCTCCGTCGGGGCATCGTTGAATGTCCGCACGCACCTGCCACCAGGGACAATGGCAGCTGCGCTGACGCGCGAGGTGCAAGCGCTGGATCCGGGGCTGGCGATTTACGAGGTGATCACACTACAGGAGCAAATAGATCGCTCGACATCGGCGCAGATGGTGGCTGTAACTCTAGTAGGAGTGTTGGGTGGGATGGCGTTGTTGCTCGCTGCGATCGGATTGTATGGAGTGATGTCATGTGCAGTGTCGGAAAGCAGTCGCGAACTGGGACTGCGGATGGCGCTTGGCGCGGACGCATCCAATCTGTTGCGGCTGGTGATTTCGCGGGGCTTGGCGTTGACGGTGGGCGGCGTCCTGCTGGGCGCTGTTGTGGCCTTCGGATTGACGCGATCGATGGGGAACTTACTTTACGACGTGAGTCCGCGGGATCCGCTGGCCTTCGGCGCCGCTTTAGCAGCGATGATCATCGTGTCGTTGGCAGCGTGTTTTGTGCCAGCTTGGCGCGCCACTCGCACCGATCCCGCCCGCATCCTCCGGGGCTGATTCTCTCGTTGGCCTATGTAGCGCGATGAACCTAGCACCGCTAGGAAGGCGTGCCATTGGCCATTTGAATTCCATGGCCCGGGCCAGAAGTCCCGTTCTGGGAAGTCGCGACCTCACGTTCTACTTGCCTGAGTTTTTCGGCCGGACCGTCGCCGAGGCCTGAGGATAGTAGTGGTCAGCTTCCGATTACGCGTGCCGCCTCAGACGGTCGACGCAACACTTGCTTGGAGTTTACTCGCCGGAGTTTGGAATCCCAGGGTTTTTCTTGGGGATGGCGGACAGGTCGGTTCCTCGTGGGAAGTATTGTCGCAGGAGCAGATTTGTCTTTTCATTCGTTACACGTTGCCAGGGACTTTTGTGGATCGCAGAAGTAGACCTGCACATTCGTGGCTACCGTAAACTCCTTGTGCTTGGCCATCTCCAACGCGGATACGAGACAAGGGGATAACACCCAGCGAGTGATTGTGTATTTGATTGGTCGCGGATGGTGTGGCATAGGTGGTTGCCTGGGCGTAAGCTATGGCAACCGTTTTTCCATGGGAGGCTGCATGGCTTCAATCACCGGCTTTGGCGGTATATTTTTGCGAGCGGATGATCCAAAAGCTCTGTATCAATGGTACGAGCAGCATCTCGGTGTGGTGAAGGCCGACGGATCTTTCGCGTTTCCTGCTTCGACGCAACGCCCTCAGGTCATCTTCGCCCTTTTCAAACAAGACAACGCATACTTCCCGCCGGCACAGAAAGCAATGCTCAATCTTCAGGTGGACGACCTGGATGGTGTGCTGGACCGTTTGATAGAAGAAGGTGTCACGGTCGATCCAAAACGCGAAAGCTATGACTTCGGAAAGTTTGGCTGGATCACCGATCCGGAAGGAAATCGTGTCGAGCTTTGGCAGCCTGTCGGCAACTGACTGATGCCGAAGCAGCCGGGTGTGGTACGCGGTGGGGCAACGCAACCAATCAAGCAATCGCAAATGATGGCTTGAGGTCACACCGTGAAAGCCTTCCCAGACGTGGATAGAATGAGAATCGGAGACACCGTGACGGCTCAGACTTGGCTGGGCCTGAAAAACACCGGTGCAGACAATATCAGCCTGGTTTTTATTTTCGCCGCGCCTAGTTTCGAAAAGAACATGCGGTGTAGCCGTCGCAGCGGGCCAGAATGCTCCGCGGATCAACGACGACGAACTCAAGGCTTGCGCTCATGAAGGTCACGTTGAGTACGAGGCGCTCGCACCGGCAACAAAGAAATAAGCACCACCGTTGCAAACCTGCAGCGGTGGGCCACTCCAAGGCCAGGGCGTTTTTCAGAATTGAGGCGCGGCCGCGCGGCAGTCCGGCTCCGGTGACCGAGTGACGCGAGTGCCGGACAAATTCACCAGCAAGCCGAGAGGCATGCCGGACGCGATTGCCTTTTGTTAATCGCGATCCGGATTGCGATGGCGCCAATGCCAGTAGTGGCGTTGCACGCGGCGGTGCTGCGAGTGGTACTCACGATAGGTCCGGTGTTGTGCCACGAGGTAGCGCCTGTAGGCGCGGTCTTCGCGGTCATCCCAATTATGGTAGTCGCGATTGTCCCGGTCATAGATTCGGACCTGGACACCGTCCTGTGGCGTGGGGTTCGCCATCATGACGGTCGGTACGGCGAAAGCAGCTACAAGCAGCAGCGAGTTGAGACAGCGATTTATACGATGCACAATATGCTCCTCCACGACCAACGGACGAGTTTCAGAATCGTGGATCTTCACTCTGCGCTGCCGGCGTCGGGATGTATGTTCCATTCTGCACGGAAATAGAGAATCGTAGCCAAGACGCAGGTTCCCAAAACCAGAACTTGGGGCACCCGGGCGGAGGCGCCCCTACGAACGAATGCGCCAGCCTGCGGCATAACCTAGTTGCCCAATCTTGTGAGACTCTGGGATGCCGCAAAGCGAAGACGGATCCAACCCATTAGCCATGACTAGCGACGTGACTCCATCCATAGGTAACGACCCACTGACAAAATCTGCTGCTGCGCCGCAATCGCCACTGCGCACGGCGCTCGCCGGACTGATTGGCAACACCCTCGAGTGGTTCGACTTCGCGGTGTACGGATATTTTGCAAGCGACATCGGAAGCCAGTTTTTTCCCAAATCGAGCGCCAGCGCGCAGCAGTTGCTGGCGTTCGCGGTGTTCGCGATCGGCTTCTTTGCGCGGCCGGTCGGTAGCTTAGTACTCGGGATGATCGGAGACCGGATCGGCCGGCGCGCTCTGCTCACGCTTTCCATCGCGCTGATGGGAGCATCGACGCTGATTCTGGGTTTGCTTCCGGGCTATCAGCAAATTGGCCTGGCCGCACCGCTCTTGTTAATCACCATGCGCTTGATACAGGGTTTCTCCGTGGGAGGGGAATTCACAGGCTCGATGGTGTATACAACCGAGTCTGCATCGCCGCTGACGCGCGGTCTGATCAGTAGTTCGACGGCGGCGGGCGTCACTCTTGGGTTCATTCTAGGCTCCGCGTCAGCGTGGCTGGTGAACGCCACACTGAGCAAAGACGAAGTTGCAGTCTGGGGTTGGCGAATCCCCTTTATAGCAAGCGTGCTCCTTTGTGTTGGCGGTTGGCTCTTGCGCCGCGGTCTGCATGAGACGGCCGAAGGCTTGAAAGCAGTGGCGAGCCGCCCTCCGCTCATTCCATCCCTTATCGCCGACAGATTGCCGATGCTGCGGACGTTCGGCATCGTCGCTATGACGAATGCTGCCTACTACCTGACCTTCACCTACGTTGTGGAGCGGCGCAAAACACTGCCTGGAGGCGGGTCGGGTTTCCTGTTGGCGAATACTTTGAGCCTGTTTCTGGTACTGGCTGCCAAACCGTTTGGCGGTTGGCTGTCTGATCGAGTGGGCCGGCGCAAGCTGATGCTGACGGTCACCGTCTTGACCATGAGTCTTGTCTATCCGGCTCTGTGGCTGATGCTCTATGGGACGCCGCCGGAGTTTATGCTTGGCCAGCTTTTTCTGGCTATACCCCTCGGGATGGCGCTGGGCCTTCAAGGCGCGATGGTCGTGGAGATTTTCCCGCTCCGCACCAGAGTCACATCGATGAGTTTCGCTTACAGCATCACTCTGGCGTTGGCAGGAGGAACCGCTCCGCTCGTATCTGCTTGGCTCATCGGAAAATTTGGAGTGCCCCTCGCGCCGGCCTACTACGTGATGCTGCATGGAGCCATCGGGCTCGCGTTGCTGTGGCCCATGCAGGAGACGAATGCGCGCACGCTGAGCGAGTGATGTTAAGAGACATCCAGGCACTTGCTCCGATACAATCTCTCTCCACTATGGATAGGAAGGGAATCGTAAAATCGGTTTTTGGTGTGCGGCGGGCGCTTATTGGCGTGATCCACGTTGGCGCGCTGCCTGGGACTCCTGCTAGCCGGAAGAGTGTTGCGGAGATTGCCGAGGAAGCGGTTCGGGAAGCGCGGGTTTACGAAGCGGCGGGGTTTCACGGGCTGGCGATTGAGAATACGCACGACCGACCTTATCTGAAGAGTTCGGTTGGGCCGGAGATCGGCGCAGCGATGGCGGTGGTCGGTTGCGAGGTGCGACGCGCGGTTTCGCTGCCGCTGGGAATTCAGGTTCTGGCAGGGGCGAATTTGTGGGCGGTGGCGATCGCGCACGCTTGCGGGGCGAGCTTTGTTCGAGTGGAAGGATTTGTTTTCGCGCATGTGGCGGACGAAGGCGTGATTGAGTCCAGCGCTGGAGCGCTTTTGCGATACCGGCGGGCGATTGGCGCGGACAACGTTCGTGTGTTCGCCGATATCAAGAAGAAGCACTCGGCGCACGCCATCACGGCGGACGTGGACATTGTGGAGACTGCAAAGGCCGCAGAATTTTTTCAGGCGGACGGCGTGATTGTTTCGGGCGTATCCACCGGGGAGCCCGCCGATGCCGGGGAAGTGGAGGCCGTGAGAAGCGCGGTGTCCATTCCGACGCTGATTGGTTCCGGCATCACGCCGGAGAATATCGGGAGATATGCGTCGGCGGACGCGTTTATTGTGGGATCGTCGGTGAAGCAGGATGGACAGTGGGCAAATCCACTGGAGGAAAGACGAGTGGTGGCGGTGGTGGGTGCGTTTGAAAAACTGCCGGCAGCTTGCTAAGCGGATTTCCTGCGTTATACTCGCATTACTCAACACATTTGTTGGGATCGGCGTCCACGCCGAGAAGGAGGTGATCCAGTGAGGTACGGTTTACGTTGAAGTAGTAGAGAGGCGCTTGTGAGTGCTGTCCGAGCGCCTCTTTTTCTTGTTCTGCCCTGCCACGATTCAAGAGATCCAAGATGAAATGCGGCAATGCGGCCGTGACTCGGGTGCTAGCAGTAGAGTTCGAAGGCCGAGACCGATTGCCTTCTCACGTCCAGATTTGCGAGGCCCTAGCGCAGCCAGGAATGGCTACGCTACCGAGGGGATTGCGTGCGGGCGGTTGAGCCAGCGTTGCGCGCGTGTTATGTTGGTAGAAGAACGCCCGGAGTGGCGGAACTGGCAGACGCGCGAGACTCAAAATCTCGTGGTACTTAGTACCGTGTGGGTTCGACCCCCTCCTCCGGGACCACTTCCTTTTTTTCCAGACTTAGGGGCATTTAATTCCTCGCTGCGAGATTCCCGAATACGTCGATTGTTGTTGCTTATGTCGGTTGGGATCAACAAAGGTAGCTCAAGCAGAGTCCGTGGGAGAAGCCAGTGAGCCAGAGCAGTGTTGCTAATGCTCGGCGCCTCCGTTGGATGCGTGTGATCGCTGGTGGAGCGTTCTGGGCCGCGGTTTACAACCTTGTCTGGGGCGCGGCTTGGTTCGTTTTCATGAGCAGGGAATGGCGCGATGCATTTGCGGCCATCAAGCGTCCGTGGCTTTTTAGCGCGGATATCCGGATCTTCTGGATCGCGCTGACCTTACCGATCGGCGTGGCGATCGCGGCGTACGCGGCAAATCCTACGCGTTCCGTCTCAGCCGCAAGAGTACCGCTATCGCTCGGCTGACATTGTGGCTGACCATGACGGTGGGAATGGTCCTGGCAGAGTTCGCTCTCGACTCGAATAATCGCGGTGCACCCCTCTGCCCCGACTGAGGCGGCGTTGCGTGGCGGTAGGCGGTTTGACTGATTGGCGTCACCTGACCCTCGACCGGCTGGACGGCCGCATGGCGCTCGAATAAACTCACAAAATGTACCCAGACCGTCGAGGATTGAGATTTACGTTTGCGGCGAGCGCCGAGCTCGCTATAAAAGACTCTCCCAAGGCGATTGTGCCCGGGCTTGTGACCGAGTTGAGCCTGCAAGGATGTTTCGTGGAGACGTCCGCCGCGTTTGAGGCGCAACGGCTCGTGCTGGTGAAGATTTACGATTCACAGGAATCGTTCGAGGCCGAGGCGGTGGTGCTTTATGTACGGCCGACCGGGCTGGGGCTGGTGTTTCGCGAATTTACGCCGGAGTCTGCGGCGATTTTGCAAAAGTGGATGATCAAGGCGCTGGATAGCCAGTTGGCGACGCTGTAAGAGCCCGCGCTGAAGGCAAATGACCGGCGACCTCCCGTTTTCGCTCCTTTTCAGCAGGCAGTTGAACAGTTCCACCGCTAAATTCGAATCGAAGACCGCTGGTTCTGTTTGTGCAGGTGCCGTTTCGCCAGTTTGCCATTGAATTATGGTGCGCAACTGGCTGGGAGTTTCGGCTTGCATGACGTTTGAAACGGTTTAAGATTGGGCGAAACAGGTTCGTACACCAAATTTGAGGCAACGATGAACTCCCTGCGCCGATTTGTGCCCGCTTGCTTGGCTGTATTCCTTTTTGGTTCTGCAATGACGCTGCGCGCCGCCGAGACCCACGCAGCGACGGCAGGTGTTATCTCGCTCAACGGTGGCTGGCAGATTCAGTCTTCGTGCGAGGCGAAGGCCACGGGCGCACAGATTTCCGCGGCAGGATTTGCGGCGACGGGCTGGCACAAGACGACGGTGCCGAACACGGTCGTCGGGACGCTGGTCGACGATAAGACTTATCCCGATCCGACTTATGGAACGAACCTGAAGAATTTGCCGGGGATGAACTATTCGAGCGCGACGTTTTTTGCGTTGCAGGAAATGCCGGAGGGGAGTCCGTTTAAATGCTCGTGGTGGTGGCGCAAGGAATTCTCGGTGCCGGCTTCGGCGGCAGGGAAGCACCTGGCGCTGCATTTCCCGGGACTGAATTACCGCGCGAACGTTTGGGTGAACGGGGAAAAGATCGCAGATGTGAAGGATGTGGTCGGGACGTACCGGATTTTTGAATTTGATGTGACGAGCGCTTTGAAGCCGGCCGCAGTGAATACGGTGGCGTTGGAGATTTTTGCTCCGGGAAAAGACGATCTTGGAATTACCTGGGTGGACTGGAATCCGACGCCCGCCGACAAAGATTTGGGTATTTGGAAAGAAGTTTCGCTGACGATGAGCGGGCCGGTGGCGATCCGGCATCCGTTTGTGAGTTCGAAACTCGATTCGGAGTACAAATCGGCGGAGCTGACGTTGAGCGCGGAGTTGCGGAACGATTCTGGCGCCGCAGCGAAGGGCACTCTCTCCGCGGAAGTGGATGGCAAGCAATTGAAGCAGCCGGTGGAACTTGCTGCGGGAGAGACGAAGGTCGTTCACTTTGACGCGGCGGCTTATCCGCAGCTAAAACTGGTGGCGCCGAGACTTTGGTGGCCGTACACGGTGGGAACACCGAATCTTTACACGGCGAACTTTTCGTTTGTCGCCGATGGAAAAACGTCGGACTCCGCTTCGATCAAGTTTGGAATTCGCGAAGTGACGAGCGAGCTGACGGATAAAGGCCATCGCCTGTTCAAGATTAACGGACATAAGATTTTGATTCGCGGGGCGGCCTGGGCGCCGGATATGTTTTTGCGCCCGATGTCGAAGAAGATGGACGCGGATTTGCGATATGTGAAGCACATGGGGTTGAATACGATCCGCCTCGAAGGGCGCATCGACCGCGACGAATTTTTCGATAAGACCGACGAGATGGGAATTTTGGTGATGCCGGGCTGGACATGCTGCGACGCTTGGGAAAGATGGGAGGTGTGGACGGATGAAACGCGCGCGGTGGCAGCGGGCTCGATGAAGGATCAGGCGCTGCGATTGCGGACGCATCCGAGCGTTTATGTTTGGCTTTACGGGAGTGACAATCCGCCGCCGGCCGCGGTGGAGCGCATGTATTTGGATATTTTGAAGGCGGCGGAGTGGCCGAATCCTTCGGTTTCGAACGCCAGCGAGCAACCGACTCCGGTGACGGGACCGTCGGGCGTGAAGATGACGGGACCTTATGAATATGTTCCGCCGGTTTATTGGTACGTAGACAAAGAGGCGGGCGGGGCGCACGGGTACAACACGGAGACAAGTCCGGGGCCAGCGATTCCGACGCTCGAGAGCGTGAAGAGATTTATTCCGAAAGAGCATTTGTGGCCGATGGACGACGTGTGGAACTATCACGCGGGCGGCGAGCGATTTACGAATGTGAATGTGTTCACGGATGGATTGACGCGGCGATACGGCGCGCCGAAATCGTTGGAGGACTACGAACGCAAAGCGCAAGCGATGACGTACGACGGTGAGCGCGCAATGTTTGAAGCGTACGGGCGGAACAAATATGTTTCGACCGGCGTGATTCAGTGGATGCTTAATAATTCGTGGCCATCGTTGATCTGGCATCTCTACGATTATTATCTGGTGCCGGGCGGCGGATATTTCGGCACGAAAAAGGCCATGGAGCCGCTACACGTGCAGTATGACTACGCGGATCATGCGGTGGCAGTGGTGAACGATACGTATGAAGCGCACAACGGAATGAAAGTCGTCGCGAAACTTTTTTACCTCAACGGAAAAGAGATCGCTTCGCACGAAGAAAAAATAGATGTGCCCGCCGACGCGAGCGTGAAAGCGTTCGATTTACCGAAGGGCGAAGGGTTGACGATGACGTTCTTCGCGAAGCTGCAGATGTTCGATGCAGCGGGAAAATTGGTGAGCGACAATTTTTATTGGCTGTCGGCGAAGGAAGACACGCTCGATTGGAAACACCGCAGGGACACCGTATACACGCCGCAAGCCGAGTTTGGGGATTTGAGCGGGCTGGAATCGTTGCCGGAGACGGCTGTGGCTGCAGCAACGACTTTTGCGCTTGGGTCCGTGACCACCACTATTACGAATGCGGGAAAAGGCGTGGCGTTTATGGTGCATCTGAGGGTGGTGGATGCGAAGGGCGAAGACGTGGTGCCCGTTTTCTGGAACGACAACTACGTGACACTGTTGCCGGGGGAGCACCGCACGCTGACGGCGAAGTTTTCAGCGGGCGGCGGTCAAGGATTAAAAGTCGTCTGTGACGGATGGAACGTGAAGGCCGAGTTGGCAGGCAAGCCCGTGGCGAAAGCGCCGGAGAAAAAGTAGAACGGCGGGATGGACGTCCCGCGGTAGAATCGCTAGCGCACTTTCAAACCATTTCACTGAGAGGAATCGATTTGCGAAGGAATATTGTCTTCGTATTCGTGACGCTTGCGGCGCTGTGTCTTGGTGCTACATGCAAGGGGCAAACGAGTTCGCTGGAAGACGCGAAGAAATCCGTCCTGGCACGGATTGCGAAGAGCGGCGTAGACGTTGGAATTGCTTTTCGCACGCTGGACGGCAAAGACGGATGGTATTCGCGCGCGGACGAATCGTTTCACGCGGCGAGCACGATGAAAGTGCCGGTGCTGATCGAGCTGTTTCATCAGGTAAACGAGGGGAAGTTGGAGCTCAGCGATTCCCTGGTCGTGCGAAATGAATTTCGCAGCATTGTGGATGGCTCGCCGTTCAAGCTCGATGCCGCTGACGATTCGGAGGCGGATCTCTACAAGACAGAAGGCCAAACGCGTACGATTTCCCAGCTCGCGGAGCTGATGATTACCGTCAGCAGCAATTTGGCGACGAATCTTCTAATTGAAAAACTTGGCGTGGAAAATATTCGCGCGACGGTGCACTCGCTGGGCGCGGATGGCATGAATGTCCTCCGTGGCGTCGAGGATGGCAAAGCGTTTGAAAAGGGAATGAACAACACGACGACGGCGCGCGGCTTGGCGGTGCTGATGACCGCGATTGCAGACGGAAAGGCTGTTGACAAAGAGTCGAGCCAGCGGATGGTTGCAATCCTCGAGCGGCAAAAATTCAACGAAGCGATTCCGGCCGGTCTGCCGGCAGGGACGCGTGTGGCGCACAAGACCGGCGACATTACGAAGGTTCATCACGACGCGGCGATTGTGTATGCAAAGCGGCCGTTTGTGCTGGTCATTCTGGTGCGCGGCATCGCCGAAGACAAAGAAGCGTACAAACTCATGGCCGCCATCACCAGCGACCTCTACAAAGCAACGAATTGACAGGCGAAGCGCTCCAACCCAAACTAACTACGCAACCGTACGCCGCGCGACGTCATCCAACGCATTAGCGGCGTGGCATCGTAGTGTGAACGACTGGTTGCGGTCGAAAAGGCCGAGGAGACTGAGCATGAAGACGTGGAAGAAACTATTCGGCGTGGCAGTATTGGGCGCGGCGCTGGCGGGCGCTGCTGCGGCAGACACATTGGAATTGAAGGATGGACGTATCTTGCAAGGGAAGTTCCTAGGCGGGACGCAGGCGACTCTGCGCTTCCAGGTGGACGGGGACGTGCAGACATTTTCAACGAACGACATTGTGGCATTGACGTTCACGCGCGGATCGAGCCAGCCGCAGCAGATGCCGGCACCGGCACCCGTAGCGCCAGCGCAGGCTCCAGCACCTGCCGGGCCACCGGTTTTGCAGAATAACTACGATTCGAATTCGGTGACGCTACAGGCGGGGCAGTCGTTGCTCGTGCGCATGATTGACGGCGTAGATTCGTCCAAGAATCATGTCGGCGATATTTTTAAGGCGAGTCTGGAGACCGACCTGAACATCAACGGACAGGTGGTGGCGCGGAGGGGAACGGATGTTTACGGCCGCCTGGCCACGGCGGACAAAGCGGGGACATTCTCCGGCAAATCCGAATTGCAGCTTGAGCTGACGCGCATGGTCATTGATGGCCGCGACTATCCGATTGTCAGCAGCGATTACAACGTGCAGGGCAAGGGCCGTGGCGGCGATACAGCGAAGAAAGTGGGCGGCGGCGCGGTCCTCGGCGCGGTAATTGGCGCGATTGCAGGCGGGGGCAAGGGCGCGGCGATTGGCGCTGCGGCGGGCGGCGGCGCTGGCGCCGGAGTGCAAATCATAACAAAGGGCCAGCAGGTGAAAGTGCCGAGCGAGGCGTTGCTCGAGTTCCGTTTGCAGCAGCCCGTGACGATCACTCCCGCGGGCTAATCGTCCAGCCAAAGAATTCCGTGTAAAGACAGGGTTCGGCCGACAAAAGCCGGACCCTGTTGCTTTTATTGAGAGCACAGGCCGAAAAAATCTTCCTTGCCTGCTCTACTGTTAGTGACTAAGCTAACAGCGCAGTGGGGAGACCTCTCGTGCCAAAAGAAAAACCCAGAGTGAACATTGGAGAAGTGATCAAGACGTACCGGAGCCAGCGCGGATTGTCGCAGGGCGACATCGAGCGGCGCACCGGATTATTGCGTTGCTATTTATCGCGCGTCGAGAACGGACACACCGTTCCCTCGCTCGAAACGCTCGCCAAGATTGCCGAAGCGATGGATATTTCCCTGGCCGATTTTTTTCCCGGCACGGAAACGCCGCGCGACCGCGAAACGCAAAAAATGCTCGGCGAGTTATCGCAGGATGAAATTCGTTTTCTCGTGGAAATCAAGCGCTACAGCAGTACGCTTTCTGACGGTGACAAGCGGCTGGTGCTGGCGATGATTCGCAAGATGGCGACGATGTTGCCGCCGCCCGTGCGGAAGCCTATGGTTCGGCGGCCGATGGCGTAAGACAAAATTTCGAGGGTACGAAAAGAAAAAGGACAGGCTCCTGCCTGTCCTTTTTCTTTTGCAAAGTATTAACGGCGCAGAACCAGCGTGCTGGCAATCATGTCGTGCAGCGCCTGTTTACGCTCGGTGATGCCCGCCAGAATGAAGCCGATACCCAGTGGAATCAGGCGGGTAATAAATTTCGCAAAGAACCTGCCGGAGGCGCGTCCGAAGGTAATGCGCGAGCCAGTCATGTCCGTGACGGCGATATTCAGGACCTTTTTCCCCGGTGTAGCCTGCCAGGTCGAGCTCTCAAAGCAAGCGAAGTAGAGCCAGTTGCCGACGATCGCCAGCAGGATAAACACGCCGATTCCAATCGCGATCGCGACGCCGAATGCTTCGCTGGGATCGGGTGGATCTGGTGGATTCGGAAAATTGCGCATGAAGGTGCCAAGGCTGGAGCTGAGGATCAGAATCACGATTACGATGCCAACGGGTACGGCAAGTATGAAGCCGTCAAGCAAGTTCGCCACAACGCGCAGCCAGAAGCCGGCGTAAGCGACGACAGGAGCGGGCTGCCAATCCGGCGTGACGTACGCGGGCCCGGCCGGTTGCAGGAGTGGCGGTGGCGGCAGGGGAATTCCGGCACCTTGCGGCTGCCCACAAACAGGGCACACTGTCACTGTATCTGCGATCGTGCTACCGCATTTTGAACAGTACACGCGCTCTCCTTCTGCTTTTCAAACGCCTCAAAAATAGATACGCAATTTTGCTCGAAATTGTTCCAGGCTGAACGGCTGCGCCGATTAGCCTGGCGCTTCCACAAGTTTTTCGAGCAGGCGAACCTTGCGGCCGAAATAAACTCCCGTCAGGACTTTCCACGGCGCGATTAAAACATAGACGAATCCTGCGTCCGCGGCATGTTGCGCGGGCAAAATCAGGCCCAGCGCGCAGGAGAGCAATCCGACCCCGGAGACGCCGACGGAATCGACGACCATGGCCATCGTGATCAAGCGCTCGGTTCCGCTCAACTCGAGCTTTTCGCGCTGGCGCCACGCGTTGATGTGCAAAGCGGCGATGACGAGGAATGCCGTTGCAAAACCGACGCCGTAAAGTAGAACAAGTTCGGGAATTTCAGCAGGCGAGCGGATTTGGCTTGTCAAGTTGCCGCTCCAATCGCCGGCCAGTGCTCCAAACAGGAATTTCAACGGATAGACGTAAAAGAGAACGACGAAGAGAAGAAAGGAATTGAGCGCAAGCGTCGCGCGGTCTTCCAGCGCGTAGCGGCGAAAGAATTTGTAGTGCGCGTGCCAGAGAAGCGAGAAAAGCCCGAAGCAAATGGCAAACGGCACAAAGCCGCGCACGGAAACGCGCAATTCACTGAAGTTTTTCGGAACTTGCAACGAAACGACGAGCAGAGTCAGGGCCAGGCCGAAAATCACGTCGCTGAATACTTCGAGGCGAGAAATTACCGTTCCGCGGAGGCGGAACCCATTTTCGATGCGCAGTTCGTGGCGCGAGAGGGGCATCGTCGCTTCTGAATTTCTCCTCGACTAACGGACCGCTACGTCTCCCGTCCGCGCCTTTCTGGCGGCGCCGGATTCCAAATTCAGGACGGAAGAAACAAACTGGCTCAGCGTCATGCCCATGTGGCCCCACAAGCGTTCCTTCAGGCTCGTGTAGTCCTGCGTGCCGCTGAAAATGTCAGCCATCAATTGGCGGAAGACGGGACTGCGGCGAAGGAACTGCACCATGCGCGTGGTGACAGCCGTTCCCAAAAACGATCCGCGATAGAATCGCCGCACAATTCGCGCTGCAAATTCGAGTTCGGAGGCAAACGCTGCGCCGACCCAATCTGTGTAGACTTCGGGCCTGCCCTCAGCCAGCGCTTTACCGAGCAATTCGCCGGACCGCATCGCGTAAAATAACCCTTCACCGGTCAGTGGATCGACCCACGCTGCAGCGTCGCCCACCAGCGCCCAGTTTTTTCCTACGACCGTCCGCTGCGAAAGCGTTCGCTCTTGGGGCGAGGGCAGCACGTGCGAATAAAACTGCGCGTTCTCCGTTGGAATATTGTGTTGCTGCACGAACGTTTGCAGATGTTCGCGCAATTGTCCGCTTGTGTGCGACGCCATGCTGCCGCAAATGCCAACCGACAAATGATCGCAACGCGGGAACGACCAGATGTAACCGTCGAAATGCGGCAGAAACTTCACGGTTATTGCGTCCGCCGTTTGCGGAATAAAATAGCCCTGCGTCATTTCCAGTTCATCGCGTTCGAGCGCGCGCGTTCCGGGAAGCAGCTGATTACGGGCGCCGGCGGCGAGCACAATGAAATCCGCCGTTTGCCATTCGCCTTCCACGCAAAACCGCGGCTTTTCTCCGTTCGTCTCGACAGCGACGACATGCGACTGCTGCACTTTGCAGCCCGCGCTCAGCGCGCGATCCAGCAAAAGTCCATTCAAAACTTTGCGCGAGTAGACGACGATGGGATTGGTCATTTCCAGCGTCGCGCGCTGATCGTTGCTCGCAATCAACTCAACGGAGTGAATTAACTTTTTGGGATGAGAATTTTCCAGAAGGAACGGATATTTCTGAATCGCTTTGTGTGTCAGCCCGCCGCCGCAAGGTTTTTCCCACGCCAAATGCTCGTCAAAAATGGCCACTTCATGCCCGGTGCGCGCCAGTTGCTCGCCGCACATGGCTCCAGAAGGCCCTCCGCCGACTATCGCTACCTTTGACATGGGTCGACCTCTAGCAGTCCTAAAACAAGGGAATTCAGGCGCGAAACCTTATGCGAGCGGGAAGATCGCCAAGGCAAAACCGGCGCTCAGTATAGCACCGAACACCGCCGCCGCCGCGGGACTCTGTGTCTCACGTCGCACTACGTCCATCGCCAGCCGCTGCAACACGCTGACAATCACAAAGTACAGCGCCAGCAGCACAATCAATACCTGTCCTGAGTGGAGAAGCAGCAGCGCCGCAACCATCGCCGCCCAGAAAATGCCCCGGTACGTGAGCGTCGCGAGCAACCGTCGCAACCGCGAAGCCGGTCTATACGCGCCCAGAAAAATTTCTTCGGCAAACATCCATGGGAAAAACGCGAGGGCCAGCGGCAACATTCGCATCCATCTTGCCGCGCTCAACCACGATTCGTAAAAGCTGTAGTCCATCCAAAGCGTGAACAGGAGCAACAACGCAATCGCTCCGATTCCCGCCGCCAGGATCCCGCGCCGGGAAGATTTCAGAGCGTTGGCTACTTCACCGTAGTTCATGGCCAGCACAACTAAGCCTGCAATCAGTAAAAAACTCGCAAGATAATCGCCCTGGAATATTCCGACTGCGCGCAATGGCACCCAGAGTTTCAAACACATCGTCGCAACGACCGCCGCCGCAGGAATTTGCAGCAGCGCACGCGATGGCAAAACGCCTCGCGCCGCCTCCTTCTCGGTTTCTCTGCCGGACCCGCCCGCAATCTCTGCAACGAACGGCACGCACAGCAAAATCAGGCCCACCAGGCCGCTTATCGCTCCGCACAGCGGCAAGTGAGACGCGCGCACGACTTCATCATCTGTGCCCAACAAGTTTTTTGTCCATCTCCTCATTTCGCTTAAAACCGTGCCGTCAAATAGAAGGCTGACATGCGAGGCGCCCGGAATCTCGATGTACTTGCTCGTGGGATCATTCACGTCCAGAACCATCTGGCGCGCCGACTCCCGCAGTGGCTTCGGCTCACGCGACCCACGCATCACGAGCGAATTCTTCTCTAACGGAACGTTGTCCGGAAACGGCAGCTTCTCTTTCGACAGGATTCCTGCCGGCTTCATCGGCGCCGGTGAAATTGCGATCACGCCCGCAACCCGAACTCGCGCGCTCACGCGAATCGCAATCGCACCACCCATTGAATGTCCCACCAGAATCGTTCGCTCCGGAACAATCGCGCGCCGGTCGATCAACTCGCGCACAAATGCCTCGCCGCATTGATCCGCTCGCTGCAAACTAAATGGTCCCGGCGTTTTTCCGTGTCCAGGAAAATCCGGCGCAAACACGCGTAAGTTCTGGTTCGCCAGGTCTTCCGCGAGAAAAGACATAATGCGTTTATTTGACGCAAGCCCGTGAAATAAGACGACGTAACCTTGCGGCGTCCCTTCCAATGGCTCGAGCACGTCCACTCGCATCTGGCAACTCGCGGCGCTGGAAACGACGGGCAGCGGCTTGTACGGCCACAAATTTTGCAGGAAAAACCCCAATACCAACAGCGTAAGCCCCGCCAACCCGAACCACAGCTTTTTCCACTTCATCGCGTCAGTTCTCTCCTCAAGGCGTGCGCTCGCCTGCGCGTGCTAAAATATCGTTTCCGTCTGGCTTCGCGCAAACGCGCAACGGTCCTCCGGGAGATCTCTTGCATTCTGGTATTTTGACCATCGAGGAAGCGATTCTGCGGTTTGGCTGCGAGAAACGCAACGGCCGCGTCGTCTTCACGAACGGCTGCTTCGACCTTCTGCATCCCGGCCACATTCAAAGCCTCGAACAAGCGCGCGCGCTTGGCGACCTGCTAATTGTCGGCATCAACGGAGACGCGAGCGTCCGCGAGCTGAAAGGCCCGGGTCGCCCGATCTTGCCGGAGCTCGAACGCGCGGAAATTCTGGCGGCCCTCGAATGTGTGAACGCTGTCGTCATTTTTCAGGAACTTACTCCGCGCGAAACCATCGCCGCGCTGTTGCCCGACGTTCTCGTCAAAGGCGGCGACTGGCCCGGCGACCAAATCATTGGCAGGGAAGAAGTCGAAGCCGCCGGAGGACGTGTCGTTTCCGTTCCAGTCGTTCCCGGATACTCCACGACCGCGATTCTTGCGAAAATGCGCGCCGCCGGTTCGCCCTCCGGGCAAAGGAATTCATAAAGCCATCCGATGATTCTCCCCGTGGTTCGCGAACGTTTGGAACGCTTGTTGCGCCTGTCTGCTGTCGAAGGCGCGCTGGGTCGATTGCGTTCCAGCGAATCGAAAATCCAGGTTTCCGGTCTTCAGCCCACCGCGAAAGCGCTTCTCGCGACTTATTTGACAGGTCAATTGCGCCGCCCGGCATTTTTTCTGGTCGCCTCCAACAAACAAGCCGAATCGATTGCCGAGACTCTGCGCTTTTTCTCTTCGGTCTTTAACGCGGGTGCGGTTGCCGTTCTTCCGGCGTTCGATACGCTTCCGTGGGATGCGCGCAGTCCGCACGCGGATATTTTGGAACGCCGCGCCGCCACTCTTTTTCGCCTCGCAACCGGCCAAGCCTCGTTCGTTGTCGCGCCGATTTCCGCCGCGCTCTGGCGCCATCGTTCCGCCGATAGCTACGAGCTTCTCACACGCACGCTGAGAACCGACGACGAAGTCAGCCTCGACGCCTTCATCACCTACCTCGGCGCCGTCGGCTATGCGCGCACGGAAATGGTCGAAATGCCCGGACAGTTCGCGCAACGCGGCGGCATCGTGGATCTTTTTTCGCCGGAAGCTCCGCGTCCCGTCCGCATCGAACTGCTCGGCGACACCGTCGAATCCGTCCGCGAGTTTGACGCGCGCACGCAGCGCTCCGTCGCGCCCGTCGTTCGCACCACCATTCTTCCGCTCACCGAATGGGCCGTGCCCGCTGATGCGACAGAAGCGTGGGACCTTCCTTCTTACTGGGGGCCGAAACAGGAAGCGGCTCAACACAGCCTGCTCGAACTCGCTTTCAGCGCGCTCAGACCAATCGTCTTCCTCGACGAACCCGCTGGCATCTTCGAAAGCGCCCGCCAATTCCTCGCCGACGCCACAGAAACCTACGAACGCCATGGCCACACGAACTCGCCAACTCCCGAGCATTTCTTCTGGCGCGAAGAAAATCTGCAAAGAGCCCTCGCCGGTGTCTCCCAAATCCAAATGGAAGAATTGGCCCTGGAAGTGACCGCTGAAAATTCGTTTTCACTCTCTTCGCGGCCCAGCAGGCGTTTTCACGGCGATGTTGTCGCTTGCGTCGGCGCCATCAAATCACAACTCGCCGCAGGCGGCACGGTCTATCTTTCCGCCGCCAGTACCGGTGAGTTGGAGCGCCTCGCCGATATCTCGCGTGAATACGAAGTCCCTTACGTCCTCGGCGAATCGGAAGATGCCGCCGCGGGCTTCACGGCCGAAGGCGCGCTCGAATCGGCCGGTCTCGTCCTCATTCGCGCGCCCTTTTCCGACGGCATCGCGTTTCCCGACGCTTCGCTCAACCTTTACGGCAATTCCGATCTTTTTGACGTCACCCCAAGCGTCGAGCGTCCCGGCAAGAAAATCCGCACCTCAGGATTCTTCAGCGATTTCGCCGATCTTAAACCCGGCGATTTTGTCGTCCATGTGGATCACGGCATCGGCCAGTTCGAAGGCCTCCGGCAAATCGAATCCGACGGCCGTCGTGGTGAGTTTATGTTGCTGCGCTACGCGGAGGACGCGCGGCTCTACGTTCCGCTCGAGCGCATGGACCTCGTGCAAAGTTATCGCGTAGTCGAAGGCGCGGAACCTCCACTCGACAAACTCGGCGGCACCGCCTGGACCACGCGTAAAACCCGTGTCCGTAAATCGCTAGAAGACATGGCGGACAAGCTTCTCGAACTCTACGCCTCACGCAAATCGGCGAAGGGGTTTGCGTTCGCGCCTGACGGCCACTGGCAGCGCGAGTTTGAAGACGCGTTCGAATTTGAAGAAACCAATGACCAGAACGCGGCTATCGCGGACATCAAGCGCGACATGGAGCGCGAAACGCCCATGGATCGCCTGCTCTGCGGCGACGTCGGATACGGAAAAACCGAAGTCGCGATGCGCGCGGCGTTCAAAGCTGTGGCAGACGGCAAACAGGTTGCCGTCCTCGCGCCCACCACCGTCCTCGCATTCCAGCACTTCGAATCGTTCAAGCGCCGTTTCGCAGCCTTTCCCGCCAAAATCGAAATGTTGAGCCGCTTCCGTTCCGCCGCCGAACAAAAGAAAATTCTCGCCGAACTTGAAGCTGGAAAAGTGGACATTGTCATCGGCACGCATCGCCTGCTCTCGAAAGACATCGTCTTTCCCGATCTTGGCTTGCTCGTCGTTGACGAAGAGCAGCGCTTCGGAGTCGCGCACAAAGAACGCTTGAAGGAGATGCGCCTTAACGTCGACGCGCTCGCCCTCAGCGCCACGCCCATTCCTCGCACGTTGCACATGTCGCTCGTTGGCCTCCGCGATATGTCGCTCATTGAAACACCGCCGCGCGATCGCCTCGCCATTCAAACGACCGTAGCCTCGTTCAATGAAGAGCTCATTCGCAAAGCTATCGAGACGGAGTTACAACGCGACGGCCAAATCTATTTCATTCACAATCGTGTCGAGTCCATCTACTCGCTCGCCGAACTTGTCGGAAAACTTGTGCCGAAAGCGCGAATCGTCGTCGGCCACGGCCAAATGGCGGAAAAAGAGCTCGAATCGGTGATGCTCAAATTTATTCGCGACGAAGCCGACGTGCTCGTTGCGACGACCATCGTCGAAAATGGTCTCGATATTCCCCGCGCCAACACCATCCTTATCAATCGCGCCGATCGTCTCGGCCTGGCCGAACTCTATCAACTTCGCGGCCGCGTCGGCCGCTCGAATCAACGCGCGTACGCCTATCTTCTCGTTCCGCCGGAGGCTACCCTCAGCGAAATCGCCCGCAAACGCCTCTCAGCGATGAAAGAATTCAGCGAGCTCGGCGCGGGCTTTCGGATTGCCGCGCTCGATCTCGAACTCCGCGGCGCTGGAAATCTCCTCGGCCGCCAGCAGCATGGCCATATCGAAGCAGTCGGCTTCGACATGTACACGCAAATGCTCGAACGTGCCGTCAGCAAACTCAAAGGCGAAGAGGCCGTACCGGACGTCCGCACCACGCTCAATCTCGGCCTCGACCTGCGCATCCCGCAGGAATATATCCCGACAGAAAATCTCCGCCTTCGCACCTACAAACGCGTTTCGTCGATTCGTTCCGAAGACGAGCGCAGCGATGTCGCGCGGGAATTGGCCGACCGTTTCGGCAAACTCCCGGCTTCGCTGGAAAACCTTTTGGACTACGCCGTCCTCAAATCGATCTGCGAGCGCCTGCGCATCTCGGCCGTGGAACGGCAGGGAAGCCGGCTGGCGATTCGCTTTCACCCTGAAACGCCAATCGACCCCGCCGCGTTGGTCAAGGTCGTACGCTCAAGGGAGGGAATCAAGCTCGATCCGAGCGGCGTTCTCTGGATGGAGACGATGCGCGGGGAAGTGGTTCCGGTGGCCTTGAGAAACGTATTGCTCGCACTCGAGGCACGGGGCTAAACTGATAGCGAAAGGAAATTCATGCGAAATCTTGCACTTTTGGCGGGCTTTTTTCTTGCCTTCCCCCTTGCTGCGCAGCAGCCCGCCCCCACGGACGGCCAGCAGCCGAAACTTGAAGCCCCACCGACGGCCGAGCCCGAACCGGAACCCGCGAAGCCGAAGCTGGCGCCCGCGCCGGTGGCCGCCAAACCGAAGACCACGGCCGATCCCGGCGGCAGAGTTGTGGAAGAAATTATCGCTCGCGTAAACAACGAGATCATCACGAAGTCCGAATACGACAAGGCACTCGCCTCCGCCGAGGACGATGCCAAGCAGGAATGCGAGAACCGCTGCACACCGCAGCAGCTCACCACTGCCACCGAAGAACGTAAGAAGTCCGCGTTGCGCGATTTGATCGACCAGGCGCTTCTGGTTCAACGCGGCAAGGACATGAGCATCAGCGCCGAGACCGACGTCATCAAGCAACTCGACCAGATCCGCATCCAGAACAAATTGCCCGATATGGATGCGCTCGAAAAGGCGGTCACTTCACAGGGATTGAACTGGGAAGACTTCAAGAACAACATTCGCAGCCATCTCATCACGCAGAAAGTGATCGGGCAGGAAGTCGGGTCGCACATTAACATTCCGGAATCGGAATCGAAGAAGTTTTACGAAGAGCACAAGGCGGAATTCATCGGACCGGAAAGCGTTGCACTTCGCGAAATCGTGGTCAGCACCGACGGCAAGAAAGAGGCTGAGCTTCCGGATTTGAAGAAAAAAGCGGAAACAGCGCGCAAGCGCGTGGACGATGGCGAGGATTTTTCAGAAATTGCCAAACGCATGTCCGACGGCTCCACCAAAGAGCAGGGCGGTTATCTCGGAATTTACAAGCGCGGCGAACTCGCCAAGCTAATCGAAGATAAAGTTTTTTCCATGAAGAAGAATGGGTTGACGGATGTCCTGGAAACAAAACAGGGCTTCCTGATTCTCCAGGTTCTCGAGCACTACGACGAAGGCCAGCAGTCCTTCGACAAAGTAAAAGAAAAGATCATGAATCAGCTCTATGAAGCGCGGATGCAGCCCGCCTTGCGTGACTATTTGAAGACGCTGCGCGAACAAAGCTACGTCGTCATCAAGCCCGCGTACGTCGAAGCGGCGGGCGGCGCCGGCAACTCGGAAATTCAGGAAGTGAGCGCGACGCCCGAACAGGAAAAGGCCAAGAAGGGCGACAAGGGATCGCGCAAGTGGTACTTCCCGCTCAAGCATTCTAAGCCTTCATGAAGCCGTCGTACGTCAGCGACCTGACTACCGAACAGAGCGTAACCACGTTCCTCCTTGTTTGCGAAAAAGAAGTTCGCAGCACGAAAGAAGGGAAACCCTATCTCCGGCTGGAGCTGGGAGACCGCAGCGGCACCATTGAAGCCCGCATGTGGGACCAGATCGATTCCGTCTCCAAGGAAGTCGATCGCGAAGATATCGTGAAAGTGCAGGGCCGCGTTGAAATCTATCGCGGCAAGCCGCAGTTTTCCGTGCAGCAGATGCGCAAAGCCAAACCGGATGAAGTCGATCTCGCCGATTTCTTGCCCTCAACCAAAGAAGATGTGGAAAAGCTTTTTAAGGAGTTGCTCGCGGAAGCCGCCTCGATCAAAAATCCGTGGCTGAATAAGCTGAACACGGAAATTTTGAACGACCCGAAAATTTCAACTCGTTACAAACGGGCACCCGCTGCAAAAGTGATGCACCACGCTTATCTTGGCGGATTGCTCGAACACGTGATCGGACTCTGCGGCTTGGCACATCAAATTTCGGCGCACTATCCCGAACTTGACCTCGATTTGCTCCTTACCGCGGCCATTCTGCACGACGTCGGAAAGCTCGATGAACTTTGCTACGACCGCGCCATCGGCTATACCAGCGAAGGTCAGTTGCTGGGCCACATCGTCATGGAAATCGAAACCGTGGCGAACGCTATCAGTAAAATAGAAGGCTTTCCGCCGGCGCTAAAGGCGGTCGTGCAGCACCTTTTGATCAGCCACCACGGCCAGTATGAATTTGGCTCGCCGAAACTGCCGATGATCCGCGAAGCCCTCGTTTTTCATTACATGGACGATCTTGATTCGAAGCTTGCCGCCGTCAGGGCCGCGCTCGCCGGAGAGTCCGGCGATGAATTGTGGTCGGTCTATTCAGCCGCTTTGCAGCGCAAATTTCTGCGGCTGGATAAATTTCTCAACTCAGGCGAATCGGCTGCGGCCGACAAGTAAACTGAAAAATCCATTCGCGATCAGGGCGCTGATTCCTGTTCCACTCGCCAGGGCGAACGTTGTGGCCATGTGCGCAGCGCGTCTTTGGCCCACTGCGTCGATTTGTCCTTGTGGCATTGCGTGCACGGATTCGGGATGGCGTACTTTTCCGTGTCCGACGGATTGATGAAGGCAAACGTGTGTGCGCGAACCATCGTCGTGCCAAGCGTCGTTTCAATTTTCGGCATGTGGCACGCGATGCAGGCGCTGCCTTCCGAATCCTCGTTGTGATGAGTGTGCGCGGTTAGTGTCGCTTCGCGCGGGCCGTTGGGAGACTGCGGGCCGTGGCATTCGAGGCAAAGTTTTTGCGCAGGCTGGCGCAACTGCGCGTAGTTGCCCGTTCCGTGTACGTCGTGGCAATCGAAGCAAGTTATGCCGTGGCGGTACATGACACTCTGTACGAAATCGTTCCCCTGCATTCGATTCTTGTGCGACGTGCCCTGCGGAAAATAAGAAAAAGACAGTTCGCCCAGTTTGTGGTCTTCCAGCTTCCAAAAGTCACGCAGCTTCAGGCCGACCTGGTAGCCCACCGGCCAATCGTAATATTTCCCTTCGAGCGGCTTCTGCAACGGTTGGCCCTGCGAATGGCATTGGATGCAGGTATCGTTGGCGTCTACATAATTCATATGCACGGGGTTCACGATGTTTGATCGAGTCGGATGCGCGGCGTGTTCGCTCCCAGGGCCATGGCAACGTTCGCAGCCGACATTCCACTCGGCCACTTGTTTGGTCTTGATGTCATAGCCGACCGAGTGGCAGCCGTCGCATAGCGGACCGGTCGGCCGCTGCTTGTTGTCGGCAGGATAGAAGGGCACCCACCAATCCGCCCCATTCGGCACGAAATATGGCTTCCACGCTTTGTTGATGATGTCCCATTGCGCGCCGAGAGGGAAATAATCGTCGCCGACTTTCTCAAAGTAACGCTGCTTCCAGATGCTCCCGTAGACGAACGCGACCTGTTCTTTCTTAAACGGCGCGATCTTGTTCGTGGTTAAATCCGGGAAAATCGCTTCGGGGTGCTCGCGCGGATCGCGAACAACGTTTGCCATCGGAGTCTTCGACCAGTGCGCGTAAAGTTCCTCATGGCATTTTTCGCACGCGCGCGAACCGACATAGTGGCGCGTCGTTCTGCTTTGCGCTTCAAGTTCGCGCTCCGCGGCCGTCGGCTGGCCTAGGCTTCGCACATACATCGTCAACTTCCACGCGTCACCGTCCGACGTTTCGTGCGGTACGCTCCACGCTGGCATTCCGCTGAGGCGCACCCCGTACGCAATGATGTAGTGAATTTCGCCGTCGGACAGTTTTTGCGTCTGCGCTGCGGACAAGTCAGGTGGTTTCGGGTAGAGTCCGCGCGCTTCCGTAGTCTTTCCTTTAGCATCGAATCCGTGACAGCTCGAGCAGCGCGCACGGAAATCTTGGCGCCCCGCTTCCAGATTTTCCGGGGTTTTTTCGAGCGGATTTGTTTTGCTCTGTTCATCGGACGGAATGGAAAAATTGCGCACGCCGCGCGCCAGAATTTTTTCCAGCCGCGAGGGCTCATCGGTCGCGCGAAAGCCGCGATGAATCGTCCACGCGCCAAACGCGGCGCCGGCAACCACAATGCCGCCAATCAAAAGGAATAACGGTCGTTTGCTCACCAGAGGAGTATTATAGCCATAGCTCGGCGAAGCAGGGACAGTCGACCTGAGATTCTGGCCAGGATCCCTTACTCTCGCCAAGCAGGTGAGCGTCATGAAAGTTCAAGACCAACGTCACGACACATTCCAAATGCATCGCGCCTCGTTTTCGGATGAGCCACACCCCAAAGACGTCATCCCGTTCGGGAAATACGGTGGTGGGCGCTTCACAGGTCATCCCGTAGGGCTGGTCATTGCGCTTGGCATTGTCCTCATCGCGTTAATCGGCCTGCCGGAATCGAGGATTTTTCTTGCCGCGGCTTTGCCGCTCGGCGGCCTGTTCGGGTTCGTCCTTTGGAAGCTGCATCAGTGGAAGCCAAGTCCCCTCCGGCGCCAAAAACAATAGTGATGCGCCGGCATCCTTTCTGCGCGATGCCCCTGCCCTTACGTTAAGATAGTTAGTGACATTGCTATGGTTCCCTCTGTCTACAAACTGCGCGACATGGAGATTCGGCCAGCGGCCATTCTTGCGCCGATGGCTGGCGTCACCGACACGCTTTTCCGCCGCGTGATTCGCGGATTGGGCGGCTGCGGCTTGCTCATGACCGAATTCACTTCGTCGGAAGGGATAACGCGCAGCGCGAAAAAGACGCTGCGATATCTGTATTTCCAGGAAGACGAGCATCCGATTACCGCGCAGCTTTTCGGTGCGAATCCGGCGGTGATGGCCGACGCGGCGAAGATGGTGGAAGATCTCGGCTTCGACGCCGTGGACATTAATCTTGGCTGCCCTGCGAAAAAAGTGGTGAAGTGCGGCGGCTCAGGTTTGCTGCGGGACGTGCCGCTGCTCGAAGATATTTTCAAGTCCGTCCGCGCGGCGGTGAAGATTCCATTGACCATTAAGTTGCGCGCCGGCTGGGACGAAAATTCGATCGTCGCCGTCGATGTCGCAAGAATTGCGGAAGGAATCGGCATCGAAGCGGTGGCGGTGCATCCGCGTACGCGTGTGCAGGGATATTCCGGCAACGCGGATTGGAACATCATCGCGGCGGTGAAGCAGGCGGTGAAGATTCCTGTCATCGGCAACGGCGACATCAACACTCCTGAAGATGCGGCGCGCATGGTGCTCGAAACAAATTGCGACGCGGTGATGATCGGCCGCGCGGCGGCGACAAATCCATGGATCTTTTCGCAAATGCTGCAATATGCGGAAAAAGGGGCGTATACTGCTCCGAGTGAACAGGATCGCTACCGTTTACTTTCCGGCTACTACGGCGAAATAAAAGCGCAAAACCAGCCGGATGCTGTGGGAAAAATGAAGCAGTTCGCGTGCTGGTTTACGCACGGCGTG
>Ga0247669_1000101_pt1 | contig 46342 bp, 38 predicted proteins | sample CNK10_metaG_FD_182734 | JGI IMG/M metagenome (GOLD analysis project Ga0247669, IMG submission 182734) | Soil microbial communities from Purdue University Martell Research Forest, Indiana, United States - CNK10 | ecosystem: Environmental > Terrestrial > Soil > Temperate forest > Bulk soil... | reverse complement strand
CGTTCGTGGCCGCACTGTTCCCCGCCTCACCGGCCTGTACTCAATAAAAGGGCGGCTCGCCCTTCTGGAGAAAATAATCGTGTCTTCGCTGGTGACTGCCCCCGCTACAAAACGTGTCTTCAATTTTAACGCCGGCCCTGCCGCGCTTCCTCTGGCCGTGCTCGAGCGCATCCGCGAAGAGTTGCTCGACTGGCGCGGTTCCGGTATGTCCGTGATGGAGATGAGCCATCGTTCGCCGGAATTCGAGTCCATCAATGCCGCCGCCGAAGCCGGCCTGCGCAAGCACCTCGCGATTCCCGACGACTACGCCGTCATTTTCGTACAAGGCGGCGGCAGCATGCAGTTCACCATGGCGCCGATGAATCTCTGCTTGCCCGACAAACCCGTCGACCTGATTCACACCGGCACCTGGACCGCGAAAGCGCTCGGCGAACTGAAAAAGGGAATTGCGCACCGCATCGCCGCGACGACAGAACCCGTCAAGTTCACGCGTGTTCCGGGCCAAGCTGAACTTTCACTTTCCGCCGACGCTTCCTACGTCCACTTGTGCAGCAACAACACCATCGAGGGCTCGCAGTTCCACACAATGCCAGAAACCGGCGAAGTCCCGCTCGTCGCCGACATGTCTTCCGACATCGCTTCGCGCGGGATTGATGTGAAGAAATTCGGCGTGATCTTTGCCGGCGCACAAAAGAATCTTGGCCCCAGCGGCGCCACGGTCGTCATCATCCGCAAGGATTTGGCCGAGCGCGCCGACAAGAATCTCCCCACGCTCCTGCAATACCGCACGCACATCAAAGAAAAATCGCTCTACCACACGCCGCCAACCTTCGCGATCTACATCATCGGCCTTGTGATGGAATGGATCGATTCGCTCGGCGGAATCACCGCCGTCGAAAAGCGCAACGGAGCCAAAGCCAAACTGCTGTACGACACGATTGAGGCGAGCAACGGCTACTTCAGATGCCCTGTCGAAAAAGATTCACGGTCGCTCATGAACGTGGTCTTCCGCATCGCCGGTGGCGACGAAGCCGTGGAAAAAGAATTCGCCAAACAAGCCGAAGCCGCCGGTCTCGTCGGCACGCCGGGGCACCGTTCCGTCGGCGGCATGCGTATCTCGCTCTATAACGCGGTCGAGCTCAGCGCCGTCGCAGCGCTCACCGGTTTCATGCAAGAATTTCAGCGCAAGCGCGGTTAGATGCCGCTTCGACGATCCCTGAAATCTTTCAGCCGTCGCCAGCGTAATAGCTCTGCCAGGCTCCTCGGAATTCGAATTTGAGGTCCCGATGACTCTCTACGCGCTAATTTTGTTTGTCCATCTTGCCGGTGCAGTCACTCTTTTCCTGGCTTTTGGCCTAGAGTGGGCTGCCATCTCTTTCCTTCGAAAGGCAAATTCGCCCGAAGAAGCGCAGACATGGCTGCGGCTCGGCCGTCTCGCGCCACTCATTAACGGCCCCGCGCTTCTCGTTGTGATTCTTTCCGGCGGTTATCTGGCTTCACTGATCGGTGCGTTCAAGCAAGGCTGGATTCCGGCATCCTTTATTGGCATTGCTGTGGTTGCAGCGTTGGGCGGCGCGATCAACGCGCCGAAGATGCGCGCAATCCGGCTGGCGATTCCCCAAGGCGGCGATGCACTTTCCGCGGCGCTTCGGACGAAGCTCTTGCCCGTCTCTGTCTGCTTGCGCACGTTTCTCACGCTTAGCATCGTCTTCATGATGGCCGCCAAGCTGCCTTTCCGTCCGTCGGTGTTGGCGCTCGTTGCAGGTCTCGGCGTAGGCTTGCTCGCGTCTGTGCCGACGCTCACGCGCAAACCAGCCTGAACCCACAGGTCCGCTTCAGAAACCGATCCGCGCCGTCAAATACACTGCGTGCGGCATAAAAAAAGGCAGAAGCATTTTTGCTTCCGCCTTTCTTCTTTTCTGAAGATTCCCAATTAAGCCAGATCAAACAAAAGCACTTCCGCCTTCTCGATTCCAGCGAGTTCCAGCGATTTTTCTTCTGAAATCGCTGCCCCATCGCCCGTCTCCAGTTTCTTGCCGTTCAGCGTCACAGTTCCGCGCGCCACTTGCACGTATGCATGCCGCGCCGGCTTCAACTCATGCTTCACTTTTTCGCCCGCGCCCAGCACCGTCGCGTACAATTCGTTGTCTTGCCGGATTTTCACCGAACCCTCCCGCCCATCCGGCGAAACCAGCAGCCGCAATTTGCCGCGCTTCTCTTCCTCTGAAAAATACTTCTGGTCGTACGCCGGCTTGTATCCGTTCTTATCCGGGAACATCCAGATCTGATACAGGTGCACCGCGTCGGTCTGTGACGCATTAAACTCGCTATGCGCCACACCCGTCCCCGCGCTCATGTACTGCACGTCTCCGGGCTTAATCGTCGACCCGTTCCCCATGCTGTCCTTGTGCGCCAGCGCGCCGTCCAGCACGTACGTCACGATTTCCATGTCGCGGTGCGGATGCGTCGGAAACCCGCCGCCGCCCGCCACGCGATCATCATTCATAACCCGCAGCGTCCGGAACTCCACATACTTTGGATCAAAATACTCTGCAAACGAAAACGTAAACCGCGTGTCCAGCCATCCGTGATTCGCACGCCCGCGTTCATCGCTCTTTCTAATCGCAATCATCTTTCCACCTCCCATGGTCGCTTCCCAACTCACACCCGCATTATAGTCGTTATAACGACTATTGTCAAGAGGAATGTTCTGGCGTCCTTAACCCCTTTCCCCTCACCTCTTTACGCCCTCTCCCGTTTTCCTCACCTGTACTTCGCTCCCATCGCTCTCTTCTCGCCTTTTGGTGTAAAGTGAAAGATGGACTGAGGCTCATCATGGATTCTGTCACTTCCACCGCCGAATCGAAGAAGACCGCCGAGACCGCCGCCCCCCGCGAAACCATCTCCATTACCGACAATCGCACCGGCAAGTCGTACGAAATTCCCATCACCCACGGCACCATCCGCGCCATGGACCTCCGCCAGATCAAAGTCGACGCCAACGATTTCGGCATGATGAGTTACGACCCCGCCTTCAACAACACCGCTTCCTGCATCAGCCGCGTTTCCTACATCGACGGCGACAAAGGCATCCTTCGTTACCGCGGATATCCCATCGAAGAGCTCGCCGAAAAAAGCACGTATCTCGAAACGGCGTATCTCCTCCTCCGCGGCGAACTTCCCACCGAAGCCCAGCTGAAAGATTGGTCCTGGCACATCTCGCATCACACTTTTATCCACGAAAGCATCAAAAAATTTCTCGACGGCTTTCATTACGACGCCCATCCCATGGGCATGATGATCTCCACCATCGCCGCGCTTTCCACCTTCTACCACGACGCAAAAGACATCCTGAATCCTGAATCACGCAGCAAACAAACTTTCCGGCTCATCGGGAAAATGCCTACGATCGCGGCGTTCGCTTATCGTCATACGCTTGGCATGCCGTTCGTTTATCCCGACAACGACCTCACCTATCCGGGTAATTTCCTGAACATGCTTTTCCGCACGACCGAATCCCGTTATCGTCCGAATCCCACGCTCGAGCGCGCGCTTGACGTTCTCTTTATCCTTCACGCTGACCACGAACAAAACTGTTCCGCAAACGTCATCCGCGGCGTCGGCAGTTCCCATGTCGATCCTTATTCCGCCACCGCGGCCGCCATCGCCGCTCTCTACGGTCCGCTTCATGGCGGCGCCAACGAAGAAGTCGTCCGTATGCTCCATGAAATCGGTTCCGTCAGCAAAGTCCCGGACTTTATCAAGCGCGTCAAAGCCGGCGAAACGAAGCTCATGGGCTTCGGCCATCGCATTTACAAGAATTACGATCCACGCGCCCGCATCATCAAGCGCGTCGCTTACGAAGTCTTCGATCTCATGGGTAAGAACCCTCTGCTTGAAATCGCACTGGAGTGCGAACGCATCGCGCTCGAAGACGAATATTTCGTCAAGCGCAAGCTCTATCCCAACGTGGACTTCTACACCGGCCTCATCTATCAGTCGATGGGCTTCCCGATGACCATGTTCCCCGTTCTCTTCGCGATTCCGCGCACGTCCGGCTGGCTTGCGCAATGGCAGGAAATGCTTCTCGACCCGGAGCAGAAAATCGCCCGGCCTCGTCAGATTTATCTCGGACACGACACTCGCACCTACGTGCCCATGGATCAACGCGTCTAGCGGCCGCCTCTCGTTTTGCGACGCCTGAACTCATTGTGAACCATGTCTAGGGTTCTCTGGCCGGATTCAAGCCGCCACGGGTAAAATAGGCTTCAGGAAGAAAAGAGAGCTATCTTGTCGACCACACCTACTCATCCCGGACCCAAGCGCCGCAGCCAGCGTGTCCTCATGCAAGTCCCCGTACGCCTTCACGGTAAGGATTCGCAAGGCAAGCCATTCGAAGAGGAAACCGAAACACTCGCGATCAATGCCCACGGCGCGTTGATCCTTCTTCAGGCGCGCCTCACCAGTGGCAGCTTTGTCAATTTGCAGCACAAACGCACCACGGAAGAACAGGAATGCTCCGTCGTATTCCTCGGCCCCGTTCGCGGCAATAAAGCCGAAATCGGCCTCGAATTTTCCTCGCCTCGCCCGCAATTCTGGCGCGTCGCCTTCCCTCCCGAAGACTGGTCGCCCAAAGGTCCCGAATCCCGCACCAGTTCCGGCTCCCGTCCTACCGGCAAGTAGCAGGACCTTGCCTTTCTCGATCAGGCTGCTCAGCCTCGTCATTTGGGTCCCTTTCGTCATTCTCTACGTTCTGGCCCTACCGTTCATTTGGTTCTACGGGCTCACATCGCGTGAGAATATCCGTCGTGCTTTTCTAACCGCACCCTGACGCCAAACAATTCGGCCAAATTCTTTTCCGTCAACACTTCATCCTTCGGCCCATCCGCCATCACGCGCCCCGCGCGCAGCATTATGACCCGCTCAATGTCCGGAATAATTTCGCTCACATGATGTGTCACCAGCAGTATCGCCAGCCCCGATTGCGCCAATTCCCCGATCGTCTCTCTCAATTTAAATTGCGCCGCGATATCCAGCGCATTGCTCGGCTCGTCAAACAGCAGCGTCTTCGGCTCATGCACCAGTGCCCGCGCAATCAATGTCCTCTTGGCCTCTCCGCTCGACATATGCATCACGCAACGGTCCGCCAGGTGCGCAATTCCCAGCCGCGCCAGCACCTCATCGCTCCGCCGCAAATGTTCCGGATCCGGATGGTGATGAGGAAAAATCCGCGTGCTGCTGAAAAATCCGCTCAAAACCACGTCTCGCCCCGTCGCATCCGTCGTACAAGCCGCAAGCAAATCCGGTGACACAATTCCCAGCAGATTCCGCAGCTCGAACACGTCCCAGCGGTCTTTCCCCAGAATCGTCATCGACGATCCCTCGCGCGCCAGGGGATAGCACTCCCGCGTAATAGTCTTAATCAGCGTCGACTTCCCGCATCCGTTCGGGCCCAAAATGCACACATGCTCGCCCGCTTCGATTCGCAGCGACACGTCTTCCAACGCTGCTCGTTCCCCGCGCATCACTGTCACGCGATTCAGTTCCAACAGCGGCGCGCTCGTCCGTTTCAAAGTCACGTCCTTGCGTAGTTCAAATGTCGAGCGCCTATCTTAGCGAACGTTTCCGAAATTCGAAAACCATTGGAAAGGTGGGAGTTAGTGGCTTACGACAAGGCAAAAAAGTAGGAGGCGAAAACCCGAGGATCCTCGCCTCCCGGGGTGGGGTGTTGCGGTACGGATCCCTCAGCAGCCGCGCCTCCCTGCCCTGCCAGGCAGGGGCGCCGCATCACTCGCGTGTTGCTAGACCGCATCGCGGTAAGAGACTTACCACCAGAGGGCCCGTCTTAACCGCTATTTAGCACCTGGGGTTTGCCGCTGTCAACGCCAATCTGGACCCCTATCACCAACGTAGTTTCGGCGCGTGTATGTCCAGTGCGTTCCGCACCAACTTTACTCAGCGCGCTTGGGCTGTAGGCTTTTGCAGATACGTCCTTCGCCCCGTTCAGTCGGCCCGATCCCGTGCAGGAGGTTCGCTCCGTCCTGGCTGTAACCGCTCGTGAAAATTACCGGCATGTCCGGGAATCGCTCCTTCAGTTCTAACGCGACCGTCGTCCGACGAGGATTGCCGCGCCAGGATAACCTCCGTCCCTCTCAAGTCCTGGCGCCTTGCCGCAAAATCAGAGTAAACAATCCAGAAATCAGCCCCCCCGCCACGATTACGCCTTCCCAAACCAGCCCCGCCGCAAGCACGAGCGCCCCCGGGGCCCCGAACGGAGCGAGGAGGGCGACGAGGGCGGCTTCGCGCACGCCCATTCCACCCTGCGTGAGTGGCAAAACCGCGGCCAGCTTCGCCAGTGGCCACGCAAATAACCATACGCGCAGCGGAAGCCTAAGTCCGCACGAAATGGCCAGAAGCGCGGCGAGCACCAGCAGAGTGAATTGCACCAGCGTTCCTGCCATCCATCCGGCGACGAGATTCAGCGGCCGGCTCTTCACTGCGCGAAGAGCTTGGCGGAGGCGAGCTAATCTGCGGCGCAGACTCCAGGAGCCGCGGGCGATGGCCATTCTATAGAAGTAGTAGGTGACGAGACCGAAGATGGCAGCGACGAGACCAAGCAAAACCAGATAACCGACGGCCTTGGCGCGCAGAACCGGAGGAAGAGAACCAGGAAGGAGAATGAGGCCGAGCACGACGAGTCCTGCTTGCGCGGCGACGTCCAGGAAACGGTCGGCAATGTTGCCGGCGAGGACGGCGGCAGGATTAGGGCTTTTGCGCAGACCGACGGCGAGGCGCACGACGTCGCCGCCAACGATCGAAGGAAGGAAGAGGGTTCCGAAGAGGCCGCCGAAATAGCATTGCGCGGAAGTGCGGACGTCGAGTTGCGCGCCGGCGGTGTTTACGATCATGCGCCACTTGAGGACGCCGAATCCGTGAGCGCAAAGATAAAACAGAAGGATCCAGAAGAAACGAGCGGGAGGAATTTTTCCGATTGCAGCGCGAAGCGTCGCAATCGGGAAAAAGTGAATCAACAAAAATAAAAGCGCGAGAGAAAGAACCCAGCGAATGGAAGTGAGCAACCAGCGGGAAGATTTGCCGGCCGGCTGGTGGGCGCCCTTCATGAACCGGAGGTGTGTTGTTTCGCAAAGCCGCCGGCAAAAACGTCTTCCACTTTTTCGGCGAGAACGAAGTCGAGATCGCTGATGCCTTTCACGCTGTGCGTGACGAGGTCGATGACGACTTTATTCCATACGTTAGACCACTCGGGGTGGTGATTCATCGATTCGGCGATGAGCGCGACACGCGTCATGTTGCCGAAAGCGGTGACAAAATCCTTGCACTCGTACTCGCGATGGAGCTTGCCGTTCTGAATTTGCCAGCCGGCCAGCCGGGTCATCAGTTTGGCGATTTCGTCGTCGGTGAGTTTGCGCGCTTGCATAAAGGGCCTCCGGATCGCTGGGGCTATTCATTATGGTACGCGCGAAGAGCGGGCGCAACGATTGTGCGAGCGCGGGGAACGAGGAGCGGCGGACGTTGCGGGCAATGAGCGAATCCATTATCTTAGAAGATTCCTTTGCACCTAAAGTGCGCGGTGTAGGCTTGCACCGCCGAAGCGGAGAACAATAGTGAAAAAGAAAATACGCGCGATTCAATATGGCATCGGCCCGATCGGGGCTTCGATCGCGAAACTGATGCGCGAGAAGCAGTCCGTAGAAATTATTGGCGCGATTGATCATGATCCGGCAAAAGCAGGACGCGACTTGGGCGAAGTAGTCGGCGCGAGCGACGCGCCGTGGGGCGTGAAAGTTTCGGCAGACGCCGCGGAAGTGCTGGGACAGGCGGCGGACGTGGTGATGCACACTACTTCTTCTTCGCTGCCGAAGGTGATGGACCAATTGCTCGCTTGTCTCGAAGCGGAGTCGTGCGTGGTTTCGACTTGCGAGGAACTTTCGTATCCGTACCGGACGCATCCGGAACTTGCGGCGAAACTGGATACGGCGGCGAAAGAATGGGGCGTGGCGCTGGTCGGGACGGGCGTGAATCCGGGATTCGTGATGGACAAGCTGGCGATTACGCTGGGGGCAGTGTCGCAGCGAATCGAACATGCGAAGGCGCTGCGAATTGTGGACGCGTCGAAGCGGAGATTGCCGTTGCAGAAAAAGATTGGCGCGGGATTGAGCGTGGAGGAATTTCGCGCGCGCGTGAAAGAAGGAACGATCAAGCACGTGGGATTGCCGGAGTCGGTGGCGATGGTCGCGGACAGTTTGGGATTGGCCGTGGACGAAATTACCGAGACGATTGAACCGAAAGTGGCGACGGAAAAAGTGACGACGGAATTTTTGACGGTCGAGGCGGGACAAGCGGCGGGGGTGCACCAGATTGCTCGCGGATTGAGCGGCGGAAAAGAACTGGTGTACATGGAATTGCAGATGTACGTTGGCGCGACAGATCCGGCGGACACGATTACGCTGACCGGACATCCGAATATTTCGCTGACGATTCCGGGCGGTTCGCATGGAGATATTGCAACGGCGAGCGTGGCGGTGAATTCGATACCGGTGATTCTGAGTTCGCCGGCCGGCTTGCGGACGTCACGGGATCTGGCGATTGGATTTTTCGCGCCAACGGCGAAACCCTGAAGAACAAGCAGGGACGTAACGAGGTGAGGAAGCAGGGATTTCGCCCGCCGGGAACTACTACCATGTCGAACTAAAAGTTTCGGCAATCGATGCAAAGAGTTTTGGAGGCTTCCTCGCAAACGGTGGAATGGTCGAAATATGGAAGGCGATTCAACGCGCCGGTAACGAGGGCCTGAGAGCTTGATGCCACCTGGGATTTCCTGCGAATCCCTGGAAGTAACAGTCCAGGTGCAGAGCATGTTGGTCACCGGTTCAAATTGCGGCTCGCTTCCTCCTTCGCGAGTGCGCCATACGGCGCTAGGGCAGGAGGCCAACATGCTCGCCGGGCCAAGAAATGCGCGCTGCGGGATCGGGATACTGACGCCGAAGTAAGTTGAGATGAGTGCGCTTGTCCGGGCGAATGAGCCGGGCTGCCTTCTAGCGATCGAGGAAAATCGGCCGGATCGTTGCGATGGGCCGAATGCCATCGACATCTTCTGCGTGGCGCCAAAGTTGGCGACGTTCGCTACTGTTTTCAATACTCTCGTTGCGGCCACGATGCAATCTTGGCCCGAGACCACGGCGGGGGAGGGGTTTGTGCTTGCGAAAAATATGCTTGCCTGCACGGAAGAAGAACGGCGCGTCTACGCCGCCTGCGCCGTCGCATACGCCGCCGATGACACCGTATGAGAACACCATGGCAGTGTTTGTACCATCGTTGCTGACGCCGCTGACTCCGGCGGCGGGGTTGTCCACACCAATGGCAGCACCGGCAGCCCACTCGGTGGTTGCGACCTGTAGCGCATTTGGATCGGTGTTTGTGCCGGTGTACAAATTGACTGAAACTCCGTTAAGGAAGAGCGTAGTGGGAGCACCGAACGGGTCAAATCCTTCTGCAAACATGTATTCGGCCATGCCTGTCTGATTCGAACGTGCCGAATTTATGGTCAGAGCGTTTACAGCGCCGCCACCTAGTGCAGCGAAGCAGGGGTGGCTGGCGAAGGTAGGGTTGGACGCCAGGATGACCGTTCCAGCCATCTGACCATCTAGAGGAGGCGCGCTGAAAGTGATGGTTGTGTTCACGGTCGCGTCAAATGGCGAACCGTTGTCAGCGCTAAAATTATCCAGAGCGCCAAAAGCCGAACCACTGGAAATGGTTGGAAGAAATGTTGCGACGAAATTGCCGGGAGTGCTTTGTGTAGCGAGGCTGCAAGCGGAAATGTCTCCCGTGGCGTAGTAGGTTCCGGAAATTGCGGGAATGAGATAAGACGCGTCACCTGGAACTGGCGTGAGTTGATCGTATGTTCCCGTGTAAATAAACGAGAAGTTTGGTCCCAGTCCAAGATTGTTCACGGCGAAGGTGATCTGATAACTGGCGCCTCCCAAAGAAACCCAGGTAGGAACGACGTTGAAAGTTTGCGCGTCAATCACGCAGATGGAATTGGCGAATGTTCCGTAGGTGTTGCCCGTTCCGTCCGCACTGAGAAAAGTGGAAAAACCTCCGGGATATAAGACCGCTTGATCAGGGCTGTCTCCGCTGGTGTGGACAATTTCCCAACGGCCAACTACCGGTTCTCGCTCCGTAATCCCGTTCGTGTCCAGTGTCACGGCACCCGAGAGCGCAAAGATCCGGCCGGAAACGCTGCTGCCGGCGGTGACCGTGGCGCTTACGTTTGCGAAGATATTCCCGATTAAAATAGTGTTGACGCCGAGAGTGGCGGAGCTGCCAACCTGCCAGAAGACATTCGCTGCTGTGGCGCCATTGGCGAGGACAACAGACGAAGCGCTCGCAGTCGTCAGCGTGGTTCCGATCTGGAAGACGTAGACACCATTGCCGCTGAGGGTGAGTGTTCCAGTCAACTGCGCCGAGGAACTAAAACAGTAGACGCCGGGAGAGAGCGTGACGGCGCCGGGAGTTGTGCCCAGAATCGAGCCAGTCAAATTGGTTCCGCAGGGCTCGGCTACCAGAGCGTTGAAAGCTGTAAGCGCGTCGGCCTGTGCCGATGTGGCGCTCGCATCATTGGAGTGGATTGTACCTCCAATGACGGTACCCGGCGGGAAGCCAGTTACGGCGGTGCCGGGACCCACGCCCAAGTCTCCCTTGACGACAGTCAGGCCGGTATTGGTAACCGTTGTGCCGGCCAGGATTGCGAAGTTCTGCGCGGAGCCAAGTGGTGGCGCCGACTGCGCCCGAGCAAAGCTGCCCATACTTAGAATGCAGACAACAATCAAAAGTCTCTTCATTGCGAAGCTCCCGGCTAGATTCCTCGTCACCCTCGGTGATATTGGGCGGCCCGGCAGCCGTGGGCCGATCTAGAACCTGCCGGTGAGACTGTGCCCGAACAAGGAAGGGCAATCGGAGGGCCCAGAGCGGAAAACTCGTAATTGATTGGAACTATAAGAAACTTGGCCTAATACGAACTTCCGTTGATGTTCGGAACTGAAACATCATTCCCACATGCGGGCACGAGAACGATGAGTGGTTTAGGACCGTCCTAATGCGGACAGATTGCTGGCTGCGGCCGATGGAAAAGAGCCGCGCGCGTTTATTCCGCGTGCCGTCCTACGACAACGCTTGTTTGTCCTCAGGATTCCTTTTGCTGGAGGGAAGCCAGGTAGTCGCTGAGTTCCTTGATGCGCTTGGGAGTTTATGTACGATTGTGGACAGCAGAATGAGTGAGGATCGCGAAGGCTGCGGGACGAGGACAAAATGCCAGGGAATCAGTTAGGGCGGATCGAGCACGTCGTTGCGTTAGTTTTGGAAAATCGATCGTTCGACAACCTGTTGGGTTGGCTCTACGATCCGGCAAATCAAGCGCCGTTCAGCCGCACTCCGCCAAGCAACTTCGAAGGCTGCTACGGAAGAAATCTTAGCAATCCCACGCCGGATGGCCAACCGATCGCTTACGGAAAAGGTAGCGACCCTACGGCGCCTTTTCCCGACCCCGGCGAAGTTTTTCAGGAAGTTTACGCGCAAATCTACGGCCAGAAAGAGACGGTGACAGCAAACGCGGTAACGTCGCTGCCGCCGCGGCCCTGCGATATGCAGGGATTTGTTTACAACTATGCTTTGAGAAACCAAGGGAACCCGGCAAACCTCGCTACGATTATGAAAGGTTTTACGCCAGCTGTTGTTCCCGTGCTATCGAGCCTGGCGCACTACTATGGCGTGTGCGATCACTGGTTTGCATCGGTCCCTTCGCAGACGCTGTGCAACCGTTCGTTTCTGCAGGCGGGGACCTCGTCCGGATATGTGAACAACGACGGCAACGACGGAATTCTTTTCATAAACAACACGCCCACGGTCTATAACGTTTTGTCTGACGCCGGTAAGTCATGGAAGGTCTATTGCGGCGGATGGACGATCTCGAGCCTCGTGCTGCTGACGCAGATGCATGTGTGGGAATTCGCGCTGCGCCCAGGAGGATACTTCGAGCACCTGAGTGATTTTTTCGCGGACGCCAAAAAACCCGGCGGCTTGCCAGCGTATTCGTTCATCGAACCCAACTACATCGATTCCGTTGTGCATGGCCCGCAGAACGATATGCATCCCGAGTCGCACGAATTTCAGCTTTACGGACGATCGAACGTCGAACAGGGCGACAAGCTGGCATATGACGTCTATAACGCAATTCGTAACAGCCCCGATTGGGAAAAGATATTGCTGTTGATTCTGTTTGACGAGCATGGCGGTAACTACGATCACGTGTGCCCGCCAACGTCAAAAGAGTGCGCGCTTGCAATATCTCCGGACGGAATCGTGATTCCGCCCGAGCAACCGGGCGGTACGGGGTTTGCGTTCGACCGCCTGGGCGTTCGCGTTCCGGCGATTGTGGTTTCAGCCTACACGCCCGAGGAAACGATCTTAAATGCGACGTTTGATCACACGAGCTTGTTGAGCACGGTGGTGAATTGTTTTGGACTGCCGGCGGGAAGATTGGGGCAACGACAAGCGAAAGCGCCGGATGTCAGCGAAGCTCTTACGCTGCCAGAGCCTCGTCTTGATCGACCGGCCATTCCGCTGCCTGGCGCTGCGACCATCGGGCTAGAGAAACGCGTCGTCGCGCTTGGCGCCGCCATCGCCCATGCGCAATCCAAGCCGATTTCGGGGCTGCAACAGAAGATTCTGGTTGGTTCAGCAAAGCGCCTGGGACTCAGTGAAGAGCAGCAGCGGCGGATTGCGGGCACATCGACGTCGCTAGAAGCCGACGCCGAACTGCTGAAGTTAGAGGCGCAGCTTGGGATGAAACGGGTCAGGAAGAAGTTGTGAAAGGCGGCGCTACATAGAGCCGCTTCCCGCGGCCAACACCTGCTTCCGATTGGCACAGTTTGGGCGGCGCGACAATCGAAGGGGGCACGATATTTCTGCCGCTGCCCGGAATCCTTGATATCGCGCCCTGCACAGGCACGGCGCGAATCGGAAATCTTAGAGAGGTCCCTCCACTTCGTAGCCCGGCACACTAAATAGCTGTGTGCAAGAAAAAGCCGGGCTACTGCGGCCGGAATGACAAGCGAGGGAAAAAGCGAAGCGAAGGGGGCGAGCTAAAGTCCCACCCTTACACGAAGCAAAGAGAGAATCCGCGAGGCACGTTGAAGTGACTGCAATTCGGGGCCACAATGGTGCGCGGAAGACAGTTCCGGCGAGTAGCCGATCGAAGAGGGGGGGAACTATTATTCGAGGCGTCGCGTTCGTTTTGGTCCTGCTGGTGCTTTCGCCCTTTCTCGCAGCGCAGCAGCAGCAGGCGGAGTCGGGGGCCAACTGCGATCTATCGGTAAGGGTTCGCACCAGCGACGAGCGGAGCATCGACGCACCGTTTCAGGTTGAAGTTCATTCCGCTCGAGGGCTGCTGGCGACCGTCCACATCTTCGGAGCCGAGCCTGCAGAATTCCGAGTAGCAAACGGGAAGACCTATCGACTGAGAGTGACCGGAAACGGCTTTGAGGCCGTTACCACTGCCTATTTTGAGATCAATCCCCTGGAAATGATGCACACAGAGACCGTGCATGTGAAACCTGAGAACCAGCACCCGAACGGAGAATCGACTTCGGGATCGCCGACGATTTCCGTGAGCGAGATGAACATTCCGAAGCAGGCGAAGGCGGAGATGAATAAGGGCCTGGAGGCGTACTCCAAGGGGGACATGGAGAAAGCCGCGGTACACTTCGAGAAGGCGATCGCCGAGTATCCGCGCTATGCGCGCGCGTACGACAAGCTGGGAGCGATTGCGATGAAGAGCTCCGACCGCGCGAAAGCGAGAGAGTTATTCGCAAAGTCGATTCAGGCCGACGATGGGTTCCTGCCTGCGTACTTGGACCTGGCGCGGATGAATCTGCAGGACCAGAACTACGCGGAATCGGAGTCGCTGTTAGGGAAAGCGCTTACGCTGAATCCATCGATGGTCGAAGCGACCGCTCTGCTGGCGACGACGGAATTTGCAAATAAGGAATACGAAAAGGCTCTTGCCGATGTGCAACGCACGCATGGCCTGCCGAATCACGAACAGTTCGCGGAAGTGCACATCATGGCCGGCAAGGTGCTTGCACTGCAAAATCGTCGTGCAGCTGCGATCGAGCAGTTTCAACTGTTCTTGATCGAGAAGCCGGATAGCGCTCAAGCGGAGAGCGTCCGCAAGAAGGTCGCTTCGCTCGAGGCGGGACAACAACCCTAACTCTGGCTCTCTGGCGGGCGCCAATCCGAAAAACAAAATGAAAACAGAGAGAGAACTGCGAATTGAGATGGAGGGCCGAGGCTACGTCTCAGGAATTTTGGTGCGACCGGAGAAAGCGAAGTGGCTGCTTGTGCTGGGGCATGGGGCCGGGGCGGGGATGCGGCATCCGTTTATGGAGGCGCTCGCGGAGGAATTGGCGCGAGTGGGCGTGGCGACGCTGCGGTATCAATTTCCTTATATGGAGGAGCGGCGGAAAGTTCCGGACGCGCCGACGGTGCTAACGGCGACGGTCGCGGCGGCGGCGCGTGCGGCGGCGAAGGCGGCCCCGGATTTGCCACTGTTGGCGGGAGGGAAATCGATGGGAGGGCGGATGACGTCGCAGGCGGCGGCTGAGAGATTGCTGGAGGGAGTGCGGGGCCTGGTGTTTTTTGGTTTTCCGCTGCATCCGCCGAAGAAGGAGGGGACGAAGCGCGCGGAACATTTGGCGAAAGTAAACGTGCCGATGCTGTTTTTGCAAGGCACGCGGGACGAGCTGGCGGATTTGAAATTGTTGAAGCCGATCTGCAAAGAGCTGAATACCCACGCTTCCAAAGCAAGCGTGGGGCACTCAAGAGCGACGCTGCACGTGATTGAGACGGCGGATCATTCGTTCCATGTGTTGAAGAAGTCGGACCGGAGCGATGAGGAGGTGTTGCGAGAGTTGGCCGAGACGTCGGCGGAGTGGGCGGAGGAGTTGAGTGATGAGCGGCGGAATTGACGGGCGCGAACGACGCACAGACTGAAGTCTATGCCATAGGGCGAGAGGGCAGCTCAGGCTACGAGCAGAACCTTTGGATTTTTCTTCGCAATCACAAGCAGCTTTAGAGCGGCGTTGCGCGGCTTGCGCGCACCTTGCTCCCAACTGCGTACGGCGTTCGCGCTGACGTTCAAGTAGCAGGCAAACACAGGCTGACTGGCGTTCAGCGCCTTGCGGATTCGGCGGATTTCCGCCGCGGAAATTCCTTTTGGCCGTGGCGGAATGCGAGTGACGCGCAGGTCCACGGCCCCACGTTCGTAGGCAGCTGCGTCCCGCAGCACGGGACTCGATGAATTCCGCACACGGGATAGTACCACATTGTGGTATGGCAGAAAGGCGCCGCGAAGATAAACGGAAGATAAATCCGGAGTGCATTGGATTTTACAGAAGTGTGAAGCGGCGTTTACAGAAGCGTCGCATGAATGGTTCGAAATAGGGCGAGCGGAGTACAAAAACTGTCCCGGCTCGCGCCTTGCCCCTTCCCGTTAAACGGCAAAAGCGCCCAGGTTACCGAGACACGAATAGGGCGTGTTCATGCGAACCAATAAATTGAGAACGATCTTGGTATATCTGTGCGTTAGCGCGCAACTGCTGGTGGTGGGCGCGACGCGGGCGCAGAGCGGCCGGGGAACGGTGAGTGGCAGAGTGACGGATACGAGCGGCGGCGTACTGCAGGGCGCGGCGATCGAACTCGATCCGGCTGGGCTGACGCGGGTTTCCGACGCGCAAGGCGAGTTCACATTTACGGGGATTGCAGCGGGGAGCTATACGATTACATACAACTTCGTGGGCATGGAGCCGCACTCGGCGACGATTGCCGTAAAAGCCGGCGAGACAGTGCGGGCCGATGCGGAACTGAAAGTCGGATCGAGCGCAACGGAAGTAATCATAACGGCAGAGCGCGCGCACGGCGAAGCGGATGCGCTGAACCGCGAAAAGAGCGCGGACAATGAACTGCAGGTGCTGCCCTCGGAAGTGATTCGAAGCCTGCCGAACGCGAACATGGCGGACGCGTTGGGGAGGCTGCCGAGCGTGACGCTGGAGCGCGACGAAGGCGAAGGGAAATACGTGCAGATTCGCGGGACGGAGCCGCGGCTGACGAACGTGACCCTGGACGGCGTGAACGTGGCGTCACCGGAAGGGGGAATCCGGCAAATTAAGTTGGATACGATTCCGGCGGATTTGGTCGAGTCCGTGGAGATTAATAAGACACTACAAGCGAATCAGGACGCGGACGGAATTGGCGGGTCAGTAAACCTGGTGACGAAAACGGCGGGCGAGCGGCCGACGATTTCGTTCAGCGGAACAGGCGGGCTGACTCCGATTGCGGGAACGCGGCACGCAGTGGAAGCAACGGGAACGCTGGGGCAGCGGTTTGGTTCGCAAAAGCGGTTCGGCGCGCTGGTGGGCGGCTCGTACGACTGGAACGGGCGCGGGATTGACGACCTTGAACCGGTGCCGGACCAGGCGGTGAATTTGCCGGGATCGCCCACGTACTATGAGGCGATCGACATTCGCGAATACCGCTATTACCGGACCCGTTGGGGACTCGCGGGGAGCCTGGACTTCAAGCCGACGGACGGGTCAACGTTATACCTACACGGACTGTATTCAGACTTCAAGAATTATGGCGAGCGGTGGGTGTATTCGCTGAACGACAACACGACAGGCATCCAGTTGCTGGGCGCGAATGGATGCGGGACGGATGCGAACGGAGTGACGGTGGCGCCCTGTGGCGGCGTGCCATCGTTCAACACGCAGATTCGGCGGCCGGACTATGGGATCGGGAGCCTGATTGCGGGCGGCAAGCATGTGTTCGCGACGCGGTGGTTTGCGTGGGACATTTCGGGCGGACGTTCGCGACAGATCGAAAATGGAGATCCGAGCGCGTCGTTTGATAGCACGCTGGACAGCAGCGCATGCCAATTCGACCCGGCGGCTACGAAAAGTATTTACCGGCCGCAGTGGACGCAGACCTGTTACGACGAAGCCTACGATCCGACGACGATGGAGCTTTCGAAGATTCGAGCACAGCGCGGATTGACGGCGCAGGTGAATTTGCAGGTGACGGGCGCGATTGGGCAGCGATATACGCTCGGAGGCCATTCGGCGACGATTGAATTTGGCGGAAGATTCCGGAACGCGCACAAGTTCGACGATTCGGTGAACACGGAAATCGATCCGAACGGGTCGGTGCTGTTGTCCCAATTCCCGAACGCTTTCACAAACAACAGTTATTACGACAAATCGTATCCGCTGGGACCGAATCCGAGCTTTGACGATGTGTTCGCGTTCGTTTCGGCGAATCCGGGGCAATTTACGGCGGCACCGGATGACAACAGCAGCCAGTTCGACCTAATTGAGAAAGTTTCGGCCGGGTATGTGATGAACACGATTGATTTGAACAGCAAGTTGCGGTTCGTCGCTGGCGTGCGATTCGAAGGGACGAATCTCGATACGGCCACGCCGACGTTCGACGATAGCGGAAACTTTATCGGGATGACGAAGGCGAATGGATCGTACGTGAAGGTGCTGCCAAGCGCTTCGCTGCGGTATGCCCTGACGAACAACACGAATTTGCGGCTGGTGTACGGGCGGGGACTTTCGCGTCCCGATCCGCAAGACATCGCGCAAGCGGTCTCGTTTTCGGTCGGCGGAGCGCAGAATACGGCGTCGCTGGGCAACCCGAAGTTGAAAGCCGAGACGGCGGACAATTTCGACGTGCTGGTACAGCACTATCTGAGTCCCTTCGGCGGAATCGAAGCAGGATTCTTCTATAAGAGGCTCTACGACCCGATCGTTTCGCAGACGACGATCATCGATAATTTCCAGCCAACGCCGACGGCACCGGTCGGGACATACCGTGTGAGCCAACCGATCAATGCGGGAAGCGCGTGGGTGTACGGATTCGAAGCGGCGTATACGCAGCACCTGACGTTCTTGCCAGGGATTTTCCGGAGCTTCGGCCTTTCCGCGAATTACGGCTACACAAATTCGCAGGCAAGCGGTTTGCCGGGGCGGTCGGATCATCCGCGGCTGGTGCGGTCCGCGCCACATACGTGGAATGTCAGCCCAACGTTTGATTACAAGCGCTTCTCGTACCGCGCGGGACTCTCGTACAATGCGGCGAACATTTTCAGCTACACATTCCAGGACGGGACGCCGGCGCTGGACGGCACGCCGAGCGATCCGACTCCGGGTGGAGTAAAAGGACCGCTCGCCGATACCTACTTCTATCCGCACTTGCAGATTGATATGCAAGGAAGCATGGGCATCGGTCACGGCTTGAGCTTCATTGGATACATCCTGAACGTGAACAATGAAGTGTTCGGGTTCTACAATGGCAGCTCGAAATATGTGCTGCAGCGGGAGTATTACAAGCCGACGTACGCGGTTGGATTGCGGTGGAACCCGACGTTCGAAAAGAAATAAGAAGAAGAGTGGACAGCGAACGGGAAGAGAGCGAGAGTTCTCTTCCCGATTTTTTTGAGGTGATGAATGCGAAGAGCAACGAGGCATAAAGCGCGATTCGCCGTGGCGTGCGCGATCGTTGTGAGTATTGCGGCGTGGATTGCGGCGGGTGAGAAGCGCAGCGTGGCGGCGGAAGGCGATGCGGTGCTGGTTGGCGCTGGAGATATCGCGGATTGTGTGGACCTTTCCGGAGCAGAAGCGACAGAAAAGGTGCTGGCGAAAATTCCGGGGACGGTGATGGCAATTGGGGATTTGGCGTATCCGGACGGTTCGGCGGCGAATTTTGCGTGCTATGACAAGACCTGGGGAAAAGAAAGAAGCAGGACACGGCCAGCGCCGGGAAATCACGAGTTTCATTCAGCGGGAGCGACGTATTACTTCCAATATTTTGGCGCAGCGGCTGGGGAGGCGAGCAAGGGCTACTACAGCTACGAATTGGGAAGCTGGCACATCGTGGTGCTGAACAGTGAATGCGCGCAGGTGGGCGGATGCGGCGCCGGTTCGGCGCAGGGCAAATGGCTGCGCGAAGATTTGGCGGCGCACCCGGTGGCGTGCACACTGGCATATTTTCACAAGCCTCTGTTTAGCTCAGGCGGAAAGCACGGAAACGATTTGACGGTGAAGCCATTGTGGGATGCGCTCTACCGCGCGGGAGCGGATGTAGTGGTGAGCGGACACGACCACGACTACGAACGATTTGGTCCGCAGACACCGGAAGGAGAACCGGACATTGCGCGCGGGATTCGCGAATTTGTTGCGGGAACGGGCGGGAAGAATCATCGGCCTTTCGAAGCGGCGCACGCCAACAGCGAAACAAGAAACGCCGACACCTTTGGCGTATTGAAGTTGACGCTGGAGCCCGGGAAATACAGATGGGAGTTTGTGCCGGTGGATGGCGGAACGTTCCGGGATTCCGGCGAAGCGCAGTGCCACTAGCGTCGTCCGCGCGGGGAATGGCCCTTGGGAAGAAATCGAAAAGCAGATCCCTGACCTTCGTGAGGGATGACAAACCGAGAATTTAGGATGGATCGAGCTCAACCCGCGTGCGGATTCGTCAGTTGTGCGTGACGAACTGGCCGGGGTGGCCGGTTAGCGAGTTGTAGAGCGTTTCGATGAAGGTGTCCTGATTGACGAAATCGCCGGACCATTTGGCCCAGGGCGCGAGAATTTTTTCCTGCTTCATTTGATCGAGCGTCTTGTGCGCGTCGATGGCTTTTTGAACCGCGGCGCTCGTTTCCTTGAGCATTTTGACGTAAGCGCGGACGTCGTCGAGGTTTGACAGGGCGCCGTGGCCGGGAATTACTTTAACGTCGGCGGGAAGCTGCGCGGCGGCTTTTTCGACGCCGTCAATCATGCCCTGCACACTGCCGCCGCCGGCGACATCAATAAACGGAAAACCGTACCGGACGAAATCGTCGCCCATGTGAACGACATTGTTTTTGGGAAAGAAGATAATGGCGTCGCCGTCGGTGTGGCCGGAAGGAAAGTGGAGCGCGCGAATATCTTCGCCGTTGAGATGAACGGTGACGTCATGCTCGAAGGTGATGATGGGGAGAGCGGCCTTCTCCGCGGGCTTGGCTTCCATTTTCACGGAGCCGCCGTTGCCGGCCGTGCCGCCCGAGGCGAGACGTTTGCGGACGTTGTCCTGTGCGATGAGAGTGGAGCCCGACGTGGCGAAAGGAACGTTTCCTCCGGTGTGATCGCCATGATAGTGGGTGTTGATGACAAAGCGGACGGGCTTGTCCGTGATGGCGAGATTTTTGAGCGCGGCCTGGATTTTTTCGGCGAGAGGCGCGAATTCGTCGTCCACGATGACGATGCCGTCTTCACCGACGGAGGCGGCGATATTGCCGCCCTGGCCTTCGAGCATGTAGATATTGCCGGAGACTTTAGTGACCTTGATTTCGACTTTGGAGAAGTCCGGCTGCTGCGCGCCGGCGATACCGCAAAGAAGGGCCGCGGCGAGAGAAGCAAAAACGGCTGAGGAGCGGATAAAGCGATGCATGAGTAACCTCCGAAGTGAGAAGGAGAGTTTAGCATTGGCGGGTGGCGATATAGAATCGCGAGTGGAAAAAACGGAAGTTTACGGTGGTGAGAAAAATGGCGCGACTGAATCGGGTTGGGGCGTGGACGGTGGCAGCGATAGGGCTGGCGTGCGCGGCCGGAGCGTTTGGGCAGGCGGAGAGCGAGAAGCATTGGCGTGCGCAGTGGATTACGGCGAGCGGCGCGGCAGAACGGGATCAGGCGGTGCTGCATTTTCGGAAGACGATTGAGCTGGCGGCGGTGCCGGAGCATTTTGTGGTGAACGTTAGCGCGGACAATCAATTCATTTTTTATGTAAACGGACGAGAAGCCGGGCGGGGACCGAGCCGGGGGGACCTGGCTCACTGGCGGTATGAAACGTATGACCTTGCGCCGAAGCTGCTTGCAGGCAAGAACACGCTGGCGGCACTCGTTTGGAATTCAGGAAAGCGCGCGGCGATTGCGCAGATCAGCGATCGAACAGGATTTTTGCTGCATGGCGCGAGCGAGGCAGAGCACGCGGCGGATACGAATGCAACGTGGGACGTGGAAATTGAAAAAGGAATTGAGACGGTGCGGCCGAAGGTCAATGGATACTACGCGGCGGAGCCGGGGCTGAGGATTGATGGAGCGAAGTTCGATTGGGAGGCGAGCGGCGGGCAGGGGCCGAGCGGGGGAGCTTGGACGAAAGCGGTAACGCTTGGGCGCGGAGCACTGCGCGAAGAGAGAGATGCCCCGAACAATTGGCAATTGATGAGCGATCCGCTGCCGGCGATGCAGACGACGGAGGTTCCGGCAGGAAAAGTTGTGCGCGCAAACGGGATTGGGACAACGACTGGATTTCCGCGCGTAGGGTTTGCGGTGGCAGCGCACAGCAAGGCGAGCGTTTTGATCGATAACGGGCAGCTGACAACGGGATATCCCGTGTTGACAGTGGGCGAAGGGCGCGGGGCGACGATTCGATTGACGTACTCGGAGGCACTGTACGACGAGAAGGGACAAAAAGGAAATCGCAATGAGATTGAGGGGAAGCACATCGAGGGAGTCGTGGATGAGTTTTTGCCCGGGGGGGAAGATAGGGCGAGAGAGTTCTCCTCTCTGAGCTGGCGGACGTGGCGCTACCTGCAAATTGACTTCGAGACGGCGGACGCGCCGATGACTGTTCGAGGATTGAAAACGTGGTTCAGCGCGTATCCGTTTGCGGAGAAGGCGTACTTTCATTCGAACGACAATTCGCTGCAGCAAATCTGGACAATCGGATGGCGCACGGCACGTCTGGACGCGCACGACACGTATATGGATACGCCGTATTGGGAGCGGCTGCAGTACATCGGCGATACGCGGATTCAAGCGCTGATTTCGTACACGGTGGCGGGAGACGACCGGCTGGGGCGGCAGGCGATTGAAGCGTTCAACGATTCGCGCGTGACGGAGGGATTGACGACGAGCCGGTATCCATCGTCGCTGACGCAGATGATTCCGACATTTTCGCTGATGTGGGTGGGAATGGTGCACGACTTCTGGATGTATCGAGGGGATGCGGTGTTTGTGCGTTCGCAGGTTGCGGGGACGCGGACTTCGCTCGACTGGTTCTTACAGCGGCAGCGCGCGGACGGATTGCTGGGAAAAATCTCGTGGTGGCCATTTGTGGATTGGGGCGCGGACTTTGTGGATGGAGTGCCGCCGCAGGAAGAAGATGGCGGCTCGGCGGTGATGACGTTGCAGTTTGTGGAAGCGCTGCGATATGGCGCGGCGTTGGAGCGGGCGTTTGGCGACGTGCCGGTTGCGGAAAAATATGAACGTGCGGCGGCGCGCGCGGCGGAAGCGGTGCGAACGCGGTGCTGGAACGAGAAATACGGGTTGCTGGCGGACACGGCGGCGCAGAAACATTTCAGCCAGCATGCAAGTATTTTGGGAGTGTGGCTGGACGTGATTCCGGCAGAACGACAGAAAGAGGTCTTGCAGAAAATTCTGTCGAACAGCGATGCGGGATTTTCCTCGGCGGGCGACGTGCCGGCGATGACCGCCGCGACGTATTACTTTCGATTTTATTTGGCGCGCGCGATTGAACACGCGGGAATGGGCGAGGAATACCTGAAGCTGCTGGGGCCATGGCAAACGATGGTAGGGCTGGGATTGACCACGTGGGCGGAATCGCCGGAGCCGACGCGGTCCGATTCGCACGCGTGGAGCGCGCATCCGAATTTTGACTTGTTGCGGATTGTGGCGGGAGTCCGGCCGAAAAGCGCGGGATTTGCAACGATTGCGATTGAGCCGCATCTCGGCGATTTGAAGGCAGTGAAGGCGGGAATGCCGATTCCGCGCGGGATGGTGGAAGTGGAATACAAACGAGCGGCGAATGGCGTCGAAGCGCGCGTGAAATTGCCGGCGGGAGAAACGGGTGAGTTGGTGTGGAAGGGGAAAGCGTATGGGTTGCAGGCGGGCAAGCAAACGCTCGTTTTGCCGTGAAAGCCGCGGCACTCAAGCGCTACTTCGAGGCGGAGGCGAGGACGACTTCGAGCGGAAAGGTAATGTGGCCGTCCTTGACGTATTTTTGGAGGCCAGCGATGACGTCGAGGCGAACGTCTTCGCGTTTCGCGGGCGGGAGTTTGGCGAGGAGCGGCTTGAAGGGCGCGGCGACTTCCGTGAATTGAATCCAAAATTCCTCGACGGAGCCGGACCAGCGCGCGGGGACAGAGAGATGCTCTTCTTTCACCGAGTTGTAGCCGGCGTCTTTCAGCGCGGATTCAAAACGGCCGCACACGCCGAACATGAACATACTCGGCGCGTCGGGGTCGGGTTCGGGCGGCTTGACGAAATTAAGTAAAACACCGACGGTGGTGGTCGTAAACGGCTGATCGCGATTTCCCCAGACAAGGAAGACGACTTTGCCTCCGGGCTTGAGCACGCGCTGACATTCGCCGAGCGCTTTCTGTAAATCAGGAAAGAACATCGCTCCAAAACGGCAGGTGACGACGTCGAAAGATGCGTCGGGAAATGGGAGCGAATCGGCGGCGGCTTCCTTGAACTCGATGTTGTGAAGGTTTTGTTGCGCGGCGAGTTCCGCGGCGAGAGACATCATGCCAGCGCCGACATCGGTAGCCACGACGCGGCCTGATGGCCCGACGAGTTGCGCGATGCGGAGGGCGGGGTCGCCAACACCACTGGCGAGATCGAGAACGTGGTGGCCGGGTTGGAGATTTGCTTCAGCAAGAAGCGCGTCGCTGGCGCCGCGGGTGAATTCGGCGATTTGCTTGTGCCATTTGCGCCAGGCGGCAACGGTGTCGTCGCGTGTCCAGTCGGCTTTGAGTTGCTGGCGGAACTGTTCGACTTTTTCCGGAGTGGGAGTTGGCATAACGAAATTGTAACGCACACGCGAAAAAATGCGACTAGCGTCAACAACCGGGGGGAAACAGACTGAAGTTTATGCCACTTACTTTTTCCAGAAGCGCATGACGCCGGCGTAGTCGAGGTCTTCGGTAGTGGAACCTTTGACGTGGTTGTAGGTTTCACGGGAGGCTGCGGTGGCGGGGAGGGCGACGCCGATTTGGTTGGCGAGGTCGAGAGCGAGGCCGAGATCTTTGTGCATGAGGCGCAAAGGAAAGCTGGGCTTGAAATCGCCGCTGAGCATGCTGGGCGCCTTGATGTCGAGGATTCCAGCGCGGGCCATGGAAGATTGCATGACTTCGACAAGTTTTTCGCCCGGAAGGCCGGCACGTTGAACGAGGGCGAGGGCTTCGGCGAAGGCTTGCACTTCGACGGCGAGGAGAGAGTTCATCGCGAGCTTGATGGTTTGCCCGGCGCCGTTGGGGCCAAGATGAAAGAGTTTTTTGCCCATGGCGCTTAGGACTGGGCGTGCCGCTTCGAGGGTGGCGGCCTCGCCGCCGATCATGAAGACGAGTTCGCCTTTTTCTGCACCCCAGGTGCCGCCGGTGACGGGAGCGTCGAGAAAACCAATTCCGGCAGTGGCGGAGGCAGCGGCGATTTTTCTGGCGAGGGCGGGAGAGACAGTGCTTGAATCGATGTAGATGCTGCCTTTTTTGAGCGCCGCGAAGGCGGATTTCCCGCCGCTGTTCCAAAGAACTTCTTCAAGCGCCGGTGGATCGCTGACGATCGTGAGAAGTACATCAGCGGCCGCGGCGACTTCGCGCGGCGAAGCGGCGAGCTTTGCGCCAGCGGCGACGAGCGAATCTGCGCGCGAGGCGGTGCGGTTCCAGACGACCAGAGGAAAGCCCGCCTTGAGAAGATTGTGACCCATGGGGAGCCCCATCAGGCCGAGACCGATAAGACCAACGGTAGGTGGTTGGGACATGGAAATGCCTCCAGAAAAAGAGGCATTGATTGTAACGGATTCGGGAATAGACGCAGAAACAGGCGAAATGAAAAAGTTCAGGGAAGTTAGGCGAGCCTGATGCGGTGCGAGAGCGGGAGGATGGCATTTGCGCCACCGGAACCGGCGGCGGCCCCTTTGGCTTTCGCTTCGGCAGGTTCTGGTGCCGGATGCAACGAGGATTCTTTCGCCGGGAAGGCGAGGACCGGCGTCTTGCCGGTGGCGGACTCAGACGGCAGCTCTTCAATACGAATGATATAGGCGTAAGGAACTTCCCACCGGAAGGTGCGCTCAAGACCGCGCTGGTCAAAGCGTTGTTCGAGGAAGATGGAGCGGCCTGAGTCGGCGACAAACATTCCCGAGGCGGGCAAGCAGATATCGCCAGCTCGATAATGCACTTCGACTTTGCGCCCAAGAAAGGCTGAGTAACGGGCCATGCGGCCAGTTTCCGCAGCAAAAGTACCGTGGTCAATAGTACGGAAGGTTACTAGGGCGAAATGATGTGGAAAACTTTGCCTCGCCGGTGTCTAAAGACTTTGCAAGGAGCATCATGCGCACGCTGACGGCTCTCATCTTGTTGGGCTGCTTGGTTCGTAGTGCAGACGGGCAAGCCAAACCTGTTTAGCGGAGAGGAGACGGCTGACGCGGTCAAGAAATGCAAAACAAAGTTGATGTATCAAGCAAAAATTAAGTTACCAGAAAATTGGCTCGGAAAAGATCGTGCGTTACGTTTAGGACCGGAAGTACAAAGCGATGCCTGGAGGCGAGGGCGCGGAAACGACAACCTCGATACTGATCCATTTCGATCGCGGGGATGAAAATTAGCGCGAGAAATCGGCGAGGACGGCTTCGGCGGCACGGCGTCCGCTGAGCATGGCGCCGTGAATGGAGGCGTTAACTCGATGATCGCCGCAGAGATAGACGCCGGGGCGAATCCGTACGGGGCGTTGGGGCGGTTCGAGTGCGCCGGGAAATTGCTGCGGCTGTGCGTGAGGGATGCGGTAGCTGCGGAGAAATTTCCAAGAACGCACGACGGGGCCGAACCAGTTTTTCATTTGTGCGATGATGAACCCGCCGAGCTGGTCGTCGGTGAGCTGCTGGATACCGAGCACGGTGACGGAGACGAGGGATTTTCCGGCGGGGGCGTACGAAGGCGCGACTTCGGACATGACAGCGAAATTGTTGACGGGGCCGGAGCCATCGCCGTTGAGGACGAGCATTGGCTGCGGGACTGGCGATTCTTCCGAAGAATAATAAAAGCAGGTGACGCTGCGCGAGGCGGGCTCTGCTTCGCCAATAAGATGAGCGGCGGCGGGGCCTTCCATAGCGACGACAATGGCGCGAGCGCGGAGTTTTTCACCCCCTGTGAGGTTGAGTTCATCTTCGTGAAGGCCGTCTACGTGGGCATTCAGTCGAACGGAATCGGCGGGAAATTTTGCGGCAAGGAGTGCCGGAATGGCACCCATGCCCTGCGCGGGGACGGCGGTATCTCCTTCGGAAAGCATTTTGAAAATGAATTCGAACATGCGGCTGGAGGATTTGAGTTCGGGATCGAGAAGAATGCCACCGAAGAAAGGGCGGAAGAAGCGGTGGATAAATTCCTGGGAGAAGCCGAGCGATTTAAGCGCGTCTTTGGTGGAGCGCTCCGGGCGGGAAAATACTTCGTCGATGGACCTGCGGCGAAGGCGTGAGCGGAGGCGCGCGATGCGGAGCTTGTCGCGGAACGTACCGAAGTCCGAGCGGAGCGAATCCAGCCAGGCGCCGCGGGTGCGCCAGGGATCGACGAGTTGGTTCATGCGGCCTGCAAACCAGGAGAGGGTGCCGGGGGCGAATATCTTCAGATCGAGGGCAGCGAAGTCGAGAACGGCGCGTGCTTCGGGGTAGGCCGTAAGCAAAACCTGGAAGCCACGGTCGAGAACGAATCCATCCATCTGATCCGTGCGAACGCGGCCGCCAATGCCGTCAGAACCTTCAAGAATTTGAAAAGAAACGCCCGCTTCGTGAAGCCGACGAGCGGCGCATAGACCGGCGAGGCCCGCGCCTACTATCAAGACGTCCGGACGGTTGGACATTCGGTCGGTTTCCTCAGGCTCTGCACCCGGAACACTAAAGGTCGTGGGCAATATCGTGCGGCATCAGATGAATATTGCGCAAGTAACTTCGCGCGCAAGAGGCTTCACCGAATCAGCGTTAATCGAGCGAAGCAATCGCAAGATAGTCGGGCCGGTCCGATACGAGTTTGTGACGGAACGATTTGCGGATTTGCGCGCGATGAATCAGAAAGACACCCGGCATGCGTTCGATGTCGCCATCGGGCGCGCCGAGAAAATTGCCGTGTGCCCATGCGATGAACAATCGGGCGAGAGTGCGGGGATTCAAATACTGGTGCCATTTGGCGCGAACGAGGCCAAATGCTTCGTAAAGACGGCCATCGGGGTCCGCAAACCGGGCCATGTCGCCAAAGTGATGCGGGGCAAAGAACTTTTTTGCCCGTTCCTCGGTCGACAGGTGAACAAACGCGAGCTGCGTTCCGAGCGATTCAATCCTGGGGCGAAGTTTTTCGATTTCGCATACGGCTTCGCGGCAAAATGTGCAACCGAAGTGGCGGAGGAAAACCAGCAGGAGGGGACTGTCTTGCGACAAAGCCGCGATGTCTCTGCCGTGTTGCGACAGATAGGACGAAGAAATTGCTGGCAGCGGACTTGCGGCGAGCGGCATGGATAAGATGAGTCTTGCCGATTTGGCGGAGGCCCGCAATGGCTTCCCGGGGATTTGTTGGAGGGCGGCAGACGCCTCTCGTTTAGTGATGGGGTGCGGAAAAGGCCGCTGGTCCCGAAAAGTGCACGATCACATACGCGACGGCAGCACTCAGCAAGACCACCATAACCACATTGCTGATCCGCCGCGTCACGCGGCGACGGTGAATGTAGTCGCGCGGAAGGGCCGGAAAAATACCCCAGGAGTGAGAGGGACGCGGCATGTGTTTCCGGGACCGGCTTGACTCGGGCGCTGGCAGCGACTCGAACCCAAGACGTTCGAAAAAGTTGCGAACCGCATACCGAATCGAAGAACGAGGACCGTGGCCTGAATGAGAAGGAGAGACCCCAATTGTTGTAGACATAAAACCACCCTAAATTGTCGAACGAGGGAACCTGGCTGGCTTCAGGCGACCGACGGAGGTACTGGGGCTCCGCGGCGAGAGGGACCGCCTGAGGGAAGTTCCGTCAAAAGCTTAGCAAACGAGGCTGGTCCGGAAAAGCAGTTTTTTTTAACCGGCTGAGGGCAGCGGTAACGTGACGCGGGCGATACCTTTGGACGTACTTTCTCGACGCCAAGCGCACGGGTGATGTTTTCCGACGACATATAGCGAATCGTGCCAAAAATTAGGGCGCTCCGGTCGAGGGGCGATCGTCACGGTCGGGAACCCAGAATGATGACCATGCAAGAAAAAGGTGAGCCCAGGTCGGCGGCGCTGCCGCACTTTCCGCCCTTGACATTTTTTGCAAGCGGCTTATTGTGAGCGATTCGGTTGTGGACAAAAAGCGGCCAGGGGTGAGGACATGATTAAGGTTCGTTTCGCGGCGGTTGTTTGCTGCTTGTTGGCGCTGGCGATTGCCGGACAAGCGCAGCAGAAAAGTGAGAGCAAAAGCTATGTTCTAAAGGCAGCACGGATGTTTGACGGGAAGAGCAATGCGGTGACTTCGCCGGGCGTGGTGATCGTTACGGACGGGCAAATTGCCGGCGTCGGCGCCAATGCCGCGGTCCCCGCCGGGGCCCAAGTAGTTGACCTGGGCGACGCGACGCTCCTGCCGGGATTTATCGACGCGCACACGCATCTGACCATGATGTACAGCGAAGACTACGCTCGGGCTGCGCTGGAGGGCTTAAGAAAACCGATTCCGGAAATGGCATTGGACGCAAGTGTAAACGCGCGAGTCACGCTGATGGCCGGATTCACCACAGTGCGTGACGTTGGCTCGGCGCACTATCTGGACGCAGGCCTGCGAAACGCAATCAATCGCGGAGTGGTGCCTGGACCGCGGATGCTGGTGGCGGTTCATGCAATTGGAGCGACGGGCGGCCACTGCGACGAAACGGGATATCGTGAGGGCGTGTTCGGGCCGGAGACGGGACCCGACGTTGGTGTAGTGAATGGCGCCGATGAAGCCCGGCGAGCCGTGCGGTTGGCACACAAGTACGGTGCCACGGTCATCAAAACGTGTGCGACGGGCGGCGTCCTGTCGTTGGCCGATGCCGTGGATACCCCGCAACTAACACAGGCGGAACTGGACGCTTTGGTAGACGAGGCGCACGCGCTGAAGTTGAAATCGGCCGCGCACGCGCACGGAAATGAAGGCGCCAAGCGTGCGGTATTGGCGGGAATCGACTCAATTGAGCATGGATCATTCCTTCAAGACGACACCTTACAGTTGATGAAGACGAAGGGGACCTACTACGTGCCAACGCTGATGGCGGTGCAGGGACTGTCGGAGCAGATCGCGAAGGGTGTGGCGATTCCGCCGGCGATTCGCGTGAAGGCTGATGCTGCGATTGCATCCGTGCACAAGACGTTTGCGAAAGCTGTGACAATGGGCGTCAAAATTGGGCTCGGAACCGATGCCGCGGTTTATCCACACGGGCGAAACGCGGAAGAGTTTCATCAAATGGTGGACCTGGGGATGAAGCCGATTGATGCACTAAAGGCCGGAACGTCTAATGACGCAGACTTGCTCGGGCTTGCCGACAAGATTGGAACACTCGAAGCGGGGAAACTGGCCGACGTGGTGGCTGTACCGGGCGATCCATCGCAGAATATCCGGCAAACCGAGCATGTGTTTTTTGTGATGAAGGAAGGAAAGATTTACAAGAACGACCCGGCCGCGAAGTAGCGCCGAAGGAACGGCTCAGACCATGGCTGACCTGGCAGGAGTTATCGCGGCAGATTTGGCTGCCTACTACGGCATGGTGCGGGAACACGTGCACAAGTGGACCGACGGTCTGTCGAACGAGCAGCTCTGGCGCAAACCCTATCCGTACGGAAACAGCGTCGGCCATTTGATTCTGCATCTGACGGGCAATTTGAATTACTACATCGGCGCGCGCGTGGCCGAGACGGGTTACGTGCGCGACCGCGAGAGGGAGTTTACGGACCCCAGGCCGATCCCCAGAGAAGAGCTATTTGCAGAATTCGACCGCACGATTGCGATGGTCATCGAAACGATTCGAAAACAAAAGCCGGAAGACTGGTTCAAGGAATATTCGGCAGAGCGCGAGCCAGAAGCAAAAGAGCGCTTCAACATTTTCCTGCGGTCTGCAGGCCACGCGTATCACCACGTGGGTCAAATAATCTATTTGGCGAACGAGCTGAAGAAGTGACAATCGAAGTATGACGGAAAGCCCGGCTACGCCAAAAGAACAACAAACTGTAGGAGGTACGCGGGCATGGATGATTGCCGGGTGCGTTTCATTCGCGACGGCGCTTGCCATTCTTATGCCCTTCTTCTGGCTCGGCACCGCTTCGGGCCACGATATCTCGTTTCACATTTCCTCATGGTTTGACGCGGCGAGCCAGTGGAAACAAGGAATTCTCTTCCCGCGGTGGACCGAATGGGCGAACTACGGTTTCGGTGAACCCCGTTTCATTTTTTACCCGCCGCTTTCGTGGATGCTGGGAGCGGGGCTCGGCAGCCTTTTTCCGTGGACGTGGATTCCAGCGCTGTTTGTGCTGGTGGTGCAAACGTTCGCAGGGATGTCCGCGTTCGGTCTTCTCCGGCACACAAGTGGAAACCTCCGTTTTGCCTTCTTGGGCACCGCTGCTTACGCCGCGAATCCGTACGCGTTACTTGTGATCTATCTTCGCAGTGATTTCGCGGAACTTCTCGCGACTGCTTTTTTCCCCTTGCTGCTCTTGGCAGGCCTGCGGCTTAGTGGAATGATCGATAAAAATCCGCCCGGTCGGAGGGCGGTTGTTCAGTTCGCTTTGCTGTTTGCTGCTATTTGGCTTTCGAATGCCCCGGCTGGCGTCCTGGCTAGTTACAGCCTGGCGCTGCTCTTTCTCTGGGCTGCAGTCACCCAGAAGCGATTGCAACCTGCGCTACGCGGGGCAAGCGGCCTCGCGCTGGGTCTTGGACTCGCGGCTTTCTATATCGTGCCGGCGGCGTACGAACAACGATGGGTGAATATTTCGGGAGCGCTCACAGGCGGGCTCACGCCGAACGAGAATTTCCTGTTCGCAGTTACGCAAGATGCTGAACACGACGCGTTCAATAGAATCGCGTCGTACATTGCGTTACTGCTGATTGCCTCGATCTTGGTTGCGGCAACAAGCGGATGGCGGAGAAATTCAGCGAAAACACAGATTGACGACAGCCGAAAAGTATTTGGAGCCATGGTCACTGTCGGGGTTGTGGCTAGCGTCATGATGGTCCGGGTTACAAACCCCTTATGGGCGCTGCTGCCCAAATTGCGGTTTGTACAATTCCCCTGGCGACTGATGATGGTGCTGGCGGCGGTGTTCGCATTTTTTGTCGCCCTCGCCGCCCGGCGTGCGTTTCTTTTTTCGGCCATTGCGCTGGTAGTGGCGCTTTCACTAACGGGCGCGTACCTCGTAAAGCATGCGTGGTGGGACACGGAGGACGTCAACGCAGTGAAAGAAGCGATGGATAGCCAGGCCGGCTTTGAAGGCACAGATGAATACGATCCACTCGGCGATGACCATACCGACGTTCCTCAAAACCAGCCCGAGACGAAGGCGATCGTGGAGAAAAGCGAACCCGAATCAGCGCAGAAGCCAGAATTTCGAATCGTCCGATGGACAGCGGAAGAGCGCGTCGTCGCGATGAGGTTGGCAGCACCGGCTCGAATTCGGCTCAAGCTGCTTCAGTATCCCGCCTGGGTGGTGAGCGTTAACGGCAAGGCCGTGCCATTGCAGAGAACCGTGTCCTATGACGCGGTGGTCGTCCTGGTGCCGTCCGGCGAATCGCGGATCGAAGCGCGGTTCACACGAACCCTGGATCGCACAATTGGCGGCTGTATTTCGCTCGTGAGCGGGCTGGCCGCGGGAATTTTGTTGTGGACGTCGCAACGCCGCGAAGCATGACCATCAGCGGCGGTCGACGGTTGGGTGGCGAACGTCTTCGCCTTGCACCAGGTAAATCACGTCTTCGGCGATGTTCGTAGCGTGGTCGCCAATGCGTTCGAGATTTTTTGCGACAAGAATCAGTTCAAACGCGGGGAACACCACGCTCGAATCACCCATCATGTAAGTCAGCAACTCGCGGAAAATTTGATCGCGATAGTGGTCCACCTTGTCGTCGCTGGCAAGGACTTTACGCGCGAGGTCAACGTCGCGGCGCACGACGGCGTTCAGCGCGTCGCGAACCATCTCTTCGGCGACTTCGCTCATGCGCGGCAAATCAACATACGGTTTCACGCGCGGATGCCGCAAGATGCGCAACGAGCCCTGCGCGATGTTCACCGCCTGGTCGCCAATGCGCTCCAGGTCGTTGTTGATGCGCGAAACTGCCAGAACGAAACGCAAATCCATCGCCATGAGCTGATGGAGCGCGAGCAATTGAACAACGCGGTCGTCGATTTCAATCTGAAGTTCATTGATGGCATCTTCTTCGTCGAGCACGCGCTTGGCAAGCTGCTCGTCCGAATCCAGCACGGAATGAACCGCCTGGTGCACGGCACGTTCGGCCAAGCTTCCCATCCAGAGCAGCCGCTCTTTCAATTCATTCAGATCGCGTTCGAAGTGGCGTTCCATTTACGACCTCATCCCTAGGCAACAAAATTGTGGAAATGGGCCCAAACCAGCAAATCATCCAAACCGGCCCGTGATATACGCTTCCGTGCGCGGATCGCTCGGTGTTGTGAACATGTGTGGCGTCGGACTGAACTCCACAAGCTGGCCCATCAGCAGAAACGCGGTGGAGTCGCTAACGCGCGCTGCTTGCTGCATGTTGTGCGTCACAATGGCAATCGTGCACAGGTCTTTCAATTGAACGAGCAGCTCTTCGATCTTCGCGGTGCTGATCGGATCGAGCGCCGAGCACGGTTCGTCCAGCAGCAAAACTTCCGGCTCGACCGCCAACGCTCTCGCAATGCAGAGCCTTTGCTGCTGGCCGCCGGAAAGCTCATACGCGGACTTGTGCAGGTGATCCTTCACTTCGTCCCAGAGCGCGGCGTGGCGCAGGCTTTTTTCAACCGCATCCGCAATCGGCAACTTCGATCCGTTGATCCGCAGACCGTACGCGACGTTGTCGAAGATGGATTTCGGAAACGGATTCGGGCGTTGAAAAACCATTCCCACACGGCGGCGAAGCTGCGTCACGTCTTGCGCCAGAATATTTTTGCCGTCGAGAAGAATTTCTCCGTCGAGCCTCGCACCTCGCACCGTTTCATGCATACGGTTCAAAGTGCGCAGAAGCGTGGACTTGCCGCAACCCGAGGGGCCAATGAGGGCGGTAACCTTGCTGGTCGCGATGCCCATGCTGACATCGAACAGCGTTTGCTTCGAGCCGTAGAAAAAATTGACCTTGTTGATGTTCATCCGCATGGTTGCCGGCGTCGCGGCTTCTCGCGACGGCGTTGCGGTGGTTGGATTTATATTCACGGACACAGCCTGCCTCACGGATGCGTGCATTATCGCTACCTCAGAACTGTCCCGCCACGGGAAAGAATGGCCCGGGCAAAAATGTTTACGATCAGAATCAAGGCGAGCAAGACAAGACCCGCCGCCCAAGCCTGACGGTGCCAATCGTCATAGGGAGAAAGCGCATACGCGTAAATCATCGCGGGTAAAGACGCTGTCGGCTGCCTTAAGCCCGGACTCCAGTACTGGTTGCCCAGCGCAGTGAAGAGGAGGGGAGCGGTTTCTCCGGCCACACGGGCAAGGGCCAGGAGGATCGCCGTCATGATGCCACGGTAGGCGGCAGGAACGACAACGGCCGCAATGGTCTTCCATTTGCTCGCACCAAGCGCCATGGAGGCTTCGCGTAGCGCGCGGGGAACTCCGTGCAGAAACTCTTCCGTGCTGCGCAGCGTAATGGGGATCATCATCAAGCCGAGAGCGAAAGCGCCCGCGAGGGTTGAGAAGTGCTTGAAGGGGAGCACGGCAACGGCGTAGGCAAAAATGCCGATGACGATGGAAGGCACGCCGTTGAGCAAATCCGCCGCATAGCGCACTACGAAGGCGACGGTGGAATTGCTGAATTCAGCCATGTAGATACCGCCGAAAAATCCGATCGGGACTCCGAAAAGTGAAGCAAGAAGCAACAGTTTCGCGCTGCCGACGATGGCGTTGGCCATACCGCCGCCGACTTCGCCAACCGGCACGGGCAACTTGGTGAAGAAATCCCAATTAATGGACGTTCCGCCATTATAGACAAGATAGCCCAGGACAAAAAAAAGGACGGAGACTGAAACGGCCGCGCAAACGCCGGTAAGGGTCAGCATGAAATTGCTGACAAATTTTCGCCAGCGCAGTCGAGCGCTCATACCTGCCCCATTCCGCTGCCCTTTTGCGTGGTGAGCACCATCATAAGGCGGGCGAGCCCGTTCAAAATGAACGTAACCAGGAACAGGACGAGTCCGAGTTCGACGAGTGACTGGAAATAGACTTCGCCGGTCGCTTCCGTCAGCTCATTGGCGATAACGGCTGCGATGGAGTAGCCCGGAGAAAAAAGAGACGCGCTGATGGTCGGTGTGTTGCCGATGACCATGGTGACCGCCATTGTTTCGCCAAGGGCGCGGGCCAAAGCGAGAAAGATCGATCCCATGATGCCGGTGCGGGCAAACGGCACAACGACTTTCCAGGTGGACTCCCAGCGCGTGGCGCCGAGAGCCAGCGCAGCCTCGCGCTGGTCCCGCGGAACCGACAACAAAACCTCGCGCGACACCGAAATGATGTACGGAATCACCATGATCGCGAGAACGATGCCCGCGGTCAAAAATCCGACTCCGAACGCAGGACCCTGAAACAGCGGCAGAAAGCCCAATGAGTGCTTAAGTGCCGGCTGAATGTACACGCGCATTACAGGAACGACGACGAACATGCCGAGCAAGCCATAGATCACGCTGGGAACGGCGGCGAGCAGGTCAATAAAAAACTGAAGCGTGTCTGAAATCTTTTGCGGTGCAAGTTCTGCCAGAAAAATTGCCGAGCCGAGACCGAGAGGAACGGCAAGCAAGAGAGCGACCGCCGCAGTAAAGAGCGTTCCATAGATAAAGGGCAGCGCACCAAACTGTTCGGCGATCGGATCCCATACGCGCGTCACGAAAAAACTCAAACCGAATTTGTGCCGCGGCAGCGACGAGTCATGCCAAAGCTGCAACACCAGCAATACCGTGATCAAGACGACGGTCGCGGCAAAAAGGAAAGTAACGATGCGCGCGATTTCGTCGCCGTCCCAAAGGCGGGAAAGAAAAGAACGCGAGCCCGTTGAGGGGCCCGCGTTCGACACCGTTGTTGTGGAGGATGCCACTGTCGTTTACTGGATTGAATTGATGGCCTTCAACTCCTTGGCCACAACTTCTTTCGGCAGCTTCGCGTAGGACAATTCTTCAGCATCCTTCTGTCCATCGGTGAGCGCCCACTTCAAAAAGCTTTTCAATGCGTCGCGCTTCGCTGTATCCGAAAATTTCGCCGGAATCAGGAGCCAGGTGAAACTGGAAATTGGATATGCCTTCTTGCCAGGCGCGTTGGTGATTGACACGCGAAAATCATCCGGCATTTCCCTGGCGGCTCCGGCTGCAGCTTCACTGACGCCCGCCAGGTCTGCCTTCAGGAAAATTCCGGAGGCGTTCTTCACGGCGCCATAGGAGACGTTGTTTTTGACGGCGTAAATCAATTCCACATAGCCAAGGGAATTGGGGGTCTGCTTTACCAGCCCCGTCACGCCTTCGTTGCCCTTGCCGCCGAGCCCTACGGGCCAATTGACGGAGGTACCCTTGCCTACTTTGTCCTTCCAGTCCGCGCTTACCTTGGCGAGATAGTCGGTGAAAACGTACGTAGTGCCGCTGCCGTCTGAGCGGTGCACGACGACGATATCCTCCGCAGGAAGATTTACGCCCTTGTTGGCGCCTGCAATCGCCGGATCATTCCACTTGGTGATGCGGCCCAGGAAAATTCCTGCGAGAACTTCTGGAGTGAAGTTCAGACTCGCCGAAACTCCAGCAATGTTGTACGTCGGAACTACGGCCCCGAGCACGGTAGGAAAGTGCAGAAGAGCAAAGCCATGCTTGTCGCTGTAGGCCTTGAGTTGTTCGTCGTTCATCGGGCCATCGGACGCGCCGAAATCGACTGTGCCATCTGTCGCTTGTTTGATGCCTGCACCGGAGCCGACCGACTGATAATTGATTTGAATGTTGGCGTTTGCCTTGTGGTATGTGTCAAACCACTTGGAATAGATCGGGGTCGGGAAGGTCGCGCCAGCGCCGTTAATCAGGAGTGCGTTCTGCGCCAGGACGAATCCGCCCAGGGCGAGAACAACCAGGAGCATTCCCGTAAGTCGTTTCATGAGTCATCTCCACGTGAAATTTAGGATGATTGAGCTACCTTGAGTGTGTGCGCAACTTGTTACGGTAGTGTTACAGGGCATTCATATTTGAGTGAATCTGGTGAGTTGCCTCGGCGCGTCGCAACGTAAATAAGCGCCCTATTTTCAATTCGTTAAGCATTTATGAACAACGCGGGAGGAGAAGGGGATCGCTGCCAGGGGAGCGGCGATCCCCAAGGTGGGGCATAACACTGAAGCTTACATGGGCTGAGAATCAGCCGACAGCGTTCACGCCAGGATGAACCGGGTGTGAATTGTCGGTTATCTGCACGACCTCCTCGGTATCGGCGGTCTGCATTTCGGAGCCGGCAGCCAACCCACGTCCGTGCCGGACATCCAGGCCTCGCACCCAGAAAATGATGTCCTCGGCGATATTCGTCGCGTGATCCGCGATCCGCTCGAGGTGGCGCGTGGCCAGCACAAACTGCATTCCCGAGCTGACGAGCGACGCCTGCTGCGTCATGTCCTCCATCAGCTTTTCGAATATCGTGTCGCGATACTGGTCAACGACGTCGTCGCTCTCCAAAACGAGTGCCGCCATGTCCGCGTTTCGATAGATCAGCGCACCCAGGCTTTTGCTGACCATGGCGCGCACCGCGACGGCCATCGGAGCCAGCTCGTCCGGCAACTGCGCTCCCGGCATTTCGCGCAGCGTAATTACACGCTGCGCCAGGTTTACAGCCAGATCGCCGATGCGTTCGAGGTCATTGGTGATTTTCAGCGCAGACACGATCAAGCGCAGTTCGTCCTCCGAATAAGACCCGCGCCTCAGCAGGCGGACGGCGTGCTCGTCAATTACGATTTCCATTTCATTAATACGCGGCTCAAGCAAGAAGACTTCTCCGGGCAAAGCGGCCGTTCGAGGACTTTCGAGGCTGACGATCGCATCCAGCGCACGGTTCATGGCGCTTTCCACGGTACGCGCCATGGAAATCAGGTAATTGACCAGCGCGTCGTACAGCACGGCTTCGGTAAGCGATGCAGTAGCGGCCATTCAGTTCTCCTCGTCAATCCGGTGAAGAACTACACCACACCAGATACTCGCTAGCATGCGAGCCATTCGTTACAAAGAATTGAATCGGAGATGAATGAAAGGCAATAATTTCAGCGGCTAATGGCGCCGCGACTGCGCGTTGATAAACGCTCCGAATCGAAAATCGGAACGGAAAAGTGGAATTGCGAGCCCTGGCCGACTTCGCTTTCGACCCAAAGTCGTCCACCATGTGCTTCCATCAAGTGTTTCGCGATAGAAAGACCCAAGCCAGTGCCACCAACCTCACGCGAGCGCGCGACGTCTACCCGGTAGAAGCGTTCGAAGATTCGCGGCTGGTCCGCTTGGGGAATCCCTATTCCGGTGTCGGAGACCGTGAAAACCACTTCTCCGTCGCGCTTTTCCGCGCTGACCATGATTTGACCGCCGGCCGGAGTGTACTGAATCGCATTGTCGAGCAAGTTTTGCAAAACCTCGGTCAATCTCCTGCGGTCACCGGCTATGTCCGGAAGCTTCTTGCCCAGGTTCACGGAGAGCCGCAAATCCTTTTCGACCGCCCGCGGTTGTGCCGTTTCGACGCAGCCTGCCACAAGTTGTTCGACGGGCAGCGGGCGCAATTCCAGCTCAAGGCGATCCGCATCCATTTTCGAAAGCATCAGCAGGTCGTCGGTCAGGCGCGCCAGCCGCCGCGCGTGCTCCAGAATGATTCCGAGGAAGCGATCCCGGTTTTGCGGATCGTTCATGGCGCCGCCAAGAAGCGTTTCCGAAAAGCCCTGAATTGCGGTCAACGGCGTGCGAAATTCGTGCGATACATTCGCCACAAAGTCGCGCCGCACCCGTTCGAGCTTGCGAAGGTCGGTGATGTCATGCAGCACGACGACTGCGCCATTGGCCTGCGTCGTGCGAACCGCTGCTACCGTGGCGGCAAAAAAATGTTGGCGCAGAGTCCCCGTGACAATTTCCGATTCGACTCGCGCCTCACCGGCGAGGACTTTGCGGACGGCTTCGATTAATTCCGTCTGGCGAACAACTTCCACTAGTCCGCTTCCCGGCTGCGGTGATGAACCCAAACCAAGAACGGACGCAAAACTTGGATTCGAGAATAGAACTCGCTCCGAAGCGTTTACAACTGCAACGCCTTCCACCATGCTTCCCAAAATCGCGGACGAAAGATTTCGTTCTTCCGTCAACGTTCGAATCGTCTGATCGAGGCGTGCCGCCGTCTGATTCAGAGACGATCCAAGCGCGTCGAGCGCGTCGCCCGAACTTCCGCTGGGCTCGGCGTGAAAATCGCCTTCTGCGACCCTTCTCGAGAAGGCCGTCAGGCGATCCACTCGATTCGTGAATCCCCTCGAAACCAAAAGCGTCGCGCCACCGACGACTGCCAAAATAAGAAGGGATGCCAGCCACAGGCTTTCGCGGAATTGCATCAGCACGGACGTAACCGTCGAAAGCGGCAGCGCGAATCGCAACAACACTGGCTCACCAGTCGCAGTCGGCTGTCGCACGGCGTAGTAAAGCAGATCGCGGTTTATCGTGACGCTGTGCCGAATCGAGTGGCCACTTCCATTCGCGAGGGCTTCTTTCAGTTCCGGGCGGCCCGCGTGGTTTTCCATCGTTTGCGGATCCGATTGGGAATCGGCAAGCACAAGCCCTTGCGCAGTGATGACCGTGATGCGCGCTCCGCTCGAAGCCATTTCGCTGACCCATGTTTGGAGGCCGTTGGTTTCCTCGGTTTTGGAGGGAGGCACCGCTGACAAAACCGGCGCGTGACTTTGACCGATCCGAGCGATCGCTTCGAGCTGTTCGAGTCCTGCTCGCTCGTAGTCGCGCCTTAGCGCGCGTTCGGCCGAATAATCAGCGCCGAGCAACGCCACGAGCAGCAGCGTCAGAAAGGCAAGCGCGAGTTTCCAGAAAAGATTAAGCCGCACGGGTTTCGAATAAATAGCCCGCGCCGCGAACCGTCTTCAAGTGAATGGGATTTTCCGGATCGGATTCGATCTTCTCGCGCAAGCGGCGGACATAAACGTCCACGCTCCGCGGTGTAACGAATCGGTCGGTGCCCCAGACTGCATCGAGAAGCTGGTCTCGCGTGAAAACACGGTTCGGACGCGAAGCAAGATAATACAGCAGCCGGAATTCTAACGTACTTAGCGGCACCGGTTTGCCCGAATGGCTCACACGATAGGACGCCGGATCGATCGCCAGTTTGCCGATCTCAATGGTGCGCGGCGCATCCGCGGGCGGCTCGGCGCGACGCAGCAGAGCCTTGACGCGCGCAATCAGTTCGCGCGGGCTGAAAGGCTTCGTCACGTAGTCATCTGCACCCATTTCCAGACCGACCACGCGGTCGGCTTCTTCTCCGCGCGCAGTCAGCATCAGGATGGGCAGACGATTGAGCGAATCATCCTTCCGGACTTCCCGGCAAATATCCAAGCCGGAGAGTTTCGGGAGCATCAGATCGAGCAGCAGCAAATCGGGAGGCGTTTTCTTCAAAGTGTTCAAGCCGGTTGCGCCGTCGTGCGCGGAACTGACTTGAAACCCTTCGTTGGCCAGGTTATAGCGGACGAGCTCGACGATGTCGCGGTCGTCTTCAATGATCAGAATTTTTTTCATTTGAACCGCTTTACGGTCACCCGGAAGTGAAACAGGGCGCACCGCCTGCCGGCTTGGCGCCAGTGTATCCCAGGCGTGAGAGTTCCGGTAGGCAGTTGGATTTCCGGTCGTGCCATGAACGTTTTTTAACACAGTGGAAGTATTACAAACCTTCGATAACAATGGATTTACATCAATGTGAATGGATGATGAACAAAATTACCGGGCTTGCGCGCCAAGTTCCTTAAATTACTGTGCCGCGGTGGTCGTAAATGCCAGAGAAAGCAGAGTTTTCTGCTCCAACTCGTGCGCTTTGGCCGAGCCGGTCGCCGGACTCGCGCTGGCCGACCTCTTTACCGAGCGCATGCTCAATCCTCGCGCATGGGCAATTTGCGACAGTCGCGGCATGACAAAGAAGAACGGGCCCATGTTGCGCGGCTCTTCCTGTACCCAGATAATTTCGCGCGCTTTCGGATGCGCGTCCAGCGCCGCATTAATTTCCGGCCGCGGCAAAGGATACAGCTGATCAAGGAACAGGATCGCCGTGCTCGTATCTTTGCGGCGGCGGCGTTCCGCTTTCAGTTCATGGCCGACTTTGCCGCTCGCGATCAGGATGCGCTTTGCGTCGGTCACTTCGCCGTCCGGAACCACCTGCAAAAACCTTGGCCGCGCGAATTCTTCAATCCGCGAACTGGCATCCGGATGCCGGAGCATGCTTTTAGGGGTGAACACGACGAGCGGTTTGCGCCAAGGCCGCCGCGCTTGCCGCCGCAACATGTGGAAATACTGTGCGGCGGTCGAAGGCTGGCACACCTGAATATTTTCTTCCGCGGCAAGTTGCAAATAGCGTTCAAGCCGCGCGCTCGAATGTTCCGGTCCTTGTCCTTCGTATCCGTGCGGCAGCAGCATCACAATGCCGGCCGGCAGATCCCACTTGTCCTCGCCCGCGCTAATAAATTGATCGATGATCACTTGCGCGCCGTTCGCAAAATCGCCGAATTGCGCTTCCCACAAAACCAGTGCTTCGGGAAAATCACGGCTGAAACCGTATTCGAAGCCGAGGCACCCCGCTTCAGAAAGCGACGAATTATGAATCTCGCAGAACGGTGTGCCCGGCGCCGACTTCGCAATCGCGGCGAGCGGCACAAGCTCCCACTCATTCACCGTATCAACGAGCACCGCGTGCCGTTGATTGAACGTTCCGCGCTGCGAATCTTGTCCCGTTAGCCGTAGCGGTGTGCCTTCCTGCAAAAGCGATCCGAACGCCAGCGCTTCGGCAAATCCGTAGTCCACCGCGCGCTTGCCGTGTCCCATCTCCGAACGCTGTTCCAGTAGCTTCACGATTTTCGCGTGCGTATGGAAACCAGCCGGCACTTTCACCAGCGCGTCTGTAATCTCGGCCAGCTTCTCCAGCGAAAGCCCCGTCTCCACGTCATATTCCGGCTTGAACGCGCCGCGATGAAACGCCGACCAATATTTCGGCAATTGCCTGAGATGTGGAATTTTCTTAAGCTGCCCGGCTTTCACTTGCTCTGTTTCATATTCCGCGCGCACCGCCTCGAGCGCAGCGGTCGCATCGATCCCAGTCTTTTCCGCATAAATCTTCCAAAGCTGCGGGTGATTCTTGATCCGCTCGTACAGCAGCGGCTGCGTAATCGTCGGATCGTCCACTTCGCTATGTCCGTGCCGCCGGTAACCAATCAAATCCACCACCACGTCACTGCCGAACGTTGCGCGATATTCCGCCGCCATCCGGCCCACGCGCACCACTCCGTCCGGATCTTCCGCATTTACGTGAAAAATCGGAATGTTCTGCCGCTTCGACAGATCCGCCGCAAATCGCGACGAATGCTCCTGAATCGGCCGGGTCGTGAAACCGATCAGATTGTTCACGATGATGTGAATGCTGCCGCCCACCGTGTACGCATCCAGGTCCGCCAGATTCATCGTCTCTGCCCAGATTCCTTGCCCGGCAAACGCTGCGTCGCCATGCATGATGATGGGCACAACTCGATTCGTCACGTCGCGGTCGAATCCGCCTTCAAAGCGCGTCAGCTTCGCGCGCACACGCCCCATCGCCACCGGATCCACTGCTTCGAGGTGGCTGGGATTCGAAACGAGATGAATTTCAATTTCTTTCCCTGCCGTCGTTTTATAAACGCCCGTCGCACCGACGTGATACTTCACATCGCCGGCGCCCAGCACGCTGCGCGGATCCACATCTTCAAATCCCGCCACAACTTCATGCGGCGTCTTGCACGCCGTGTGCACCATCACGTTCAAGCGCCCGCGATGGCTCATCGCCATCACGCATTCGATTGCGCCGTGCTCGCCAGCCATGTCGAGCATCGCGTCCAGCATCGGGATCAGCGACGTGTTGCCTTCGAGTGAGAACCGTTTCGTACCCAGGTAACGCGCCTGCAGCACCTGCTCGAACAAATCCGCGCGCACCAGCCGTTCCAAAATCCTCTGCTGGTCTACTGCCTCGGGTTCAGATTCCATCCGCTCCGCAATCCATCTGCGCCGTTCCGTGGCAAGATGCATGAAATCCACGCCGATCGTTCCGCAGTAGTGCTGACGCGCTTCGTCCGCAATATCTCCGCTAAAATCCAGGTCGGGGGAATCGAGCGGCTTCAGAAAGCCGAGAGGGTCGAGATTGGCCTGCAAATAGCCCCAGCGGCGAAACGCTTCAAAGATGCGTTCGCGGTCCGTGCCGTTTCCGGCCTTCTTTGACGACTTTGCAGGTTTTGTGCCGCGATCTGCTTCGAGCGTTGTCCGGTGTGCCATGGGGTCAGCCTTCCAATCCTCAATTTTGCCACAGAACCTGCGAAGCCGCAGGCCGGGGCCAACCTTGACGTTCCCGCGGCGAGCAGGCAATGCAACGCGACGCGCCTCTCTGGAATCGGACAAGATAAGGTCGTCAGGTTGTCCGTTTCGGAGGTGTGTATGCCAGGTTGTCCTGTTTCTCACAGTTCTTTCTTCCTAAAGGCTTCGCTGGTTATGTTCGCTGTCGTTGCCGCAATGACTTGCGGAAGCTGCAACGGCGGAATGTCCACGCCTCCACCGCCACCACCTCCTCCACCGCCGCCTGCAACATTTGAACTCGTTCAAGTCGCGAATGGGTTTTCAGCTCCACTCGACATTCAGCAACCCGACGATGCCACCGCTCGTTTGTTTGTCGTCGAACAGGGCGGCCACGTTCAGATTATTCAAAGCAACGGCGCGCGCGCCGCAACTCCCTTTCTGGATGTCACCGGCCGCGCCGGCTTCACCTCCGGCGGCGAAACCGGCCTCCTTGGACTCGCGTTTCATCCCAACTACAAAAATAACCGCCGCTTTTTCGTGAACTATACGCGGAACAACGCAACCCAATTGCAAACCGTCATTGCCGAATTCACCGCCTCCGCAACCAACGCGAACTTCGCCGACCCGACCACTGAAACTATTCTTTTCACCGTCGATCAGCCGTTCTCCAATCACAATGGCGGCGGTCTCGCCTTCGGCAAGGATGGCTTCCTATATATCGGTCTGGGGGACGGCGGCAGCGGTGGCGATCCTCTTGGAAATGGGCAGAACACGAATACGCTCCTCGGCAAAATGCTGCGCATCGACGTTGACTCCGCTCATGCTCCTGGGCTGAATTACGCGATTCCTCCCAGCAATCCTTTCCTAACCAGCGGTGGCCGTGCAGAAATCTGGCTTTTCGGTCTGCGCAATCCGTTCCGCTTTTCCTTCGATTCCGTCACCGGCGATCTTTGGATCGGCGACGTCGGCCAGAACAATTTCGAGGAGGTCGACCACCTGACCTCCGCGCAAGGCGGTGCAATCTCGGCTGGAACATTATGGAAGGCACGCACTGCTTTAATCCGCCTACAGGCTGCCCGACCGCGGGGCTCACCTTACCCGTTTTTGATTACGACCATAGTCAGGGCGACGACACCGTAATCGGCGGTCATATCTACCACGGCACAAAAATGCCGGCCCTCGTCGGTAGGTACGTCTTCGGCGATTTCATCAGCGGACGGATGTGGACCCTCACGCAATCTGGATCAACGTTCACGCGCACTTCGCTCTTTACGGTCGCAGCCGGCGACGTCGCGGCGATTGGCCAGGATCAGCTTGGGGAGCTTTACGTCGCGCGTTATTCGACGGGCGCTGTTTCGCGCATCCATCAAGTCGGACAGCCCTAGCGTCTTGCGGGAAGACCCTGGCCAATTTGGAGCTTTTTCGTCTTTCGCGCAGGCGCAAACTGTGCGCATGCAAGCAAAAGCCATCGCTGGCCATTTCATTCGAAAAGCTGCACTGCCAGATCTGGACGCGGCATTTCGCATCGTCGAAGAGTATTACGAAGCAGCGAACGTCGTCGCGCGCGACACGAAAGACGAATTCCAAGACTATTATTTTGGAGAACGCAGCGGCGTTTGGCTCGCCTCACTCGAAAATAACGTGGTGGGATGCATCGCCCTCCGCGAACTTTTTGAAATTCAGCGCAGCGGCGAAATCAAGCGCTTGTATGTCCGGCCCGCCCATCGAGAGCACGGAATCGCCAAAGAATTGCTCGACGCCGTTGAACAATTTGCCACAAAAGCTGGCTACGAGTGGCTTTATCTCGACTCCGCGCCTGGCATGGACACCGCTATCCGTTTCTATCGGCGCAACGGATACGAACCTTGCGAACGCTACAACGACAATCCCCAAGCCAATATCTATCTTCGCAAGAAAATCCGACGGGCAAACGCTACAGATCTTTGACGATTTGCTGCAGTTGCCGCGCGATCTCTCCTGGCGTCGTATCGTCAGGAAACGAAACCGGCTTTCCGATATGCACTGTGAGCTCTCCCCGATGTGCCAATCGCCTCCGCTCCCGTTTCATTCCCCACACTCCGTCGAGTCGCATCGGTACAATCGGCAATCCCAAGTTCTGCGCGAGGATTCCAATTCCCGGCTGGAACGCCGCCATCTTTCCATCCTCTGAATTGTTCACTTCCCCTTCCGGAAAAATCAGCACGCTGTAGCCACGATCCACGGATTCTCCCGCAAATCGAAAACTTTCGCGAAAGCCCGATAGCTGCGGTAAAGGAAACACATTGAACAGCGCCGTTACCAGAAAATAGCCCAGCTGATGCGCCCATCGTTTCGCGAAGAACCATTGGCCCGGCGGCTTCCGCTTGCGTACCAATGTTTCGCCGCCCATGGCAGTCGCCATCCGGTGCCGAAAACGTGCGGGCAGAGAGGCTAGAATTAATCCAATATCCGCGCGTCGCGTAATGTGATTTGAAACTACGATCACCGGCCCCTGCACATCCTTCAAATTCTCACGCCCTACAACACGCGGATGCCCCAGGAGTTTCGTCGCGGGCCACGCCAGCGCGTAATATACGCACAAGCGTAGCCAACGAACCGGCTCGCGCTGCGTCCAGCGCGGGTATATGAAATCGCTTCGCGGCACCGCCGGTTGCTGCAGCAGCCGCTGCACATCCGCCACTGTCCTCGCTTCTGAAAACGAAGTCTCGTTCAGCTCGACGTTGTATCGCTGCTCGATTGCGGATAACAGCTCCACACGGTCCAGCGACGATAACGATTCGAGTCTCCCTTTTTCCGATCCCGAAAAACCAAGCCCCGCCAGAAAGTCGTTGCCGGGCAATGTTTTTCTTCCCGGCTCCAGTAGCTCCGGAATTCGCGCCGCGATGGCGGGGAGTCTTGGTTTACCGGTCGAAGTGCGTGGAAAATCCGCCTCCGGCCAAATCACCCAGTGGTGGATCCGCTGGTACTCCGCCAGAAACCGGTTCGCATGCGTGACTGCGTAAGCGCATTCCTCTTCAATTTCCGCCGCGGCTCGCGCGGAATTGTCGTCTTGGCGTTGTGCCAACAGGACTGCGCACGGTTCGGCATCGCTGCCGCGCTCAATCGGAAGCACGACGCAATCTCGTATCTGCCGATACTTCCGCAGGTTTGCCTCCAAATCTTCCGGGTAAATATTTAGACCAGCCGGCGTGACAATGACGTTTTTCTTGCGGCCGTGGAATTTTAGATTTCCTTCCGCGTCCACCTCGCCCAAGTCTCCCGTTCGCAGCCACTCCGATTCTTCGCCCGTCCGCACTTCGCCGCCCTCCCAATAGCCGACGGACACATTTTCTCCGCGCACCAGAATCTCGCCGTCTTCTGCGAGTTTGAATTCGCGCCCAGGGAGAATTTTCCCGACGCTCCCTTCCGCCGCTCGAAATGGATGGTTCAAGCTGATCAACGACGCCGTCTCCGTCATACCGTAACCCTGCACCACCGCGTACCC